>Ga0233423_10000633_pt1 | contig 18077 bp, 22 predicted proteins | sample Watercolumn_Mata_FD_180713 | JGI IMG/M metagenome (GOLD analysis project Ga0233423, IMG submission 180713) | Freshwater microbial communities from Lake Matano, South Sulawesi, Indonesia - Watercolumn_Matano_2014_112_MG | ecosystem: Environmental > Aquatic > Freshwater > Lake | place: Indonesia...
CAGGAGTCCGCAGGCATCCGCGACAAGGAGTCCCAGAAAGTCGTGGTGAAAAGAGGGACGAAGATCACCGCCCGGACGCTTGAAAACATAGACATTCTGAAATGCGACACCACGCAGCCCTGGGTCGAGGACGACAAGGTCCAGCGCGACGTGGAAACGATTTTCCAGCGTTACGAAACCAAGCTGGCCACCATCGAAGAGACGGTGCGCCGCGAGAAGGACAAGATCGTGGTGGGCGACGAACTCCCCCCCGGCATTGTCCAGCTGGTCCGCGTGTATATCGCGCGCAAGCGGAAGCTCCAGGTCGGCGACAAGATGGCGGGACGGCACGGGAACAAGGGGGTTGTGGCGCGCGTGGTCCCGGTCGAGGACATGCCCTACCTGCCGGACGGGACACCGGTCGACATCGTCCTGAATCCGCTCGGTGTGCCCTCGCGCATGAACCTCGGGCAGATCCTGGAAACCAGCCTCGGGTGGGCCGCCAAAATCATGGGCAGCTATTACGCAACGCCTGTTTTCGACGGTGCGAGCGAGCAGGAAGTCAAGGATGAGATGGGCAAGGCCAAGCTCCCGACTGGCGGCAAGAGCAACCTTCACGACGGCCGGACCGGCGAACGGTTCGATCAGCCGGTCACCATCGGCTTCATCTACATGATGAAACTGTCCCATCTGGTCGAGGACAAGATCCATGCGCGCTCCATCGGGCCGTATTCGCTGATCACCCAGCAGCCGCTGGGCGGCAAGGCCCAGTTCGGCGGCCAGCGCTTCGGAGAAATGGAAGTCTGGGCGCTCGAGGCTTACGGGGCCGCGAATACGCTTCAGGAAATCCTGACCGTGAAATCGGACGATGTGAGGGGCAGGGCGAAAACCTACGAAGCCATTGTCAAGGGAGAGAATCTCCCCATACCGGGCATCCCGGAATCCTTTAATGTGCTCGTGAAGGAACTCATGGGCCTGGGCCTGGATGTCGAATTGAGATAATCTCCGTTTGAAGGAGGGATGTCGTTTGCCTCTTGACACGCTTGACAAGAACGATTTTTTCAGTTTTGCGCTGAACCTGGCTTCCCCGGACACCATTCTGGGATGGAGCCACGGCGAAGTGACGAAACCGGAGACCATCAATTACCGGTCCTACAAGCCCGAAAAAGACGGTCTCTTCTGTGAAAAAATATTCGGCCCGGTCAAGGATTATGAATGCCACTGCGGCAAGTACAAGCGGATCCGCTACAAGGGCATCATCTGCGACCGCTGCGGCGTCGAGGTCACGACCAAGTCCGTCCGGCGCGAGAGGATGGGGCACATCTCGCTGGCGGTGCCCATCGTCCACATCTGGTATTTCCGCAGCGTGCCCTCCAAGATCGGGTACATCCTCGACCTTTCGATCACGGAGCTGGAACGCATCATCTATTACGAGTCGTTCATCGTCATCGAGCCCGGCCAATCGGGCCTTGCCAAGGGCAAGCTCCTCGAGGAAGAGGAATATTTCGAAATCGTGGAGCAGATGCGCGCAGGCGGGACGAAGACCGACCCCGACGAGGAGAAATCGTCCAAGCGGTTCGTGGCCAGGATGGGCGGGGAAGCCATACGCGACCTGCTCCAGCAGGTGGACATTGAGTCCCTTTCCGCAAAGCTCCGCGTGGATCTCAAGGACGAGAAGTCGGTGCAGAAGAAGCGGGATGCGCTGAAGCGCCTCCAGGTCATCGAGTCGCTGCGCAAGACCGAGAGCGGGAGGCCGAACAAGGCGGAATGGATGGTCATGTCCGTGATCCCGGTCATCCCGCCCGAACTCAGGCCCCTGGTCCCGCTGGAGGGCGGCCGATTTGCTACGTCCGACCTCAATGATCTTTACCGCCGCGTCATCATCCGGAACAACCGGCTCAAGAAGCTTCTGGAAATCAGGGCGCCCGAGGTCATCCTCCGGAACGAAAAACGAATGCTTCAGGAGGCGGTGGATTCCCTGTTCAACAACGGGAAACGCCGCGCCGCCGTCCGCGGCGAGGGCAACCGTCCCCTGAAATCCCTCTCCGACATGCTGCGCGGCAAGCAGGGCCGGTTCAGACAGAACCTGCTCGGCAAACGAATCGATTATAGCGGGCGTTCCGTCATTGTGGTCGGGCCGGAGCTGAAGATGGATGAATGCGGCCTTCCCAAGGAAATGGCGCTGGAATTGTTCAAGCCGTTCGTGATCCGGCAGCTCGTGGACCGCGGCATCGTCAAGACCGTGAAATCCGCGAAGAAGCTGGTCGAAAAGCGCGGGGACGAGGTGTGGGACATCCTCGAGGAGATCATCGAGGATCATCCGGTGCTGCTCAACCGCGCGCCGACCCTGCACCGGCTCGGCATACAGGCCTTCCAGCCCATCCTGGTCGAGGGCAAGGCCATTTCCATCCATCCCCTGGTCTGCGCCGCCTTCAACGCGGACTTCGACGGCGACCAGATGGCCGTTCATGTGCCCCTTTCCGTTGAGGCCCAGCTCGAGGCCAAGATCCTCATGCTCTCGAGCCACAACATCCTTTCTCCCGCCAACGGGAGGCCTCTGGCCATCCCCAGCCAGGACATCGTGCTCGGATGCTATTACCTGACCAAGGCGAAGAAGGGCGATCCGGGCGAGGGCAGGAGCTTTTCGGACAAGGACGAGGTGCTCATCGCCTATCAGGACGGCAAGGTCGGGCTGCACGCGAAAATCAAGGTGCGCATGGACGGGGGGATCGTCGAGACCACAACGGGCCGCATCCTTTTCAATGAAATCGTCCCGCAGGAAATCGGCTTTCTGAACGAGCTGCTGACCAAGAAGCGCATGGAAGAAATCGTTTCCCTGTCCTACAAGATCGTCGGGAACCGCCGCACGGTCGAATTCCTCGACGACCTGAAACAGATGGGCTTCAACCATGCGATGAAAGCCGGCATCACCATCGGAATCGACGACGTGGTCATCCCCGATGAGAAGGAGGCGCTGGTCAGGAAATCCACCGAGGAGGTGGACCGGATCCGCAGCCTGTACGAGAAGGGCGTGATCACGGACGGCGAGCGGTACAACAAGGTCATCGACGTCTGGACGCGCACAACGAACCAGGTGTCCGACCTCCTTTTCGAATGCCTGAAGACAACGGCCGACGGCTTCAACCCCGTGTTCATGATGGCCGATTCCGGCGCCCGCGGCAGCAAGGAGCAGATCCGCCAGCTCGCCGGGATGAGGGGGCTCATGGCCAAGCCCCAGAAGAAACTGACCGGCGGAACGGGTGAAATCATCGAATCCCCGATCACGGCCAATTTCCGGGAAGGCCTTTCCGTTCTGGAATACTTCATTTCGACGCACGGCGCGCGGAAGGGGCTTGCGGACACGGCCCTCAAGACCGCGGACGCCGGATACATGACGCGCCGCCTGGTGGATGTGGCGCAGGACGTGGTGGTCACCATGGACGACTGCGGGACCATCATGGGCCTGCACGTGGGGGACCTGAAGGAAGGCGAGGAGATCATCGAGCCCCTCCGCGACCGCATCCTCGGCCGCGTTACGTCGGAGGACCTCTACGATCCGGACAGCGGCGAAGTCCTGGTCGAGGCCGGCAAGCTGATCGATGAGGACATCGCGGACCTCATCGTTTCCAAGGGCATCGACACCGTGGGCATCCGCTCCGTGTTGACCTGCGAGGCACAGCGCGGCGTATGCGCCAACTGCTACGGCAGGAATCTGGCGAGCGGCCGGCCGGTCAATGTCGGGGAGGCTGTCGGAGTCATGGCCGCGCAGTCCATCGGCGAACCCGGCACCCAGCTCACCCTGAGGACATTCCACATCGGCGGTACGGCGAGCCGCATCGCCGCGGAGTCCGAAGTGGCAGCCAAGAATTCGGGCAAGATCAAATACGAAAACGTCTTTTATGTGGAGCACAAGGACGGCACGCTGATCGCCCTCCGGAGAAACGGGCAGATCAAGGTGCTGGACGAGGACAACCGGGTCACCTCGCGGTTCACCGTGCCCTACGGCGCGCATGTCCTGGTCAAGGACGGCCGGGATATCGAGAAGGGGACGATCCTGTTCCGGTGGGATCCGTACTCGGACACCATTCTGGCCAATACGGACGGCAAGATCAAGTTCGTGGACATCAAGGAAAACGTCACCTTCCGCGAGGAGGTCGACGAGACGACGGGCCAGCGGCACCGCGTGATCATCGAGGCCAAGAACAAGGAACTCAGCCCGCATATCCTGATCGTCGACGACGAAGGCAGGAAACTGGGATCCTACATCATCCCGACGCGCTCCCATCTCATGATCAAGAACGGCCAGGCCGTCAAGGCGGGCGACGTGCTCGTCAAGATCCCGAGGGAGATCAGCAAGACGCGGGACATCACCGGCGGCCTTCCGCGCGTGGCGGAACTGTTCGAGGCGAGAAGGCCCAAGGCCCCGGCCGTGGTCAGCGAAATCGACGGCATCGTGCATTTCGGCCCGGTCCGGCGCGGAATCCGGAAGGTCACCGTGGTTTCCAAGGACGAGCTCGACACGCGCACCTATCTCATCCCCTACGGAAAGCATCTGCTGGTGCACGAAGGGGACATCGTCCGCGCGGGCGAAAAGCTCAGCGAGGGTTCCGTGGCCCCGCACGACATCCTGGCCATTCTCGGCGCCAACCGGGTCCAGGAGTACCTGGTGAACGAGATCCAGGAGGTTTACCGGCTCCAGGGCGTCCGGATCAACGACAAGCACATCGAAGTCATCGTCCGGCAGATGCTCAGGAAAATTCGGGTGGAGGACCCGGGTGACACGGAGTTCCTGGAGAACGACGAGGTCGACCGGCTGTATTTCCTCAAGGTGAACGATGAGATTTTGAACAAGGTCGTGGTGGAGGACCCGGGCGACGGCAAGGTCCGGGAAGGGGACGTCCTGGAGAGGGCCAAGCTCGATGTGGTCAACGAGAAGCTCGCCAAAGACGGCAAGGATCCCGTCAAGTTCCGGGCGGCCAAGCCGGCCACTTTCCATCCCCTGCTGCTCGGCATCACCAAGGCGGCGCTGGGCACCGATTCCTTCATCTCGGCCGCTTCCTTCCAGGAGACCACGCGCGTCCTGACGGACGCGGCCATCAAGGGCCGGGTGGACGGCCTGATCGGCCTCAAGGAAAACGTGATCATGGGTCATCTGATCCCGGCCGGCACGGGCCTTCAGAAGTTCAGAAGCATGCTGGTCTGGACGGATGACGACGAGGCGAAGAATGCGGCCGCGGAAAAGGCCGCCCAGAATAAAGAAAAAGAGTGATTCCCTATCGGCTTAAGGAGGATGCGTTGCCCACACTCAATCAACTGGTCCGTAAAGGCAGGAAATCGATTCTGAAAAAGACCAAGGCGCCGGCGCTGACCAACTGCCCGCAGAAGAGGGGCGTCTGCACGCGTGTCTACACCACGACACCGAAAAAGCCGAACTCGGCGCTGAGGAAGGTCGCCCGTGTCCGGTTGTCCAACGGTTTCGAGGTCACGGCCTATATCCCCGGCGAAGGGCACAACCTCCAGGAGCATTCCATCGTTTCCATCCGGGGCGGCAGGGTGAAGGATCTCCCCGGCGTTCGGTATCACATCGTCCGCGGGACTTACGATACCAGTGGCGTGGAGGGCCGGACGCGGAGCCGGTCCAAATACGGCGTCAAACGGAAGAAGTAGCTGGAGCGCAACGCATGTCGAGAAGAAGAAGAACACCCCGCAGACGGGTGCTGCCCGATCCCGTTTACCATGATATCGTGGTCACGAAATTCATCAACGGGATCATGAAAAAAGGCAAACGCAGCACGGCCGAGCAGATTTTCTATTTGGCCATCGACCATATCGAGAAGAAAACCGGCAAGAACGGCCTCGAAACCTTCCAGAAGGCGCTGGAGAACGTCAAGCCGGTGCTCGAGGTGCGTTCCCGCAGGGTCGGGGGCGCCACATACCAGGTCCCGGTGGAAATCCGTTCGGAACGGAGACAGGCGCTGGCGATAAGGTGGATCATCGGTTTCGCCGGCGAGAGAAGCGAAAAAACCATGGCCGAGAGGCTCGGGGCTGAATTGGCGGCCGCAGCCGGAAACGACGGCGCATCGGTCAAGAAAAAAGAAGACACGCACCGTATGGCGGAGGCCAACAAGGCGTTCGCCCATTTCAAGTGGTGACCCTTTAACCGGTTCATCGTCCGATGGCAAGAAAAGTCACACTGGAAAAGACGCGCAACATCGGCATCATGGCCCACATCGATGCCGGAAAGACCACGACCACGGAACGCATCCTGTTCTACACGGGCAAGGTGCACCGGATGGGAGAGGTCCATGACGGCGCTGCGACCATGGACTGGATGGACCAGGAGAAGGAACGCGGCATCACCATCACGTCCGCTGCGACGACTTGTTTCTGGCGCAATCACCGGATCAACATCATCGATACCCCGGGGCATGTGGATTTCACCATGGAGGTGGAGCGCTCCCTCCGCGTCCTGGACGGAGCCGTCGCGGTTTTCTGCGGCGTCGGGGGAGTGGAACCCCAGTCCGAGACGGTCTGGAGGCAGGCCGACAAGTACCACGTCCCGCGGCTGGCCTTCGTCAACAAGATGGACCGCATCGGGGCTGATTTCAGGAATGCGGTGGACATGATCCGGACGAGGCTCGGCGCCAGGCCGGTGCCCATCCAGATACCCTTGGGTTCGGGAGACAGTTTTGCCGGCATCATCGATCTTGTCACCATGAAGGCCGTGACTTACGACGAGGAATCCCAGGGCGCCGTCTGGGAGGAAAAGGAAATCCCGGATGAATGGAAAGCCCAGGCCGCGTCGGACAGACATTTCCTGATCGAGGCCTGTTCGGAATTCGAGGACGGCCTCATCGCCAAGTTCCTCGATGGCATCGATCCGGGGGAAGAAGAGATCCGGCACGCCCTGAGAAAGGGCACTCTGAAGGCCGGATTCGTACCGGTCCTTTGCGGAGCCGCATTCAAGAACAAGGGCGTTCAGAGGCTCCTGGATGCAGTGATCGACTATCTGCCTTCGCCCCTGGATGTCCCGGACATCCAGGGCATCGAACCCAAGCGCGGGAAGCCGGCCTCGAGAAAAACGAGGGATGACGAGCCTTTCGCAGCGCTGGCGTTCAAGATCATGACGGATCCCTATGTCGGAAAACTGACTTATTTCCGTGTCTACTCGGGTACCGCTTCAACGGGCGTTCAGGTGCTCAATCCCCGCGAGGACCGCAAGGAACGCCTGGGAAGGCTGCTTTTGATGCATGCGAACAAGCGCGAGGACATCGACACGGTTTATGCCGGGGACATCGTGGCCGCCGTTGGACTCCGGTATACCCGTACCGGCGACACCCTGTGCGACACGCGGAATCCGATCGTGCTCGAATCCATGGAATTTCCGGAACCCGTGATCTTCGTGGCCATCGAGCCCAAGACCAAGGCGGATCAGGACAAGCTGACAGCCTCCCTGTCCAGCCTCATGGATGAAGATCCGACATTCCGCGTGCGGACCGACAATGAAACCGGCCAGATGATCATCTCCGGCATGGGCGAGCTGCATCTGGAGATTATCGCGGACAGGCTGCTGAGGGATTTCAAGGTTCAGGCCAATGTCGGAAAGCCCCAGGTCGCCTATAAGGAAACCATCCAGAGGCCGGCCGAAGCCGAAGGCCGTTTCATCCGGCAGACGGGGGGCAAGGGTCAGTACGGTCACGTGGTCGTCCGGATCGAACCCGCGGCAAGGGGAACCGGTTTTGTCTTCGAGAACCGGATCACCGGCGGCGTGATCCCGCGCGAGTACGTCCCGCCCGTGGAAAAGGGCCTGCGCGAAGCGACGAGCAACGGCATCCTGGCCGGATACCCGCTCGTCGACATCAAGGCCATCCTTCTGGACGGTTCCTACCATCCCGTCGATTCCTCTGAAGTGGCCTTCAAGATCGCCGCTTCCATGGCTCTGCACGAGGCCCTGAAGCTTGCGGAGCCCGTGATGCTGGAACCCGTCATGGCGGTTGAGGTGGTTCTACCGGAGGAATACCTCGGCGACGTGCTCGGCGACCTGAACGGAAGAAGGGCCCAGATCGAGGGGATGGCGCTTCGCAAGGATGCGCATGTGATCCATGCGAAAGTCCCCTTAAAGGAAATGTTCGGGTATGCGACCGACCTGCGGTCCCGCACCCAGGGCCGCGCCGTTTACACCATGCAGTTCTCCCATTATCAGGCATACATTACCGAGGAAGCGAAAAGGTTTCTTGAAAAAGTCAAGGGAATTGCATAAGAGACTTTGAGAGGAGGAATCATTCCATGGCGAAGGAAAAATTCAAGCGGACGAAAGTGCATGTGAATATAGGGACGATCGGACACGTGGATCACGGGAAGACGACGTTGACGGCGGCGATCACGATGTACCTGTCGAGCAAGGGGCTGGCGTCGGTGAAGAAGTACGAGGACATCGACAATGCGCCGGAGGAGAAGGCCCGGGGGATCACGATCAACACGGCGCACGTGGAGTACGAGACGGAGAAGCGTCATTATGCGCACGTGGACTGTCCGGGTCATGCGGATTACATCAAGAACATGATCACGGGGGCGGCTCAGATGGACGGGGCGATCCTGGTGGTGAGCGCAGCGGACGGTCCGATGCCTCAGACGCGGGAGCACATTTTGCTGGCGCGGCAGGTGAACGTTCCGTCGATCGTGGTATTTTTGAACAAGGTGGACCAGGTAGACGATCCGGAGCTGGTGGAGCTGGTGGAGCTGGAGCTGAGGGACTTGCTGAAGTCGTACGAGTTTCCGGGGGATGCGATACCGATCATTCGGGGCAGTGCATTGAAGGCGATGGAGAAGGGTTTGGCTGGGAATTTCACGGGGGACGAGTGGAAGGGGATACAGCAGCTGTTGGACGCGGTGGACAGTTACGTACCGGAGCCTGTTCGGGACACGGAGAAGCCGTTTTTGATGCCGGTGGAGGACGTGTTCAGCATCACGGGACGGGGTACGGTAGGGACTGGTAGGGTGGAGCGCGGGAAGGTGCATGTGGGGGAGGAGATGGAGCTGGTGGGATTGGGAGCGAGCAAGAAGACGGTGGTGACGGGTGTGGAGATGTTCCGGAAGCTTTTGGACGAGGGTCAGGCCGGGGACAATGTGGGTCTTTTGCTGAGGGGAGTGGACAAGGAGGAGTTGGTGAGGGGGATGGTGGTCGCGAAGCCGGGTTCGATCACGCCGCACAAGAAGTTTCAGGCGAACGTGTACGTTTTGAAGAAGGAGGAGGGGGGTCGTCACACGCCGTTTTTCCCTGGATACCGGCCTCAGTTTTTCTTCCGGACGACGGACGTGACGGGTTCGATCACGCTTCCGGAGGGGGTTGAGATGACGATGCCGGGGGACAACGTGAACATGATGGTTGAGCTGATCGAGCCGATTGCGATGGAGGAGGGGCTGCGGTTCGCGATACGCGAGGGCGGCCGGACGGTCGGGGCGGGCGTGGTCGGCAAAATCATCGAATAGGGAATCTAATAAGGAGAATAACGACATTGGCGGGCCAGACCATAAGAATCAAGCTGAAGGCGTACGATCATTCGCTGATCGACAAATCCACGGACCGGATCGTCAAGACGGCCAAGACAACGGGCGCCGCCATCAGCGGGCCCATCCCGCTGCCGATCAAGCGATCGGTATACACCGTCCTGCGGTCCCCCCATGTGGACAAGAAGTCCCGTGAACAGTTCGAGACCCGTATCCACAAACGGCTCATCGATATTCTCAACGCATCCCCGAAGACCGTGGATGCGCTGATGAAGCTCGAACTGCCTGCCGGAGTCGATGTCGAAATCAAGGTTTAACCGGTTCGAACGGAGAAGATGCATGCGCGGTCTTTTGGGAAAAAAAATTGGCATGACGCGTTTCTTTGATGAAACAGGGACTCCTGTCGCTGCGACGGTGATCGAGGCGGGTCCTTGCAAGGTTGTGCAGGTGAAGACATCCGAGAAGGACGGGTACAACGCCGTTCAATTGGGCTACATCGAGAAGAAGGAAAAACGCGTGACGAAGCCCCTTCTCGGACATTACAGGAAGGCGAATGCCGCACCCCAGCGGGTGCTCCGGGAATTCCGGGATTTCGAAGGGGAACTCAAGCCCGGCGATACTGTCTCAGTAAGCATTTTCACGGCCGGAGACCGCGTCAGGGTGACAGGATGCTCCAAGGGGAAGGGGTTCGCGGGCGTGGTGAAGAGGCATCATTTCAGCGGAGGCCCCAAGACGCACGGACAGTCCGACAGGCACCGAGCCCCGGGTTCGGTGGGGCAATCGGCTTATCCGAACCGAGTCTTCAAGGGCATGCGCATGGGCGGCCGCATGGGCAACGACAGGGTCACCCTCCGGCATCTCCGGGTGCTGAAGGTGATACCGGAGAAGAACCTCCTGCTGATCCAGGGGGGCATTCCCGGGTCGAGAAACAGCTTGGTGGAAATCCGTTTTTAGATCGGGATCATTTGAAAAGGTGACTGCGTGAAACTGGATGTTTTTAAAATCGACGGGTCGAAGACCGGGGAACAGGTCGAACTCGAAAAGGGCATTTTCGATGTGGAGCCCAACGACCATCTGATCTGGCAGGCGGTGACGCAGGAGATGGCCCATCGCCGCCAGGGCACGGTCGCAACGAAAACCAGGGCCGAGGTCAGAGGCGGAGGGAAGAAGCCTTGGCCGCAGAAGGGCAGGGGGACGGCGCGGGCCGGGTCCATCCGTTCGCCGTTGTGGGTGGGAGGTGGATCCATCTTCGGCCCCCAGCCCAGGAAATTCCATCCAAAGATGACCAAGAAGGCGAAACTGATCGCCCGTAAATCCGCCTTGTCCCACAAGGCCAAGGAGCAGCAGATCCGCATCGTCGAGGATTTCTCCTTCGAAGGGCCGAAGACGCGGAAGATGCAGGGCATTCTGAACGCCATGAAACTGGCCGACACGAAGACCCTGCTTCTGACCCAGGACTCCTCGAAGGCCATTTACCTGTCCTGCAGGAACATGCCCCGCATGACGGTCAGAGCCGCGGTGGATTTCTCGACCTATGACGTGCTCAATGCCAAGACGCTGCTCATCCAGAAAAGTGCACTGACGAAAATCAAAGAGGTCCTCGGAAAGTGAAAAAGGAAAGAAAAATCATCATCCAGCCCCTCATGACCGAGAAGGCTTCCATCCTCCAGGGCGAGCAGAACCAGGTGGTCTTCATCGTGGACCGGGACGCCAACAAGATCGAGATCCGGAAGGCGATCGAGAAACGTTTCAACGTGAAGGTTGGCAAAGTCGCCACGGTTAACGTGGGCGGGAAGAACAAGCGGCTCGGCAGGTTCGAAGGCCCTCGGTCGGATTGGAAGAAGGCCGTGGTGACGCTCCAGGAAGGATTCAAGATCGACTTTTTCGAAGGGAAATAGATTCTATGCCAGTGAAAACTTTCAGGCCCGTCACCCCGACGCAGCGGTTCAAATCGGTCTCCACATTCGAGGAGATCACGAAGAAAAAGCCGGAAAAGCGCCTCATTCAGCCTATCAGGGGCACGGGGGGGAGGAACAACGACGGCCGCATCACCATGCGCCGGATGGGCGGAGGGCACAAGCGATATTACCGTTTCATCGATTTCAAGCGCGACAAGGACGGGATACCCGCGAAGGTGGCGGCGATCGAGTACGATCCCAACCGGTCCGCGAGGATCGCCCTCCTTTTCTACCGCGACGGCGAGAAAAGGTACATCCTCGCTCCGAACGGCCTGGCCGTAGGGGACACGGTCACCTCGGGCGGAGAGGCGGAGATCAAGGTCGGAAATGTACTCCCGCTGGACAAAATCCCCTTGGGAACCAGCGTCCACAACATCGAGCTCAAGCCCGGACGCGGAGGGCAGATCGTCCGCACGGCCGGAGGCTCGGCCCAGCTGATGGCCAAGGAAGGGGATTACGTGCAGGTGAAACTCCCCTCGGGCGAGGTCCGGATGATCCGGAATTCCTGCAGGGCGACCATCGGCCAGGTCGGCAATCTGGACCATGTGAACATCTCGATCGGAAAGGCGGGACGGTCCCGCTGGCTGGGGAAGCGGCCGAAAGTCCGCGGTGTGGTGATGAACCCCATCGACCATCCCATGGGCGGAGGCGAAGGGAAATCCTCGGGAGGGCGGCACCCCACAACCCCATGGGGGAAACCGACCAAGGGATACAAGACCCGCAAGAAGAAGAAAAAATCCAACGCCTTTATTGTGAAGCGAAGAAAGTAGAGGTTGAGACATGGCGCGTTCCGTCAAAAAGGGCCCTTTCATAGATCAGAAACTGCTGAAGAAGATCGAAGTGCTGAATGCCGCGAACACAAAAAAGGTGATCAAGACATGGGCCAGGAGAAGCACCATCCCGCCGGAATTCGTGGGCCACACGGTCGCCGTGTACAACGGGAACAAGTTCATCCCTGTTTTCGTCACGGAGAACATGGTGGGTCATAAACTGGGAGAATTCGCGCCGACCCGGATATTCCGGGGCCACAGCGGAAGAAAGACTGCGGACAAGGCGACGACAGTTGCGTAAGGAGTCAGAGGGTATGCTGGAAGCTCGAGCGGTTGCAAAATATATCCGGTTGTCGCCGAGAAAGGTCCGCATGGTTGCGGAGCTGGTCAGGGGAAAGCCGGTGGAGGAAGCGATCAACACGCTTCATTTCTTGACCAAAAAAGGATCGAAGCCGGTTGAGAAGGCGCTCCGGTCCGCCGTGGCAAACGCCATGAACCGGGAGGCCGCATCCAAATTGAACGCGGAAAATTTTTACATCAAGGAAATTTCGGTCGATCAGGGACCCAGCATGCGCCGCTACAATCCGGGCCCCATGGGGCGCGCCTCCCTGATCAAAAAGCGGTCCTGCCACATCTCGATCGTGGTCGCGACCGATGCCGTTTAAGACCTTTCCCTAGGAGGAACATTTGGGACAGAAAACAAACCCGGTAGGATTCAGGCTCGGCATCAACCAGTCCTGGAAATCCATGTGGTACGACGAGCGGACGTTCTCCAAGAAGCTTCAGGAGGACCTCATGCTCCGGAAATACATCGAAAAACGGTTGCCGGGTGCCGGGATCTCCATGGTTGAAATCAAGCGAACGCCAAAGCGGATCACCCTGACCATCCATACGGCACGTCCGGGCATCGTGATCGGGAAAAAGGGCTCGGAGGTCGACAAGCTCAAGGAAGAGCTGCAGCGGCTCACCTCCCAGGAGGTCCAGGTCAACGTGCACGAAATCAAGCGTCCCGAGCTCGACGCCGCCCTGGTTGCGGACACGGTCGCCAGGCAGCTCGAATCCAAGGTTTCCTTCCGGCGGGCCATGAAGAAGGCCATGACCTCGAGCATCCGCATGGGCGCCGAAGGCATCCGCATCGCGGTCTCCGGCAGGCTGGGCGGGGCAGAGATCGCCAGGAGCGAGCAGTACAAGGAAGGCCGGATCCCTCTTCATACGCTTCGGGCAGATATCGATTACGCCATCAAGACCGCCAATACCACCTACGGGGCCATCGGTGTAAAAGTGTGGATCTGCAGGGGCGAGGTCCTGAGCGCGTGATCGCAGTCGTTTGGGTCAAGCAAGTTTGAGGAGTTTTTGGTTATGCTGATGCCGAAAAAAGTCAAGTGGAGAAAGATACAGCGCGGAAGGAGAAGGGGAAAGGCCTACCGGGGGTCCAGTCTGGCGTTCGGCACCTACGGTCTCCGCGCCATGGAACCGGCGTGGGTTTCCAGCCGCCAGATCGAGGCCGCCCGCGTAGCCGTCACGCGCCACATCAAGAGGGGCGGCAAGCTGTGGATACGCATTTTCCCGGACAAGCCCTGCACGATCAAACCCGCGGAAACCCGCATGGGGAAGGGGAAGGGGAATCCGGAATTCTATGTCGCGGTTGTAAAACCGGGCCGCATCATGTTCGAGCTGGAAGGTGTATCCACGGACGTGGCCAAGGAAGCCATGCGGCTGGCCGCCTTCAAGCTGCCGCTGAAAACGAAATTCGTCGCCCTGAATGAAGGAGAGGCAACCGCATGAGCAAGATAAGTGAAATCAGGCAGCTGCCGCTGGAAGAATTGAAGATCCGTCTTCGGGATACGGAAGAGGAGTTGACCAATCTCAAGTTCCAGCTGGCCCTGCGGCAGCTGGACAATCCCCTGAAGGTCCGGTATGCACGCCGGGATATCGCCCGGCTCAAGACCGTGATCCGGGAGAACGAACTGAAAGTCCGGAAAAGCGCATAACTGTCGGCTCGAGGAGTCCAAGCATGTCGGAAAGAACGAGAAGAAAAACATTCATCGGCAAGGTCGTCAGCAATAAAATGGATAAAACGATCTCGGTGACCGTGGAACGCCGCCTGCGGCATCCCCTGTACGGCAAATTGGTTAAAAAGACATCCAAATTCATGGCGCACGACGAGGAGAATGCCTGCAAGATCGGCGACAAGGTGAAAATCATGGAAACCCGGCCCATCAGCAGGCACAAGAGATGGCGGCTGGTCGAGGTCGTGGAAAAGGTCAAATAAGACGAGGATGAGGGAAGCATGATCCAGCAGCAAACCCAGTTGAATGTCGCCGACAATACCGGAGCCAAACGGGTGGCCTGCATCAAGGTGCTGGGCGGTACGAGAAGGCGGTACGGTTATTTAGGTGATATCATCATCGTTTCCGTCAAGAGCGCCGTACCGGGCGGGAGCGTCAAGAAAGGCGAGGTCAGCAAGGCCGTCATCGTCCGCACGAAGAAGGAAGCCGGCCGGCACGACGGTTCCTACATCCGGTTCGACGACAATGCCGTGGTGCTCATCAACGATCAGAACGAACCCAAGGGAACGCGGATTTTCGGCCCGGTCGCCCGGGAATTGCGCGAAAAGCAGTTCATGAAAATCGTATCGCTGGCGCCGGAAGTCCTATAAGGTTTGGAGAACACGGGAATGAAGGTAGTCAAGAATGATCATGTAGCCGTTGTATCCGGCGATTTCAAGGGGAAAAAGGGGAAGGTACTCAAGGTTTACCCCGCTACGGGTCGCATCATCGTGGAAGGCGTCAATTTCATCAAACGGCATACGCGGCCGACACAAAAAAACCCGCAGGGAGGCATCGTGAACAAGGAAGCCCCCCTGCACATTTCCAACGTGATGGTCATTTGCCCCAAATGCGATAAGCAGACACGGATCGGCAAGAAGGTGCTGGAAGACGGGAAACGGATCCGGATCTGCAAGAGCTGCAACGAGATGCTGACATCCTCGTGATGAGGCGTTCATAGGAGACGGCAGGTTCATGACACAGAAGAAAAAGGAAACTCAAGCTCAGGAAACCCAGGCTGCGGAGCCCCAGGCGGATTCCAAGGCCAAAGAGCCCAAGGAATCCAAGCCAAGGGAGTCCAAGGCCAAGGAACCTAAGGCCAAGGAGCCCAAGGAAGCGGTGAAACCCGCACGGCTTTCTATCCGCTACCGTAACGAAGTGATCCCCCAGATGATCAAGAGATTCGGTTACCGGAATGTCATGCAGGTCCCGAAGATCGAGAAAATCAGTCTGAACATGGGTATCGGGGATGCGACCCAGGACGCCAAGTTCCTGGAAGCGGCCGTTCAGGAGATGACTGCAATCAGCGGGCAGAAACCCGTGCTGACCAAGGCGAAGAAATCCATTTCCAATTTCAAACTCAGGGAAGGGGTGGCGGTCGGCTGCAGGGTCACGCTGCGAAAGCAGAAGATGTACGAATTCCTGGACAGGCTTCTGAACGTCGCAATGCCGCGCATCCGGGATTTCCGGGGAGTGAGCGAAAAGGGTTTCGACGGCCGCGGCAGCTACACCCTTGGGATTCGTGAGCAGATTATCTTCCCGGAAATCAATTATGACAAGGTTGTCAAGATCCGCGGACTGAACATAACGATTGTGACGACGGCCCGGACGGATGAGGAGGCCATGGAACTGCTGTCCCTCTTTGGGCTTCCGTTCCGAAGGAAGGAAAGCGCCGCCGCCTGAACGGGGGCCGGTCGACCATCCCAATCACTTCAAGGAGCAAAGAGTGGCAAGAAAAACGATGATTGTCAAGGCCAAGCGGAACCCGAAATTCAAGGTGCGGCAGCATCACCGCTGCGGGCGTTGCGGAAGACCGAGGGGATATTTCAGAAAATTCGACCTGTGCAGGCTCTGTTTCCGCGAGCTGGCCTTGAGCGGGGAAATCCCCGGCGTGCGCAAGGCCAGCTGGTGACCGGTCTCTTACCCAGATTAACACTCAAGGAGTTGTTTCATGTCCATATCGGATCCCATTGCCGATTTCCTAACGAGAATCCGCAACGCGGGGATGGCCCGGCAGAGCAAGGTGGATGTGCCAGCCTCGAGAATGGTCAAGGCCATCGCCCAGATCCTGCAGGACGAAGGTTACATCCGCAATTTCACCGCCCTCGATGACGGGAAACAGGGGATGGTGCGCATCTACCTGAAATACGACGAGAAAAAATGCTCCGTCATCAAGGGGATACAGCGCGTCAGTCGGCCGGGACTCAGGAATTATGTCAAGGCAGGGGACATCCCCCGCGTTCTGAACGGATTGGGGATCACCATCCTGTCGACCTCCAGGGGGGTACTCTCGGACAAGAAGGCCAAGAAGGACAAGGTCGGCGGCGAAATCATCTGTGAAGTCTGGTAGGGCGCGTCGAAGTTTCCGACCTGAGACTGCCGGGCTTGCCGGCAATACGGGCGGGGGATCTTCGATCCGTAGAGGAAAAGACAAATCCATTCGCTTGCGTGCCCCGGAACAGGCTCCGGGGCCTCGCTCGCTGTCAGGTTCAAGGAGAAGGAGTCATCATTGTCACGCGTAGGCAAACGTCCCATCCCGATCCCGGCCGGAATTCAGGTCGAGGTCAAGGATCGATCCGTCATGGTCAAGGGACAAAAGGGGGCTCTGGAGCAGACCTTTCATCCCGATATGCGGATTTCCGTGACGGACGGTTCCGTTCACGTGGAGTCCAAGTCCGCGGACCGTTTTCACAAGGCGCTTCACGGCCTGACCAGAACACTGATTCAGAACATGATTCTCGGGGTCAAGGACGGGTTTTCCAAACGTCTCGAAATACAGGGGGTAGGATACAGGGCCGAATTGAAGGGAAAGGCCCTCGTCGTCCAGGTCGGATATTCGCATCCGATTTATTTTCTTCCTCCCGAAGGCATCCAGATCGAGACCCCGTCCCAGACCCTGATCACGGTCAAGGGGACGGACAAGCACCTAGTCGGACAGGTTGCATCCAAGATCCGGTCTTTCAGGCCGCCGGAATCCTACAAGGGGAAAGGCATCCGCTATGAGGGAGAATACGTCAAGCGGAAGGCCGGAAAAGCAACAGCGTAAAATCGGATGAGATAAACAGGAAGATCACGCGACATGCAGAAACAATTCAATGAAAAGCGGTTGAAACGCGAACGGATCAAGAGGCGGATCCGGAAGAAGGTCCAAGGCACGCCCGAACGGCCGCGGCTGGTCGTGTTCCGGAGCATCCGGGCCATCAGCGCCCAGCTGGTGGACGATACGTCCCGGCATACGCTGGTCACGGTCACCAGCCTCTCCAAGTCGCTGAAGGAAGAGATCGCCAAGGCCAAGGGCAAGGTCGGCGCTGCGGAAGTCGTGGGCAGGGTCATTGCGGAAGAAGCCAAGAAGAAGAACATCGGGACCGTGATCTTCGACCGGAACGGGTATCTGTACCACGGCCGCATCAAGGCGGTTGCCGAAGGCGCGCGCAAGGCCGGCTTGAAGTTCTAAGTGAATTCCTAGAGGATGGAAGGGAACAGCAGTGGAGAAGAATTCGGAAAAAATAAATCCCGGTGAACTGGAACTCAAGGAAAAAGTGGTCCATGTGAACCGCGTGGCCAAGGTCGTCAAGGGCGGACGCCGCTTCAGTTTCAATGCCATCGTGGTCGTGGGGGACGGAAAGGGCCGCGTCGGGATCGGCATGGGGAAGGCGAACGAGCTGACGAACGCCATTTCCAAGGGATCCGAGAATGTAAAGAAGAACCTGGTCCAGGTTCCGGTTCTCAAGGGCACCATTCCCCATCCGGTCATCACAAAGTCAGGCGCGGGGAAGGTGCTGCTCAAGCCGGCCGCTCCGGGCACAGGCGTCATT
>Ga0233423_10000634_pt1 | contig 18068 bp, 14 predicted proteins | sample Watercolumn_Mata_FD_180713 | JGI IMG/M metagenome (GOLD analysis project Ga0233423, IMG submission 180713) | Freshwater microbial communities from Lake Matano, South Sulawesi, Indonesia - Watercolumn_Matano_2014_112_MG | ecosystem: Environmental > Aquatic > Freshwater > Lake | place: Indonesia...
ACGAGGAAGACGGCTTTCAATACCGGCCGGAGTCCATCGCCGCCAGAATCACCCCGCAGACCAAGGCCATCATGATCAATTCCCCTTCCAATCCCACCGGCAATCTCTTGTCGGAGGGCCGCATGCGGGAGATTGCCCATTTCTCGCCCTACATCGTCTCCGATGAAATCTATCACGGCCTGGTTTACGAGGGCCAAGAGCATTCGATCCTGGAATTCACGGACCGGGCCTTTGTGCTGAACGGCTTCTCCAAGTTGTACGCCATGACGGGGCTGCGCCTGGGCTACCTGATTGCGCCGCCGCCGTTCGTCCGGCCCATCCAGAAGATGCAGCAGAACTTCTTCATTTCCGCCAATGCTGTGGTGCAGATGGCCGGCATCGCCGCCCTGGAGAAGGCAGGGGCAGATGTCGCCCGCATGAAGCGCCTGTACGACGAGCGCCGGCGGTACATGGTCAGGCGCCTCAGGGAGCTGGGCCTGGGGATCACGGTTGAGCCGACAGGGGCCTTCTACGTGTTTGCGAACGCCCGGCACGTCTCTCCTGACTCCTATAAGCTGGCCTTCGACGTACTGGAAAAGGCCCACGTCGGCGTGACCCCCGGTATTGATTTTGGCCAGAACGGCGAAGGGTATCTGCGCTTCTCTTACGCCAACTCGCTGGAGAACATTGCCGAAGGGCTGAACCGGCTAGAGCACTATCTGCATAACCTGTAACTTGACAATGTTAGATTTCAACTGTCATTGCGAGAACTCCATACCGCCTCGGCGGTATGCGCGTGTCACAAAAACTGTCATGCTGAGCGCAGCGAAGCATCTCAGCCCATGTGGGGGCGAGACTCTTCGCTGCGCTCAGAGTGACAAAGGCTGAAGTTTCTGAGCAGGAGCAGCCCTTCGCTCGGCTCGGGGCAGACTCTGAGTCGAACGAAGGGATGCGACGAAGCCCCGATACATCACTGACAATGTAAGTATCGGGGCGAAGCAATCTCCCTCATAGCGCAACAAAGAGATTGCTTCGCTGCGCTCGCAATGACAAGTGTAACATTGTCAAGGTAACCAAAGGAGTTTGTCATGACTCATACTCAGGGCCCATTGCCGCATTGGGACATGACCACCGTCTACCCCAGTCTCGACTCGCCAGAGTTTGAGGCCGGCTTTCGCTCCGTCATCGGCGCAATTGCCCGCCTGGGCGAGTTGTTTGACCAGCACGGCATCGCCAAACGCCAGCCGGCGCCGCTGGACGAGGCCACGGTGCAGGCTTTGGAGACTGTCATCCAGGCGATGAATGCCGTGCTGGAAGAAATGCGCACCGTGAGCGTCTACATCAACAGCTTTGTGTCCACCGATTCACGGAACAACCTGGCCCAGGCCCGGCAAAGCGAGCTGCAGCAGCACGCCGTCCGCCTGACCATGCTGGGCACGCGCCTGACGGCCTGGATCGGCTCGCTGGACGTCGAGGCGCTGCTGGCGCGTTCGTCGCTGGCGCGTGAGCACGCCTTCATGCTGCGCAAGGCCAAAATCGAAGCGGCGCACCAGATGTCACCCGCCGAAGAAGAATTGGCCACCGAAATGCGCTTGACCGGCGCCACGGCCTGGCAAAAGCTGCACGGCAACTTCACCTCCCAGCTCAGCGTCAAGGTTGAGCTGGACGGTAAAGTCCAGGAGCTGCCGATGAGCGTGGTGCGCAACCTGGCCTCTCATCCGCAGCGCGAGGTGCGGCGCCGCGCCTACGAAGCGGAGATGGCGGCCTGGCGCAGTGCGGCCGTGCCGCTGGCCGCTGCCCTCAACAGCATCAAGGGTGCCACCAACCTGCTGAGCAAGCGGCGCCGCTGGGACTCGCCGCTGGAGGCCGCCCTCTTTGAGAACAACATTGACCGCCAGACGCTGGAGGCCATGCTGGCTGCGGCGCAGGAATCGTTCCCCGATTTCCGGCGCTACCTGCGCACCAAGTCCCGCGCCCTGGGGTTGCCTGTGCTGGCCTGGTATGACGTCGCCGCCCCTCTAGGCAGCGGCGAACGTGCCTGGGGTTTTGCCGAAGGGGCGCAATTCATCGTCGAGCAGTTCGGCAGCTACTCGCCCAAGCTGCGCGGCCTGGCCGAGCGCGCCTTTGGCCAGCGCTGGATTGACGCCGAGCCGCGCCTGGGCAAGCGCGATGGGGCCTTCTGCATGTCCTTGCGCCAGGACGAGTCGCGCGTGTTCACCAACTTCAAGCCCACCTTCGGCGGCGTCAGCACGGTGGCCCACGAGCTGGGGCACGCCTACCACAACCTGAACCTGGCCCCGCGCACCATGCTACAGCGGCAAACGCCGATGACCCTGGCCGAGACGGCGAGCATCTTCTGCCAGACGCTGGTCAACCAGGCGGCCTTACGCCAAGCGGAGGCGCAGGAGCAGATTCTGATCCTGGAAGGAGCGTTGCAGAATGCCTGCCAGGTGGTGGTGGATATTACCAGCCGTTTTCTCTTCGAGCAGCGCCTCTTTGCAAAGCGCCTGCAGCGTGAGCTGTCCATTGATGAGTTCAACGACCTGATGCTACAGGCGCAGCGTGAGACCTACGGCGATGGGCTTGACCCCAGCGTTCTGCACCCTTACACGTGGGCCGTGAAACCCCACTACTACTCTTCTACGTTCTACAACTATCCTTACATGTTTGGGCTGCTCTTTGGCCTGGGCCTGTATGCGCGTTACCAGGACGATCCAGCAGGCTTCAAGGCCGGCTACGATGATCTGCTCTCCTCGACCGGCCTGGGGAACGCGGCAGAACTGGCCGCCCGCTTCGGCATTGACACGCGCGCCCCTGATTTCTGGCGCTCCAGCCTGGACGTGATTCGCGCCGACATCGCCCGCTTTGAGTCGCTCGTCGGCCAACCATGAACAGACCCGAAAGGTCGTGGAGACCTTTCGGGTCTGGGGGGACAGCAAAAATCGGGTAGGGGCGACTAATCGCCTCCTACCCGATTGGCTTTCCCTAGACAGAAGCTCTACCGACTACCAGCCGAGGAGGTAGCGCTTGAAGAGTAGCGGCAGGTACACATTGAACTTGATCGTGACCGTTACCGTATCCGATGCCGTGCCTGTATTAGCCACGATTGTAGCTGTACCCCCAGTGCTTTCGGCAACTAGGGCGGCAAAGCTATGTCCCTGATCCTCTTCTGTTACCGTTGTGGCATAGACTTTACTACCACTCTCCTGGAATTTGCCCAGCGTGGTGGTGAAGGTCAGCGGCGCAGCATAGCGGATGTTGATCCCATTGATATCCTTCAGGTCAACTGAGAGTTGCGATTTGCTTCCCTTGCCTACAATGACGGTGGGGAAGGCATTCAGTTGTACCTGATAGCCATAGGTCACTGTGGTTGTCACCTGTGCGCTGCCCGCCAGGGCGGTGATAACGGCGCGGCCCACACCTGTAGATGGAGCAGTATAGGTAGTGGTGGCGACGCCATTAGTGGTGCTGGCGGAACTTGGCGAGACCATCCCCGCCGTGGCGGAAAAGCTAACCGACGTGCCGTCGGCCACGACGATGCAGGCGCTGTCTCTGAATAGCGCTTCGATGGCCGAGGTGCCACCTGGGGGCATGCTCGATGGTTGCGCACTCAGGCGGGAATTCGCCTGTGCTGGCGCACCAGGGGTGCCGACAGTCCATTCATTACCTATCGTCCCTGGGAACCCGCCAGTGTCGATTATGACGCTAGTTGTATAGCGCACGCCGCAGGGCGGTGTGTTAGGGAAGGCATTGGGGATGCTGCCATTGATGTTAGCGATGGCTTGCTGGACGTAGGAATTGGCATTGTTGGCATGACTCAGCATCAGACTCAGATGACTCTGCATCTCGCCTAGGCTTGTCAAGCCCATGATCGTTTGGCCCTCGCTCAGGGTCGAGGTCACAGCGCCCGTAGCCGAGACGATGGCGGCTAGACAGGCCGGGGTATTGGTGAAGGTCTGGGCACGCAGCAGCTTGGGCTGCATCTTGTTACCTTCGGTCAGGGCCAGTTGCACGGTCTGAGTAACGCAAACCGTGTTGGCGCAGGCCTGGGCCTGGACGATGTAGCCGTTCATGGCCACACCATCTATGTTGGCACTGTGCAGATAGGCCGTGAAGACGTCTGTGCCCCGGATCGTGAAGGTCTGCGTGCCGGAGCCCGTGTAGGCACGGCTGTTCTGGAAGATTGTGGCCAGATCGTCCTTCACGGTCAGAATCCCGGTTAAGGTGCCACCAGTATGGGCGTAGTCAAAGCTGGCGTAGACCGTTTGTGTGCCCGGTGGGAAGTTGACCTTCGCCGCGCCGCCCATGGTGGCGCTCATGCGCAGGTTGGTGATCGTACCGTCTGCCGAGAGGTTCTGGGGTGCGGCGGCCAAGGCTCCGCTGAGCAGAAAGGTCAAAGCGAGAGCCAGGGCCAGGGTGACGGTGGCCAGGATAACACGCTTCATGAGATACCTCCTCTGTAAATAGTAGTGGATGGGCATACCTTCTTGCCAACCAGACAGCAAGTGGCTAATAGCAGATGGCTTAGGGCTGATAGCTGATAGCCCGATAGCTAGTAGTCTGTCCAGCCTGATTTGATCGGTGGTAGCAGCGCCCCCTGTGGGCGCTAAAACTACAACGGGCACAAGGCCCTATGCTACCCGCCCAATGGCGGCATCTGCTGTCAACCAGTTGCCGGGTGCCCTTCATGGGTTTGGATAGCTAGCAGTGTAACGGTCCATGAGTTTCTTCAAGGTAGGGTCGTCAGGGACGTCCGGCCCAAGAGTGACCAGCTTGGAATCTTGCTGGCTGGTGGCAACCCCACTCTCGTCAATTTTGACGTGCAGCAGGCCAATGTACTCCCCTTGGCGGCCGGCCTGCGCAATCAGCGTCGTAGTACCATCCACCTGGAGAGGAGGATAGACCGACTGGGCATCATGCCCGCTGAGAATGAGCGTGATGCCAGGCACTTCTTTGGCCAAACGCTTGTCCATGTCCGATCCGAGATGGGAAAGCACAATAACGATCTTGGTTTCCTGTTGTGCTTTGGCTACTACCTCTTTGGCTGTGACCAGCGGATCCTGCACGGTAAGCGTCTCTGGCGCGGCGCCTCCAAAGGGTGCTTGAGCCACGTTGGGCACCAGCGAACCAGTCAAGCCCACCAGTGCGATCTTGCGCCCCCCTACCTCCTTGATGACGTAGGGCTTGCACAGCAGATTCCCGCTGGCATCGAGCAGGTTAGCGGCCAGGAAGGGGAACTTAGCTTCCGCCATACGCTGGCGAAACACGGCCGCCCCGAAGGTGAAATCGCGTTCGCCGGGCACCATGGCGTCGTAGCCCATGAGATTCATCGCTTCGATGGTCGTTTTACCCTGGGTCTGATCCGCTGGCGCCAGGGTATCGCCGGTGTCCAACAACAGCACGTTACGGGTACGTTCCCGCTCACGGTTGATGATGGTGGCCCTCCGGGCCACACCGCCTAACTGAGGCTTTCAGCCAGGGCAAGGTCCGATGAAGCCGACCACGTTGTTGGTATGGAGAATTGTCAGATCGTTGGTCTGGGCTCCGGGCATACTCTCGCAGCCGGCCGTCACCAGCAGCAAGAGCAGAACAAGTAGGCTTAGACCTTTGCGCAATGCGCTCCTCCTAGAATTTTTAGTAGTTCACCACGATGATGGGCATGTAGATGTAGTAACGCCGCATGGTGGGCGTACTGGTTGGTGTAAGCGTGTGCGTGGGTGTAGGTGTAGCTGTAGAGGTAGGTGGCAAACCGGTAACAGTGGGCGTAATGGTGGGCGTAGGTGTAGGCGTGATGGTAGGTGTGTTGGTAGGTGGTAGCCCGGTGCCAGTAGGCGTGGGCGTAGGTGGCAGCCAGGCCCCAAAAAAGATCTCGTGGGTCTGTCCAGGCAGGACGCGCACCAGCCAGGTATTACCGCCTGTCGTGAGCACGTAGCCCGGTGGACTCTGCTCTTGGACGCGGTAGTCACCGAGGGGGAGCGCCCGCAAGCAATGAGGCTGGTTGACGGCATCCGTAGTGTATGTTTCCAGCAAAACACCGCTGGTGGTGGAGACGGTGATCACCGCCCCAGCCAGCCAGGGTTCCTCCAGGTTCTGCTGGCCATCGCCGTTCAGATCGTTGAAGACAGAGATGCACAGCGTACCGGCGGCTAACGTCGCCGTAGGCGTGCTCGTCGGCAGGGTGGTTGCCGTGGGTGTGGCCGTAGCCGTTGCTGAGGGCGTGGCGGTGAGCGTAGGCGTATGGGTAGACGTGGGTGTGGGGGTCAGCGTGGCCGTATGAGTCGCCGTGGGTGTAGGTGTCGGCGTAGGGGTGAACGTCGCCGTGGGCTCTGGTGGCAGGACTATGTCCACTTTTACGTCGTCGAGATACATAGCCGTGGGGTCATACCAACCATCCTGATGAACGTTGAACCACAACTGAATCGTTCGCCCTTTGTACAGGGCGAGATCGTAGAAAACAGGGGTCCATTGCCAGGTGTTGTTGCACACTTTGAAAATCTGCTTTAGGGTGTTCCCTTGCTCGTCCCGGATCAAGGCTTCTTGCCAGTCAGAGGCCACGTTCTCGTCTTGGGAGACAGGCATGTACCAAAAGGTCAAGTTGGCGCTGACGGCGTTGGCGGGGATAGTGATGGCCTGGTATAGACAACTTTCGCCGTACGGCTCCTGGCCAAAACCCACCGTCCCTAGAAGTGCGCTATAGCGGCCGCCGTGGGCCTGCGCTGCTGACACAACTGGCAGCCGTACTCCGCAGAGAACCCAGGGATCCAGGCTGCCGGTCTCGAAATCGCCGTTGGCAATGGTCGGGCGGGGGATGGGCGTGGCCGTCCAGGTGGGTGTAGACGTGCTGGTTGGTGCAGGCGTGCCGGTGGGCGTGGGCGTCCCCGTGGGCGTGGCCGTAGGTGGCGGTGGGCCGGTGGGCGTCCGCGTGGGCGTAGGGGCCGTAGGCGACGGCGTAGGTGTGGGCGGGATGACGCGCCATTCCACTTGGCCCCTGGGGGCTTCATAGTCGCCCACCACCTGGGATAGGATAGTGCGGTATGGTTGTTCCGGCAGTGGGTTAGCAGGGAACCCACTGGGATAAGTGACAGCTATAGAAGCAGTGCCCGTTCCGGTGTAAAATCTGACTTGGTTGAAGATCCAATCCCCTGGCCCGGTACTCCAGGGTGGATAAACTCTGACCCGGAATTCCGTATCTTGGGTATCGGCATAGTCAAAAACAACATAAACTATAGCAGTCCCATACGGGAACTGGGTCATCGGCGGGCCCGCTGGCGAGTCACTCATGTGCAAATTAGTAACGCTAGGCATGGCGGTGGCTGTTGGTGTGACCGTAGGTGTAGCTATGTCGGTAGGCGTCGGCGTAGGGGTTTCGGCGTAGGCCACCGTGACCAGCCCCAGAGCACCCAGCAGGAGTAAGACCAAAATGGGAAGACAGCGCTTCATCAACTCACCTCTATCTGGCTCTCAGCGCATAGAGCGCAGCCGGAGTAATACCCAAGCCAGACCGCCCAGGAGCAACAAAGGTACAATGCCGATCAGGACGTACACCAGCGGCGACGTCCCTTCGCTTGGCGGCTGCACCGGCGTCACTGGCCGCGTAGGGCGGGGGACGATAGTGCGCCCTACGCCCGGCGTAGCCGGGGGGACGGTCAACGTGGGCACAGGCGAGGCAATACCTGGAGTAATGGCTAAAGGCGATGGTGTCACAGAGACCTGTGGTGTGGGCGATCCTGGCGTTATGGCGAGCGTCCGTGTGGGCGTAACCCCAGGGCGGATTGTTGCCGTGGGCGAAGCCCCTGGCGGGGCAGTGGGCGCCACAACCGTTGGTGTACTGGTGGCCCCCGGCGCCGGGGTTGGTGGTATTGGCGTGGCCGTAGGTACTGGCGTGGCCGTAGGTACTGGCGTGGCCGTAGGTACTGGCGTGGCCGTAGGTACTGGCGTGGCCGTAGGTACTGGCGTGGCCGTAGCCGCCGGTATAGGCGTTGAAGTGGACGTAGGCGTAGCCGATGGCGGCACCAGGGTCGCGGTCGGTGTGGCCAGAATGGTGGGCGTGGCGGTGGGGGCCTGAGCACCGCTCACGCTCCAGGTCTGAGAGTCCACAATGAAATACTGATAACCATCGTATGTGTAGATGTTCGTCAAATAGGCTACACCTCCGGCTGGCGTAGCCGGAAAAGGTGTGCCATTGTTGATTCCGATCGAATCCGTGCCCATGCCGTTATATGTTTGGTTGATAGTGTGCAGGCGATTACCCTGGGGGCCATATACTCGGACTTCTATCTGCAGGTTCTGTGCATCCTGGTAGTCAAAAACTACGTACACTAAGCTAGTCCCTGTAGGAAAGTTGGGCACCGCCGGCCCACCAGGTCTGTCGCTAACCCGGAAGTTGCTAATCGTGCCGGCAGCCTGAAGGTCAACTGCTGGCAGGCAATATAACACCAGGATGGCGACCAGGATCGCGGCGCTGAAGCGCTTCAAGGCTTTCTGCCTCCCCATCACCACGACTTAACGCCCGGCCAGCAGGCGGCGCAGGGCCCAGATGAGTACGGCCAGCAAAGCTACGAAGGCCAGGGCCACCAGGGCGAGCGTGCCCAACGACCCCTGGCTCAGACCTGCGGGCTGCGAAGGCTGGCTCGTCACCGGGGTAGCGGCGGCGACTGGCGGCGTAGTAGGACGAGGAGGTACGGTCGCCGCTGGCGTTGGCTCCTTGCCTACCGTCCAGACGATGGATTGGGCCAGCCCCAGCGACGTGATGCGCTGGGCGACGTAAGGATTGGTGCTCACGGCGTCCGCAAAAGCCCCCCCGCTGGCGGCGATGGGGATGCTCTCTGTGCCCGAGCCGGTGTAGGCCTTACCCTTCTCGTACAGGACTACGCCGCCTGGTCCATACACCTTGACAGTGATGGTTTCGTTCTGCATATCGGCGTAGTCGAAGATGACGTAGAACGTGCCTATACCAGAGGGGAAATTGGTCATGGCCTGGCCGGTGGAGCTATCGCTCAGGCGGAAGTTCTTCACCGTGCCTTCCGCCGACAAGCTGGCGGGCAACCACAAGCCCAGGAGCAAAGCCAGGACGAGTCCACCGAGGATGAGTCGCTTCATTATTCGTCGCTCCTCCAAGAGTTGAGTTTGGCGCCGGGTAGAGAATACCCCCAACCAGGCAACAGGCAGGACGAGCGCACGCAGGCGTTGCCTGTATGGGGGCTCAGGCATTTACGGCGCAATGTCCGCGAATACACGCCTTGCGCCGTTGGGCGCTAACCTCACACCCAACGGCGCAAGGCTTCAGTCACCATGGGTATACCGGCTAGAGGATGCTCAAGGTCACCCACACGTCATCCAGGTACATGTAGGTGCGATCGAACCAGCCGTCGCCGTGTGCGTTGAACCAGATCTGAATCGTCTGGCCCTTGAAGGGGGTCAGATCGAAGTTGACAAGCACCCAGTCGGCGGTGGTGGTGCACACACGGAACACCTGGGCCAGGCGATTACCTTCCGTGTCACGTATCTGTGCCTCTTGCCAGTCGAAGGGCAGCCGGTCGTCCGTGAAAGGCCAGTAGTAGAAGGTCAGAGTGGCCGTATTGACCTCAGTCGGGATGTGGATAGTCTGATACATCCAGCTATCCCCGGCCGGCTCAGGGCCTCTGTTTGCTCCCAGCAAGGCGCTGTAATCACCGCTGTGCTTCGGGTACATGACCACGGTGGGCGAGAACACGCCACCAATGCTCCAACCGGTGAAATTGCCAGTCTCCAAGCCGCCATTCTGGATCTGCGGCAAAGGTGTGGGCGTCGGTGTCGCCGTCGCCGTTGGGGTCACCGTCGGTGTGACGCTCACCGTAGGTGTGGCCGTGGGCGTGGCCGTCCCAGGGAGTGGCGTTGGCGACGGTGGAATCGCTATACCCACCGTCCATTCTAGCGCCTCACTGACGTAGCCACTGGCGTAGTACAACGTCGTCACGTAAAGGTTATCGGCGAAGGGAGCCGCGCCGCTGGAAATGGCCACAGACTCCGTGCCCGATCCGGCGTAGGTCTTGGTCTGATCGAAGAGCAGATTGCCATGGCCATCGTAGACACGCAGGCGGATGGTTTCCGTCATGATGTCGCGATAATCGAAGATGGCGTACACCAGGCTCGTGCCGGTGGGGAAGCTGGTGATCGCCGGGCCATCTGGGGCATTGCTCATGCGAAAATTGAACACCTCGCTGGCGCCAGCGAGGCCCACCAGCACAAGCGCGAAGGCCAAGACCAGAGGAATGGCCAGCACAGCTAAACGCTTCATGGGTAAACCCTCCTTGCTAAGTCCTTACTGGCGGGCACCCTTGTTGAGCCGTCCGTTGCCTGTAGCCGGTATCCCACCGTGGTATACCCGGTGGGCAACAGGGGTATTATAGCACTTTCCTCGGGAGACTGTCAAGCTCCCCGCCCGCCTTTATTTTGCCTGATTGCCGGACGGCCATTATAAATAACGCCCCAGAGACAGGATTGGATACAAAAGCAGCTACCTGAGTTGACAAGTAAGCAGCAGCGTGCTATACTGCCTGGTAGACAGCAGCCTGCCGATGGTTTCTACCTTGATAAACGCTGGTTCTTGTGTTATAATGACCGCCGTGTGGATGCAGCCGACTAAAGGGGGTGATGGAGGAGAACTACAAGATTACGGCTCTAGCCGTAGTACCTGGCCTAAATTTAGTAGCGCACAAATGCGGGCAGTGGGTCAGTAGATCCGCTGGCCTGCTGGATGGACAGAATCCGGCAGGGCGATTTGTGCGGCACTGAAATCTCGAAAGGAGAAGAAGATGAAAAGGTTTGTCCTCTTTGTTCTCACGTTGACCCTGGTCCTGTCCATCGTTGCGGCTTGCGGCCCGGCGCCCACGCCGACGCCATTACCACCCACGCCGGTACCCACCAAGCCGCCAGCCCCGGCGGCCACAGCCACTCCTGTGCCACCTGCCCCCACCCCTGTGCCGCCCACAGCCACTCCTGTACCGCCTACGGCTACTAAACCGGCGGCCGCCCCGACCGCCACTCTGCCCACGGCCAAGTGCGACCGGATGTCTAATGCGCTTTCGCCCAAAGCCGGCGAACTCGGCTCGCCCGACAAACCGATCGTCATTACCTTCGTGCCTTCGGTGGACGTGGGCTTGATCACCAAGGGTGGCACGGCGATGGCCGAGTGCCTGACCAAGATGACCGGGTTGACCTACAAGATCGAAGTCGGCACGAGCGAGACCGCCTCGGTGGAAGCGATGGGTGGCGCCAAGGCCCACATGGGCTTCCTCAACACCTTTGCTGTTTTGCTGGCGAAGGAAAAGTACGACGTGGAAGTCGTCCTGGTGGCCCAACGCAAGTACGGCGTCCTGAAGCCGGACAAGACGTACACGGCGTTCGACTTCGACCCTGACAAGGCGCTGGCGGGACAACTGACCTCGTACTACAAACCCGAATACTTTGCCAAGGTTGGTTCGGGCATCACGAAGCTGGCCGACGTCAAGGGCAAGTCCTTCTGCTTCACTACGGCGAGCTCCACGTCGGGTGGCATTATCCCGCGCGCGGTGTTCAAGGCCATGGGCATTGACCCGGACAAGGACATGAAGAGCTCCTACGCTGGCGGACACGATAAAGCCGCCATCGCCGTGTACGATGGCACCTGCGATGCCGGGGTGGCCTTCATGGACGTTCTGAGTGATAGTGCCACCAACCTGGTGGGCAAGTTCCCGGACATCAATCAGAAGGTGCAGGTGTTCGCTGTTGGCGACCGCATCCCGAATGATGGCCTTCAGGTCATCAAGGGCCTAGACACCAACATCAAGAATATCACGGTCGAGGCCTTGCTGGCGATGATGGCTGATCCCGGTGGCAATGCTGTGGTCAAGAGCATCTACAACTACGACGCCTTCGAGAAAGCCGACTTTGCCAAGTACTATGGGCCTTTCAACGAGACGTTGAAGAAAGCCGGCATTGACGTAGCCGCGTTGGTCAAGAAGTAAAACGCTTCCTGGTAGGGGCGGGGGTTACCCCGCCCCTACTCTATTGAGGAAATCATGTTACGTGTCGAGCATCTCACCAAGGTTTATCCCAATGGCACCCGGGCGTTGAAGGACGTCAGCTTTCAGGTCGAGGATGGCGAGTTTATGGCCGTCATCGGCTTGAGCGGGTCAGGCAAATCTACTTTGCTGCGCTGTATCAACCGCCTGATCGAGCCGACCGCCGGCAAGGTCATCTGGGACGATATTGACATCACCGCTGTGCCCGCCTCCCAAATGCGCCAGGTGCGCCGTCAGATTGGCATGATTTTCCAGCAATTCAATCTCGTCAAGCGCTCGTCCGTGATGACGAACGTGCTCTCCGGGCGGCTGGGCTACGTCAGTCCTTATCAGAGTTTGTTCAACTATTTCTCCCCGGCTGATCACCAGCGCGCCCTGGACAACCTGGAACAACTGGGTCTGGCGGACAAGGCGCACGTGCGCGCCGACTCGCTTTCCGGCGGACAGCAGCAGCGTGTCGGCATTGCGCGCGCCCTGATGCAAGAGCCTAAACTGATTCTGGCCGACGAGCCAGTGGCGTCGCTGGATCCAGTGCTTGCCCATTCCATCCTCAAGTACCTGGAGCAGATGAATAAAGAGCGCCAGATCACCGTCGTGTGCAGCCTGCATTTTCTCGATTTGGTGCATCGCTACGCCACGCGCGCCATTGCGCTCAAAGACGGTCAACTCGTCTTCCAGGGACTGCCCAAGGAAATTGACGACGCGCAGTTCAAGGCGATCTACGGCCAGGAAGCCGAGCGAGTGAGCATCGTATGATTGGCGATTTTCGATTGCCGATTTTGGATTTGGGCAATCACAAAACGCAAACCGAAAATCGGAAGTTGGAAATCCTATGAATCCTTCCCCTCCTACCAACAACCCTCTTCTGGCAACCGTCCTGTCCCTATTCATCCCCGGCGCCGGTCAGTTTTACCTCCGCGACCGGCGGCGTGGCATCGCCATCTTTACCACGGCGATTGTTAGCGCCGTTCTGATTTACTGGGCGCAAGACAATTTTCGGACGGCGGTGACTGGCGGCACGAAGATGGCGTTGTGGGCCTTGCTGGGCTGTTTCCTGGTTTGGAACATCGTTGACGCCTACCGCCGCGCACGCCGCCAGGCCAGCAGCGATTTGATCGGCTTGCTCCTGCCAGTTTTGATCATCTACATCATCGGCTGGCAGGTGACGGATGTTCGTCTGGACCGCCTGGTGACGCGCTTTGGCAACGCCCTCAAAATCTGGAATGACATTATCCATCCTGACCTGTTCACTCAGGACGCGGCGGGCAATTGGCTGCCCAGTGAGAACTTTGGCTACATTTTCGGCAGCATTGCCAATAAACCCGCTTCTGGTTGGTTGGTGCGGTTAGGGTTAGTTCAGCAAGACGCCCTGGTGCCCACCTTTCAAGCCGGCAAGATTATAGAGACGATTGCGCTGGGCTTGCTGTCCACGATTTTTTCGACCATTCTGGCGGTTCCGCTGAGCTTTCTGGCCGCGCGCAACATCATGTCCCGTGTGCGCGGCGGGACGGTGATCTATTATGTGATGCGCACGATCCTCAACATCGTGCGCGCCATTGACACGTTGATTTGGGGCTTGATCGTCGTGCTGTGGGTCGGCCTGGGGTCGTTCGCCGGGGTGCTGGCGCTCACCATTCACTCCATCGCCGCATTAGGCAAACTGTTTTCCGAAGAGGTGGAGCACATTGACCCTGGTCCGATTGAAGCAGTCACGGCCACCGGGGCAAATCTGATCCAGACGATCCGCTACGCCGTCATCCCGCAAATCGTGCCGCCCTTCCTGGCCTACACGCTTTTACGTTGGGACATCAACATGCGCTCGGCGACGATCGTCGGCTTTGTGGCCGGCGGTGGCATTGGCTTTTTCGTCGTCGAGTCGCTACGCAAAGCCGCCTACAATCAATACGCCGCCGCGCTGTGGGCCGTGGCCATCGTCGTCATGATCGTGGACTATGTGAGTGCGAAATGGCGCGAGCGGATTATGGTTGGCACGACGCAGGTCGCCAGCGAGCCGCCACGTCCGTTTTACAAATCGCTGCGCACCTGGTTTTACCTCATCGTCGGCACGGCGGCCTTTGTCTACTTCTGGCAATTGTGCGAGATTAATCTGAAAGACCTGTTGAATCCGGCGCCTACTTTTGGGCAACTCGTGCGCAGCTTCCTTTCGTTTAACCTGGAGCCCGAAGTCACCGATGCCGTAGTCAGGCAGATGCTCATCACGATCTTCCAGGCGCTCCTGGCGACGACGCTGGGCGCGCTTATGGCCATCCCCTTCAGTTTCCTGGCCGCGCGTAACCTGACCGGGCGAAGTCGCCTTTCCATCTGGATTTATTATCTCACGCGTGGCATGTTCAACCTGTTGCGCTCCATCGAGGCCATCTTGTACGTGGCGATCTTTTTCTACTGGGTGAGTTTCGGCAACTTCGCCGGTATGCTGGCGCTGGCGGTCACGAGTTTTGGCTTGATCGGCAAATTGTTCTCCGAGGCCATCGAGAACATTGACCCCGGGCCTTTGGAGGCGATTACGGCGACCGGCGCGACGCGTCTGCAGGCGATTGCCTATGGGATTCTGCCGCAGATCATTCCGCCCTTCATCTCCTATTCAATTTACCAGTGGGACATCAACGTGCGCATGGCCACGATCGTGGGCTTTGCCGGCGGCGGTGGCATCGGTTGGCTGCTCTACAACGACTATTTCCCGTTTATGAAGTATCGCTCTGCGGGCACCGCGGTGGCGCTCATCGTCATCGTCGTCGCCGTGATGGACTTTGCCAGTGCCAAGATCAGAGAGCGGCTAGTGTAAAAGAGGACGCGGATGAACGCGGTGGAGCGCGGAGAAATTAAAACATCCGCGTTCTTCCGCGTTTATCCGCGTCCTTTGCTAAAAGCTCGAAAGGAGTAAGCAAAATGGTAGAAGAGGGTCAGGAAGTGACTCCGGAGACCAAGCGGCTCTATCGCCAGGGCGCCGAGGCGGTCTCGGCGCAGAAGGTGGAGATCGTCCAGGGCGGGTGCAACAGCGTAGAGGCCCAGGAAGTCGTGGTGAAGCAGGGCGGGATCAGCCAGGCCAAGGCGAGCAGGGTGGAGGTGCGCCAGGGCGGCATCGGCTCCGTGGAAGGGGAGAGCGTCAGCGTCATCCAGGGTGGGGTGGGGATGGCGCGCAGCAAAGAAGCCAGCCTGGGGCCAGGGGCCAGAGCGGCCCTGCTCGTCGCCGATCAGGTCTCCGCCCAGCAGTCTGGCGCGCAGGTCATGGTGGTCAAGGATTCCATCGAGATGGAGCAGAGCGGGGCCGTGCTCATGGCCGCCCAGCGCGTCACGGCCAAGAACTCCAGCGTCGTCTTCCTGCTGGCGAGCACCGTGGAAGGTGACGTGCAGCCGGTGATGGACAGAAAAACGGCCATCACTTTTGGGGCCGCCCTGGGGGGCGTACTGGGCTTGTTCCTGCTGCTCAAGTCGTTGCTGGCCCCTACTCGGGCTCGTCGCCGATGACGGTGAATTGGCGCTGCTGGCCGCTGCCCAGGCTGTTCATGACCGCTGGCGGGTAAGGAGCATAGCCCTGCCCGACCTGGAAGGGCTGGCCGCCCTGGATGACTACCACCGGCGGGTAGCCGGCGCGTCCCTGGGATGTCGCCTGGTCGCTACCGCGTCCGGCGCGGCTGGTCACGACGAGGATCAGGAGGCTCATGGGGATGCTGGCGGCCACGCCGCAGACCACGCCGATGACCACGGCCATGGCCTCCGTACTCATGCGGTTGCCGATGACCACAGCCAGGGTGACGCAGAAGATCACCACCACGGCAATCAAGAAGTTGCGCATGGGGACACCTCCCAAAATTAGAGCATAGAGTAGAGAGCATCAGTAGATCACAAGTCGGGTTCGTAGTGCGCACTTGTAGTGCGCTTTAGGCGCTCAAGCGCCCACTACAAGCCAGATTCGTGATCTACTGAGCATAGAGCATAGGGGCGATACTGGAACATTTGTTCTAATGGCATTGTACCATAACGGGCGTCCATTGTCAAGTGGTTTTGGCTCTTGCGCAGGGCCCTGTCAAAGCCAGCAGCGCGTCATTGCGAGCGCAGCGAAGCAATCTCTTTGTTGCGCCACGAGGGAGATTGCTTTGCTTCGTTCCTCGCAACCGCATCCCTTCGCCGCCCCCTCACTGCGTTCAGGCCGGCGAAGGGAGGCTCCTCTGAAGTGCCATCACGCCTTACTTCCCGAAACGGCGGGCGTGATGGCGCTTCATCGCAATGGCCCCCAAAATGACTTTGCCAGGGCCATGGCTCTTGCGGTACCCCACTTTTGTGCCGAGCAGACGAGCGACCTGCGACATGCCAACGCTGCTCGTAGGGCAGGTTGCCAACCTGCCTCTGTACTTGCTGCCATCTTTGACTCCGCATGACAAGCCCGGAACGTCGGAGCAGAGGAGCAAATCATTGCCATGACTTGGCACACCACCACGCGCCTTGCCGAAAACCTCTATCGCCTCTCAGAGCCCTTTGGCGCCATTGAGCCCCGCGTGGGCGTAACAACAGCCAATATGTACCTGGTCATCGGCCAAGAAGGCGCGGCCTTGATTGACAGCGGCCTGGGCATTGGCGATGTGCGTGCCGAGATTCGCAAGCTCACCTCGCTGCCTTGCCTGGTCCTCAACACTCATTACCACTGGGATCACATTGGGGCCAACAGTCTCTTCACCGAGCGGGCAATCCACGAGAGTGAAGCCGACCTGCTGGCGCAGGAGCAAGACGTAAGCTGGTTTCGCCCGGCCCTGCAGTCACCTACCGCTCGCGCCGTCTTACCCGCGTGCTTTGCCCCCGCCGCCTATCGTGTCATACCCCAGCCGGCGACCCGCGTCTTGCACGACAACGACGTAATTGACTTGGGCGGCCGTACGCTGCGCGTCTTGCATGTTCCGGGACATTCTCCCGGACACGTGGCCTACGTGGACGAAGCCAGCCACACGCTTTTCACGGGGGATGCTGCCTACCTGGGCCCAGTGTATGCCTGCTTTGAGGGCAGTGACCCTGTGGCGTTGGCCCGAAGTGTGAGACGCTTGGCCGCCTTGGAGGGTGTGCTGACAACCTGTCCCGGACACAATGACATCATCACGGGGCGGGATTGGTTGGGTGAGTTGGCGGAAGGTATTGAGGCCGCGATTGCCGGCAAGGTTGCGGGGCAGCGGCGTGACGACGTCATAGTCGGGCGAGAGTTCCGTTTCGCTGCGTTTTCTGTTTGGTTGCCGTAGCCAGAGCTAGCATGATTAGTCCCTGGCGGGCAAGACGACCACGATAATAGACTCATTGCAGAATAGTGCTGGTGGGGGTTCAGCCACAGAAAGACACAGAAATCCACAGAAAAATCACGTGACCGGCACGTAAATCCCCATTCTGTGTCCTTCTGTGTGATTCTGTGGCCGCCGGTTTATTCCGCAACAACTCTATGATTTAGACGCCAGAAAGGATCTCACAATGAGCCAATTGTCAGATGAACGAATCGCTGAATTCTATGCCCAGACTTATGACGAGTCCGTCCCGGACTGGCCGGGCGAGCTTGACTTCTACCAGGAGATGGCGGCCGAGGTAAAGCGCCAGGGCGGAACCGTGCTGGAAATCGCCTGCGGCACAGGACGCGTGGCCATCCGCCTGGCGCAAAATGGGGTGAAGGTGGTGGGACTCGATCTGTCTCCCCAGATGCTCGCCGTGGCGCGGCAGAAGAGCGTTGGGTTAGAGAACATGCGCTGGGTTCAGGGGGACATGCGTTCGTTCCAACTGGGCGAGGCGTTCGAGCTGGTGATCATCCCCGGACACGCCTTCCAGAACCTCAACACTGCCCAGGATCAGGTCGCCTGTCTGGAAGGCATCAAGCGACATCTCCGCCCTGGCGGGGTCCTCGTGGTCCACCTGGACCATCAAGATTTGAGCTGGCTAGCCTAACCTTTGTGCAACCAAATGGCTTTTCGCTCTAGCCGCTTGAAAAATGGCACTTTAACAAATTGCTCAGATGGTGTATGCTTATCGTGACCCAATCTGTATGCGGCAAGGAGGTCACGA
>Ga0233423_10000635_pt1 | contig 18060 bp, 15 predicted proteins | sample Watercolumn_Mata_FD_180713 | JGI IMG/M metagenome (GOLD analysis project Ga0233423, IMG submission 180713) | Freshwater microbial communities from Lake Matano, South Sulawesi, Indonesia - Watercolumn_Matano_2014_112_MG | ecosystem: Environmental > Aquatic > Freshwater > Lake | place: Indonesia...
GTGCATTGTAGTTTGGGAGGTACACCAACTATGGCTGCCGGTCTGACCGATCACGCCTGGTCTGTCAGGGAACTGCTGCTCTTCAAACCATCCAAACAGCCACTCCACGCTGTCCTGTAGTGCTACCTGGCATTAGAGAACGCCGGATATTCTGAGGAATGCCTCGCCCCTACACGAGCACGCGGATTGGAGAAACGAACATGCATGTGCTTTTGCGTATAGTTTTGATCCTGCTGGCTTTTGTGCTGCTGCTCCTGCTGGTCGGCCCGTTCCTGGTGCCCATACCGCCGCTGCCAGGCACTGTGCCCCCGGAACAACTGGCCGATCCCGACAGCCGGTTCGTGGAGATCAACGGCCTGAAGGTGCACTACAAAATCGCCGGCCAGGGCAAGCCCGTGCTGGTGCTGCTGCACGGCTTCGCCGCCAGCCTCTTCTCCTGGCGAGAGGTGATGGCCCCGCTGGCCCAGCGCGGCACCGTCATCGCCTTTGACCGCCCGGCCTTTGGCCTGACTGAACGACCGTTGCCCGGCGAATGGCAGGGAGAAAGCCCTTACACCTCTGAGTACCAGGCCAGGCTGACGGTGGGGCTGCTGGACGCCCTGGGGGTGGACAAGGCGATTTTGGTGGGCAACTCGGCCGGGGGCAGCGTATCTGTGCTGACCACCCTGCGCTATCCAGAGCGAGTGCCGGCGCTGGTGCTGGTAGATGCGGCGGTCTACAGCGGCGGCTCACCGAGCCTGCTCCGGCCCCTCTTCCAGACCCCGCAGATGCGCCGGTTGGGGCCGCTGTTCGTGCGCTCCATTACACGGTGGGGGGAGGATTTTGGCCGCTCGGCCTGGCACGATCCCTCCCGCCTGACGCCGCAGATCTGGGAAGGCTACAAGAAGCCGCTGCAGGCCCAGAACTGGGATCGCGCCCTCTGGGAGTTCACGGCCTCCAGCCAGCCCCTGCGCCTGGCCGAGCAGCTTGCTCAGATTCGTGTGCCTGTTTTGGTGATTACCGGCGACGACGACCGCATCGTGCCCACGGCGCAGAGCGTGCGCCTGGCCGGCGAGCTGCCCAACGCCAGCTTGCAGGTCATCGCCAACTGCGGCCACGTCCCCCACGAGGAGTGCCCGGAACCCTTCCTACAGGCCGTGAACGATTTTCTGGACAAACTACCGTAGAATTACAATGTCCGATAAACCAGGCTTGGTCATTCTATTCGGCTCTGGCGAGACCTCAGCCAGCGGGCGCCGGGTCTTCGATTGGCTGTTCGCTCGCCTGGGCCCGCCCATCCGTGTAGCCGTGCTGGAGACCCCGGCCGGCTTCCAGCCCAACTCGGCCTACGTGGCCGAGGAGGTAGCCGCTTTCATCCGCCAGCGGCTGGTGAACTACAATCCGCAGGTCACAGTCGTCCCGGCGCGCCGGCGGGGCACGCCTTTCAGCCCGGACGATCCGGCCATCGTGGCGCCGCTCCTGCTGGCCAACGCCGTCTTCCTCGGCCCAGGCAGCCCCACCTACGCCGCTCGCCAGTTGCAGGGCAGCCTGGCCTGGAACACGCTGCTCGCCCGCCATCGCCTGGGGGCGGCCATCGTCCTGGCCAGCGCGGCGACCATCGCCGCCAGCGTCCACACCCTGCCCGTGTACGAGATCTACAAGGCAGGCGCCGACCTGCACTGGCAGGCCGGGCTGGACTTCTTTGGCCCTTACGGGCTCTCGCTGGTCTTCGTTTCGCACTGGAACAACCGCGACGGCGGCGCGAACCTGGATACCAGTCATGGCTTCATGGGGCAGGCGCGTTTTGCGTCATTGCTGGCTCTGCTGCCCGCCCCGGCCACCGTGGTGGGCATTGACGAGCATACCGCTTTGCTGCTAGACCTGGAGGCCAGGACGTGCCGGGTCATGGGACGGGGAGGCGTTACCCTGGTTAGAGGCGGGGCAGAGCAGCGCTTCCCGACTGGTCGGACCTTCGCCATCAATGAGCTGGGCCCTTTCCACCTGCCCGAGCCGCAGACCGGCCTGCCGCCCGCGGTGTGGGCCAGCGTGCAGGCCGCCCAGGCTGAGGCCCAGGCAGCCGTGGCGCCCGCACCGCCGCCGGAGGTGTTGGCCCTGGTCGCCGAGCGGGAGGCGGCGCGCAGCAATCGTGACTGGGCGCAAGCCGACGCCCTGCGCCAGCAGCTCGCCACCCTGGGCTGGCGCATCCTCGATACCTCTGAAGGCCCACGCCTGGAGCCTGTGTAGCCCTATTCTGCACATCTGGGCCTAACGTGGCACAATCGACACCGAGGTTAACCACGACGTGTTGCGTGTTCCGTGTTGCGTGTTGAGCAACGCCCAAAAACGGAACACGCAACACGCAACACGGAGCATCAAGGAGACTATGAAAGGTAACATCAAAGTGGGCGTCATTGGGGCGGGGTTCATCGGCGTGGCGCACGTGGAGGCCCTGCGCCGCCTGGGCAGCGTGGAGGTCGTGGCTGTGGCCAGCTCCAGCCTGGCCTCGGCGCAACGCAAGGCCCAGGACCTGCACGTCCCCCAAGCCTACGGCGACTGGCGGCAGCTCATCGCCGATCCCAACGTGCAGGTGGTGCACAACTGCACGCCCAACTACCTGCACCGCGAGGTGAACCTGGCCACCATCGCCGCTGGCAAGCACGTCGTCGCTGAGAAGCCGCTGGGGGTCAGCTCCCAGGAGACGGCGGAGATGCTGCAGGCCGCCCGGCAGGCCGGGGTGGTGCACGCCGTCAACTTCAACTACCGCATGTACCCCCTGGTGCAGGAGGCCCGCGCCCGCCTGGCCGCCGGCGAACTGGGGCCGGTGCGCCTGGTGCACGGCAACTACCTGCAAGACTGGCTGCTGCTGGACACCGACTACAACTGGCGCATCGAGCCGGCGGTGGGCGGCCCCTCCCGGGCGATGGCCGACATCGGCTCGCACTGGTGCGATCTGGCGCAGTTCGTCAGCGGCCTGCTGATCAGCGAGGTCTGCGCCGACTTGCACACCTTCCTGCCGCTGCGCCGTCGCCCCCGGCGCGCCGCCGAGACCTTCGCCGGGGTAGGCCAGCGTCCCGCCGGTTTTGACGAGCTGCCCATCGCCAGCGAGGATTACGGCAGCATCCTCCTGGGCTTCCAGGGCGGGGCCCGCGGGGCCTGCGTCATCTCGCAGGTCAGCGCCGGCCACAAGAACCACCTGACCCTGGAGGTAGACGGCGCTAGCGGCAGCCTGGCCTGGAACCAGGAAGAGCCCAACACCCTCTGGCTGGGCCATCGCGACGCACCCAACCAGGTGCTGCCCAAAGACCCATCGCTGCTGCACCCGCAGGCGAAACCCTACGCCCACTACCCCGGCGGCCACGGTGAGGCCTACCCCGATGGGATCACCAACCTTTTCCGCAACGTTTACCGCTTTATCCAAGAAGGTCGCGACCCTCGCCACGATTTAGCCGACTTCCCCACCTTCGTGGATGGCCACCGGGCAGCGCTGGTGGTGGAGGCGATTATGCGCAGTGCCCAGGAGCGGGGGTGGGTGGGCGTGGGGCAGGTAGACAAGTAAAAAGTAGACAAGTAAACAAGTAGCAAGTAGCAGGTAGCAATTCCTTGTCTACTTGTTTACTTGTCTACTTACTACTCCCTAGGAGGATGCCATGAAACTCGGCGTGTTCAATCCTATGTTTGGCGGAATGCCCTTGGAGGAGATGCTGGACCGGCTGGCGGCTCTGGGGCTGGAGGCCGTGGAGATGCGCACCGGCCCCAACTCCGTGGACGAGGTCAAGGCCGGGCGCTACCCCGGCCAGAACCAGTGCGACCCCGCCGTCCTCCTGGCTGATGCCGGCCAGCGGCGGCGCTTTCAGGCCGCCTTCGCCCAGCGCGGCCTGATCGTCAGCGGCCTCTCCTGCCACGGCAACCCTGTGCATCCCGATGCGCAGATCGCCGCCCTCTTCCATCGCGTCTTTGAGGACAACGTGCGCCTGGCGGCGGAGCTGGGCGTGGGGGTGGTCATCGTCTTTAGCGGCTGTCCGGGCGGGGCGCCGGGCGACCAGCAACCCAACTGGGTCACCTGCACCTGGCCGCCGGAGTTCAAGACCATCCTGCAGTGGCAGTGGGAGGAGGTGGTCATCCCCTACTGGCAAAAGGCCGGCCAGTTTGCCCAGGAGCACGGCGTGAAGATTGCCATCGAGATGCACCCCGGCTTCGTCGTCTACAACACGGCTACGCTGCTGCGTCTGCGCCAGGCCGTGGGCCCGGTGATCGGCGCCAACTTTGACCCCAGCCACCTCTTCTGGCAGCAGGCCGATCCGGTGGCCGCCATCCACGCCCTGCAAGGGGCGATCTACCACTTCCACGCCAAGGACACGGCGATCAACGTCTACAACACGGCGGTCAACGGCGTGCTGGACACGGGCAGCTATCGCCACCCTGGCGAGCGAGCCTGGATCTTCCGCACGGTGGGCTACGGCCACGACCTGCTGACCTGGAAGAACATCGTCAGCGCCCTGCGTCTGGCCGGCTACGACTACGTGATGTCCATCGAGCACGAGGACGCCCTGGCCTCCCGCGACGAGGGGCTGCGCAAAGCCGTGGCCTTCCTGAAGGAGTGCCTGCTCAGCGAGCCGCCGGTCCACGCCTGGTGGGACTAAACGTGTTGCGTGTTCCGTGTTCCGTTTTGAGACACGCAACACGCAACACGGAGCAACAAGGAGACCATGAAAGGTAACATCAAAGTGGGCGTCATCGGCTGCGGCGTGGGCCGGTTCCACGTGGCTGGCTACAGCAAGCTGCCCAACGTGGAGATCGCGGCCCTGGCGGGCCTGGACGAGGCGCGCTGCCAGCAACTCGCCGCTGAATACAACATCGCACGGCTGTTCACGGACTACCGTGACCTGTTAGCCCTGCCCGAGATCGAGGCCGTCAGCGTCTGCGTGCCCAACCGCCTGCACGCCCCCGTGGCTACGGCGGCCCTCGCTGCCGGCAAGCACGTCCTCTGCGAGAAGCCGCTGGCCGCCACCGTCGCCGAAGGGGAGTCCATCGTGCAGGCGGCTAGACGGGCGCAACGCAAGCTGATGGTGTCCTTCAACTACCGCTTCCGCGGCGACAGCCAGACCCTCAAGCGGCACATTGACGCCGGCGGCCTGGGCGAGGTGTACTACGTCAAGGCCGGCTGGCTGCGGCGCAGCGGCATCCCCGGCATCGGCAGTTGGTTCACCTGCCAGGCAGAGGCGGGCGGCGGCCCTCTGATTGACTTGGGGGTGCACGTGCTCGACCTGGCGCTGTGGTTCCTGGACTACCCTGAGATCGTGGCCGTCAGCGGGGCCACCTACGCCAAGTTCGGTCCCCGCGGCAAGGGCTTCTGGGGCGGCGATCGTTTCCCGTCGGGCGCGGCGGGTTGCGACGTGGAGGACCTGGCGACAGCCTTCGTGCGGCTGGCGAGTGGGGCGACCATGGCCGTGGAGACGAGCTGGGCCAGCTACACCAGCGCCGGCGACGACTACCACGTGCACCTGTTCGGCGACGAGGGCGGGGCGGAGCTCAACGTGCGCAACTATACTCAAAAGGACACCCTGCGCTTCTTCGGCGAGCTGGCGGGTGTGCCCACGGAAACGCGGCCGCTGTACCCGGAGATGGGCAGCCACGAGACGGCCATCCGCCACTTCGTGGAGTGCGTGGTGGAGGATCGCCAGCCGGCGGCCAGCGGCGAGCAGGGCCTGGCCGTGCTGCGCCTCATCGCCGCCATCTACCAGTCCGCGGCCACGGGGCGAGAGGTGGTGCTGGCCGAATAAACCACCAAGGCACCAAGACACAAAAAATAAAAACTTGGTGTCCTTGGTGTCTTGGTGGTTGGAATTAATGAGCGCATCAAACCAACACGCCCCCGTTCTCACCCTGCGCCGCCCCGGCGGGCGCATCCTGTGGCGCTGCTTTAGCTACCTGCGCCCCTACTGGCGGACGACGCTGGCCGCCTACAGCACCCTGCTGATCATCAACGGCCTGAACATCGCCGTGCCGCTGATCATCCGCGCCATGGTGGATCGGGGCATGGGCCGCCAGGATTTGTCGTTCCTCATGTGGGGCTCCCTGGCGCTGCTCGGCCTGACGGTGGTGAAGGGCCTGCTCAGCTTTGCCCAGGGCTACCTGACGGAAGCCGCCTCCCAGAGCGTGGCCTACGACCTGCGCAACGCCATCCACAACAAGCTCCAGTCCCTCTCCTTCAGCTACCACGATCGGGCGGAGACGGGCCAGCTTCTGACGCGGGCCATCAGCGACGTGGATCGTATCCGCTTCCTGACCGGCCGGGCCAGCCTGCGCCTGCTCGATGCGGCGGTGCTCTTCCTGGGCACGGCCATCGTCCTGCTGCAACTGAACGCCCCCCTGGCCGTCCTGGCCCTGGGCACCATGCCCTTCCTGGCCGAGCGCGCCCTGCACTTCGGCCTGCGCTTCCGTCCCCTCTCCTGGGCCATTCAGCAGCAGATCGGCGTGCTCACGGCGCGCCTGGAGCAGAACCTGCGCGGGGCGCGCGTCGTGCAGGCCTTCGCCCAGGAAGCGGCGGAGACGCGCCGCTTCGACGTGGAGAACGAGCGCCTGCTCGACCAGAACCTGGCCGCCTCTCGCCTGCAAGCCACCTTCGCCCCGCTGCTCGACCTCATCGCCAACGTCGGCGCCGTGTTCATCATCGGCTACGGCGGCCTGCAGGTCATCCAGGGGCACCTGACCCTGGGCGAGCTGGTGGCCTTCAGCACCTACCTGGGCCAGCTTGCCGCGCCGATTCGTCGCGTGGGCATGCTGGTGGCGGCGGTGGCCCAGGCCATGGCCTCCGGCGAGCGCATCTTCGAGATTCTGGACGCCCAGTCCGAGGTGCAGGAGGCGCCCGATGCCTACCCGCTGCCGCCGATTGATGAAACGCCATCACGCCCGCCGTTTCGGGAAGTAAGGCGTGCTGGCGTTTCAGAGGGCCGCGTGCGCTTCGAGAACGTCTCTTTCGCCTACTTTGGCCGGCACCGCACGCTGAGCGAGGTCTCCTTCGAGGCGGCGCCGGGCCAGGTCATCGCCCTGCTCGGGGCCACCGGCTCCGGCAAGAGCACGATCATCAACCTGCTCCTGCGCTTCTACGATCCCACCGCCGGGCGCATCACCATTGACGGCCACGATCTGCGCCGCCTGACCGTGGCCTCGCTGCGTGCCCAGATCGGCCTGGTCATGCAGGAGACCACCCTGTTTGCCGCCAGCATCCGGGAGAACATCGCCTTCAGCCGCCCGGAGGCCACGCTGGCGGAGATCGAGGCGGCCGCCCAAGCCGCCGCCGCCCACGATTTCATCATGGCCACGCCGCAGGGCTACGATACGCTGGTGGGCGAGCGCGGGGTGACGCTCTCCGGCGGGCAGAAGCAGCGCGTGGCCATCGCCCGCGCCCTGCTCAAGGACCCGCGCATCCTGGTCCTGGACGAGGCCACGTCCAGCGTGGACACGGAGACCGAGCGGCTGATCCAGGAGGCCCTGCGCCAGCTTATGCGCGGGCGCACGTCGTTTGTCATTGCCCAGCGCCTGAGCACCGTGCGCCTGGCCGATCAGATCCTGGTCCTGGAGCGCGGGCGCATCGCCGCCCGCGGCACGCACGCCGAGCTGCTGCGCGTCAGCGGCCTGTACGCCGAAATCTATCACCGGCAGTTGTTGCCGCAAGAGGAGCGAGGCGGGTAGACAAGTAGGCAAGTAGACAAGGAACGAGTAGACAAGGAGTAGGTAGACAAGGAAAAAGCCCTTGCTACTTGTCTACTTGCTACTTGCTTACTTGTCTACTTACCCCTTGTCTACTTGCTACTCACAACATGGCCATCAACGTTAGCGGAACGGCTGGCACCTACGGCCCGCGGTCCTTGGTAGAGGGGTTTGGCACCGGCGAGGGTAAGGCCTTCGATCCCCAGGTGACCCGGCGGCTGCTGGGTTTCCTGCGACCGTACTGGCGGGCCATGCTGCTGGCCCTGAGCCTGATGCTCGCCGCCTCCGGCCTGAGCCTGCTGGCCCCCTACCTGATCAAAGTAGCCATTGACAGCTACATTGCCCAGGGCGATGCTGCTGGCTTGCTGCGCATTGCTGCCTTCACCGCGGCCACCTACGTCGGCATCTACCTGACGAGCGCCGGACAGACCTACATGCTCTCGCGCGTGGGGCAGCAACTGCTGGCCACCCTGCGGGCGCGCCTTTTCCAGCACCTGCAGGCCCTGCCCCTGGGCTACCACGACACGCACATCGTGGGCGTGACCATCTCCCACGTGGTCAACGACACGGACGTGATCAACCAGTTCCTCTCGCATGGGCTGGTGGGCACGCTCAGCGACGCCGTGGTCATCGTGGGCATCGTTGTGGTCATGATCTCCCTGGATGCCCGGCTGGCCCTGCTGACCTTCAGCGTGCTGCCCGTCATGGTGCTGGCCACCATCCTGTTCACCCGCCGCGCCCAGGCCGCTTTCCGCGACACGCGGGAAAAGATCGGCGCTGTGGTGGGCGACCTGGCCGAGAACATCGGCAGCATGCGGGTCATCCAGGCCTTCGCCCAGGAGCTGCCCACGCAGCAGCGCTTCGAGCAGGTGAATCGGGAGAATCGGGACGCCAACGTCGCCGCCATCGCCCTGGCCTCGGCCTTCACACCGGTGGTGGACTTGCTGAGCATCGCCGCTACGGCCATCGTCCTCTGGTCTGGCGGGCTGATGGTGGCGCGGGGCGAGCTGACCCTGGGCATCGTGGTGGCCTTCCTGGCCTACGTCTCCCGCTTCTTCGCCCCCATCCGCGACCTGAGCCAGATTTACACCACCTTCCAGTCGGCCATGGCCGGCGGCGAGCAGGTGCTGAAACTGCTGGATACCCCGCTGGACATCGCCGATAAGCCGGGGGCGCTGGAGCTGCCGCCGCTGCGGGGGCGCATTCAGTTCGATAATGTCTGGATGAGCTATCGGGGCGGCGAGCCGGTATTGCGGGGGATCAACCTGACCATCGAGGCCGGACAAACCGTAGCCCTGGTGGGCCCCACCGGCGCCGGCAAGACGAGCATCGCCAACCTGGTGGGCCGCTTCTACGAGGTGACGGGCGGGGCGGTGCGCATTGACGGTCACGACGTGCGCGACGTGACCCTGGCCTCGCTGCGCCGCCAGATGGGGCTGGTGCCGCAAGACCCATTTCTCTTCTCCGGCACCATCGCCGATAACATCCGCTTTGGCCGGCCAGAGGCCAGCGACGAGGCGGTGCAGGAGGCGGCCCGTCTGGCCAACGCCCACGATTTCATCGCCGCCCTGCCGCAAGGCTACGCCACGCCGATCCTGGAGGGCGGCGTCAACCTCTCCGTGGGCCAGCGACAACTGGTGTGCATCGCCCGGGCCGTGCTGGCCGAGCCGCGCCTGCTCATCCTGGACGAGGCCACGTCCAGCGTGGACACGGTCACCGAGGGGCTGATCCAGGAAGCGCTGCAGCGCCTGCTCGCCGGCCGGACGGCCATTGTCATTGCCCATCGCCTGAGCACCATCCGCCACGCCGACTGCATCTACGTGGTACAGGACGGCCAGATTGTAGAGCAAGGCCCCCACGAGGCGCTGCTGGCCCGCGGCGGGCTGTACCGGGAGCTTTACCTGAAGCAGTTTGTGGATGTGGAGGGGGAGGAGGAGAAAGTAGACAAGGAGACAAGGAGGGAGTAGACAAGGAGACAAGGAGGGAGTAGACAAGTAGACAAGGAGGAAATAGACAATGCGCTTGCATAAAAACGGTTGCCTGCGTCCGGGCTCGTAGGGGCGAGGCATTCCGGCGAGGTTGTTTCAACTCCCTTGTATCCTCGTGGCGCAGGCATTAGTGACATGCCAGATACTCTGGATAATGCCTCGCCCTACTTGCTTGACAAAGTCCTAATGTAGGGATATAATTAGCATAGATGGCTAAACAAATGCTAACGAGGTGGCAGATGTCTATGTCTGTGATACCTGAGATCAGACCGTTCTCCGACCTGCGCATCCGGCAGGCCGAGGTTCTAGGGAAATTGTCTGAGGGGCCGGTGGTCCTGGCCCAGCGTGGGCGCGCCTCTGCTGTGCTGGTCGAGCTAGAGGTGTGGAACCGTCTCATCGAGAGACTGGAGGAGCTGGAGGACGCTCTGGAAGTGGTCGAGGCGCGGCAAAACCCTGAGCCTGCGGTGAGCCTTGAAGAGTATATAGCCAGGCGGGACGAAGTTGTACCAGTTGCAGCTTGACGGCCGGGCGCAAAAGGACCTTGACCGGTTGCACGGCAACACCTTGCGCCGGGCGCTGGAGGCGTTAACTGCCCTGCGTGAGAATCCGCGCCCGCCTGGGTGCCTGAAGTTGCGCGGTGCGGAGGATGCCTATTGGATCAGGGTAGACGATTACCGGGTGCTCTACAGCGTTGACGATGGAGCGCAAACCATCATGGTTTGGCGGGTGCGCCACAGAAGAGAGGTTTACAGGGAGTAGAAGACGGGCGGCCCTGCTGGCGGCAATCAGCAATACTGAAGCAATACTGAAAGGAGGGATGAGAGATGAAATTCCTGGTTCTGTCGAAACCACGCAGCGTAACACCACCACTAGCTAATCCCATCGCTGCCTATGAGGCAGCAAGAGAATTTCTCAAGGCTGGACTTGCTGATGGCAGGATAGACTGCGTGTATCAGTTCGCTGACGGGCGGCGGGCTGTTACCATTGGAAACGCTGATTCGGCTGAGGAAATCTGGGAAGCGCTCACCTCGTATCCGCTCTCCCCGTTTCAGGAGTATGAGGTCTATCCGCTCGTTGATACCGCCTACGTTTTTGACAAGGCGATTGAGCGAATGAAAAAGGCAGCGGGAGGGTAGGCCGTCAGAGTAGTAGATGAGGGACAACTGGGGTAAACACAAGCTGATTGCCGCCAAATCTTTTAAGGTGAGCCATGAGTAGTGAGGTATACTGGCTGTTGATCGGCGCTGCCATCGGTGCCGCCGGCGCCATTGCGGGCGGGATCATCGGCGGATTCGTGCAAGGATGGGCGTGGTATTGGTTTGACCAGAGACGGGCAGCAGCCGCAGAGCGAAAGCGCTGGGTCCAAGTCGCTTTGCACTGGGCTGCCAACGGGCGCAAAGACAGCTTGCGAAGGGCCAACTTGCAGGGCGCCGACCTGCGGGGGGTGGACCTGGGAGCGGGCGAGGATGAGGATGAGGGGGCTGACCTCAGCTACAGCAACCTAAGGCGCGCTGACCTATCTCGCGCTGACCTGACGCACGCACATCTAGAGGGGGCCGACCTGACGCTCGCCATCTTGAGGGGCGCCGACCTGGGGGACGCCGAGCTGGGGGACGCCAACCTGGGGGGCGCCAACCTGACGAGCGCCAAACTGACGGGCGCTAACCTGGGGGACGCCAACCTGGGGGGCGCCAACCTGACGAGCGCCAACCTGACGAGCGCCAAACTGACGGGCGCTAACCTGGGGGACGCCGACCTGTTGCTCGCCATACTGGCGAATGCCGATCTGAGGGTCGCCGACCTGAGGGACGCCAGACTGGAGCGCGCCGACCTGAGGGGCGCCTACCTGGGGTACACCAAACTGACGCACGCACATCTAGAGGGCGCCCACCTGACGGCCACCATCCTGAGGGGCGCTATCCTAGGGGGCGCCGACCTGACGAGCGCCGACTTGACGGGCGCCGACCTGACGGGCGCCAACCTGGTGGACGCTATCCTGACGAGCGCCAACCTGGGGGACACCAAACTGGCGAGGGCTCAATATAACCAGAAGACTCAATGGCCAGACAGTTTCACCCCACCGCCGGAGGCAATCAAAGTACTAGAGGACCGTGAACCATGACTGACAAAGCCTTGCCCCTGGCTGGCTCCCTCTGTGGTCGGCATTTTGCTGGCCCTAGCCGTCATTATCGCCTTGTTTAGGGTCATCTTTATGGGACGTAGGAAGGAGATGCAAATGCGCAAGTTTCTGGCATATGCGATAGTGATTGCAATCCTGTTCCTTCTGTTGGTGATGGTCTTCACGGCCTGCTGGCCTACGCCCCCACCGCCATCGCCGCCACCGCCGCCCGTGCCGACTCCATCACCGACTATCAGCCGCAGGACCATTTTCGTTGCTAACACAGATGGAGACGGTGTTGTGCTACGCTACGCTCCCCTCATGGACGCACGTACAGGTGTTGTCTTTCCTGAAGGCCAACCTCTGACAATGGTTGACCAGGTTAACGGGTGGGCGCATATCGTAGCGCCCGCCGAAGGCTACATACCCCCGCAATACTGGAATAACTCTCCCCCAGCACCACCAAGTTGTCCAACGGGATGTCCTGAGCACAAGCCAGGATGCGACATCAAAGGTAATGTTAGTTACACAACAGGCGAGAAGGTCTACCACGTGCCTGGCGGCACGTGGTACGACGCCACAGTTATTGACCCGCGGTACGGGGAACGCTGGTTCTGCACCGAAGCCGAGGCGGTTGCCAATGGCTGGAGAAGGTCATCGGAGTAGCGGTCTGCTGAGGGCCATATTTGGCTTATGATAACGGTCGTTATCGCAAGTGAAGAGTGAACCATGAGTAAGGAGACTAGCCCTTGACCACTCACCCGACAAGCCCAGAAGTCCAACGGCTGTGGGCGGCCTTTAAAGAAGCGGAAGCTAATGAACGTGTTGCCCGCGCCGCTGCCGAGGCCGCCCTAGACGCATGCCTGAAAGCCATTGATGCCCAGGAACCTATGGCTGCTGATACCCTCAATCGCTGCTTCGCCGCCGTCGCCGCCGCCGAGAAGCGCACATGGAACGCCTATTGCGCCTGGCGCGTGGTCTCACCAGAGGTGACGAAAGAGGAAGCACTGGCGGTAATAGAGGGGGGCATCCAGCCAGCGAGCCAGAGAGCTTCCCCCACCCCACCTATCCGGCCAGTGAGCCAGAAAGTCTCCCTACCCCAGAAAGTATCCCCGCCCCCGCCCCAGGGTGGCCACTTGGTGAGAGGGATGAAACGATTTATTAGGCTGGTCTTCTTCGGTGGCATCTCTGCTACACTGGCTTTGACGGCGCTCTTCCTCATCTACGCTATCGGCTACGCCTTGCCAGCTATCCTGACCGAGGGGGTGCGTGTGCCGGTGGGGAATATTGGGCCAGCCCTTCTCACGGCCGGACTGTTGTGGCTGCTATGGCGCTGGTCATGGGGCAATCTCCTTCGCACCATCAAGGGCCAGGAGGTCGCCATGCCGCACTCTAAGGGCACCTCTCTCCCTGACTGGCTGTTCCTAGCGGCCGGCGTTTTGATAGGTCTAGCTGCACTTATCGGCTATTTTCAAGGTGTTTCTCACTTACGATAATGGTTATTCTCGCCCAAGTTGGTTCACCGCTATCGCGAACTCAAGGCGCGAGCCTCCGACTGTTTGCTGTTGATGCAAGTGGGGGCGTTTATGAACGTGCTGGATCAAGACGCCCGCGCGGTGGCGGAGGTGATCGGCTTGAAGCTGCAAATGCCTGGGGCAGTAGCTACCCCCATCGTCTTGGGCAGACATAGCGCACCCGCGCCCGCTCGCAACGTTGTGAGAAAACCAACCAAACGTCATTGCGCTTTCCAAAGCGCGCTGATCAAGGTATGGAGGTCTGGTGATGAAAAACAGAGTACGAAAACACCCTTTGTACCCAGCCCTGCTGCTAGGGATCGCCCTGGCCCTGCTGGGCGTGAGCGTGGCCCTGGCCGCGGGCAACATTGACGCCACCGACAAGTGGGCCTGGAGCACCAACGCCGGCTGGATCAACTTTAACCCCACTCACGGCGGCGTGACCGTTTACAGCGACCACCTGGAAGGCTACGCCTGGGCGGAAAACATCGGCTGGATCCAGCTGGGCAGCTATGACGGCGGAGGGGCACATACGTACGGCAACACCTCGAATACCGACTACGGCGTGAACAGGGACGCCAACGGCAACCTATCCGGCTACGCCTGGGGCACGAACGTGGGCTGGATCAACTTCAACCCCACCCATAGCCAGGTGACCATAGACCCGGCCACCGGCAGCTTTGACGGCTATGCCTGGGGGGAGAACATCGGCTGGATTCACTTCAGGAACGCGGCCCCGGCCTACAATGTGGTCACCCAGTATAGACCACATAGACCACGGCCCGTGGGCGGGGTCATCGTGCCGGTGAGCCAGGTGGAGTTGCTGGCCCCGTGGTTAGGCCTGGCGGCGCTGGCCGTGGCGGCGGGGGCGGTAGTGCTCAGGTGGCGCAGAGCCTAGAAATCCATATCGCCACTTCAAGGAGGTTGCATCATGCGTAACAAATACATACTCATCGCTGTCGTATTGATCATCCTGGCTTTCGGTGTGGGGCGGCTATCGGCCGGAACGCCGGATTCCCCCGGTGCGCCCACCACTACAAACTCGTACACCCTGGAGGACATCTACAACCGGCTGAACGCCGGCACGGCGGGTGCGCAGAGCACCTTTACGGAGCCGGCCGCCGGGCCGGGGCCGACGATGCATACCCTGAACGACATCATGGGCAAAGCCCCGACAAAGGACGACACCAATGGCGCCACCACAGCGGATGTGATGGCAGGCAAGAAATTCTGGGGGCTGACCGGCGGACAATGGGGACTACAAACCGGCAATCTTGCCACCCAGACGGTTGACAATACGACCGTCAATCAGGCGGCGGGCTATTATAACGCCTTTGATCTTTCGGCGGTCGACACCGATCTAGCCTCCGGCAACATCAGAAACGGCGTCAGCATTTATGGCGTAGCTGGCGATCCGAACGTGGTCAACACCAGTTCGGGCGACGCGGTAGCGAGCGACATCCTCAGCGGCAAGAAAGCCTGGGTTGATGGCGCCGAGGTAACGGGTAACATCGCGGCAGGGAACAATGTCGATGGGCCGGACGGGGCCAAGACGTTCAACATTCCGGATGGGTTCTACTCAGGAAAGACCGCGACGGCCAATGATGCGGACCTGGTGGCGGGGAACATCAAGCAAGGGGTGGACATCTTCGGCGTCAACGGCACCGTCATCCAGGCGACGGGCAATGCCACCGCGGGGGATGTCTTGACGGGCAAGACCTTCTCCAATGCGACCGCAGCCGGGATTGCCGGCACCATGCCGAACAACGGGGCTGTGACCATCACGCCGGGGACGAGTGACCAGGCCATCGCCGCTGGCTACCACAACGGTTCGGGCAAGGTGCAAGGGGATGCGGACCTGGTGGCCGGCAACATCAAGCAAGGGGTGAACCTGTTTGGCGTAGACGGCACGCTGACCTGCGGTGGTGGAGCAGGCGTGCCCAAGACCGGGGCGGGACCAATAAGCGGTTATACGCTAGTGCCTGGGGAGGATGGCCTCCTGCAAAAAGGCGTGGCTTGGCCCAACCCGCGCTTCACGGACAACAACAACGGCACGGTGACCGACAACCTGACCGGGCTGATCTGGCTGAAGAACGCCAATTGCTTTGGTGGGAGAAACTGGGCGACGGCTTTGAGCGACGCCAACGGTTTGGCAGCCCCAAATTGCGAGCTGTCGGATGGCTCCACCGCTGGGATGTGGCGGCTGCCCAACGTGCGCGAGATGCAGAGCCTGGTCGATTACGGGTGGAGCGACCTTGCGCTGCCGAGCGGCCACCCCTTCACCGCCGTCCAGTCGAGCTACTACTGGTCGAGTACCACGTACGCCGGCTCCACGTCCAACGCCTGGATCGTGTACCTGTCCTACAACTACGTGGGCCTCGTCGTCAAGACGGCCAGCTTCTATGTGTGGCCGGTGCGTGGCGGACAGGGGGTGAACCTGTTTGGCGTAGACGGCACGCTTACCAGCGGCGGTGGTGGAGCAGGCGTGCCCAAGACCGGGCAGACCACCAGCTACGCCACCGGCGATGACGGCGACCTGCAAAAAGGCGTGGCTTGGCCCAACCCGCGCTTCACGGACAACAGCAACGGCACGGCGACCGACAACCTGACCGGGCTGATCTGGCTGAAGAACGCCAACTGCGCCAATGCCACCAGAATCTGGGCGACCGCCTTGAGCGATGTGGCGTCACTCAACTCCGCTGGCACAATGAACAGCAACAACTGCGGCGACACCAGCAAGAGCGGCAGCCATCAAACCGACTGGCGCCTGCCCAACGTGCGCGAGATGCAGAGCCTGGTTGATTACGGGCGGAGCGACCTTGCGCTGCCGAGCGGCCACCCCTTTACCGCCATACAGTCGTACTACTACTGGTCGAGTACTACCCGCGCGTACGGCACGTCCAACGCCTGGAGCGTGGGCCTGAACGGCGGCTACGTGTTCGACGTCGGCAAGACGGGCAGCTTCTATGTGTGGCCGGTGCGTGGCGGACAATGATGCTTAGGCGCTTGGGTGCTTTGAGCACTTTGACTGTGGGGGCAGGGGGGATACCCCTGCACGCCGCGCGGCGAGATTTGAGGATTGCCGATGATATTCTGGCAAGTAATCAAAACGTGCTCAACCGCATAACAGAGGGAGCAAAGCCATGTTTCCGAACATGCCCCCTGAGGCACAAGCAGCAATCATCGGCGGCATAGCTGGCGGCATAGTCGGCGGCATCCTGGGCATCCTGGGAGCAATTCTTGGTGGTTGGGTGAATGGCCGGGTGCAAGCCTCTGCATGGTATTACCACGAGAAAGAACGAGCTGCCGTCGAAAAGCGTGAGCAGTGGATACAGACCGCCCTCGAATGGGCTGCCAACGGGCGCAAAGACAGCTTGCGACGGGCCAACTTGCAGGGTGCCGACCTGCAAAGGGTAGACCTTGGAGCGGGCAAGAGGAGAGACGAAGCCGACCTCAGCTACAGTAACCTAAGGCGCGCCAACCTGAGATACGCCGACCTGACGGGCGCTAACTTGAGGGACGCCGACTTGACGGGCGCCGACCTGTGGTACGCCGACCTGAGGGACACCACACTGAGAGGCGCCAAACTGACGGGCGCCAAACTGATGGACGCCAATCTGAGGGGCGCCAACATGTTGTTCGCCGACCTGAGGGACGCCGACCTGAAGGCCGCCAAACTGAGGGGCGCTCACCTGGGGTTCACCCATCTGAATGGCACCAACCTGACGGGCACCGACCTGAGGAATACTGACCTGAAGTTAGTCGAACTGACTGGCGCTCGATATAGCCAGAATACTCTATGGCCCACTGGCTTCACTCCACCGCCGGAGGCAATCAAAGTGGAGGACGGTGGACCATAACCGAAAAAGCCATTACCTTCCTCCCTGGCAGCCCACAGGAGGGTGGCTTTTCGAGTAGGTGTCATTCTAGTAGAGAATAGGAACGAAGGTTGCAGCGGCAATGCTATTTGCCCCTCTCGGTAGTCGCGGGGATCGTACTATCGGCGCTTCTCCTGGGCACTGCAACCCACGCAGTGGGAAGCAACCCAACGGCACTCATCCAGGGGCTTGCCACCGTGACGTTTTTGGATGTTGGCCAGGGCGATAGCATATGGTTAAATACACCGGACGGCCTCAACTACCTTGTGGATGGTGGCGCGACAACAAAAGGGGCGATGGTTGTCGGCTATCTGAGCAGGCATGGGGTGAGCCGTCTTGACGCGGTTATCTTGTCTCACCCAGACGCCGAGCACGTTGGGGGACTCACGACGGTGGTGCGAGCGATCAGCACCACCGTCGTGATCCACAACGGCCAGGCGAACGACACAGCCGCCTATCGCGACTTCATGGAAGAGGTGAACCGCCAAGCGATCCCTACCTTGATTGCCCGCACGGGCCAGGCTATGGCGTGGGGCAGTTTCATCAGTACCACCGTCTTGAACCCTTCCGAACCTCTGAGCAGCAATTACGATAACAATAGCGTGGTGCTGCGCATGACTTACAGCGCTTTCAACGCCCTCTTGCCAGGTGATATTTACACCGTTGCTGAGAACGCAATCCTGAGCCGGGGATTCCCTGTCAATGCCCAGGTGCTCAAGGTCGCTCATCATGGTAGCCGCGATTCTTGGTGGTGTCCCTATAAAGCGTGCATGAGCGATACTGACTTGACAAGGTAACGTGGTGCTGAGTATCCTGATAGAAGGTTCTTACCTTCCTCAAGGAGTGCTCAGCATGGATGCCAAGACTTGTTA
>Ga0233423_10000636_pt1 | contig 18035 bp, 13 predicted proteins | sample Watercolumn_Mata_FD_180713 | JGI IMG/M metagenome (GOLD analysis project Ga0233423, IMG submission 180713) | Freshwater microbial communities from Lake Matano, South Sulawesi, Indonesia - Watercolumn_Matano_2014_112_MG | ecosystem: Environmental > Aquatic > Freshwater > Lake | place: Indonesia...
TCTCACACCTTGATGATCAGTATTCAGTTCAAAAAAAACAGGTACGGCGCTCGAATGCGGCAGATCCCCAGTCAGACAGGCTTTGACCAGCCGACTGTTTTGCTTTCCGCTTACTGCACAATAAGCCACATATAGCCTCATGGCCCCCGAACAATCATCGGACCAAATCTGACTTTTGCTTTCGAAAACAGCCCGAGACATCAAAAACTGCGATTTTCTGACAAAGTCGTGACTAATATCATCAGCAATATTTTGCCAGACGCCACTGCGCCCGTAACCACTGACATAACTTTTTTGAGACAAGCCAAAAACATCCACCATTCGCCCATCCAGGACAGGCAAGTATCTAAAGTCAACTTCCAAAGCAGTGTCACCACTCTCATTCAAAACGATTGCAGGCCTCCCGTCGGCATCGACGGCATCGTGCATCTGCGAAAGATCAAACTGCCTCCGCCATCCCAAAATTCCCGACTGCAAAGCATCACCAAGACGCTCACCACTCCACAATTTTTCCATCAACTCTACCTGCCACTCTGCATCCAGGCCACTGGGGACCAGAGCGATCGGCCCTCCAACCCGCTCGAGCAAAGACCGATCCAGGTCGAGCCTCCCCTCCTGACACTCGTCATTAAGCAAGACAAAATATTTTTTTCTGTTCCCACCGCCAGACAAAAGTAAGTATTCAAAGTCAGGATGCATAGCAAAGGACTCATCCGCATTGCGTATTACCCTTGCAATCAAACCACCTGCCTGCTCATCTAAAAAAATCCTGCATCTCAAATCTGCTAGAGAAAGATCCTTGAAAAATGCAGCCGGCAAAATCAAAGCCCACAATCCAATGTTTCGCTCACGCACATTCTCATGCTTTCTCAAGGCTACGGCATCAAGACACAGCTCGACAAAGCCTCCATAGCCACGTGAGCTAATATCAAGATCAGAGCGCAATCCCACATCTACCTCTACCGACACAAATCCCTTCAACGCACGTGGACTTAGGCCAGCCGCCGCCTGATTCGACTGTCTCATATCTCTTCGCTTGCTCGGCACAAAATTGGCCCAGGGCGGATTGCAAAGCACGATGTCGGCGCCGGAGCAAAAGTCACGACCTGCGCCATCAGCCATTTGCAAGACATCACCACAGACTAAACCGCTCAGATCAATCACAAAAGGCAGATCAGCAGCACAATGTCCGAGCAGGATTCGTAAAACAGCAAAATTGTTTTGATCAGCCTCGACAGCTCTCAGAGTGACTTTTTGCACAGTCAATTCTGTCGCCAGCTTTTGCAAAAGGGCAAAAGCAAGATTACCGACGCCAGCGCACACGTCCAACACAATTATTTCATCTTGGCCATCAAAAGCAGATAGAACCTGGCCAAGATCAAGATCTTCGATCAAGCGTTCCGCCACCGCCCGTGGTGTAAAATAGCTGCCCGTATCGCGCTTGTGAGTCCGGCGCGCCTCGCCAAATCTCGACTTTTCATAAAGCGAAGAAAGAAAATAAACTCGATCCCAGACAGACATCCCCGCCGACCACTGGGGCATGAGATCGCCTGTCAGCATCTGGCGCACTATGCTGATGCAATCGCTCTCCAGACAGACATCAGATCTACGGCTCGACCAGTAGCGCAGCCAGCCATCCAATACGGCATTTCTGGGAGCTAAAATCTTTCTTGGTCTCACCATTGCCCGCATATTCAATCATATTTTTCTCACACCATCACCTTGGCACCAAATATCTAACCGCCCAGCCCCGCGGCCTGCTTTAATAAAGATGCAAAAAGGAGCCGCAATTGTCAGATATTTCGCAAAAAATCTTACGCCCATCACGCCTAACACACACTCTCCTTGCCCTCACCATAAGTCTTTGCAGCATCCCCAGCGCCATGGCGGCAGTTGCCGATGCCGATCGGGCCAAGATCATCTCGGCCGCCGACGATTTCAAGAGAGAGCACTACGCACAAGCAGCGCGCACACTAAACTCCGTCAGCACCAATGATGCCGAGACAAAATTTCTTACTAATACCTATCTGGGCGAGGTCCACTACCGTGAGGGACGCTATAAAGAAGCCATCCAGGACTTTGAAAAAGCCCTCGCGCTAGTCGCCGACCTGAGCCCACGCCGTATAGATACCCATTTTCACATCGCCATCCTTGAGCGACTCTGCGGCGCATATCAACACGAAAAAGACTTTGCCCACGCCGTCTCCATCGCTCAAAACATAGTCATACTCAATCGCGCCACCTATGGCGACACAGACTTGCGCTACGGCTTTGCCTTGCTCTGCCTTGCCGACAATCAACGCGCCATGCCCAATGCAAACAAGAGCAACGACTGGCAATCCAGCTACGAAAAAGCCATCTGGATTTTTCGCCACAGCAATTATCAAAGACTCCTCAAAGAAAACAACCTGACAGAGGCCCAAGACTCGACTGGTGATTCGGCCCAAAGCAAGAGCAAGATCGCAGAGCGCCAGGCGCTACGCAAAACTCTCATGGCACAAGTCTTTGGCAAGGGCAATATCGCCGAACGCCGGGATGCGGACCAAAAATTTGCCGCCATGGTTCAAGACTTTCAGACTGCCCGCGCCGTCATCGACAAGCAGACTCCCGATGCTACGGACATCCAGCAGATCGGCTTTGACATGCAGCCACCAGACTACAACGAGTCTCCGGGCTATGTCTGGACCAATCCACATCGCCCGCAAAAGGGAGTCATTCTCTGCATACACGGACTGGGACTGCATCATCGGGCCTTCGACAGCTTCGCCCGAGTCATGGCGCGCTTTGGGTATACCACAGTGGCTTTCGATGTGCGGGGGTTTGGCGTCTACACCCAGAGCCTCGGCAAAGAGACTCTAGACATGAAAAGCTGCATCGAAGACTTAAGCGTCGTCACAAGGCGCATGCGCCGCGATTATGCAGATGTGCCGGTATTTCTCCTTGGTGAGTCCATGGGCGGTGCACTGGCATTAGAGATCGCTGCTAAAAATCCACAAAATTTTGGCGGCCTGGTTCTCTCGGTGCCTGCGGCAAAGCGGACCTCCGAGGTCGGCACCAAGATGAAAGTAGCGCTGGGCCTGGTCACTGACTCCAATAAGCCGATCAATCTCAAAAACAATGTCGTCAAAAAATCGACCTCGGACGAGACTCTGAGACAGGCCTGGAGCGACGATCCCAGCGCCAAGCTGAGACTGTCGCCCAAAGAGCTATTTGCTTTCGATTCTTTTATGCGTGACAGCCATAGATTTGCACCAGACATCAAGACTATGCCGGTTTTGATGTTTCAAGGCAATGACGACAAACTGGTCAAGCGCGATGCGACCCTCGATTTGTTTCAAAATCTCGGCGCGCAGGACAAGATCATGGTGCTCGTCGGAAACAGCGAGCATTTGATCTTTGAAGCACCACAGTTTAAAGAAGGCATCTCATACGGTATCATCGGCTGGCTCAATGCCAAAGCAGTCGATCCGCAAAAAGACTGATCGCAAGCACCTGACTGATCAAACTAAACTAAGCTTGTCCGCCCGGCTCCGAGGCGTTGAGAGCTTTGCGCAAACTGCCGCCTGATTTGAGGATCAAGTCATCGGCCTGCTGCCTGCCCATCTTGCGCTTGAGCATCAGGATGGCCGTCTTTGCCTGGCCCGACGATGCCACCAGAGCACCCTCGGCGATAGGCCGCTGCACGTCACCAAGCAAAGCGATGATGCCGACTGCACGTTCGCGTAGTTTTTCGTTGGTCGGCTTGAGGTCGACCATAAGGTTTTCGTAGACCTTGCCCAGGCGCACCATGGTGCAGGTCGAGAGGAGATTGAGCACCATCTTTTGCGCGGTGCCGGCCTTCATGCGAGTCGAACCGGTCAAGGCTTCGGCTCCAACGATGGGAGCAATCAATACTTCGCAGATCGCGCCAAGAGGCGCATCATGATTGTTGACCAGGCCGATCACGGCTGCGCCTTCTTTTTTTGCATACTCGAGGGCACCAAAAACATAAGGGGTGCGGCCACTAGCAGTGATACCAACCACGGCATCCTTGCTCGTCACTTTGACCGTCATGGCGTCTTGTTCGCCGAGCTCCTGAGAGTCCTCGGCATTTTCAAAGGATACAAACATGGCTTCTTTGCCGCCTGCAATACAAGCTTGCACGAGCTCGCGATCCACACCAAAGGTCGGGTGGCATTCGGTAGCATCAAGCACGCCAAGCCGCCCGGAGGTGCCGGCGCCAAAATAAATCAAACGTCCACCATTACGCAATTTGTCGACGATCAAGTCCACTGCTCGAGCGATCTCACCAGTACATTTGGCAACGGCTTGAGCCACGGCCAGATCTTCGCTCTGCACCCTGGCCACTAGATCATGCGAGTCGAGCAAGTCGAGATCCATGGTCCTCTCGTTGCGCTCTTCGGTCACTAGCTTGGTAAATTCGTGGATGTAGCCCATTATGATTTATTCCTACACATAGCCTGCCGTCAATAACAGTACAGGCAAAACGGTTATTTTATCAACCTTTGTCAAGATGTGTTTGCGCACGGGCCTCAGTCTTTATATCTGTGGAGCCTCTTGGTCGCCGACTCCTTCACGTGATGCTGAGTGGTCGAACGCCGCAAAAACTGCCCGTCCCCAGGCTTGCCGAGATACTGCCCTTTGTCCACCACCACCTTGCCCCGCGAGATCACGACCTCGGCTGCTCCCTGGACTTCCAGGCCTTCGTAGCAGTTGTAGTCCACGCGCATATGGTGAGTTTTGGCAGAAATGACAAATTTTTTGTCAGGGTCAAAGACAACGATATCGGCATCGGAGCCGGGGGCAATGGTGCCTTTGCGGGGGAAAAGGCCAAATAGCTTGGCGGCGGCAGTGGAAGTGATCTCGACAAATCGGTTGAGTCCAATCCGGCCTTCCTTGACCCCGCCGTTGAAAATCAAGCTCATACGATTTTCGACACCAGGGCCGCCATTGGGAATCTTGCTAAAGTCATCCACCCCGAGCGTCTTTTGATCTTTAAAACAAAATGGGCAGTGATCGGTAGAGATGACCTGCAGATCATTCATCCTCAGCCCCGTCCACAACTCCTCCTGATTGGATTTATCTCGCAAGGCAGGCGTCATCACATATTTGGCACCCTCAAAATTTTCTTTCTCATAGTGACTATAATCCAAGAACAAATACTGAGGGCAAGTCTCGGCAAAGGCTGCGATGCCTTCATCTCGCGCCTCTTTCACCCTTTTGAGCGCATCATGGCTGCTCAGATGCACGATATATACAGGAGCGCCCGCCATCTCCGCTAGCCTGATGGCACGGTTGACACCCTCGGCTTCTGCCTGGGTAGGCCGCGTCAGCGCATGAAACTTGGGACTGCGAAACCCCTGCTCCAGGGCATAGGCAACGATCTCGTCGATCACGATGCCGTTTTCGGCATGCATGCAGGTCATGGCGCCTTCTTCGCCGGCAGTCAGCATAGCCCTAAAGATAGTCGCATCGTCTGCCAGCAAGACGCCAGGATAGGCCATAAAAAGCTTAAAGCTGGTCACGCCCTCGTCGTGGATGAGGCGGCGCATCTCCTTGAGATTTTCGCGAGGCAGATCGGTAGCGATCATGTGAAAACCATAATCGATGGCTGTTTTGCCGTGAGCCTTGGCGTGCCATGTATCCAGGGCCTCGGTCAGGGTCGAGCCCTTTTTTTGGATGGCAAAATCTATGATGGTGGTGGTGCCCCCATGGGCTGCTGCACGGGTGCCCGTCTCAAAATCATCGGCAGATGTTGTACCGCCAAAGGGCATGTCCATGTGAGTATGTGCGTCGATACCTCCAGGCATGACGAGCTTGCCTCGAGCATCAATAACGGTATCGGCGGCAATCCCGTGCTTGCCTGCCAGGTCCTCGCCAATCAAGGCGATTTTTTCGCCTTCGATCAGGACATCCGCCACATAATCGTCCACGGCAGTGATCACGCGTCCGCCGGCGATCAGAGTCAGATTTTTGCTCGATTTGGCCACGACTTACCTCTTATATTGCTCTTACTTTAATTGAGATCTCATCTGATTTCTTTCCCGATTTTGCCCCGGCCAATCATCTTTGAGCTAGACTCTATAGATCATCAAAACAGGGTCAATATTTTGCATGGGCATCACGCCGCAAGACATCGCCGAAGTAAGGATGCGCGCCAGCATCTTTGAAGTGATCTCCGAACACGTCAATCTCAAAAAAAACGGGCCAGATCGCTATCGTGGCCTCTGTCCCTTTCATGGCGAAAAGACCCCTAGCTTCAATGTCAGCCCGGACAAGGGCTTTTTTAAGTGTTTTGGCTGTGGCGAAAAAGGCGACGTCTTTGCCTTCGTACAAAAGATAAAAGGGCTGGATTTTCCAGGCGCCGTCAAAGATCTAGCTGCAAAATACGGCGTCAAATTGACCGAGACGGCCTATGACAAAAAAGAGTTTGACAAGCGCTCGCAGATGCTTTTGCTATACGAGCAAGCCGCTCTTTACTATCAAAAATTGTTACTCGATCCTAACGAAGGATCGATACCGCGCAAATACCTCAATGATCGCGGTATCACTGCCGATACCATTGAGCGCTTTCGCCTCGGCTATGCGCCCAATAGCTGGGACGGTTTATTGACCTATCTCACACGCGAAGGCAATGTATCGCCCGAAGTCCTCGCCGAGGCCGGCCTGATCCGCAAGCGCCAGGAGACATCGGGGCATTACGATCTCTTTCGCAACAGACTGATGGTGCCTATCTGCGATAGCGAAGGCCGCGTCATTGCTTTTGGCGGTCGCACTCTGGGCGACGATCAGGTCAAATACCTCAACTCACCAGAGTCTCCGATCTATCACAAGAGCCTCCACCTCTTTGGCTTCAGCAATGCAAAGGACTCGATCAAGCAAAAAGACGCTGTCATCGTCGTAGAGGGCTATTTTGACGTCATCACTTGCCACCAGTATGGTTTTGGCAATGCCGTAGCTACCTGCGGTACCGCTCTCACCGAGCAGCAGGCCAAGCTCCTGATGCGCTATACAGAGCGCAAGAGAGTCTATCTTTCTTTTGACGCCGACGCCGCCGGCGTGAGGGCAGTCGATAGAGGGATAGAAGTCTTGAGCGCTATTGCCGAAGGCGTAGGCATGGAGCTGAGAGTCATCAGCGTTCCAGGAGGCAAAGATCCAGACGAATGCTTGCGATCGACTGCCGATGGCCCTGCGCTATTTCAATCAGCCATCGAGGCCGCTCCGACAATGATCGAGTATCAGCTCAAGCAGGCAGTCCATGGTCTGGATGTAGCCACCAGCCTGGGCCGCATCGATGCTTCCAAAAAAGTCGTGCCTATATTGGCTGGAGTCAAAAATAGCGTAGCCCGGAGCGAATACGTGCGCCAGTGGGCAATGAACCTCAATATCCGCGAAGAAGACCTCATCACTGAGGTCGGACAATTTAGGCGCGCTCACAATCTTGATGGGTCGAGGCCCAATAGATTTGGCAGTCCCAATAACAATCCAAATTTTTCCACGCACAAACCATTCGGGACAGGTCAGGGGCGCGGCTTCAACAATTTTCAAAGGCCGCAGGCGCACAGCAAGCCTCTCGCAGACGACGATCCTATGCCTGAGCAGCCGCCGGATGATTTTGGTCCGCCCGAGACCGGCGGTACAGTAGTCCGACCGGGCTCAAGGCCATTGTCAAGCACTTTAAGCATCGAAGAAGCCCGCGCTCTGGGCATTGATGCGGCTATTGACCAGGATGGCGGACAGCGTAATTTTCAGCAAGGGCAGGGACACAATAAGACTTACCAAAAAGGCCAGGGTCAAAAAGGCCCCAATGGCGGCAAGGGCAATTTTAAAGGCAAAAATTTTAAAAAAGAAAAAGAGATCGCGGATGAGGAGGGCCTGCCCATGCCCAATACTCGCGAAGCTCAGATGAACCTCCGGCGTAGACCGGATCAGGGGGATATTGCGGCCAATATCAGTATCCTGGGCCTCTATTTGACATCCCGCGAAGACTACGAGCTCATCGATCCGCAGATCAAACATGACAAGCTCTCCACAATTTTCCACCAGGCCATCAAGCAGGCCATAGATGAGATCGGCCCAGGATTCAATACCATCGAGGACTTGCAGTACAAGATACAAGACCGTATATCTTTCGATCCGCAAGCTGCTGAGGCTATGATCGACGTACTGGAGAAGGCAGACGAATTTAGGAAACAAAAACCTGTGACACAGGTTGTTTTGAATGATTCCCGGGCAAGATTATTAAAGGACCGCCTCGACCGCCTGACATTGCATCTGCGCATGCTCCTCAATAAGCCAAACAGCAATGTGGCCGTATTGCAGAGTAAAATGTTGGAGCTAAAGCAAATAGCATTGAGAGAGCTTCCCAATGCTGCCTTAAAAGAAGACCTCGACAATTTGCGACAAAAGATCGAGGAGATAGAGGTTGCGTTCGCTTAAACCAATTAGATCGGAGACCGGGTGTGGCTAAGGACAAAGAAGACACTTTCATATCAAAGCTGGACAAAATGGAAGAATCAGGCAAAGAACGGGACCGGTCGGGCCTAGAAGACCTCTTGGCCACCACCAACGAAGGTGATGAGCTACCGCAAGTCGCCCGCGCTGACGATCCATTATTAGAGGGCTTTGACGACGAAGTCGAAAAAGACCCAGAGCACTTTGAAGAAGAAGTCTCCCGTGGTCTGTCATCCGATGATCCGGTGCGCATGTATCTGCGTGAGATCGGTCGTATCCCTCTTTTGACCGCCGATCAAGAGATTGAGTATGCTCGCCGCATCGAGATGGGCGGCATGGACGGTGCCATAGCCAAGCGCAAACTGGTACAGGCCAATTTGAGGCTGGTCGTCTCCATCGCAAAAAAATACGTTGGTCGCGGCATGCTCTTTCTGGATCTCATCCAGGAGGGCAATATGGGCTTGATCAGAGCCGCCGAAAAGTTTGACTACGAGCGTGGCTACAAGTTTTCGACCTATGCTACCTGGTGGATCAGGCAGGCAATAACCCGGGCCATCGCCGACCAGGCCAGGACCATCCGCATCCCCGTGCACATGGTCGAGACTATCAACAAGCTCAAAAAGATCACCCGCCAATTGGCTCAAGATCTTGGTCGTAAACCTGCAGAAGAAGAAATCGCCGAAAAGATGGAGATTTCTATCACCAAGTTGCGTGAGATTGTCAAGGTCGCTCAAGAGCCGGTGTCTCTGGAGACTCCGATCGGCAAAGAAGAAGACAGTAAGCTCGGCGACTTTATCGAAGACAAAGAAGCCGAGACACCGGCCTCCAACGTTACTCAGGAGCTTTTAAGAGAGGATATAAATGGCGTCATGGCCAGTTTGTCCTCGCGCGAGCGCGATGTGCTCAGACTGCGCTTTGGTCTGGATGATGGCCGTCAGAGAACACTCGAGGAGGTCGGCCAGCTCTTTGGCGTTACAAGAGAGCGCATCAGACAAATCGAAGCCAAGGCTCTGCGTAAGCTCAGACACCCCAATCGCAGCCGCCGCCTACGCGAATACATAGATTAAGCAGCCCAGGGGCCAAAATCTAAATCCTAAAAATCATCATCATTGAGCCATTCCAGTACTTCTGGGGCTCTCTTGATCTCTTCTATGATTTCGTAGAGGGAGTTTGCCGATTGAGCGGGCACATTCTTAAATGGAATATCCAATACCTTGACTGTCAAAGCGCGGGTACCCAATTCTATATGGACAAGATCACCAAACTTCAAATCGTGCCCGGACTTGGCGATTCGGTCGTTGACCTGCACTCGCCCCTGCTCGCAAGCCATCTGTGCCACCGTCCTGCGCTTGATCAAGCGAGAGACCTTGAGCCATTTGTCCAGACGCATGATTGCTCCTATTTATTTAGATCGAGTTTTTTGTACTCTGTTTGCCTGGCCTATATTGTAACTACAGCCCTGACTTGCTCGACTGCCGCAAATGCGCAAAATACAGCAGATGCACCACTCAGCGGCTCAGTTAGTATCTTTGACCAATTTAGAAACGACGCTCAAGCGGCCAGCCCGACTGCCAGTCCAAGCACCAGCTCTTCTAAATACAGACTGAGGCGAGCATCGAGCACAAGCTCAAGCCCCACACCCATAGTGACTTTCCCACCATCGGGCGATAAGCCCTCGAGCGATAATAGCAATATCGGCTTACAGGCATTGTTTCCGACTGCCGACCAGACTCAGCAAAGCTCGAGTCCGCTCAAGGGCAAGGCCAACTTTTCCGATCCTCTATCAAACGCTACTCCGGCCAAACGACCTTCGATCTGGCAGATCAGCGCCCTGGGCGGCTACTACGATGTGACCGGCCAGGTACCGGGCACAGTGAGAGGTGACAAACTTTACATATATGGTGGCACCATGAGTGATGGTCTCACCCCAGTTCCGACTGGTCCCGTATCCACCAACAGCTCTGGACATTTCCCCTGGACTCCCGTGGGCATGCATTAAGTAATAAAGAGAGATAAAAAGTAGCTTTCAATTAACTTGCAAGCAAGCAATACAGCAAGCACTGACGGCAAAAAGAAACCCTTGACTATCCTGCGTTAATCATGCTGAAACTAGGCAAGCATGAGCATTGCAGGCGTTTTGCTGTATGCTCATATATGGCAGTCCCGCTCTGGCGCTCTAAAATGATGTCATCCTTTAAATCACTCTTGCTCGCTTCGGCTGTAACTCTCACGGCACTTTTGACTGCCTGCGGCCATCACCAAGAAAAAGAAGAAAAGGAGCCCGTCTCGACAGGCCCCAAACTCATCGAGCTCTCCGATGAAGTGGCAAAAAGAGTCGACTTCAAAACCGAAATCATCGAAAAGAGAGACGTCATCGTCCCCTTGCATTTGACGGGCCGCGTAGAGCCTGACTATGGCAAAGAAGTCGACGTATCAGCACGGGTAGCGGGTCGCATCCGGGAGATAAAAGTAAAGCCCGGCGAATTGATCGAGCATGGCACCCTGCTTGCCGTAGTCGACAGTCCAGCCGTCAGCGATCTGCAAGCAGAAGCCGTCGAAGCCAAGTCCAAGCTCGCCATTGCCGAGGCGCATGCCGAGCGGGAAAGACAGATCTACGAGGAACAATTGACCCGCCCCAAGGCCCTCCTCGACTCCAAGGCCATGCTGCAAAACACACAGGTGCAAGCCGAATTGGCTGAGTTGGAATACAAACGTATCGAAGGCCTGTTTCGCGAAAAGATCGCCGCGACAAAGGATTATCTTATAGCCAAGGCCGCTCTTGCCAGGGCAAAAGTAGATTATGAGCAGGCAAAAGTAACTCATGCTCGCGAAGAGCAACTCTACAAAAACCGCGCCTTAATGAAGCGTGACTATCAATTGGCGCTCGCCGAAGTTGCGCGAGAAAAGCAGCATCTCAACACGATCACCAAGAGACTAGAATTTCTCGGTGCAGACAGCAAGGCCCTCAGTCACATTCTAGAGTCAGGCAATATCAATGGGTTAGTGCGTTTGATCGCGCCGATCACGGGCATCCTCAATCGTTACGACTGCGCGGTCGGCGAGATGATCGATCCAAACAAACCGCTCTTTAAGCTCAGCGACCTGCATTCTGTGCAGGTCTCGGCAGATCTGCCCGAGGTCGATCTGCAAAGAGTGCATCATGGCGACAAGGTCAAGATCTCGATCACGAGCTATCCTGGCCAAGTTTTTGAAGGCACCATCAGCTATATCTCGGTCAATGTGCATCCAGAGACACGCACTGTGCCTATCAGGGCGCGTCTCGAAAACGAATCCGGCAAATTGCGCACCAATATGTATGCCGAGATGGACCTGCAGGGTGCGGCAAAAAACTTTGTGGCCGTGCCCAAAGCTGCAGTACAGGAGCGTGATGGCAAAAAGATAGTCTTTGTCAAAAAGGCCGGTGGCTACGAAGAAAGGCCAATCACCACAGGCATTGCCGGCGAAAACTACTACGAGGTCAAATCAGGGCTCACCGAAGGCGAAATCGTCGCCACCCAGGGCAGCCTGATGCTTAAGACCGAATTGAGCTATCAAAACTAATCATGATCGCCAGACTCATCAAATTTGCACTTAAGCAAAGACTGCTGACGGTCGCAGCCGCTCTGGGCATAGCGATGTTTGGCGTCTTTTCGGCCATGACCATCTCCATCGATTCTTTTCCCGATGTGTCCAACGTGCAGGTGCAGATCATCACTGAGCCAGAGAGCATGGCCACCGAAGAAGTCGAGTCTCTCATAACTTTTCCGATCGAAAACGGCATGAATGGCTTGCCAAATGTAGTAAAGATTCGCAGCAATTCTAGCTTTGGCCTTTCTGTGGTGACTGTCATTTTTGAGGACTCGGTGGATGTCTACTGGGCACGCAATATTGTGCAGCAGAGGCTGACCCAGATCGAGATGCCGGCAGGATCGCCTCAACCACTCTTGGGGCCGGTGGTCTCTACATTCAGCAATGTCTACAACTATTATTTGACTTCCGATCGGCACGACCTCACCGAGCTGAGGACCATCCAGGACTGGCAGATCGCCAGACGCCTGCGTGCAGTGCCGGGGGTGGGTAATGTCGTCAGCTATGGTGGCTTCGTCAAGCAATATCAGGTCCTCATCAATCCGCATGTGATGAAGGGATACAACCTGACTCTCAAAGACGTCATACTCGCCCTGCAGGCCAATAACACCAATGCCGGTGGCAATTTTATCGAGCGGGGTGGCGAGGAGATCATCATCCGCGGCCTGGGCCGTATTGATACGATCCAGGATATAAACAATATCGTACTCAAATCAGTGGATGGCACTCCAGTCAAAATCGGCAATATCGCCAAGGTCGAGATCGGGCCGGCCTTCCGGCGGGGCTCTGCTTCGCGTGATGGTCTGGGCGAGGCCGTGACAGGTATGGTATTGACGCGCAAGGGTGTCAATACAAAAGCCGTAGTCGAGCTCGTGCGCGAGCGCATCGCAGAGATAAAAAAAGAATTGCCGGCAGGTGTCGAGCTGCATTCTTATTACGATCAAAGTGCTCTGGTAGACAAGACGATCGAGACGGTCAAAGAGGTCTTATTTCTCGGCGGCTCGCTAGTCATAGTCGTTTTGGGCGGCATACTCTTGCATCTGCCCTCGGCCCTCATCGTTGCCACCATCATACCCCTGGCTCTTCTTTTCTCTTTCATCATGATGAAATACACGGGATTGACGGCCAATCTGATGACCCTGGGGGCAGTGGATTTTGGAGTGATCGTAGATGCCGGCGTGGTCATGGTCGAAAACATTTTTCGCCATCTGGCCGAAGAGCAAGAAAAAGTCACAGCCGGTAAGATCACCCAGGACGACTACGAGCATCATAGATTTCAAACGATCTATACTGCGGCAAAAGAGGTCGGCAGCCCCATATTTTTTGCCATCGTCATCATTATCTCGGTCTATCTGCCGCTCTTCACCCTAGAAGGCGTCGAAGGCCGCATGTTTACGCCTCTGGCGCTCAACTATATCTATGCGCTTTCGGGTGCTCTGATTATCTCGATGACTGTCATACCGGTCTTTTGCTTCTGGTTTTTGCGGGGCAAAATCGTAGAGCGCCACAGCCCCATCATTACTAAAGCGCACAGATTGATCGAGCCGCTCTTGCACAAGTCGCTCCATAGGCCAAAAGCAACGATCGGCATAGCCTGCATCGTGCTTGCGGCAAGTTTTGCGCTCTTTCCCTTTTTGGGATCGGAGTTTATCCCCTCTCTTGACGAGGGTTCGATCCTTTTAAGGACAAAGCTCTCGCCATCGGTCGCTCATACTGAGTCAAGGCGCATAGCCACGGCAGTGGAGCAAGCGATCAAAGAGTTTCCAGAGGTCACGGTGGTGACATCCAGGATCGGCCGCTCGGGCATGGGTGGCGATCTGGAGGGTGTCGAGAACGCCGACGTATACGTAGGTCTCAAGCCCAAGGACCAATGGAAGACCTGCCACGACAAAGAAGAACTCGTCAACAAGATGGCGGCCAAATTGGATGGCATCCCGGGCCTGCTCTATAGCTTTAGCCAGCCGATCGCAGATATGATCGACGACTTGATCGCAGGCATCAAGGCTGATTTGGGTATCAAGGTATTTGGCGAGGACCTGGAGACGATCGACAAGATCGGTGGGCAGATCCAGGAGATCGTGGGCAAGGTGCGGGGTTGTGCGGACCTGCAAAAAGAGCAGATTTTAGGCTTGCCGCAGCTCAATATCAGATTGAAAAGAGATGAGATTGCACGCTATGGTCTCAACGTGATAGACGTGCAAGAGATCATCCAGACGGCCATAGCTGGTCGCGAGGTGACTGAGGTGGTCGAAGGCACAAAGCGTTTTGGCGTCCTGATCAGATTGCCTCTCGAATACCGCGATACTCAGGAAGACATCGAGTCCCTGATCGTCGACACGCCCATGGGCGGCAAGATACCGCTCAAGCAGCTGGCCGAGATCACCACGACTCGCGGCACAGTCATGGTCAACCGCGAAGACGGTCAGCGTCGGACTGCTGTCCTGGCAAACGTGCGGGGCCGAGACCTGGGGAGCTTTGTCGAGGAAGCCCAGGCCAAGGTCAATGCCGTGATCAAATTGCCTAAAGGCTATCGGATTGTCTGGGGTGGCCAGTTCGAAAACCAGCAGAGAGCAATGGCTCGACTCGCTCTGGTCGTGCCTGTCGTACTTCTCTTGATCTTTATCTTGCTGTTTGCATCTTTCAACTCGCTAAAAAATGCGGGGCTGATCATGCTCAACGTACCCTTTGCCATCATAGGTGGTATCGTCGCCCTTTTTCTTTCGCATCAGCCGATCTCGGTGCCGGCCATCATTGGTTTTATCGCCTTGTTTGGCGTGGCGGTGCAAAACGGGGTGATCATGGTGAGTTATATGATGCAATTGGAAAAACAAGGAGTAACTACGGAAGAAGCAGTGATCTCTGGAGTCAATGTGAGATTGAGACCGGTGCTGATGACGGCTCTGGTAGCCATGGTAGGCTTTTTGCCGCTGGTATTTTCACATGGTACGGGAGCGGAGGTGCAGAGACCATTAGCTACCGTAGTACTGGGTGGACTGTTGACCTCTACCATCCTTACGCTGATCGTGCTACCGACTCTCTACAATATGATCAATAAACCGCGGGAGAGTAAGGCCAAAAAGCATGCGGACCTGCATGACGGTCCCCTCAACCGGCGTCGCGACGATAGGGATCCTGATCCAAGTCTAAAGCAAGATCCAGAGCGACATGCCGATTAGGCTGCGGCCGTTCGGCGGGTCTCCACTCGCCTAGCTTGCAGACGCCGTCTTGGCATTTTTGTATATCAAAATCAACATCGTAAATATCAAAGCTGTCCATCTCTCTCGGGCCTCCAGGCAGGCTGCAAAATTAGCCGTTTTTTATCTGGACGAGCATTCACCGGCAGTGTTCCGGTCGAGACTTTCAGACATGCTTAATGCTCTGGGAGCGTCGATGTTCTAATATGCAGTCTATGCAAATCAACAAGCTAGGTGTGCACATGCGCATACAAATCCAGTCCTTACTCATCATTTCGCTCGCTTCGCAAGCGATTTTTTCGCCAGCAATGGCCGCTCAGCTCATGATAAAGCAGGCCGAAAATGGCAAGGGTGCACAAGCCAATACTATGCTCTCTACGACGCGCATCGGCAAGGTGGCTCTGCCCTCGGGCAGCATAAAAATCAGAGGGCAGGCCGTAGAGATCCAAGCTGTGCCGGATTGGCTCTTTGACAGGCACACTGTATTGACGGGCAAATTGCTAAAGATCGACCTCAAATCCAGTCAAAATGAGGCAAATAAATCAAATGCTCCAAGTGAGCTTGCCAGTGGACAGATGGTCCAGGGTCTGGTGTACATAGATGGTGGCGATTATCTCAAAGACCTGGGCTTGAGCCAGCTTGGCACCTATCGCAATGATGTCCTGACCACGACCGACGGGCAGATCCTGAACGGCACCATTCGTGGTGTCAGTACTGATTCTCTGACCTTTGACACCCTCCCGGGCAAGACTCGCAATGTGCCATTTGCTCAGATCGCAGATCTCACATCCAAGCGCATCTACAAGTTTGAGGCTCCAGCACAGCAAGTGCGTATCGAGCCCGATACAGGCAATATCATCTGTCAGGCAGGCACGGCGACCATCATGCCAAGCAAGGGCATGATGCTTGCAATGAAGGGCCAGCCTATCACGCCTCGCTCAACTTTAGCGGGCACTGAAGGCGGTATCAAAAAAGGCGCCATCGCCGGCATGATAGCCGTAGACGTGGCACAGACGCTGGCTCCGATCATAGCAATGCCGATCGCGATCCCGCTGGGCGAGAGACAGGCAAAAAACACCCTCACTACTTACGGTCAGTTTGACGTACTCAATGCTACGCTCGATCTGCCGCCACAACCTTCCGCCATCGCAAGATTTTAGATCTTAAGTGTCCAATCAAAGATTTCTCTTCATCGCATGCTTGTCTACGGGGCTCTTGGCCTTTGCTCTACGGGCTCATTTCAATCTAGAGATTTCGGAGCACAGGTTTTGCGACTCGGGTGATCCGTATTTTTTTCATGTGACGGCAACGGGGCTGCTCAAGCTCTTGCAGGAGCCCCAGTGGTGGACCCGACTGCCTGAGCTCTTAGGGACGCCATCGCCCAATCAGATGAATGCGCTCTTATCCGAAAAGCTTGCCGACAGGCTCTTATTGGATGGGCCGGCTTACCCGGCCTATCTAGCTGTCTTGCAAAGCCTTGTGCATATAGATCTGTCCCAGCCCAAGCAGCAATATCTACAATTTGCTCAATCTTTTGCACTCTTCAACTCAATCATAGATGCTCTTATCAGCCCTCTGGCAGTCCTGATCGCCTTCTCGGTCTTTAGAAGGCGAGTGACTGCCCTGATCGCAGGCTTGTTCTGGGCGATCTATACGCCGGCCATAGTGGCGACACCGCTTTGCTATAGCGAGCCATTTGCGACCTTTGTCCTGGCTTTGTGGTTTTATCTTGCGCTCAATTTTTCGGCAAAGCTAAAATCGTCAAAGAAAAACATGATCGTTTCACTCGCCATCGCTTTGGCCTTTGGCATAGTCACGGGCGTGGTGATGCTCACCCGACCAAGTTTTGCGGCCTTGCCATTTATCAGTCTCGGGCTTTTTGCCATCTTTAATTGGCAAAAGGTCCTTACTTATGTGCAGCCAAAAGTCTATCCACTCTATGCCTCATACACAGCAGGAGCGGTAGCGACGATCGCACCATGGCTGTATGTGACCAAATTGCTCACCGGAAAAATGGCCCTCGCCATCAGCCGGGTGCCAGGCTACAACTTGAGCATGGGCAATCAATTGTGGAGCGACGGCTGGGTGGCTTATTCACCGCATATAGTGCCGTTCGAAACCGGTCCGGCGATCCAGGCTCTGCTTACTGACGTGGCGGCGCATCCTCTAGCCTTTGCTTCGCTCTATTTGCGCAAGGTCCTGAGATTGTGGCTGGCACCCTGGAACGACATGCATCACACCTATCTGCTCGGCAATCCCTTGATGAATGCTGAGCACTGCTGGTTTTTGCTTTTGGCGATGATAGCAGTGGTGGTGATTTTTTCGCAAAGCGGACGCAATTCTGAAATCGGCAAGAGGCCGCGTTTTCAAGCTTTTACTCTTTTGACCTTGATAGTAGTCTTTCATTTTACGTATTTGCCTTTCGTAGCCATCTCGCGCTATGCAGCGACGGCAGCGTTTGCAGTGATTATTTTGGCGGCGGCCGGAGCCACAATCAATAGCAGCCCGCCTATCAACAAATTGCGGATGCAGATATTGTTTGGTGCGTTTTTCCTCACGCTGGCAGAGTTGTGCGGTCATACACAGTGGTATAACAATCTTTTGGCGGATCTGTCAGAAAATGTCGTGGTTTTTCTAGCTGCCAAGGCCGCATGGCCACTTTCTATTTGTTTTTTGACTGGCCTTGCCGTGTGGGGTTTGTTAAAGTCGCGACCGGGCAAACTCTCCTCGCTGACGGCGCTCTTGCTGGGTGGCACCATTAGTGGTGCATTGCTCGCCGATCTATTTTCTTAGAGGACT
>Ga0233423_10000637_pt1 | contig 18022 bp, 15 predicted proteins | sample Watercolumn_Mata_FD_180713 | JGI IMG/M metagenome (GOLD analysis project Ga0233423, IMG submission 180713) | Freshwater microbial communities from Lake Matano, South Sulawesi, Indonesia - Watercolumn_Matano_2014_112_MG | ecosystem: Environmental > Aquatic > Freshwater > Lake | place: Indonesia...
GAGGGGGATTGGGGGAGTGTGTAAGGGCCCACTGGCCCTTAGCCCCCTCCCCCAAATTCTCTTTCCTCCTATCCCCTCACTTGGCCAGCCATTTCAGGCTTTGGCGCAGCAGGGTTTCCAGGGTGTCGGCCCCCTGGGATTTGGCGGTGTCCAGGGCCTTTTCCGCCACGTTTTTGGGGTAGCCCAAGTTTAGCAGGGCGGACAGGGCGTCCTGGAACAGGGCGGCGCCGGGCGCGGTGGGTTGGGGGCGGCTTAAGATAGCCGGGCGGTCCTTGAGTTCCAGGATAATGCGGGCCGCGGATTTCTTGCCGATGCCGGGAATGCCCGCCAGGCGTTTCAGGTCTCCCAGGGCCAGGGCCTGGTCAAACTCTTCGGGGTTGATGCCGCTCAAAATATTTAGGGCCATGCGGGGGCCGATGCGGGGAATGCCCAGCAGTTTGAGGAAAAGGTCCTTTTCCTCCAGGGTGACAAAGCCGAACAGCTCCAGGGCGTCGTCCTGCAGGCGGGTGTGAATTTTTAAGGCCACCGGCGCCGGCGGTTCGGGCAGGGCGTAAAAAGTGGACAGGGGGATGAGCACCAGATAGCCCACCCCCCCTACCTTCACCAGGACCTGGCCCGGGGTTTTCTCCAGGAGTTCCCCTTGCAAAAAGCCGATCATGGGGAGGCCCCCGGCCAGCGGCTGTGGAACAGGTGGCACAGGCCCACCGCCAGGGCGTCGGCCGCGTGTTCGTTGTCCACCTTAAGCCCCAACAGGTGGGCCACCATGAGTTGCACCTGGGTCTTGGTGGCCCGGCCGTAGCCCACCACCGCCTTTTTTACCGTTAAAGGGGAATATTGAAAAATGGGCACTCCGGCCTGGGCCGCGGCCAGGAGCACCACTCCTCGGACCTGGCCCAGGGTGAAGGCGCTGTGCACATTGGCGGCCAGAAAGATCTCTTCCAGGGCCAGGGCCTGGGGTTGGTGGCGCTGGATTAAGTCGCTGAGAGCGTCAAATATTTGACGGAGGCGGGTCTCCAGGGGAAGGCGAGAGCCGGCCTTGATACCCCCGGAGGCCAGGTGCAGGATTCTTCCCCCTTTGCTCTGGACCAAGCCAAAGCCGGTATGCCGGGAGCCGGGGTCCACCCCCAGGACGATGAGGCTCACATCAAGGCCTCGAGCAGCCGGTCGGGAATGTCGAAGTTGGCGAAGACATTATTGACATCGTCATGGTCTTCCAGCATCTCCACCAGTTTCAGCACCTGCTGGGCGGACTTTTCCTGGTCGAGGCGCACCGTGGTTTTGGGGTGCAGTTGCAGCTCCGCCAGCACAGGCTGAAAGCCCCGGGCCTCCAGGGCCTCCTTGACTTCCAGGAAACCGGCCGGGTCGGTGAGCACCTCAAACTGGCTCTCATCGCTGGTCAGGTCGTCCGCGCCGCATTCCAGGGCGGCTTCCAGGAGTTCGTCTTCCTTCACGCCCTCCTTATCAAAGACGATGACCCCTTTTTTGTCAAACATCCAGGCCACGCAGCCGGGCTCCCCCAGATTGCCCCCGTATTTGGTCAACAGATGGCGCACGTCGGAGATGGTGCGGTTTTTGTTGTCGGTCAAGCTTTCCACCATCAGGGCCACGCCCTCCGGGCCGTAACCTTCCAGGATCAACTCTTCCAGGGCGGCGCCGCCGCCTTCGCCGGTGCCTTTGCGAATGGCCTTGAGGACATTGTCTTTAGGAAGGTTCTCCGCCTTGGCCGCGGCGATGGCGGCCCGCAAACGCGGATTGCCGCTGGGATCCCCGCCCCCCAGGCGGGCGGCCACGGAGATTTCCTTGGCCAGTTTACCGAAAATCTTGCCCCGTTTGGCGTCCGCCGCGCCTTTTTTGCGTTTGATGGTGCTCCATTTGGAATGACCAGACATCCGGGCTTGCTCCTTTGTGACTTTCCTGGCCCGAGCTTGGCTTAAACCGGCTGCGGTGCGGGTTTACCACGTCTTTGGCCCTTTGCGGGCCGGGCCTTGAAGTTAAGGCCCAGAAGGTAGAGTTCCGGGCTGGCCGGCCGGGAACCGGCCGGCTTCACCCGCCGGCAGAGGCTGAAGGCCTTTTTCAGAAGTCCGGCCAGAAAGCCGACCCCGGGGCCCTCAAAAATCTTCACCAGGAAGTGGCCCCCGGGGCGGAGCAACTTTTGGGCCCACTCCCAGGCCGTCAGGGCCAGTTCCAGGGAGCGCTGCTGGTCCACGTCCCGCACCCCGGTGGTGCTGGGGGCCAGATCGCTCAGCACCACGTCAAAATCCGCACTTAGGGCGGTGATCTCCTCCAAGTCTAGACTTCCCAGTTCCCCCAAGATAAAGTATAGGGGCGGGGTCACGTCAATCACCGGCGGCGTCCGGTCCACCCCTGCCACCAGGCCCTCAGGCCCTACCCGGGAGGCGACATATTGCATCCAGGAACCCGGGCTGCAACCCAGGTCCAAAACCCTCTGTCCCGCCTTAAAAAGGCGGTATTTTGCATCGATCTCTATCAGTTTATACACGGCCCGGGCTACATAACCTTCGGCTCGGGCCCGTGTCCGGTAAAGGTCCGGCACCCCGGGGCGGGGCATGGGTCTTAAACGCCTATCTTAGTAGATTAACTCAATTTCTTTTAACACAGGTCCCGCCTTTTGGCAATTAATTTCCGCCAGGCGTCAATATTTTGACGTATTCCGGCAGATTTGACATCCCGGTTTAACTGTTTTTTTTCTCGAACGGCAATTCCCCTTAAAAATTTTTCGTCCGCAAACTTGCCTGAAGCTGGCCGGGGCTGTGGGGGACGGGCGCCTTGTGAGGACAACCTGTGTAGAAAATTGATTATTTATGGCTCCCCAGACCATTTTCTCACCTGGCACAATCATTGCTCTCTTAAGGTCAGGGGAAGGGGTCAGAAGGGGGCAGAAAGGGTCAGAAGGGGTCAGAAGGAAACAGGCGTGTACCGGGTGCTATCTCCGGAGGAAGTGGCGGCCCTGCTCAAGGGCCTGGAGGTCGGGGAGACCGACAAGGGGAGCGACTCCCGCGACTCTGAGAAGGCCGCGCCGCCCCGGGAGGTCCGGGGTTGGTCCAGGACTTGGCCCGCGCCGGGATGCCGGAAGACGACTGACTGGGGCGGTGGCAACAGATGCCGGCCCCACCGGGACTGCTCGGGTCGAGAAAATAACTTCAAACCTACGACTTATCGGAAGCCTGGATGAAGCCCACAACCTTGCCAAGCGAGTCGTTGATGAGATCCCGGCAGGTGGCGGTGTCCGGCAGCTGGAGACCACCGGCCCCGCCGCGAATCATCGCCGTAACCTCGGGTAAGGGCGGGGTCGGCAAGTCCAACATCGTCGCCAATCTGGGGCTGTCCCTGGCGGGCTGGGGCCATAAAGTGCTGCTCATCGATGCCGACCTGGGGTTGGCCAACCTGGATATCCTGTTGGGGTTAAGCCCGGAATTTACCATTGAAGATGTTCTCTCACAGCGCCGCACCCTTTCCGAGGTCCTCCTGGAGGGGCCCGGCGGCCTTAAGATTCTGCCGGCCAGTTCCGGCATCTCGCGACTGGCGGAACTGGACGAGCACCAGAAAATATTTCTGTTAAATGAACTGGACCATTTTGGCGAAAGTCTAGACTTGGTCCTCATCGACACCGGGGCGGGCATCTCCCGCAATGTGCTGTTTTTCAATCTGGCGGCCAGGGAACGTATTGTGGTGGCCAATAATGAACCCACCGCGCTCACCGATGCTTATGCGCTCATCAAGGTGTTGGCAACCCAGCACGCCGAAAGACGCTTCAAGATATTGGTGAATGGGCTTTCTCGACCAAAAGACGCGCTGCGGGTTTACCAAACCTTGACCAGGGTGGTGGAACAGTTCCTGGGGGGGGAGATTATTTTGGAATATCTGGGCTTCATCCCCCACGACGAAGCCATTCCCAGGGCGGTGAGAAGGCAACAGCCGGTCTTGACCCTTTATCCCCACGCCCCGGCCAGCCAGGCTTTTGCCGAGCTGGCCCAGAGACTGTGGGAGGCGCCTGTGGCAGGAGGCCCGGATGGCAACATCAAATTTTTTTGGCGCCGCTTGGTGCAATATCAGGTTTAGCGGGGGGTGGGGAACGGGGCGGGCATGAAAGAGCTGGCGATAGTCCCCAAAAAGACGGTGAGGCCTCCGGACTCTGGCGGCCGCCGGGTGGGCCCGGCTGAGCAAGAGCAAATGGTGTTGCAATTTGCCCCCTTGATCAAATATATCGCCTCTCGTCTGGCTCTGCGCCTGCCGTCCCATATTTCCCTGGAAGATTTGATCAGCTCGGGCATCATCGGTTTGATCGATGCTATTCAAAAGTTCGATCCCGCCAAAAACATCAGTTTTAAAACCTATGCCGAGTTTCGCATCAAAGGGGCCATGCTGGACGAACTGCGCAGCCTGGACTGGACCCCCAGGTCGGTGCGCAAGAAATCCAACCTCATTGAGCAGGCGTACGCCAAATTGCAGAAGAGCCTGGGGCGGCCGGCCGAAGCGGAGGAGGTGGCCCAAGCCTTGGGCCTGGGGCTGGAGGACTTCCATCATCTCCTGGATGAAACCAAAGGGATATCGTTGGTGGCGCTGGAGGGGGCTCGCAAGACCAGCGGCGGCGGTAGCGAACCCCTGGAAGTTGATCTGGCCGACAGCCTTCAGGACGCCAAGGTTCGAGACTCCTTTTTGGCCGTACATTTTTCCGAACTCCAGGAAACCATGGTGCAGGCCATCGAAGTCCTGCCTGATAAGGAGAAGCTATTAATCTCCCTCTACTATTACGAAGAACTGACCATGAAGGAGATCGGGGAAATCATGGGTTATACCGAATCCCGCATCTCTCAATTACATACTCAGGCCATGTATCGCCTGCGAGCCAGTTTGCGGGAGTATTTCCAGCCAGAACAGGACTGAGCGCAGCCTGTCGGCAAGCGGAAGGGCGAGGCGGCAACGGCACTTGACCGTAATGATTCCCTTAAGGCTTTTATTTTAGCGGTGATAGGGAACGATAAGACCCCAATAGGCCTTTCCAGGACCTAGTTCCCTGGAAGGTGGAGAAGCTCTGTCAAAAATCCACCCCTCTCGCGCTCCTACGAGCAGGGCACAAAGAAAGGAGAAAAACCTTGCCCCCCTTTTATGGCGCTCTGGCAATCGGCCTGGCCCTCGGTTTTCTGCTCGGGTGCACCATCTTCTGCTCACTTGACCGACCAAGAAAAACGTTGGACCATCCAGAAGAAGGACAAGAGCTCAAAGCCTGGGAACCTTTACCTCCTGAACTTGAGCAGTCCAGGCCTGAAGTAATTTAGGAACCCCGGAAAAAGATTTTTGTAGCTAGCGTCATTAATTTATGAACCCGGACAATGATACTGCATTTTTGTCATTCTGAGCCGCCACCGGCGGCGAAGAATCTCGTCTTAACCGGCAATCAACAGACCCTTCGCCTGCGGCTCCGGGTGACCCAGTGGGCAACATTGCCTTTGAAAGAACTAAAAATGTCCAAATTATTTATAACGCGGGGTATAGAAGGCCACAAATATAAAACCGCCGCCCGGGCGTTTATGGGTCCCCCACGTTTGCTCTCCCCAGCCTGCTCGCGGCGATCTCGTCTCCCCAACCTCCCTCGCCCCTCAGGCCGGAATTCTTCAGATTGCACCGCAGGTGAATTTCGTCTAAATTAGTCCCCAAAAAATTTCCGGCCGAAAGCCCGGCCGCAAGTAACAGGATAACTATGAGACTGGCCCAGCTTAAAAGACGGCTTAAAGCCGCGCGGGGGGAAGTGCCGGCAGATCTGGTGCTTACCGGCGGCTGGGTGGCCAATGTCTATACCGGGGAGTGGCAGAAAAAAGATGTAGCCCTGTTTGACGGGATCGTGGCGGGGTTGGGAGATTATGCCGGCCCTCGCCTGGAGGTCTCGGGCCAATATATCTTGCCGGGTTTCATCGACGGCCATTTGCACCTGGAGAGCAGCATGCTCACCCCCGGTCAGTTGGCCCGGGCCTTGTTGCCCCTGGGGACCACCACCGTGGTGGCCGACCCCCACGAAATCGCCAATGTCTGGGGTGCCGCCGGCCTGGATTACCTGCTGGCCGCGAGCCGCGGCCTCCCCCTGGACTTTTTTTTCATGCTCCCCTCCTGCGTTCCGGCCTCTCCCCTGGAGACCTCGGGCGCGCGGCTGGAGGCCGCAGACCTGAAGAAATATCGCCGCCACCCTCGGGTTCTGGGTCTGGCGGAAGTCATGAATTTTCCGGGGGTCGTCTCGGGGGATACCGGTCTTTTAAAGAAAATCGCCCTTTTTCCCCAGGGGCCGGTGGACGGCCACGCCCCCTTGCTTTCCGGCAAAACCCTGGCTGCCTACCGCCTGGCCGGGGTGGGCTCCGACCACGAGTGCACCCACCTTCAGGAAGCCCAAGAAAAGCTGGCCCTGGGTTTTTATCTGATGGTGCGGGAGGGCAGTCTGGCCAAGAACCTGGCGGACCTGCGGCCCGCGGTAACCCCGGCCACCTTGCGCCGCTGCCTGCTGGTCACGGACGATTGTCATCCGGAAGACCTGCTTGAAGCGGGTCATTTAAACCATGTGCTTAAAAAGGCCGTATCCCTGGGGCTGGAACCCCTTGAGGCCCTGACCCTGGCCACCTTGAATCCCGCGGAGTATTTTCGCCTTCCCGACCGGGGGGCCGTGGCCCCGGGGCTTAAGGCTGACCTGGTGGTGGTTAACGACGTGGCCGGCTTTCCCATTGACAAGGTTTTTAAGGACGGGGAATTGTTGGTGGACCAGGGAAGACTCCTGAAAGAACCGGACTTGCCGGTCGTTGCCGCCCCCGCGGTTCCCTTTCAGGTAAAGGCTCTTCAGCTGGAGTCCCTCATGCCCCCGGCCGCCGGGGAGCTGGCAAAGGTCATCGGCCTGATCCCCGGCCAATTGCTCACCGAGAAACTCGTATTGCCGGTCCCGGTTAGGGACGGCCGTTTGGCCGCCGACCCGGGCCGGGACCTTTTGAAACTGGCGGTGGTGGAGCGCCATCGCGGCACCGGCCACCTGGGGCTGGGTCTGGTCAAGGGGTTTGGCCTTAAGAAAGGCGCCCTGGCCTCCACTGTGGCCCACGATTCCCACAATATCATCGTGGTGGGGGCCGAGGAAGCGGACATGCTGAAGGCGGTGGAGCACCTGACCACCCTTAAAGGAGGCCTGGCGGTGGTGGCCCAGGGCCGGGTGCTGGCGGATTTACCTCTGCCCATCGCCGGATTGATGAGCCCGGCGCCCCTGGAGGAGGTGGCGGCCGGCTCGGCCCGCCTCAAGGCCGCCTACCGGTCCTTGGGAGGAGGGCTACCCGACCCCTTCATGGCCCTGTCTTTTTTGGCCCTGCCGGTGATCCCGGCGCTGAAACTCACGGACCTGGGACTGGTGGACGTGGGCCGCTTTCAGATAGTGCCTTTGTTCGGTGAGTAGTAACTCCCGCAAAGACGCAAATAATACTTTGCGAGCCTTGCGCCTTGGCGAGAGATAGACCTGGGTTATCATCCATGAGCCTATTATTGACCGGTTCGGAAATTATGCAGGTTCTGGACATGGACCTGGCTCTGGCCGCGGTGACGGAGGCCTTCCGGGCCCATGGGGAAGGCCGGGTGAACCTGCCTCCCAAAGTCCATCTGCCCGTGGCCCGGGGCAGTTTCAAGGCCATGTACGGGGAGATTTTTCTGCCTGCGGGGCATATCTGCGGCCTCAAGTGGAACGCCAACTTTCCGGGAAACCCCCGCCAGGGGCTCCTTACCATCATGGGCAAGCTCCTTCTCAATGACCCGGCCACCGGCCTGGAACTGGCGGATATGGACAGCTCTTCCATTACCAGTTACCGCACCGGCGCGGCGGGCGGCTTGGCGGTGCAATATCTGGCCCGCACGGAGGCCGCCCGCCTGGGGGTGGTGGGCGCCGGAGAGCAGGCCCGCACCCAGGTGGCGGCCATCCTCAAGGTGCGGCCCATCCGGGAAGTCACCATTTACAGCCGCACCGCGGCCCGGGCCCAGGCCCTTAAAGACGAGATTCTGGCCCTCTATGGCATTGCGGCCCGGGTGGTGGAGGACGTGGCCCCGGCGGTCCGGGGCCAGGACATCGTGGTCACCGTCACTCCCAGCACCAGCCCCCTGGTGCGCCGGGAGTGGGTGGGCCCGGGCACCCATATCAACGCCTTCGGTGCGGACAGCCCCGGCAAGCAGGAACTGGCCCCGGCCATCCTGGCAGCCGCCAAGATCGTGGTGGATGATTGGCGCCAATGTAAGGATATCGGCGAAATCAACGTACCTCTGGCCCGGGGGGAACTCACCCCGGCACAGATTTACGGCTCGTTGGGGGAGATGGTCACCGGCCAAAAACCCGGGCGCACCGACCCGGAGGAAATCACCGTGTTCGACGCCACCGGCCTGGCCATCCAGGACCTGGCCCTGGGACTGGAGGTCCTGCGCCGCGCCCAGGGACGCGGGCTGGGGGAGGTTAAGGATTTTTTGCAGTAGTCAGCAGCAACTAAAAAAATTCGACAACTAACAACTGGCTGCTGTTTCTGGAGGGATATCCTATGAGTTTGGTGCTGACGGGTTCCGAGGTGATGCAGGTATTGGACATGGATCTGGCCCTGGCCGCGGCCCAGGAGGCTTTTCAGGCTTATGGCGAAGGCCGGGTGAATATGCCGCCCAAGTCTTATCTGACTCTGGCCAAGGGTGATTTTCGGGCCATGTATGGGGAGATTTTTCTGGCCGGTGGCGACCATATCTGCGGGCTCAAATGGGTCAATGTCCATCCCGAGAATCCGGCCCGGGGCCTGCTGACGGTGATGGCCAAGGTGGTGCTCAATGACCCGGACACGGGCCTGGAAAGGGCGGATATGGACGGCACCCACATCACCAACTTTCGCACCGGCGCGGCCGGGGGCCTGGCAGCCCAATATCTGGCCCGCCAGGATGCCGCCCGCCTGGGAATGATCGGCGCCGGCGCCCAGGCCCGCACCCAGGTGGCCGCGCTTTTAAAAGTGCGGCCCATCCAGGAAGTGGTCGTTTATGACCGGCACCTGGCCCATGCCCAGGCCTTTGCGGACTATGCTATGGCCACCCATGGAGTTCAGGCCCGGGCTACGGCTGCGGCCGCGGAAGCGGTTCGGGGGCTGGACATCGTGGTCACTACTACCCCCAGCAGCAGTCCGGTGGTTATGCGGGAATGGGTGTCGCCGGGCACCCATATCAATGCCATCGGTGCCGACGCCGCGGGCAAGCAAGAGCTGGACCCCAATATTCTTAAGGCTGCCAAGATTGTCGTGGACGACTGGGCCCAGGCCTCCCATTCCGGGGAGATCAACGTGCCTCTGGCCCGGGGTGAACTGACCCCCTCACAAATCTACGGTTCCCTGGGAGAGATCGCCGCGGGCAAAAAACCGGGCCGCACCAGCCCGGAAGAGATCACCGTGTTCGACTCCACGGGCCTCATCATCCAGGACCTGGCCCTGGGTTTTGCCGTCTATCGCCGGGCATTGGCGCGGGGCCTGGGCGAGGTGAAGGATTTTTTGAAATAAGGTATTTGGAGGAGGTGGGCAGGGGCAGCAGGCCCCAACCCCCTTAAGAAAAAAAATTGCTGGGGAAGGCGGGGCCATTGGCCCCGCCTTCCCCAGCTAACTTAATGCGGGTTGGGTGGGGGGTGTGGGGGGAGGGCAGGGAGATCATCTCCCTGGCCCTCCCCCCACAACATTCCCCCTCCTTAGCCAGCCTCAGCCAGGCCCAAGAAGCTTCGCACTTTTTTGAGCACTTCCGGTCGGGTGGCGGGTTCGAACTCCCACACGGTGGACTGCTGGGGCGCGTCCTTGTCGTCGTCCATGCAGTCGCCGAAGCCGCAGACCGCCGGCGCGGTCTTGGGCGGCCCCAAAAGTTGCCCCAGTTGGTCGGATATGAGAGCCATTTCGCCCCTGACCGGCCAGACGCTCAAGACCAGGTGGTCTCGGGACACTCGGAGGTGGAGGTTGAGCGCGCCTTCCGGGTCGGTATGGCCGGCCTCCAGGCCTTCAAAAGTGGTGCTGCGTTTGTCTTCCCGCACCTTAAAGTCGAATTTTATGGGTAGCATTAGCCTCCTTTCATGTCGGCGCAGCGTTGGCAAAAGAGTCCCTCGGGCTCTTGCCGGTGCCAACCCTCCAGGACCACCGCGCCGCATTGCCGGCAAACGCCCAGGATAGTGGGGGGAGCTGAGCCCCAAGCCGGCAATCCCTTGCGGCGCCAGGGCCATCTTAACAGCCAGCGCTGCCACCAGCGGTGACGAGGTTGGGAACTCATAGGATACTTGCATTGTAGCAAAGATCTTGATATTTTGCAGCAGGCCGGGCCCCGGCGGCTACCTCCGCCTTTTGCCAGTCCAAGAAGGTGGCCCCGGCGGCTGGACATAAAGTAAATTTTCTTTTTGAAATCTTTCACATTCCAGGCTATTTAAGTATTATTGGGATAAGGAAAAGTTTGAAAAACCATTGGGAAAAGATAAGGAGAGGGGCGTCATGGCAAAGGTAGCGGCAAAAAAGGTACTAAAGCGTTATTGCTATACTTTTGAAGAGGGCGACGGCAAGAATAAACAGCTTTTGGGAGGCAAGGGCGCCGGTCTGTGCACCATGACCCAAATCGGTTTGCCGGTGCCGCCGGGGTTCGTCATCACCACCGAGGCCAATGTGGAATATTTCGCCCAGGGGTCGCACATGCCTGAGGGGCTCATGAACGAGGTGCACGATTACATGGAGGCCCTGGAAGCCAAGACCGGCAAAGGCTTCGGGAACCCCGCCAACCCTCTGTTGATTTCCGTGCGCTCCGGCTCCGCCCTGTCCATGCCGGGCATGATGGACACCATCCTGAATCTGGGTCTCAATGACGAGACGGCCAAGGGGATGATCGCCCTTACCCAGAACGAACGCTTCGTCAATGACGCCTACCGGCGGTTTCTGCAACTTTTTGGCAAGATCGGCCTGGGAGTGCCGGACGCGGAATTTGACAAGATTTTCGAGGAAACCAAGGAAAAATATGGGGCCCATGTGGATACCGAACTCACCGCCGGGGCCATGGGCGAGGTCTGTGACCGCTTTAAAGCCTTGATCAACAACCATACCGGCCGGCCTTTTCCCCAGGATCCCTGGGCCCAGTTGTTCGTCGCCATCGAGGGGGTCTTCAAATCCTGGATGGGCAAAAGGGCGGTGGATTACCGCCGCCAGTTCAATATCACCCCGGAGATGGCTTACGGCACCGCGGTGAACATCTGCACCATGGTCTTCGGCAACATGGGCACTGATTCGGCCACCGGCGTGGGCTTCACCCGGGACCCGGGCACCGGGGAAAACATCTTGTACGGTGATTATTTAATCAACGCCCAGGGGGAGGACGTGGTGGCCGGTATCCGCACCCCCAGGCCGCTGAGGGAGTTGCGCACCGACATGCCGGGAGTCTACCGGGAGTTGGAAAAGATGCGCAGCATCCTGGAGAAGCACTACCGGGAAGTGCAGGATTTTGAGTTCACCATCGAACGCGGCAAGCTCTACATGCTGCAAACCAGAAACGGCAAAATGAACGCCTGGGCCCTCACCAAGACCTCGGTGGACATGTACAGGGAAGGGCTCATCAACGAAGAGGAGGCTTTGCTCAGGATCGAACCGGATATGCTGGAGCAGTTTCTGCACCGCCGCATCGACCCGGATGCGAAAATCGAACCCCTGGCCGTAGGCATCTCCGCCTCTCCGGGGGCGGCCACCGGGAAAGTAGTGTTCGACGCCGACCGGGCCGAAAGGCTGGGGAATATGGGGGAAAATATTATCCTGACGCGTATCGAAACCAAACCGGAAGACATCCACGGCTTCTTTGCGGCCCAGGGAATCCTCACCAGCCGGGGCGGCAAGACCTCCCACGCCGCGGTGGTGGCCCGAGGCATGGGCAAACCCTGCGTTTCCGGGGTTGAGGGGCTGGACATCAACTATGAATTGAAAGAGGCCCGCATAGGCGACTTGGTCATCAAGGAAGGGGACATCATCACCATCGACGGCACCGCCGGCTCTTTTTACCTGGGGGTGGTGCCCATGTTGGACCCGGAACTTCCCAAGGACCTGGAGGTCCTGATGAAGTGGACCGACAAAGTGGCCAAAATCGAGGTGTGGGCCAACGCCGACACCCCGGACATGGCCGTTAAGGCCCGCCATCACGGGGCCATGGGCATCGGCCTGTGTCGCACCGAGCGCATGTTCAACGAAGCGGACCGCCTGCCCCTGATGCGCAACATGATCCTGGCGGACAGCCCGGAAGAGCGCAAGCGCTGGGCCGACAAGCTCATGCCCATGCAGCGCCAGGATTTCGTGGAAATCTTTAGGGCCATGGACGGCCTGCCCGTCACCATCCGCCTGCTGGACCCGCCCCTGCACGAGTTTTTACCCAGCATCGAAGAGCTGTTGAATGAAGTCAACCGGCTCAAAGAGTTCAACCAGGTCTTAAGCGCCCTGGAGCAGTTGCCCGGCACCCTGGCCATCCTGGACCCCGAACTGCACAAATACGTGCCCTCCATCGAGACGGTGACCCGGGAGTTCAGCCAGTTCAAGGCCAAGGGCCTGGACCAGAAACTCCTGGAGCAGAAAGAAAAGGTGCTGCGCCGCGTGCGGGTGCTGCACGAATACAACCCCATGCTGGGCAACCGCGGGGTGCGCTGCGGCATCTCCTTTCCGGAAATCTATGACATGCAGATCCAGGCGATCTTTGAGGCCACGGCCATTGCCCTGCGGGACAAAATCGACGCCCGGCCCGAAATCATGGTGCCCAATGTCTGCACCCGCATGGAGCTGGTGTGGGTCCTGCCCCGGGTGGAGAGGCTCCATAAAGAGGTGGAGAAGCGCTACCACGTAAAAATTAAATACAAGTTCGGCACCATGGTGGAAATCGCCCGGGCCTGCGTCCGGGCCTCCAGGCTGGCGGAAACCGCAGAGTTTTTCTCCTTCGGCACCAACGACCTCACCCAGGGGACCTTCTCCTTCTCCCGGGAAGACGCGGAAAACAAGTTCCTGCCCATCTACAACACCGAAGGCATCCTCAGGCACAATCCCTTTGAGATCCTGGACGAGCTGGGGGTGGGCTGGCTCATGCAACACGCGGTGGCCGAGGGGCGCAAAACCCGTCCTGACCTGAAGATCGGCATCTGCGGCGAACACGGCGGCCAACCCCAGGCCGTGGAGTTCTGCCACCGCATCGGCCTCAACTACGTGTCCTGCTCCCCCATGCGCATCCCCATCGCCCGCATGGCCGCAGCCCACGCGGTGATCAAGGAGCACAAGGGCCAGGCCATAAGGTCCAAGGCCCTGTAGTTAATTATCAGGGGAAAAGGGGAAAAGGTTAAAAGGGAAAAAGGGAGAAGCAAAAACGCTTAGCTCTCAATACCTCTTCCTTCGATCCTTTTCCCCCTTTCCCCTCTTTCCCTTTTCCCCCAAGTTTTTCAGCAAATGTTAACTCCCATAAATTAACGTGGCCGCTCTTAATCAAGGAAAAGATATGACCCAAATAATCCTAGTCCGTCATGGGCAGACCCCCTGGAACAAAGACAAGATTTTTCGGGGCACCTTTGACATCCCCCACAACGAAACCGGCCAGGAAGAAGCCCGGCTGGCCGGGGAGTGGCTTAAAAATGAGACCATCCACGCGGCCTATTGTTCGCCCCTGTCCCGGGCCCGGGACACGGCGGAGGCCATCGCCCGCCACCACGGCCTGACGGTTACGGACCTGCCCGGCATCATCGACCTGAATTACGGCGACTGGCAGGGCCTGCCGCTGGCGGAGGTCAAGGTGAAATACGCCGACCTTAACCGCCAGTGGGAGACCGCGCCCCACACGGTGCGTTTCCCCAACGGGGAGACCCTGGAAGAGTGCCGCCGCCGGGCCTGGGGCGCGGTGGAAGAGGTGGTGCGCCGCCATCCCGGCCAGACCGTGCTGTTGGCGGCCCACCGGGTGGTGAACAAGGTGCTCATCGCCTGCTTCATCGGCCTGGACAACTCCCATTTCTGGCGCATCGGCCAGGACACCACGGCCATTAACCGGTTCCAGAAAATAGGGGACACCTGGCACTTTCTTCTGCTCAACGACATCTGCCACCTGCGGGACATGAAAAGAGGACCTTACGTGGATTTTTGAATTACTGGGGGAAGGGGTAAACGGCCAGCTCTCTTAGCACTCTCCTCTAGCCATAGATTATCAAGTGGGCAGAGGCCTGGGGCCGCTGCCCTTTAAAATTTATAGGGAGCTCTGGAAAGGGCATTTTGAGGAAGGGGGCTAGTATTGTGTCCCGGAAATATCTTTCAAAAGTTTATACTCATTATTTCCCCTCCCCTGGTGGGAGGGGGTTAGGGGGAGGGGGGCATTAATCCAAGCTAACATGCTATATCACTTATTAAATTAGCCACCCCCACCCCGACCCTCCCCCATCAAGGGGGAGGGAAAATACCTATTCCTTGTATGTAAGGTATTTCTGGGACATAACACTGGGGGCCGTAGGCCCCTGGCCCCTCTCCCCACAAACCTATTTTTGCAGACCCCGGCCCGGCCGCCGGCAGTTCAGCCAAAGAAGCAGGTTATGCCTCAGAACCACCGCGAGATAACCCCCGGTTTCCAGATAGGCGTGACCCTGGCCTTCTTTGGCCTGGGACTTCTCCTCCTGGTTAATCATGAGATGTGGGCTGATGAGATGCAGGCCTGGCTGATTGCCAGAGACAGCAACTCTTGGGGGGACTTATTTCAAAATCTCAGATATGAAGGGCATCCGGGCCTCTGGCACGCGGCCCTTTATTTGCTGAGTAGATTTACCCCCCAGCCCCTGGCCATGCAATGCTTACATCTATTACTGGCCAGCGCCGCGGTTTATCTCTTCCTGAGGTATGCCCCCTTCACCAGGTTGCAGAAGATATTGTTTGTTTTCGGCTACTTCCCGTTTTTTGAATATGCGGCCATAAGCAGAAACTATGCCCTGGGGGTCCTGCTGATTTTTGGTTTCTGCGCTTTAAAACAAACCGCCTCAGCCGGCAAATACCTTTGGCTCTCCGGCACCCTGTTTTTGTTATCGCAAACCAATGTCTACGCCTTAATTATGGCCATGTCCCTGGGGGCCACCCTGATCTTGGAATTTTTCCTCAAAAAGGACCTCAGGCCACTCTTGGCGGCCTCCAGAGGCGAGCTGATTTTGAGCCTCGCCATTTTTCTCCTGGGCCTGGGCCTCGCCTTAATGCAAATCGTTCCGCCGGCCGACTCCGGCTTTGCCGTAGGTTGGCATTTTGCTTTTGATTTGGGGCGCCTCACCCACACGCTCAGCACCATCTGGAGAAGTTATGTGCCCATACCGCTGCCCCAATATAATTTTTGGGACACCAATATAATAACCAATAAACACCTGCAATTTTTATTGTCCGCTTGTTTAGTAGTATTTTCATTAGGTTTATTCACACGAAAGCGCATTACCTTATTTTTGTATTTGATGGGCACGCTGGGGATATTTTTATTTACTTATTTTAAATACCCGGGCAACTTGCGACACCATGGCCACCTATTTGTTCTGCTGATGGTGTGTTTATGGCTCTCAAATTATTATCCTGATCGGGAGATGAGATCGGGTTGGGTCAGTTGGTTTTCAAACTTTGCGAAACCACACCAGAATAAATTCCTGGTGATGATTTTGTCCGCCCATCTTATTGGCGGTATCATAGCGGGCAGCGCAGACATTTTTTATCCGTTTTCTGGAAGTAAAGAAATCGCCAGGTTTATTAAAGATGAGAAGATGGATCATATGATCATGTTGGGGGATGAAGATGATTACACCTCTACAGTGGCAGGTTATCTCAACTGTAAGCTCCATTACCCTTGTAGTAATCGCTATGGCTCCTTCATCATTTGGGACCAATCGAGAAAAACATTAGCTCCTGCAGAGGTGGTAAAAAAAGCGGCGCAAATGTGCAAACAACAAAGAGAGGATGTTTTATTAATATTGAATTATGAACTCAATGTGCCTGAAACTACCTTATTTCTGGTTAAAAAAGCTGAAAGAAGTATTCTCACCGCAGAGAACTTTTATCTATATATTATGCGCCATCCCAAAAACATGAAAGATCAGGCCAAGTTAGGTTGGAGGTAAGGTTGGTGGGCAGCCCAACCAATCTTGGCTAATTGACCCTTAGATGCTGACCAAAAGAATAAAGAGAATCCTGGTTGAGAAAGCGGCCCAAAAATATGACCTGGCCAGGAGAATAATGGCCCGCCTGCCCGGGGTGCCGGTGGAAGTCATCCCGGATCCGGAGGTTCTGAGGCCCGTAGGCCGGGACCGGACCGCCTGGCTGGGCGAAGCCAAAACCACCCTCCTGCTGGCGGTGCAAAAAGGCCCCTTCCGGCGTCCCTGCCCGGGCACCAAAGATTACCTCTGCTGCGGCTACCAGGTGCTGCAGGTTGCCCTTAATTGCCCCATGGATTGCAGCTATTGTGTTCTCCAGGGTTATGTCAATGTCCCGGCTATCACCATCTATGTGAACGTGGAAGATATGCTGGCGGAGTTGGAGGCCGAGTGGGCCGCGGCCCCGGGCCAGGTGTGGCGCCTGGGTACCGGAGAATTCGGGGACAGTCTGGCCCTGGACGCGTTGATGGGCTTAAATGAGCGCCTGATTCCTTTTTTCGCCAGCCGGCCCCGGGCCGTGCTGGAGATCAAGACCAAGTGGCACCGCCTGGAGTCCCTCTTGCCCCTGGGGCCCAACCCCCAGGTGATCTTTGCCTGGTCCCTCAATCCTGAAGAAATTGTCCGCAGCGAAGAGAAGTTTAGCGCCCCTTTGGAGGCCCGGCTTAAGGCCGCGGCCCGGGCGGCCGCGGCGGGTTTCCGGCTGGCCTTTCACTTCGACCCCCTGGTTTATTTTCCCGGCTGGCAAGAGGCCTACCGCCGCACGGTGGCGCGGCTGGGCGCCCTGGTGCCCGTCGAATCCATCGCCTGGATCAGCCTGGGGGCGCTGCGCTTCCTCCCCTCCCTGAGGCCCCTGATCCACCGCCGCTTTCCCGCCTCCCGTCTGGCCGCCCAGGAGATGGTGCGGGCCCCGGACGGCAAATTCCGCTACTTTAAGAATCTGCGCATCGACCTGTATACCCACCTTAAGGAGTGCCTGGCCCCGGCCGCGCCCCAGGCGTTGCTCTATCTCTGCATGGAAAGCCCCCGGGTCTGGCAGGCAGTCTTCGGCCGGGTCCCCGCCGGGGGAGAGCTGGCTCGCCTCCTGGATGCCTGCGCCCTTCATCCCGGGTAAGGCTAAGGAATCTCCTTCTCCTGCAGAGTCTTTATTTTACGCCTGCCCACCCGGCCACTTTCCGGGGAAATGATTTCTTCCAATCGCAGGCGGACCCCCTGGGCGGTCAGATGCTCATGTTCCAACAGGCGCTTGATGGCTTTAACCTTGTCCAGATCAGCCAGCGAATACTCCCGGCGATTGGAAGGGGTGCGGGACGGTTTAAGAAAATCATCAAATGATTTCTCCCAATACCGCAGGGTGGACTTGCGCACTCCGGTGATCTGGGAAATCTGGTCGATGGTGAGCCGCAAGTTACTGGAGATTCTGCTCATTTCCATGGTGCACCTCTTCATAAATCTTTCATTGACAAAAGGGTCACGAAACCCTCTTAAGTAAGCGGGCCGCACCTTAGGGGCGCGGACCTGGGGTCCCCTGGCCTCAGGGCGCGCCGCCCAGCCCTGGGCAGCGGTGACTTAATTTTAATTTAGGGGGTACCGGGAGTTCTTAGACCTAGCCTCTGTCCGCCTGCCTTCCCGCCTTTTCCAAACCGGTTCAATTTCCTTTCTGGTTTAGTGACCTATCAAACTTAATATTCGAGCTTATCTGGTAAAAACTTTAAAGAATTGCTTAAGAATTTTGGCCGCCGGGACAAAAAGGGAAGGGCAAATATCGGCCAGGTGGGGAAGGGGCCAGCAGCCTGGGCCCTTTAACCTCCTATTTTTTGCGACCTGGCCTACGCCGGCAACAGCCGGCAGACC
>Ga0233423_10000639_pt1 | contig 18005 bp, 26 predicted proteins | sample Watercolumn_Mata_FD_180713 | JGI IMG/M metagenome (GOLD analysis project Ga0233423, IMG submission 180713) | Freshwater microbial communities from Lake Matano, South Sulawesi, Indonesia - Watercolumn_Matano_2014_112_MG | ecosystem: Environmental > Aquatic > Freshwater > Lake | place: Indonesia...
CATTTGAGATATTATGGTCCTGCCGAGGATTAAGAAATCAATTTTCATTAATTCTGTAAGCTTCCAACAGTCCATTTAGTGGTGCACTCTGTAATGTCAATTCTTCTGTCTGCTTGCTCTCCATTCTCACAGATGATGATCTCCTTTCCGCCGCAACTCTGATAAACATTGACGATGCCCAAAACAAAGATGGGTTTTGTGTAACCGCAACTATTGCAAGGTCTCTCTCCTTCGACGCCTTCACAAGGGCAGTACATTTCAGTGCAGAAAACAGCTTTGTTCCAAACAATAGACAAGAGTAAACCAATCAAAAAACCCAAAACAATCAGGCCAGCAATGATGAATAAGGTAAGCCTTAGTTTTTTGTTCATCTTCCCAATCAGAGACAAGAGTATATAAATGTTATTATAGGTTTAAAAATTTTAAAGAAACCTTTATAAATTGATTGTTATTCGTCTTCTCTGTCGCGGACGTAGCCAAGCGGTAAGGCAACCGCCTGCAGAGCGGTCATTCGAGGGTTCAAAAGGCTTTTTCGCGCAAAAGCCACACCAAAAATGCGTGCGACATAAAATGCCAAGCATTTTAGTCCCACAGAACGTGAGAAAGCATGAAAGTCCCTTCGTCCGCTTTTTCTTTTCTTTAACAAGATCAGGCAGATGTTTCCATGAAATGAGAAGAGCTTCTCTTGAGCAATTGTCTGGGATGATTGAGGGGGTCTTGGTACAATTCTTTCATGAAAGAGTCTACCTCTTGTGGAGAATCAAAACTATATCTGTCTTCGATTGATTTGCCAGAACGCAGTGTTCGTATACCGTCAATCACTATTTTAGCAGTCCTTAAAATTGTAAGTTTTCTCTTGAATGAGGTCTCATGTAAAGTGTCTGCCACGTAAGGACGCGTATCTGTTACTACGAATTCCACAGCAAGAGGCCTCTCTTCGAATCTTCTTGCAAGATCTTTCTGAACCTCTTGCATCTTGCTTATGTAATCCGCTCCGTGCGTTCCAAAAACTGCGTGAGGCGCAAAAACGTACACTTCTTTAGGCCGTCCATATTCGTGAGCAAAATCTTCATCAATGATGAACACCCAATTCATTGATTTTCCCAAGGTTCCGCCAGTATCTAGAATATCTTCTCGCACAATAAGCGTTTTCCCTTCTAAAGAGTCTGTGCCTATTAGTTCATGGTTTTTGATATCTAGTGCTCCTGGTTTATTTGCCACTTTCCTTGCTTTGGTGAGTTGCAGTATGGGAGCGCCTTGCATTCCCATGTATCTCATGAACTCTTCAGTATTGTGTCTTGCTCCATGATCGCAGGCAACGTAAACGATGTCTTCTTCTCTTACTGCTTCCCTCTCACCCGCTTGTTTAAAAAGGCTGGAAAAATGTCTGAAGTAATAAGAAGCCAAGAAAGAGAGGCTTACATTATGCAACGCATGTTGTCCTTCTTCAACCACCCATTCTTTGTCCCATATATCGACAACGCGAGGATTGTGCACATCAAAAGTAAATGCTCTATTTATGCCTGCACAATGATACATTCTTGCCTGTACTAGTGCAGTTCTTCCAGTTCCTCGAAGGCTTTCCACATTCGGGTCTTCGTTCGGCCCGCGGTCCTGCCTTGAGTATGCAAGGTCTGGCGCAACCAGCACAACTTCTTTGGCACCGTTTTCTTTTGCAGCGTCGGTGATTATCGGCACTCTTCCTAAAAGCTCTTCTGGCCGGATACTGGGATCTTGAGGAACAATAAGATAAACTGTTTTGCCTTCACAGCTAAGATGGTGCTCTGTTTTCCCATTAGAAGGAAAGAATTGGGGATTGAATTCTCCACCAGACATATTTCTGAGACCAACAATATCGCCTAACTCGTATTTGAGTCCTAGGTTTTGAGATATGTATCCAGAATAGCTAACGTGCAGCGGAGCAGGTACTATCGGCACAACAATCAGGTCATCTTTGTACTCTTGCAAAGCCATCTTATCACCCCGCGTTGCTGGTGAAAGAGTCCTTATATTTATGCTTTGCTATGCCCAAATGATTTTTAACCACTTCACAGTAGTATAAAATCGAAAGATTTATAAAGGGGCGGGTTTTGTTTCGATTTCATGGCTAATTTGGCAAGAAACGCAAAAAAGAAATTGAACACCATTGAAGCGCGTATCCCAATAGATTATAATCTCGGAAACAGGTTGTCTAATACAGTGGAATATGGTTTGCCAGAAAAACCCGGGCAAGTCTTTATTAGGGATGTGCCTCTCGAAGAAGTCTTAGGCTGCAGAGTCTGTGAACATGCACCAGAGATACTTAGTAAGCTCAGGAATAAACTCAGAGATCTTCCTGTTGAATTTGCCCAGGTTGTCGAGTCGTATCTAGAAGAAAAACTGTCTGATTATCTTATTTCAGCACTTCCAACTCTTCTTCAAAAAAGACCTTCAGTTTTGCAGGGCGATTTAATCTCTTCTGATTTGAGATTTACGGCTGATTTGAGAATAACCATTAGCTATGATCTTGAATTCGATGAAGATTGGGCGTCTGAAGAAACACCCATAGCAATAAGCTTTGAATTGAGAAAACCCGGAACTGAAAAGGTTGTTTATTCAAAAGCAGAGTATCCTTTAGAGTTTTTTCACTGCAGAGATTATGTCTTGATGGGGCTAAGCGATGTAGCTATGCCAATTGTAGAAGGGCAAGTTTGTTGAGGGCAGTTATCACTAACTTTTTAAACACCCCCTAATTCTTCTTCTCCATGATAAAGAAAGTCATTATTACTAGAGAAGGCAACAAATTCTACATAGAGGACATTTCAAGGGATTACCACTGCCAGTTCGGCGTCGTGAAGAAACAAGACTTCAAGAAGAGCAAAGTCAAGACCAACACAGGAAAGGAATTGTTCATCATACCAGCGGGCAAGATAGATAATTATAAGAGATTAAAAAGAGGCGCACAGATAATACTTCTTAAGGATTTAGGAGTCATACTTGCAGAGACAGGCATAAACAAGGATTCTGTGGTTGTGGATGCAGGCGCTGGCTCAGGAGCAGCAGCCATCTTCTTCTCGACATATGTTAAGAAAGTCTATACGTTCGATAATGACGACAGAAGCCTGGAATTGACCAAAGAGAATATTGCAAAGCTCGGAATAAAAAACATAATTGTCAAAAAACAAGATGTATGCAAGAATATCCCTGTGAAAAATGCAGACTTAGTATTGCTAGATGTTCCTGAACCCTGGAGAGGTCTAAAAAACGCGGAAAAAGCCCTCAAAACAGGCGGTTTTTTGGTCTGCTATTGCCCGCAGATAGCCCAGATACAGCAGACAGTCAAGCATCTTCCAGATGCATTCTTGTTGGACAAAGTCTTAGAGAACATGCAAAGGCCATGGCACATCTCAGAACTGCAAACAAGACCTAGCTCTAAAGCCATAGGTCATACTGGGTTTTTGATGTTTGCGAGGAAGATAGCATAGGAAACTTCAAGAATCTTTTCTTAACATCTCTAAAACTGTTTCATATGCTTTATCATAATCTGGCCTATCTTCAGATAGTGGTCCATTTATGGGCATAGTTATCATAGGACTGTGTCTGTACCACTTTCGACTTTTTTCATCATATACTTCTACCATTACGTGATTTGGTTCTGGAGCATAGAACCTGACTGGTTTGCCAGTTAGTCTCTGATAAGCAACGTATAAGGTGGCGAAAGACTTGCAATCTCCACCTTGTCGTTGTAGCGTTTTTACTGGAGAAATCATATCTGCTAACAGTTCAACTGGAGTAACGTCGGTGGATCTTTCTACTTCAGTTAGGAGTACAGGCACATACGTAAGATTCCTAAGAATAAAAGCATCTATGTGTTCGATGCCTTCGGGCAGATTTTTCGGCAGTTCAAGTCGCCTTTTCATTATAGGCCCTAGAACAGGATCCGTAATCAATTCTTGCATTGAGGATAAAGCTTTTTCTATCCCCTCTTGTGCTGCAAATCCAGCCCATATAACCTCCCCTAAAGTCGGAGCTTCTAAGTATAATGGGTTGATCATAGTATTTGTTATGAGAACCAGTATTTAAATCTTTCGATTTATTGTCTTTTAACAGTAGTAACAAATTATTGTTCGTTCCAGTCTATCCTGGTGTTCTTTCTGGAAGCGTGCTTTTCTGTGAATCTGCCCTCAGGATATCTTTTCTTCAATTTTTCCAGGTTTTCTTGCATGATGTCCTCTAATTCCCAGCCGAAGAAGTTGCAGATCATCGCGGCATACCACAAAGTGTCACCTATATTTTCTCTTATGCCTGCTCTCTGGTCATTGTCATGAGAATAGGTCTTCTTTATGCAGCCAGCAACATCCCCTGCCTCGCCAGCTATGCCCAAGCCCCATGTCAGAATCTCTTTTTCAGGAGTCTCGAACTTTTTAGCTGTCTTCTTGCACAATTCCTGATATTCTTTAAGGCCACCCACCATGTAAATGTGAAACTAAGCGAGCGTTAATAAATTTTTTGTTTTGACAAGCTTTTTATACTGATTTAACTTCTTCCTTCTTATGAAAAAAGAGATTCGCGTCATCGGCATAGACGATGCGCCTTTCAACAAGGAAAAAGACAGAGAGGTTCTTGTGATTGGCACCTTCTTCAGAGGAGGAAGCTTCATGGACGGCCTGGTGTCCTGCAAGGTCGCATTGGACGGCTCTGACTCGACGGATAAGATCATAAAGATGATTGTTAAGTCCAAGTTCTATTCTCAACTTCAAGCCATACTTCTCGACGGCGCAGCAGTCGCAGGCTTCAACGTCATCGATGCCAAAAAGCTGAGCGAAAAAACTAAAATTCCAGTTATCACAATTATCCGAGATTATCCTGATTTCGAAAAGATATTCAACGCCTTGAAAAAACTAGGCATGCAGGAGAAGATAAAATTATTGGAGCAGTTAGGAGAGCCGAAAAAAATAAATAAAATATATGTCCAGCTCGTTAATATATCTTTAAGGAAAGCCACTGAAATCTTGAGGATAACCTGCACGCATTCTCACATACCAGAAGCCATACGGATCGCCCACTTAATCGGCGCGGGCCTTGTGCTTGGCGAGTCCAGAGGGCGGGCTTAACCCAATAGCCAATAAGATTCCTGCTTTTATAGCGCTATAGACGAATATTCTTATGGCGAAATCTTTGAAAAAGCCTTCTGGGAATAATTTCAGTAACAAAGAATCTCTTGGAAATAAATAGTTTCCTTGAGGAAAAAATACCTTGTGGAAATTCATGAAGAGATCTGAAAAGTTTATGCTCAAAAGAAAAAATATTATTAAAATCAATATCGAGATGCCTCCTGCGTAGACGAAAACTTCGGAGATGCTGTGCAAAGCATCTTTCTTGTCGAGATAGATTATCATGACGAAGCACACTATGAAGATGAAAAGTGATGGATAAAAAATTCCAAAGAGATTGTTGAAAACGCCCTTGACATCTTGCATGTGGCTTTTCTCGTCGTCGCTGAAATATGCCAAATCATTCTTTCCCTGCAAAAAACCGACAACATTCTCGGTCATATTAACAGTCTGATTCTCGCCCAACGTCTCATAAACACCATGTTTTCTCTGCAAAGAAAGATAATACTCCTTGTTGAAAGCCAGCTGGGCGAAGCTGCTCAGGAAGATGACGATGATTAATGAAACTATGCTGATGATTAATGTTATTTTTAGCAGATTTTTTCTTTTCATCTTATCTCGTAATATTTTTTGTCATGGACGCAATACACTTTATTTGCTTTTATCCATCTCTTTTTCTCGTGATCAATAAACTTCTTTACGCCTTTCTCTTTTATAAACTTTAAGTTGTCTATCTCGCTCATACTGTATTTGGTGCGGTATCTTTTGTCCAGATGCTTTAGCCTTTCGCACGGAAATGTTTTGCAGGAAAAGCAGAATTTCTTGCCTTTCAGTTTTTTGCAATTTTTAATCTTGCATCTGGCAATGCTGACAGGTTCTTTTGCATTAAAAAATCTGCAGCCAGGGCATTTGTTCTTTTCCCTGAGATGTGCTTTGCAGATGTTGCAGTTCATACCGCAGGGAGCTATCAGTGAAGATTTCATTTTCTCATAGATTTTTAACCTTATTTTGACTTTTTGAATTTATACGCACCGACGATTATCGGCAAAACAAAAGTCAAAATATAATACATATATACATCAAGTTTGTAATAATCAGTAGCGCTTAAAAGTTTGACTAAAAAGACATAATCTAAAGCTACAGCCAGTATTGTCCAGATAACGCCAAGACCAATATAACACATAAACTCTTCTCTTTTAATCTTTTTAAATAATACCCAAAGTGTAAAGACTAAACCAAGAGGCATCACAAACCAACCAATAAGATTTTTCGGCACAAAAGCATAAAAGACAAATCCCAATATGTAGCCAAAAAACCATATTATAAAACCCCAAAAAAGCGTGTTTAACATGATTTTCATTTTATCTATTTTAAGAGTTACATTTTTCATTTTGCCACTTCTCCAACAATCACAACATAATTTTTTCCGTATTTTTTTGCACATTTTGGGCATGTCGTGTACCACATGTACCATTTCTTTATAATTAGTTTTTTGCTTTTCGCATATGCTTCAAAGTCCTTGCACCATTTGCCTGTATCTTGGTATGGGCCTTCGTAGACTTTGAACAAATATTTTCCGCTTAAAGTGGTGTTTTCTGCACCAGGAATATTTTTGTCGACCGCAAGATACAAGTCCATATTCCACATAGACGTGTGGTCTGATAAGCAGAGCCAGTCAGGAATTTTTGCCTTGGCTTTCTCCACCTGTTTATTCATCCTCACTATCACTGTGCCGAAATTCATCGGCATATGAAACATGGTGAACACTTTATCCTTGATGAACTTCTTGTTCTTCCACTCGATGATCTTTCCATCCCAGGGCTTGGGATTGAACTTCGGACAGCAGATTTCTTCTTTTTTCATAGTATTCACCTCGTCAAAATATTTTTTATGAATTACAATCCCAAAAACTTGAGCAATCCATAGACGATAAAAGCAGGCCAGACAATCGCTTTCAGCACTCCAAGCACTCCGTTCCAGAAGCCTGTGGCTGTCGAGATGTAATAGACCAGCGCGCCTATGAAGCCCAGACAGTAGACTGCGCCTCCGACGTGGCCGCAATGATGGTACCCGCACACATAAACTTTGTTCTCTTTCTTATTCATCTTCTCTTCTTTTTTCTTTGGCATGTTAACACCTCCGCACCAGATCATTGATTTGCGTCTATATAATACGCTAATCCCAAAGGCCCTTTTCTCAAAATACCTTTAACTGTCACCTTGTCGCCTTCTGCAGGAAGCCTCTCTGAAGCCACAGTGATTTTATCTCCGTTCGCATCGACCAATGTGTATCCAGATATGTCGCCGATCTTCAATGTGCCTTCGACCGTCCCCGCCACACTGACAGTTTTGCCCACATAATCATCATTCGCTGTTATCTCACTCACACTCTTTGCGCATCCAGTCAACACTATCAGCGCGAGAGCCACAAAAATAAATATTATTTTGGTTTTCATATCGATTCACCCCGTATTCAAGTTATATCTGAGAGATATTTAAATGTTGTGGTGTATCAACACCCTCTTTTGATTTATCAGAATGCTCCTAAATATAAATCTGTCGTTCTCAGCGTTTAGGCTTGCCTTTCTTCTTTCTGCGCCAGCCTATAAGAAACAGTATGCCTATGAAGAAAGCGACGCCTGCAATCTGTGCTATCCACGCTATGTAATACCATTCAAAGCCTGTTTTCACGACAGACACTGAAACAAACACAATATACAGAATCCCTGCGATGATAAAAGCAATCCCCCCGATAATCTCCTTTTTCCAGGACATCAGCAGAATTATCAACAGGATCAAGGCAGGGATGTTATGCATGAACAATCCCAAGACCGTGCCCCAGAAGCCGTAGTTTCCTTCAAAGATATCCAAGGACATCAGGACCAAGAAAACTATGAATATTATCGACAATATTCTGGGTGTCCAGTAGATGAACTTGTCGAGATTCTTTGCCATGATTAAAACAAAGAAGCGATTTGGGTATTTAAATTGTGTGGTTTGACAAGGAAATGAGATGAACCGCAGAGTTGGAAAAAAAGAGCGTACAATCGAAACCTTTATATATCTTATGATATTTCTTGATATCTGATGATATCATGGACATAACGCAGTACGATTTCGAGATAAGAAGGCATGCCTTCATCAGGGCATTGGAGAGGAAGATAACCCCGGACATGATAGAAGCTACCCTGAAAGGCGGAAAAATAGAGAGGTTTGGCAAGAATAACCTAAGATTTTATAAAAAATACAAGAACTTCACTGTCGTTTGTATTGACCAGATCATCGGCACCAAGATAAAGATCGTAACGATTGAAATCAAGAGGTGAATCAAGATGAAAACTTGCTCTGAATGCAAAGGAAAACTGAAAGAAATGAAGGCCCAAACACCGGAAGGAGTGGAGTACAAGTATTTCAAATGCGGTAAATGCGGCGAAGAGATACTTGATATGAAGCAGCTGCACAATGTCGCAGAGAAATACAGGGAAATGAAGAGGTATAATGCCAAAGTCTCAAAATGGGGCATGAGCCTGGGAGTAAGAATACCCAAAGACCTCGTCGAGAAATATGACTTCAAAGACAACGAAGAAGTGACCATGATCCCTGAAAAAGAAGGGATAAGGATTATACCTGCTTGAGAAAATGGAACTAGAAACCAAACGGCTGATACTTCGGGATTGGAAAGATAAGGATGTGATTGATTTAGTTGAAGGCCTGAACGATCTTGAAGTGACAAAGTGGATGGCAGTGATTCCGTATCCGTATACAAGGAAAGATGCAGAAGAATGGATAAAGCATTGCAAAGAGACGACCAAGAAAGGCAAAAAAAGAGATAGCTATGAATTCGCCATCGAGCTCAAAACAGAACGAAAAGCCATTGGAGGAATTAGTCTTATTGAGATAGACTATGACAAAGGCATTTCTGGCAGCGGCGGCATCTGGCTCAATGCAAAATATTATGGTCATGGCTATGGAACTGAAGCTTGGAACGAGCGTGCAAGGTTCGCCTTTGAAGACTTAGGTCTGAAAAAGCTGGAGAACGGCTTCTTCGAGGGCAATGATGCCTCAAAAAAGATGCAGCTGAAGCTAGGTTACAGGCTTCTTGGTCTAGAAACTGGCGGAAAACTCTGCGTGGCAGATGGAGAAATCAAGGACCACCGTCTTACCGTGCTGTATAGGAAGGAATGGAAAAGAGATTGAATCTTTTGTTAGAACTGTTTTGTTATTTTCTAGCGACCAACACCGCCTCCATTTGTTTTCGGAAAACTATTTTTACGTCCTTAAAACCATTCTTGCTCATAGATTTTATCGACTCAGACTGCTGCATTATTGTTTCTGGCTTTTCGTCTTCCAAGTAGTGGTTCGTCCATTCCTGGATCAGGTCGGGACGGTTGATTTGAGCAAACTTCTCTTTGAATTGCTGCAGTTGCCATTTCAAGGTTTTTTTATGCTCTGCTTCATCATCAAGAGCATATTTGTCAGCATTTATGAACAATCCTCCCTGTTTTAAGACTCTATGACATTCTTTTATGACTTTCTCTCTGCAATCCCTTTCAAAATTATGCAGTGTCAAAGCAGAAGCGAAAACATCGGAAGAATCAGAGTCTTGTTTTTTAAGGAATTCCAAAGCATCGGCTTTAATCATTTCAACACGTTTATTTTCGATAAACTTAGACAGGTTTTCCTTTGCTTGCTTAAACATTTCTTCCTCACTATCTACCCCGACGATTCTTATCCTGTCATCTGAATTTAAGATAATCTTGGTGGTGTAGCCAGTGCCAAAGCCTATCTCAAGAACTCTGATTTCATCAACAGGGTTTCTATGAAATTCTTCCTTGATTATTTTACCAATAGTGTTTTGTAATTCTTCACGATTGGGCATTGCGATCGCAGCCAGGTCAAATTCTTCCCCTGTTTTTCCACGGAATCTTTTATCTTTCATGTTTGATTTATGCATAATACAGCTTTCCCTTCGACTTCTGCTCTCGGTCTTTGACAGAATCTAACTTATTGACGCGTGGACGATTGCTCTCTTCGTCTCGTCTGAAAGTTATTCCGAGATCTTTCAAGAAGTGATTCATGCCTTCTTCCATGGAGAAAGGCCCTTTCACTGTGCCTTCAACAGCTGGTTTGCCGTCGAACACCAACAGTTTCTTTGAGAGATAATCTATGAATAATAAGTCGTGGTCCACAACCAATGCACTTTTGCCTTTCTCATGCATCATGTCCCTGATAACTTTTGAAGCGATGAGTCTTTGCTCTACGTCGAGATAAGCAGACGGCTCGTCCAAGAGGAAGATGTCTGCATCTTTTGACAAAGCATGCGCAATGGCAACTGCTTGTAATTCTCCTCCGCTTAATTCAGAAAGCTTTTTGTCGAAGAGATGCTTGAGATTCAAAGGCCTCACTATCTGCAGTTCATACTTTAAAGCGTCATGCAGATAGGTGATGACCATTTCATTATTTTTTTCCAAGTATTGGGGTTTATAACTTATTTTCAAGTTTTGGATGCTGTCTTTGCTCTGGATGTCTCCTGCAAGGATCCTCACAAAACTCGTCTTTCCAATCCCGTTCTCTCCGAGAATGCCAATGACATCTTTCCTGTCAATCCTTCCTGGGTCTGCATTCAACTCAAAGCTTCCTAATCTATGCGTGAAGCCTTCCCAATGCGTCAGCTCTTCATTGGTGGATTTCTCGTCTTTAGGCCTTGTCGAGAACTGTATCGTATTATCACGGAACCTGATATTCTCTTCTTTCAAAAAACCAGATAAATAAACATTGATGCCTGCCTTCGTAGTCTTTACCTGGCTCACGATACCGTAGCATGCTTCTTTGCCGTACATCAAGTGCACCAGCTCTGTCATGTAATCTAAGATTATTAAGTCGTGCTCCACCACCATCACGGCAGTGTCTTCTGTCGCTAAATCCCTCAAGAATTTAGAGATCTTCAATCTTTGTTTAATGTCCAAATAAGAGGTTGGCTCGTCGAAGAAATAAACATTCGCCTTTTTAAGAACAGTCGCAGCGATAGCCACTCTCTGCAATTCACCGCCGGAGATGTTCTTCACATCATGGTCCAATACTTCATTCAACTCCAATGTCTTCGCTATCTCTTTCAATCTCTTTTTCTCGTCCACTTTCTCCAACAATTCCTTGACAGTTCCTTTGAACTCTTTAGGGATCTGGTCTACCTGCTGCGGCTTGTAAGCCACTTTTATGCTGCCTTTCTCCATCTTTTCAAAAAAGACCTGTGCTTCTGTGCCCTTGAAATAATCAATGAGATCTTTATACGTTATCTCTTTGCCTATCTCTCCGAAGTTAGGCTTTAACAAGCCGGCAAGGATCTTGACAGCAGTGGTCTTTCCGATGCCATTTCTTCCTAGAATGCCGACGACTTTGCCGAACAAAGGAACAGGAAGATTGTATAACGCAAATCCGTTTTCGCTATAACGATGGATAGGATGATCCAATTCTTCAGGCAGATTGATAATGTCTAAGGCTCCGAAAGGGCACTTCTTCGGGCAGATGCCGCAGCCTATGCACAGAGCTTCATCTATGTTGACCTTCTTATCCTCTCCGACCACGATGCATTCATCACCAGCACGGTTGCGAGGACAAACCCTCATGCACAGATAACCCCCGCACTCATGAGGCCTGCACTTGGTCTTGTTAACGATGGCTATGCGGACCATAGAAGAAAGATAACAAATACCTTATTTAAAGGCTTTGGTTTTGATTATTTTATAATATCATTATCACTAAATAGTGGTTAAAAACCGAAAACTTTATAAATGGGGCGTGGTTGGTTAAAGAAAAATGCTTTTAGGAGGCTAACAAAATGGATGTATCAGACGCTAATGAACGATATGAACAACAATTGGCAGAGTTTGAAGATTCACTTTCTGAAAGACTTAAAAGAACTGGCTTGTCACAGAAAATAGAGTTTGGCGACGGAGCCCTTCCAGCACTTTTTGAAAAAGCTAACAGAGACGAGCGTGTTGCTCTGGAATATGCGGCCATGTTAATATTAGCTGCGTTCCAAAACAAACAAACAGCCATATCTCCAGAGGAAATTCAGTCGGCAGATAGTATGAGGCTTGCTGTGGGCTATGCGCAATACCTTGCGACAGGCAAAGAACCCTGGGATGATATGGTGCGTTTTAGCAGGCTAGATGGAGATTTTCTTTCTGCAGCCGCTGGGTTGAAAAGGGCAATGCAGGCATTTGACGGGAGCAGAGTTTTTGATGCCAGAATTGCTGCAACAGAAGGTAGATTGCCTCAATATGCGCTTACAGATAAGGTAGAGTACAACCCAGAAGGATACGGTACCCGGCAGCCCGAAGTTGGAATTCCTTTTAGGTATCGTCCCTGCAAAGATGAAGTCGAATCTGTGGCTAAAGGATTGGCAGCATTTGTCCAAGAACAGACTGGAGAGACACTAGAAGTGGAAGATATGTCAATAGGACCTGAAGTCGGCGGTGTAGGAATTCAGTTTTTTTTGAGACCAACAGCAGCATTAGGTCAGGATAAATGTTTGACTAGTCCATGGTACAAGGTAGATACATCTTTTGCTTTCGGCATAGAAGGTGCTGAGGGCTTGGTCATTGTAGAAAAAGGATTCGTTTGCAAACATCCGAACGATATCCTTGAACAATACGCAAAAAAGATGAGTACGCCTGCAAAAGCCTAATTTTTTTTCGTTTAACAAAACATTAATAAACCCGTTCTTATTATGTTCTGTCATGAGGGGTTTCATCGTCTATCCGACGTATAGGATTATTGATGAGAAGGCGTTTATCTATCTTTTCGGCAAGTTAGAGAATGGAGAGTCTTTCTTGACCATGAACGAGTTCAAGCCTTACTTCTTCATCAAGGAGAAAGACGTCAAGAAAGCCCTGAAGATTAAACAGTTTGATTATGAGAGCACCAAATTAAAGACTTTCGATGAAGAAAATGTAGTAAAAATAAACCTTGTCATACCAAAGGATGTCGCTGACTTAAGGAAATCCTTTGAAGAGGAGAACATCTTAACTTATGAGGCAGACATAAGATTCGTCTACCGCTTCTTCGTGGACAAGAACATAAAAGGCTCTCTCAATATTGAATGCAACTATAAGAAAGGCAATTTTGTTGACAGGATCTATGAAGAGCCCAAGCTCTCGCCGATAGAATGGTTTCCAAAGCTAAAAATCGTATCCATGGACATAGAGACTGACAAATACGGCCAAGAGATCTACGCTATCTCATTGTACACAGATGATTACAAGAAGGTGCTGATAAGAAGCAACGGCAAACTGAAAAACGCGGAAATCTACGGAGACGAGTCATCCATGCTTCAAGCCTTTGCCAAGCGAATACAGGAATTAGACCCTGACATCATAACAGGCTGGAACCTTGTAGACTTCGACCTGAAAAAGATAGAGGAGCGCTTCAACCATTACAAGATACCGTTCCAATTAGGAAGGGCAGAGTGGGAGTGCAAATTAAGGATAGAAACCAGTTTCTTCAAAGAGAGCAAAGCAGATTTTCCAGGCAGGATGATACTTGACGGCTTGAGCATATTGAGAAGCTCATTCGTAAAAGTAGAGGATTACAAATTGAACACAGTCGCTTCTGAAATTTTAGGAGATAAAAAGCTCATAGAGAGCACCATCAACAAAGGAGAAGAGATTGATAAATTGTTCAAGAGCAACAAGCAAAAGCTTGTTGACTACAACCTTAAAGATGCAGAGCTCGTAATGCGCATACTTGAAAAAACCAACACCTTAAACCTCACAATAGAGCGCTCCTTAATAACAGGCATGCAGCTAGACAGAATCCATGCTTCAATAGCCTCTTTAGACTCGTTATACTTAAGAGAACTGAGAAAGAAGGGTTATGTAGGCCAATCCAACGCCTTCAACCCAAAGCTCAAACCAATCCGAGGGGCCTATGTCATGGAGAGCAAACCCGGAATATACGATTACGTCATAGTGTGCGACTTCAAATCTCTATATTCAAGCATCATAAGAACCTTTAACATAGACCCGCTGCGCTTTGTCCAAAAACCAGGCAAAGACGATATCATTGCAACCAATGGAGTCGGATATAAGCGCAAATCAGGCATTTTGCCCATGCTCATCCAAGAATTATGGGAGAAAAGGGATGCAGCCAAGAAGAAAAAGGACGCGATAGCAAGCCAGGCATTAAAAACAACCATGAACAGCTTCTGGGGAGCCCTTGCAAGCCCTAACTGCCGCTATTACAACTTCGACATGGCAGAATCCATAACAGGCTTTGCGCGCTTCATAATAAAAAAGACCATGGAAGAAGTCGGAGAGCTCGGCTACGAAGTCATATACGGGGATACCGACTCTATATTCATAAAATTAGACGTGAAGACGAATGAAGAGGCAGAAAAGTCAGGAAATAAGATACAGGAAGAGGTCAACAGGTTCTTCCAGAAACACATCAAAGAGAACTATGAGCTCAAATCATTCCTGGAATTGCAGTTCGACAAGACCTATGCAAGGTTCCTCATGCCCAGAGTGAGAGGAGGAGAGACAGGAGCCAAGAAAAGGTATGCGGGCTTGGCCATAAAAGAAGGCAAGGAAAAGATAGAATTCACAGGATTAGAGTTCGTCAGAAGAGACTGGACTGATTTGAGCAAGAAATTCCAATTAGAGCTCTTGGACAAGATCTTCCACAAACAGGAAGTCGCAGCTTTCATAAAAAAATTCGTCGAAGACCTGAAGAAAGGCAAGTATGACGATCTACTGGTCTATAAAAAAGCCATACGAAAAGAGATGGAAGGCTACACCAAAACCACTCCTCCTCATGTCAAAGCAGCCAGGAAACTTAAAGAGCTGCCAAGCAATATCATTCATTACGTCATGACCACGGACGGGCCAGAGCCTGTACAGATATTGAAGCATAAGCCTGATTATGAGCATTACATAGACAAACAGATAAAACCCCTAGCAGACTCTGTGCTTGGCTTCTACGGCCAGAAGTTTGACGATGTCTTAAGAAATAGCACACAAAAAACCTTGTTTGGCTTCTGATTCCAGGTATTTCTCGAAAGCAATCCTGAAATCAGGCGTGAACTCTGCCTCTTTCTTATCCATCATCCTCTGAATCTTGTCTTTGGAAAGGAACCTGACTGTCTTCATCTCCCTGTTCTCAGGCTTGAAAGGGCCTTCAGAGCAACATACATAGATTCTCCTCTTCTCTTTATGCTGGGGCGAGAACTCGTCATAAGAAGAGATAAGGTGCAGCCTTCCGTTTAAGCCCAGCTCCTCTTTCAACTCGCGCTCTGCAGCAGCTTCGTAACTCTCCCCAGATTCTACTTGGCCTCCTACAGAGACATCGTAATAACCAGGAAAATACAACCTGTGCGTGGCTCTCTTCTCCACAGCAAGCTCTCCTTTAGAATTAACAACCCACACAATGACCCCGCGATGCATGAGGACATTCTTGTGGATATAGTCACGGCTGGCTTTGCCTATCACCTGGTCGTTATCATTTACGATATCAAGGATGTCTGCCATAAATTATATCCTTTTAGAAATTAGTATAAATACTTTTTCCTTATGTCCTCTGCACAAAGCCTTGTCTGGGCTCTTTTAAGAGGTGATCATCAATCAGCTTGTTGATTATGTCAACGGCTTCTGTCTCTGTTATGCCCTGCGCGATGCATTCCACAATCACTGCTTCTTTGGAGAGAGGGGTGTTTCTGCCGTGGTCCATGTCCCTGATGATGTCAAGGATCTTTATTTTAGTGTCTACCTCTGACTCTTCAACGATGCGAGAGGCCATGAACCTCTGCATACGCATCAACTCGTCAAAATCAGCTTCATCCATTTTTTGGGCTTAAAACTAATCCTTTTTTACTTACCCCCATAGCAGTATAGCTTTATCTGTATAAAAATATTTCGGTATTGGTGGGGGAGAAGGTATAGTGGAACAAATCTTACAAAAACTTTAAAAACAAGACCTTGTTTCTCGTTTCCGGGGTGTATAATTGTTTTGGCAAGCTATTTCCAGAAATAAGAGGAAAGATGGCGTTTTTTATGACTTCATGGCAGACAAGAGAGGAACTGTCTATCACAAGCAGATAGAATACAGGAACGGCATGCTCTTCATGAGGATGAAGTCTAGAAAGGTGTACTCTATTCTTTAGGTTATGTTTTCTTTCAAAAAGTTGCCGTAGCCGTCAGCAAAGGCAAGGCTATAACTTGTAAAGTTTAGTCTTGCTTGACGGCTGACGAGGCAGGGTCCCTTATGGGGTGCCGAAGTAGGCAACTTTTTAAACGCATCCCAAAACAGAGTGGGAGATTTTAAACAGAACTATTCTTTAGCCGTCTTCCTTATCTTCAGAGAAAACTTTTCAAACACCGGCTTGTTCTTTTCGCTCTTCAGCTCTATCGGCTGCGAGTTGATATTCATCTCGCGGTGATAATCAAGGGTCTTCAGGACATTCTCTAGCTCTTTTATTGCTCCGTATATCTGGTGCTGCTTCCCCAATTCAAGCTCGTCTCTTCCGTTCTCCAGCATGTTGATCAGGTTGCACCTTCTCTTCTCAAGAATCCTTCTTATCTCGGCCAAGACCATGTTTTCACTCCTTGATTTCCTTTTTGCGCTGCTCTTTCAGTTGATTGATGAAGTATTCCAGGCAGTCAAAGGCGCAGAAAGATGCCTTCTTTCTAAAATCTTTCGGTCCGAACACCAAAGTGAAGCACTCCTCGTTTATAGTGGAGTTGCATACAGGGCACACCTTGTTGAATTTGGCAGAGTTGATATCGTCCAGCTTCTTCTTGACAAGGTGGTAGAGGTTGCCTGCCTCCAGGTCTTTCTGTATCTTTACAAGGTCTTCTTCATCCATTTGCTCTATGAGTTTGCTTAGCTTATTCATTTTTCATGGCCTCTATGGTGCTTAAATGGTTTTTGGGGTCATAGATTGCGGAGATGTTGTGGGTTATGTTTTTGAAATGCGCCTCTTTTCTCTTCAAACCGTCGCTTATCTCCTGCATATTATGGCTCCAGAGCACTATCTTTCTTTTCTTCTTCTCCAGGTTCTCTATGTAGACGTTGCTAAGCTTCTTTCTTATCTCATCCAGGTTTCCCGGATCATTGGCTATCACAGTGAGCTCTATGTCCTGGTCTGATTTGAGGAAGAATATGGCGTCTGATTTCGGCAGGATCATGCTTTCGTATTGCCAAAGGAATTTCGCGATATAATACTGGTCTTCTTTCTTGTCAAGGAACAGGAGGTTCATCATGGTCTGGATGTGATGGTCAAGCTTCAGGAGTTTCTTGTCTGCAAACCTTTCTTTTGCATAGACCACATAAGCGAAATCCTTTGCCAGATAAAACAGGGTTTTAGGTTTGCCTTTCTTGTTCTTGTTCTCTGTCTTTTCTTTTTTCACGATTTCATAGGCTTCAAGCAACGCCAATTGTTGCGAAATATTTGCGATAGAGGTCTTGGTTTTTTCAGCCAACTGCAGAGGCGACATCTTCTCTTTTGCCAAAAGCTCTATGATTTTCCATTTGGCGCTTGTGAAAAGGCTTTCGAATTCCATGCTGTTTATAGCCTTTGCAAAGCCAATATATAAATTTTTCGGTTTCTTAATTAACTAAGGTATTTTATTTATTTAAATTGTTAATTAAGTATTAAATAGAAAGATATTCTATTCCTACTGCTTGATAGTTATAAAACTATTTAAAGCAGAGCAGTTACTTAACATCAAAGTTAGAGTTAGAGCTAGTATGTGGTCCAAAAATGTATACTGATTTTTGTATAAAGAGAGGGGTGGCTATATGCGGGTCTTGATGTACGGCTGGGAATTCCCTCCATTCTTCAGTGGCGGCTTAGGCACAGCCTGCTATGGACTCACCAAAGGATTGAGCCACTTAAACGTGCAAGTCACCTTCGTCA
>Ga0233423_10000641_pt1 | contig 17955 bp, 19 predicted proteins | sample Watercolumn_Mata_FD_180713 | JGI IMG/M metagenome (GOLD analysis project Ga0233423, IMG submission 180713) | Freshwater microbial communities from Lake Matano, South Sulawesi, Indonesia - Watercolumn_Matano_2014_112_MG | ecosystem: Environmental > Aquatic > Freshwater > Lake | place: Indonesia...
GTGGAATTTCTTCGCAGACTGGGTGAGACATCTAGGCTGAGGCCCGAGTTCTGAAACGCCCATATGGCCTTTGTCACGGCCAAGTACTCCCTGAACTCGGGCCTCAGCCTAGATGTCTCACCCAGTCTGCGAAGAAATTCCACCCTCTGTAGATACTTCTCCAACAGGGCATCCCCGGAGAGACCAGACTCCATGATAATCCTTCTTGCCGTGTTTGATGCGGTTATGGACTCCTCGTTGTAGGAGAACGAGTCGGCCTCGTAGTTGTAATCGAAGAGGGGCGCGAGCTCAAGGTTGCCGCCGAGATCATAGAAGTTGAGCGCCCTCCTCCGCTGCACCAGCTTGCCCTTCGTGCGCAGGACAAGCTTCCCCACCGAGACTATTCCGCTTAGGGACTTCAAGGCACCCCTCTCAACGGATATTGGTGGCGAGAGCAACCTCTCAAGAGCAGCCTGAGGGTTCTCGGCGTGGAGCGACGTGATGCCGCCGTGCCCGGTCATTATCGCCTGCGCCCAGATCCTACCCTCCTCTCCTCTCACCTCGCCAACGATAATATAATCTGCCGACATCCGGAGGGCCTCCTTGACGAGGGCGAACATCCCTATCTCGCCCTTATCGTCAAGGGTGGCGGACTCCCTAACCACCAGAGAGAATCTGTTTGGATGGGCCAGGCGAAGCTCAGGGGTATCCTCAATTGTTACGATCACGGACCGCTCCGGTATCAGGTTGCAGAGGGCGTTTATCAGTGAGGTCTTCCCCGTGCCCATGGCACCGCAGACGAGAAACGCCTTGCGGTGCTCCTCCAAGAGCATCAGCCAAGCAGCCATCTCTGGAGGGATGGTGTTGAGTAGCATCAGCGAGGTGATGGACCAAGGCTTCTCAGGGAACTTCCTTATGATGAAGTTCGACCCCTCTGGGGAGACCTCCCTCTTGTAGGAGGCGGAGAGGCGTCCGCCATTTGGTAGACGGATGCTCAGGAGGGGTCTGTAGAGGGAAACGGATTTTCCGGAGAGGTGAACCAACTTCTCTACGTAGCGATCCATCTCTTCAAGAGTAAACAGGATGTTAGTCGGCATAGTGCCGTAATCGGAGTGCATGCACGAAACGGGGTTGACCGAAGAGGCAACGACGATGTCCTCGACCCTCGGGTCCATCACCAAGGGCTCAAGCGGACCGTACCCGAGGATCTCCCTCTTCAAGAAGTAGTTGAACCGCCCGTCCCTAAGACCCGCCTTCTCGAGATACTCATCGAACTTCTTCTCGTCATTCACGACTGAGGTTGGCATGAGGAAGAGCAGTTTCGAGGCGACGTCCGTAAGCTTTTTCCTCTCCTCCGGCGTAAGAGGGGGGTCGTGCATCAGGTACTCGTACTCCTCCGTGATGTATATGGTGCTAGGCCCAACGGTATAACTCTCCAGTATGTTGAGACCCGCTAGGTTGACATGCGAGGTCTTTATGCTGAAGATCGGCAGATCGAAGCGCATCCTTTTGCCACTTCGCCTCTTGTCCAGATCCTCGTATACCTTACCTTCCAGCTTTGAGAAAGGCATGGAGGCTAGATCTTCTAACCCTTCATCGGCGTTGCCCCTGCGTCTCATTAACCCACCCCGGCATCAGAAGAAAAAAGGGACGGTATTACTGGACATAGGCACCGAACTGGAGCGTCCCCTGGTTGGTGCTCAGAGAGCCCTTTAGCGTCTGCCCCGAGGTGAAGGCGCTGCCAAATACGATAGTGACCGCCGTGCTGTTGCCTGCGGTAATCACGGACGGTGAAAAGTTTGTGCTGGTCGCATTTCCGAGGCGGCATGAGTTCAAGGTGGCATTGGCTGTCCCGATGTTCTTCAAGGTCAGGTATAGTGTGTCATCCTGAACGACGGGGGAGCCTATGATCATCAGGGCGCCTTGGTTTGAGGCGACGGAACCCGCGGATGCCATCCAGTTGATGGCCATGCCCGTTACGGCCAGCGCCGCCACTGTAACAAGTATCGTAATAATAGGGGTGGAGATCTCGCCTCTTCTGTTCCTATTTATTGGTCTCATTTTTCTCGAAAAGAAGCAGGTTATATAAACTCAGAGTCTAAAGGCAGGGAAGCGATGATTCTGCTAATGAAAGACCTACTTTTTAGGCGTTCTATTTCCTGAACGTCCCGTTCCAAAATATAGCATCATATAGACCCCACACCATCATTATGGTGGTAATGGTGTATGAAGGTAACCTCGAATGATAGGATCATGGTTTGGGGCATAATCGCCTTGGCGCTCTTTACCACAGGTACATTGTATGGAATTAATTCCTTGGCCAATGCTGATACCGATCACCTGAAGACGTTCTCAAACTACTTCGAGCTGTTGAGCTTTCTGCAGAAGAATACGGCTCAGGCTCGGCTATACTACGCCTCCCCCTTCTTCGATGTGATTGCCCCCCTCCCCCTCTTTTCGAAGGAGTTCTCGGCCATGACTCAGGGCTCCAGTGATAGGGGCTCCGAATACTCTACCACCAACATCCAGGTGGAGGGTGTGGACGAGGCAGACCTAGTGAAGACGGACGGGGAGTACATCTACGTAGTCGCACATAGCACCATCTACATCGCCAGGGCCTTCCCGCCAGGGGATGCAAAGATACTCGCAACCATTGAGGTGGGCAATGTCAACAACGTGGGCCTCTACATAAGCGAGAACAAGCTCGTAATCCTTGGCGACCAGTACCGGTGGTACCTGGATCGTTACTCTGGCGGCGATTGGTCCATGGACAAGGTCGGCGGGTCTAGCTTCGTGCCTTACTATCCAAATACAGTGATAGCCAAGGTCTACGACGTCTCCAACAAGAGTTCCCCGGTCCTTGTTAGGGAACTCGCCATCAACGGTACGGTCTCGGGTTCGCGGATGATAGGCGACTACGTATACGCGGTCGTTCAGCAGCCAGCAATGGGTTACATAGAGGATCAGGTGACGCTCCCGGTCATCACGGACAACAACTCTACGAAGACCGTACAGCCGAACGAGGTTAGCTACTCGGACATCCCGTCTACCTACTACAACTTTGTAACCATCCTCGCGATAAATACGGCAAATGACTCTGCGCCGCCCACTTATGAGACCATCCTAACGAGCGTCTCGTCGGTGATATACGTCTCCCAGAACAACATGTACCTCACCGTGCCCAAGTACCCTGTCCATATAATAACCATGGGGAGCTTGGTTGGTGGCAACGGTGGTGGAGACTCGGAGGAGCGGCAGAAGACCCTCATATACAGGATCAGCCTCGACGGCGAGGATATCTCGGTGGAGGCCGATGGATCGGTCTACGGATTAGTTCACGACCAGTTCAGCATGGACGAATACAACGGGAACTTTAGGATAGCCACGACTGAGTGGACTAGGAACGGCACCATCAACAGCCTCTACGTCCTCAACCCCAAGCTGGAAGTGATGGGCAGCCTCGAGGGGCTCGCGCCAATGGAGAGCATATACTCCGCGAGATTCATGGGCGAGAGGTGCTACCTCGTGACCTTCAGGCAGATCGACCCGTTCTATGTCATAGATGTCTCAAACCCCACTATGCCGAGGGTGCTGGGCTACCTCAAGATCCCAGGCTTCTCTGGCTACCTGCACCCCTACGACGGCGAACACATAATAGGCGTGGGGATGGAGGACGGCGGCATCAAGCTCTCCCTCTTTGAGGTGACCGACGTCTCGGCGCCAGTAGAGGTGGCAAAGTTCAACTTCAACGCGACATGGTCCTACACCGAGGTGAACAACGACCACAAGGCCTTCCTCTTCGACAAGGCAAAGGCGCTGCTTGTCCTGCCCGTCTCACTCTCCATGCCCGCAGGGGACAGGTGGGTATACTGGCAGGGCGCGGCGGTCTTCAGCACGACGCTGGAGAACGGGTTCCAGCTCAAGGGGACGGTAACACACCAGGATGGAGAAAACGGCGGAGGCGACACCTCGATTAATAGGTCGCTCTACATAGGGAACGTGCTCTACACCGTCTCGGGAGCGAAGGTGAAGATGAATGACCTCTGGAGCCTCCTCCCCCTAGGTGAGCTCTTCCTATTCTCAGGGAACGGCGGCACAACGAAATAATTCAGCTGACCTACCCTTCCTTCTTTTTCTTTGGTTCGCCCCCAACCTCTTTATAGAAACCAGCGGTCCTGTGCGTGATCCTGACGTTTGGAAGACCTGACGCCAGCGCCAAGGAACGCAGGTCCTCGGCTGAGGGGTTCTTCAGCCTCCGGAACTCCTCTGGTTTGGCGTTCTCTGGCACGAACTCCACAAGGGTAAGGCTTGCCATGCCCCTCCTAGCCTTCTCCTCGTAGCCAAGGGGCCTCAGGCTCCCGGCAACAGAGAGCACGACCTCCTTGGAGTCGTTGTAGCCAGGGATAACCACCATGCGAACGTCCGCATATGCGTTGGATGACATGACGATCTCCAGAGACCTTCTGACAGCGTCGACGCATGGCTTACCCACTCCAGTTATCTTCCTGTACCCCCCCTCGTTGAGGGCGGTCTTGATGTCTATGGAGACGAGGTCCAAGGTGGGAATTAGGACCTTAAGAGAGTCGGGCAGCGAACCGTTCGTGTCTATTCCAAACTTTAGTCCTAGGGACTTTACGAACTTGCCCAGCTCGGAGAGGGCCTCCAGCTGGAGGAGTGGCTCGCCTCCCGTCACCTTGCAGGCCGTGATGAGGCGATTCTTCCTTATGCTCTCCTTTATCTTATCGATGTCCACCAAGTGCTCCTTTGACCTGGCCTTGAGCCGCCAGTTCTGGCAGTAGCCGCAGTCGTAGTTGCACCCAGAGAAGAAGATCAAGCAGGCGGGCTCTCCCAAGTAATCGCAGAGGGATAAGGGGAGAATCTCGGGGGCAAATACCCTTACCTTGCTCGGCTTCATGCAGAGATCCTGACCCGGTACCTGTCCCTGAGTTCCTGCCTCTTTGCGGCGTTCCACGAGGAGACGTCCTGGTAGTAGCCGGTTATCCTGGAGTAGTACTTCACAGACTCACTACTGCAGACGGGGCACTTCGAGTTCAGACCGCCCCCCACGTAGCCGCAGTTCATGCACATGGTGATGTCCTTGGTGTGCGACCAGTAGCCCACCCACGACTCCGTGGCCAGCTTCCTGTTCAGCTTCAGCAGGGCATCTGGATCTGGATTCACCTCACCCAACCAGACATGGAATATGTCCCCGCCCTTCAGGATGGGGAAGAACCTCTGCTCGATGGTGAGCCTCTCGTAGAGGGGCACTTGCGCCGCCACGTTGACGTGAGCGCCATTGGTGTAGTAGATGGGGACGTCCCGGCTCTCCCTGTACCTCGGCAGGGCTGCCTCCAGGTCGCCCTTGACCAGCTCCCTGGCGAACTTCGTGTAGTGTATCATGTCGGCGACCGCGAACCTCTGGGCCGAGGACTCTGCGGGCGTCCTCGCTATCGAGAACTTCATGCCCGTCTCCGTGGAGTACTCCTTCCTTACCTTGTCCATCTCTATCAGGACCTTTAGGGCCAGCCTCTGGGCGGACTGATCCTCGTGGAGCTGGTAGCCGGTCATGTGCTCCACCATCTCGTTCATGCCAGCGAAGCCGATGGTGTGCGAGAGGTTATCAATGTCCACCGCGGGTGGCGCCCCCCTCGGCCTCTGAGAGGCGAAGGGCACAAGCCCTCTCTCGAACTGGTGCTTCATCAGTCGGTGCTTCAGGAGATGTGCCTCCTTGGCGACACCCATGGTCTCGCGGAGAACCTCCAGCAGTTTCGCCTCGTCACCTCCAGATTTGTAAGCTAGGCGCGGCATGTTCAACGTAACGACCTGCATCCCGCCCATGCTGAAGTGCGCTCCGTCCTCGAACAGAATCTTCCTCTTGAAGGACTCGGACTTGCCGTCCTCGGCGAATGCGTATGCGCAGCACTGGAAGCAGGAGACTCCTTCCTCCCCACCCCTGTACACCGGTATCATGTTGTCGTAGTAGGTGGAGCCGAACTTTGCGGAGAGCTGAGCAGCCTTGATCATAATGTCCTCGAAGTTCTTGTCGTTCCAGTACCTCGTCCGCTGAACCACCTCCGGCTTCGGGAAGTTGAACATCTTTCCGACAGCGTCGCCCTTCATGTACTCGTCCAGTAGTGCGTTGGCAAAGGCGTGGACCTTGCCCTCCAGATCGCCGTACCTCAGGTCCTTCCAGACCTTGCCGTGGGATATCACGGGCGCGTCCTGCCAGACCTTCGGAACGCCAGACTCGATCTGTATGGATGAGAAGACCGGCTGACCGCCCCTTGCCACGTAGAGCTGGGTCATCTCGTAGAGGAACATCTGCGCCAGCTGGTGGATCTTCCTCTCGTCCATCTCCATAAGGTAAGGAGCCATGAAGACGGTGAAGTTGAAGAACCCCTGCCCGCCCGCGAAGTTGGTCTGCGCTGCGCCCAGAACCTTGGCGGCGTGGAGCATGGCCACCTCCGCGTGCTTGGCCGGGCCTGCAACTGAGGTGTGAGTCCCTGTCCCATCAGGCATGAGCCCATAGTAGAAGAAGTATCGGAGGTCCCAGTCCTGGCAGAAGGGACGGGTGCCCCAGTACTCCAGATCGTGGATGTGGATGTCGCCCCTTAGGTGCGCATCCGCCACGTTGGAGGGGAGCATCAGCAGGTAGGACTCCTTGCTCAGAAAGTCTGCCTTCTTCTTGTGGAACGTCTCTGGGTTCGGCTGGAGGTTAGCGTTCTCCTTTGCCTCATAGCCCTCGGAGTTGTCGATGGAGTAGACATCGTAGAGGGGCATCCCGACCCTGGTGTAGACGTTCCTCTGCTTGTCGAAGCCGTGCTCGAGGAGCTTTACGCTCGAGTTCCCTTATCAGGGGACCGCTCAGAAAACGGAGCTTCATGCTCCTAATGTCCTCCTCCACCTCGTCCGCTATCTTTCTGGCGTCCTCCTCCTTCATGGGAGTGCCGCCGTATAGGGTCTTTACTAGCTGAGTCTCCTTCAGAAGACTCTTCACTATCAGCTCCTTGTCGAAGGGTATTATCACTCCGTCGCTTCTTCGAACCGGAGGAGGCAACTTACCGTTGAGGACTGCTTCTGTCATAATATATGCTCCCTCTATTTGCGCAGTACTTGTTTTATACGTCTCGGCTTTTAAAATTTTTTTTGAGTGAATAATTTAAAAAAATAGATAGAGGGCTGGAGAGCTGTTGTGGATAGTTTATCGTGGTGTGTAAAAAACGCGATCCCGAATTTTTGCTGTAAGGGCTTTAGAACCACGATCTGCCGGGGAGGAGGACGGAGGACCCGATCCCCTTAAGGATCGATCGGCCCTCTTCACCTATCTCAGAGACGGTCAGAGGAGGTTTGCGCCGCTCCGCGCCTTCCGCTACGCCGATCAGGGCAAGACCGATGATATCCGATAACGGCTCGGGTGAAGGAGTAAGTACCAAGGCGGTACCGATGCTCTTGAGGTGCTTGTATGACCTCCTCTGTTCAGGCTTACCCAATAGGCCCCGTACCGATCTGAGGCTAGAGACCAAGTCGTCGCAAGCTTGAAGGCTCTCGTTGCAGGATTCCATCACTGCTTGGGTAGCCTTCCTCATCCTCCCACCGATTGGGAGAATCCTCGTTCTCAACTTAAAAAGATTCTTTCTGGACAAATTGAAGGAACACTCAATTTTCTTTCAAGTGGGAAAAAGGTGGGAAATATTTAAATATCAGTGATGGTATCCCCTTGTAGAGGAGAGATCTATGGAAAGGAGGAATTCTGTTCACACGGTTCCAGACGCCAAAGGGATTCAGGGATCTCTCCCCGGATGACGTCAAGAAGTACCTCTTTGTAGAGAAGAGTTTCAGAGAGACTTTTGAGCTGTGGGGTTATAGAGAAGTAAGAACCTCCACTGTGGACTACTTCGATATCATCCGCGGAGGGGCCGGAGAGGGCTTCGCAGACTCCATATTCAAGGTTCAGGACGGCGACGGGAGGCTCCTCTCCATGAGGGGCGAGGTTACCACCCAGATAGCTAGGATGCTGGTCTCCAAGGCGAGGAACGAGGGAAGGCTCTTCTACATAACAAACTGCATCAGGTTCCTGGGGACGAAGAGCATGTCGCAGAGGGAGTTCTGGCAGGCCGGAGCCGAGCTGGTGGGTGGGAGGGAGGCGGAGGCGGACGCCGAGGTCATAGCGCTGAGCCTCAGTGCCCTCGAGTCCGTGGGCATCAGGGAGGCAAGCATTGATGTGGGCAACGTGGAGCTCTTTAAGACGGTTGCCGAGCGCTTCGGCATAAGCGAGTTCGAGGACCTGAAGAGGGCGGTCGCCTCCAAGTCCTTGGGCGACCTCAAGAAGGTGACGCCCGATAAAAGGGCGCAGGAAACCTTCTCGCATATAATGACGAGGCGCGGAGGACCTGAAGTCGTCAGGGAACTCTCAAGGATGGTTGGAGAAGGGTTTGACGGGTACGTGAACTACTTTGATGAGCTCTTCGGGCTACTCAAGACCTACGGGTGCGCGGACAGGGTGAGGGTGGACCTAAGCACCCTTAGGGAGATGAAATACTACAACGGCACGGTATTCGAGATCTTCCTAGGCGGCCTCGGAGTGCCCATCGGAGGGGGAGGTAGGTACGACACCATGATGAAGGAGTTCGGCCTCGAGGATACAAGGGCGACGGGCTTCGCCATGAGCGTGGACCTCTGTGTCAAGGCACTGGAGGCGAGCGGTTTCAACTTCGAGGGCTCGAGGGCTTCGACTATGATACTCTACTACGATGGATTCCGGGACAAGGCTATCCGTCTAGCGCGTGAGATGCGTCGTAAAGGCATAATCTGCACTGTGGAGGGGTACAACGGTCAGGGTGAGGGGATAGCGGTGGGGCGGGAGATCATCGATCTGAAGACGGGCAAGAGGTATGCGCCATGAGGGGATTGATCATCGCCGTTCCAAACAAGGGGAGGCTCAGAGAACCTGCTCTGAGGCTTCTTGACTGCGCGGGGATAAAGAGGATAGACGACGACAGGGTCTACCTCGCAAATACCACCATGGATGGGGTGCAGGTCCTCTCGGTCAGGGCGATGGACATACCGGTCTACGTCTACAACGGGATTGCTGACCTCGGGATAACAGGAAGGGACGTGATCGCGGAGACCGGGCTCGAGGTGTACGAGCTGGCAGACCTGGGGTTCGGCGCCTGCGACCTAGTTGTGGCGGTTAAGAAGGAGAGCGCCTATGCACAACCTGCAGAGCTGCCTCAGGGATCCAAGGTCGCCACAGAGTTCCCCAACCTGACGAGGCAGTACTTCAACGAGAATGGCGTGCAGGTGGAGATCATCACGCTGAGGGGCGCCGTGGAGATCGCGCCCATACTCGGTCTGGTGGAGGGCATAGTGGACCTCTCCAGCACGGGCACCACGCTGGAGAAGAATGGACTCAAGCCGATAGGCAAGGTTCTTAGTTCCACAGCCAGATTGATATGCAACAAGGTCTCGTACAAGACCAAGTACGACATGATAGAGAAGATGGTGAAGGGTATGAGGGTTTGTCTATGAAGATAATTACCTACAAGGAGTTCAGACTCTCCCGCCAAGAAGGAATACCCGGTGACGTAATGGAGTTGGTTGGGAAGATCGCAAAGGACATTAGGGCTAGGGGCAACGCGGCCATTCTGGATTACACCGAGAAGTTTGACGGCGTGAGGCTCTCGGAGGATAAGCTCAGGGTGGATCAAAAGGAACTCAAGAGGGCGTATCGGGCGATCCCAGAGAGGCTTAGGACTGCACTCAGGAACTCGGCGGAGAGGATAAAGATGTTCCAGGAGCGGCAGATGCTGGAGGGTTTCTCCATGGAAACCGCTCCAGGCGTTATCGTTGGGGCCACCCTCGATCCGGTACAGTCGGCCGGCTTTTACGTGCCCGGCGGAAGGGCGGCATATCCGTCGACGGTGCTCATGACAATCCTGCCCGCAAAGGTTGCGAAGGTGGACAGGTGCGTGCTCTTCACACCCCCTAGCAGGGATGGCACGGTCCCACAGGCAATTCTTGCGGCGGCGTACCTGTCGGGGGTTGACGAGGTCTACAGGGTGGGAGGGGCGCAGGCCATCGCGGCCATGGCATACGGCACCTCCACAATAGGCAAGGTGGATAAAATAGTGGGACCAGGGAACGTCTACGTGACCGCCGCGAAGATGCTCGTCAGCTGGGATGTGGCCGTGGATATGCCCGCAGGTCCGAGCGAGGTGCTGATATACTCCGAGGATCCCGCCAGAGCGGACTGGATCGCGGCTGACATGATCGCACAAGCAGAGCACGACCCGAGGGCGAGGGCTCTTCTGGTGACCCCGAGCAGGGCGCTGGCCTTGAGTGCCAAGGAGGAGGTCGAGAGGGAGACCTTGAGTGCCTCCAGAAGGGAGATCCTAGAGAAGAGCCTCTCCCAAGCAGCCATCATCTTGGTGAAGGACAGGAAGGAGGGGATAAGGGTCATAAACGAGGTGGCTCCGGAGCACCTTGAACTCATCGGAAAAGGATCTGAGGGGGTGCTCAGCAAGGTCAGGAACGCAGGGGCGGTCTTCGTGGGGGAGTACACGCCGGTGGCCATCGGCGACTACACGGCAGGCACCAACCACGTCCTCCCCACAATGGGATGGTCGAGGAGGGCCTCCCCGCTCTCCGTAAGGGACTTTCTCAGGGCCAGAGAGTATGTGAGGTGCACCAAGGAGGGGCTCAGGGCGATCGGCGAGGACGGCAAAACCATCGCCATAGCAGAGGGGCTGTTAAATCACGCGAGGTCAATAGAGATTAGGGTGAAAGAGGAGGGTGGGAAGAGATGAACGTCAGCGACCTAATAGAAGGTGGGATTAAGGAGATCCTCAGCGTGAGGAAGGGGAGGCAGTTCTACGAGAAGCTCGCCGAGCCGGAGAGCACCGTTAGGATGAGTCTCAACGAGAACATGCTGGTGGATAAATCCTTCTCCAACACCATCCTGATGGAGGCCTCAGAGAGCACCGACGCCAGAAGGTACCCCATGGTCAAGGGCGGTCTGGCGCTGAAGGCGATGTGCGAGAACATGGGGCTTTGGGAGGACGAGGTTATGGTCGGGAACGGCTCGGACGAGATCCTCGATCTCGTGGCAAAGGTTCTCGTGGGGAGGGGCGAGGGGCTGGTCGTTGATCCAACCTTCGAGATGTACAAGTTCTACGTGGGACTGACCGGGGGCAAGACTCGGCAGGTGCTGATCACCAAGAACTTCGAGCTGAAGGCGGACGATGTCCTCTCGGCGGTGAACGAGAAGACGAAGGTTGTCTTCATGTGCTCCCCGAACAATCCTACCGGGAAGCAGTTCTCCAAGGACGAGGTCCTCAGAGTGGTGGAGGAGAGCGACAGGCTGATTGTCCTTGACGAGGCCTACGTGGACTTTGCGCCCTACAGCCTGGTGAGGGAGGCGACAAAGTACCACAACCTTCTGGTCCTCAGGACCTTCTCCAAGGCCTTCGGGCTGGCCGGCTTGAGGATAGGCTACGGCGTGGGAAGCAGCGAGATAATAGAGTGGCTGAGGGCAGCGCAGAGTCCCTTCAGCGTGAACTCCGTGGCGCAGGAGGCCTGCAGGCTCGTCCTGGAGAACAAGAGGGTCTACGAGTCCTTCGTCAAGAAGACCATCGAGGAGAGGAAGTACCTCATGGCCGAGCTGGAGATGGTCAACGGGATAAAGCCCTTCGAGTCCGACGCCAACTTCATCCTGATAAAGGTGATAGGTGGGGACGTGGCCTCAGAGAATGTTTGTAAGAGGCTGAGGAGCGCTGGGATAGAGGTGCGGGACAGAGGGAACCTGCCTATGCTCAAGAACTGCCTGAGGGTCACCATCGCGGAGAGGGAGAACAACTTGAAGTTCGTTAAGGAGTTAGAGAAGGCTATGAAGGGATCGCCATGACCGTGAAGAGGAGCAGAGACAGGAACAGGACCGGAGAGGCTAGGAGGGAGACCAAGGAGGTCGAGATCCGCGTCTCGGTGGATCTTGACGGCAGAGGTGAATTCAAGGGGAGGTCTGGATCCGCCTTCGTGGACCACATGCTAAGGACGCTCGCGAAGCACAGCCAGATAGACGTTAAGGTTCAGGCGGCAGGGGACCTGAGGCACCACATAATAGAGGACCTCGCGATAACGCTGGGGAAGGCGCTGGACTCTGCGCTCGGAGACAAGGTCGGGATAACGAGGTTTGGCTTTGCCTACGTCCCAATGGACGACTCCCTCACCCGTGTGGTGATAGACCTGGGAGGGCGTGCGTACACCAAGATATACCTCGGCGCCAAGGGCGAGAGCATCGAGGACACGAAGGTTGAGGATATATTACACTTCCTGGAGGCGCTGGCGCAGTCGCTTCGGTGCAACCTGCACATGAGGGTCCTCTACGGCTCCAACGACCACCACAGGGTGGAGGGGGCGGTCAAGGCATTAGCCCTTGCGCTCAAGATGGCGGTGTCGAGGAGCGGAGTGGCAGGGGTACCAAGCGCCAAGGGTGAGATATAATGAGGGTTGCCGTGCTGGACCTCGGTCTTGGCAACCTCCTGAGCATCAAGAGGGGGCTGGAGAGGGCCGGAGCTGAGGTCTCAATAACAGCGGAGGAGGGAGCGGTCAGAGAGGCGGACGCCGTGGTTCTACCGGGGGTTGGCGCCTTTAGGGACGGGATCAGTGCACTCGGTAGGTTCAACGCCACTATAGAGGGGGTGCGAGAGGGCAGGAAGCCCCTGCTGGGCATCTGCCTAGGGATGCAGCTCCTCTTCACCAAGAGCTACGAGGGTGGGGAGCACCCTGGCCTAGACCTGATAAAGGGAGAGGTCATAAAGCTGCCAGACTCGGTCAAGGTGCCGCAGATGGGGTGGAACGCCATAAGATCCAAGAAGGGCTCGCCCATCCTCAAGGGTATCAGGGAGGGCGAGTTCTTCTACTTCGTACACTCGTACTACTGCAAGCCAGAGGAGGACGTGGTGGTGGCCTACACCGAGTATGGGGTCAAGGTGCCAGCCGTAGTGGAGAGCGGCAACATCCTCGGCACCCAGTTTCATCCGGAAAAGAGTGGCAGGGCAGGTCTGATGATCCTTAAGAACTTTCTGGAGGTTGCGAGGCGGTGATCAAGGTAATACCCGCCGTGGACATCTCGAGGGGGAGGTGCGTAAGGCTCACCAGGGGTAGGATAGAGGATTTCACCGTCTACTATGACGACCCCCTCGATGCTGCAAAGAGATGGGTGGGGGAGGGCGCTGAGATGCTCCACCTGGTAGACCTAGACGCGGCAGTGGGCATCGGGGACAACTCCGAGGCGATAAAGAGGGTAATAAAGGGGGCTGGCGTCCCAGTGGAGGTCGGCGGAGGGATAAGGAGCATCGAGAGGGCGAGGGAGTACGCGGAGGCAGGGGCTGAGCGGGTAATTTTTGGGACCGTTGCCCTAGAACTGAAGATCATTAGGGACGCGCTCGCAGCGTTAGGACCGGAGAAGGTGATGGCTGCCGTGGATCACCTCATGGGCAGGGTCGCCGTGAAGGGGTGGAAGGAGCTGACGGAGATAGATGCTGCGACGCTCTGCGCGAGGTTGGAGGAGGTGGGCGTCAGGAACATAATGATGACATCCATAGACCGGGACGGCACAATGAAGGGACCTAACCTCGAGTACGCCCTCAAGGCGGTCCCGAACTTAAGGGGCGCTGTGTACCTCGCGGGCGGTTTCACGACCCTGAACGACCTCCTGCTACTGAGGGGCTCAGGGGTGGCCGGCGTGATACTCGGGAGGGCGCTCTACGAGGGATCAGTAGATCTGAAGAAGGCGAAGGAGGTCCTCGGGTAATGCTCACCAAGAGGATAATACCTTGCCTCGACGTGGACAAGGGGCGCGTGGTAAAGGGAATACAGTTCAAGAACCTGAGGGACGCCGGGGACCCGGTGGAGCAGGCTCTGACCTACGAGCGCCAAGGTGCGGACGAGATCGTCTTCCTAGACATAACGGCCTCCTCTGAGTACAGGGAGACTGTTCTGGAGATGGTCAGGAAGACAGCTTATGAGCTCGCCATACCCTTCACGGTTGGTGGCGGTATAAGGAACTACGGCGACGTGCGAAAGGTGCTACTCGCCGGAGCGGACAAGGTCTCCCTCAATACGGCTGCTGTACGCGACCCTAACGTGATAAAGGAGGGGGCAGACATCTTCGGAGCCCAGTGCATAGTGACCGCCATAGACGCCAAGAGAGTAGGAAAGGGAAGGTGGGAGGTCTACATATACGGCGGGCGAAAGCCCACTGGACTTGACGCTGTGGAATGGGCCAAGAAGGCTGAGGAGATGGGGTCGGGCGAGATCCTTTTAACAAGCATGGACTTCGACGGCTCGAAGGACGGCTACGACCTGGAACTCACGAGGATGGTCTCGGAGGCGGTGAACATACCGGTGATAGCGTCTGGCGGTGCCGGAAAACCTGAGCACATATGCCGTGCTTTTGTGGACGGGAAGGCGGACGCGGCGCTCGCAGCCTCTATATTTCACTACGGAGAGTACACCGTGAAGGACGTGAAGGACTACCTTAAGGTCAGGAGGATACCTGTGAGGATCTGAGAGGCGACCCGCCAAGGTGATGGTATCATGAGAAAGCCGTTGATAATCCCAGAAGATACCGTTTCCGTAGCATTGGAAACCAATGGGAAAGGGTTCATAGGTTTCATCGTGGAGTTGCCAGGTGCCTTTGCACGTGGCAGGACTGAGGAGGAGGCCCTCTCTAAGGTGGGTGGGGAAGTAAGGGCGTACATGAAGTGGTTAGGGGTTGATACAAAGGCGAGTTACGGGTGCAGGGTGGTCCAGAGGCACCGGAGTGCGTTGATGGTCGAGGACGCGGACAATGAGATCCTGCTTGAGGCCGATAAAGGGGCCGTCAAGGACGAGGATTTCAGAAGACTTCGCGACCTGGTCGTGTATTCGGGCGAGACCTTTCTGAGACTTTACACCAACGCCAAGTTCAAGGACTGGGTCGATGAGGCGAGGATCAGGAAGACATTCTGGGGCGAGAACCCGAAGACGATCCGGGAGATCTTCGAGCATGTGAGACTGACCCAATACTACTACCTGTCGAGGACAAAGGTGGCGTTCTCGGAGGGGGAGGGAGAGTTCCTTAAGATTAGGCGGCTCTGCCTCAAGAAGATCGAGGGGCTGTGGAAGGAATTCAACAACTCTTTGGTTTTTGATGTAGATAACGAGCTGTGGACCCTCAAGAAGGTGTTGAGGAGGTTCGTCTGGCACGATAGAATACACGGGAAGGCGATGACAAGAATCCTGGAGAAGCAGAAACAGCTAGGGATTATCGACACCTATGAGGATGCATTTTGCTTTATGGGAGGAAATAAAAGTAATTAAAGAATGAGGAGACGAGAGGATGCGAATCATTCGATGCGTGAGGGCGGTCTTTTCGAATTAAGGAGGGGCAAATATGGAGGGCGTCAAGTTTACCGAGGGGGAGATAAGGAAGATAGTCGACGGACTGGACTTTGAGAAGCTTCAAGGGATAATCCCGGCGGTGACCGTTGATGAAGACGGCAAGGTGCGGATGCTTGCCTTCATGAATAAGGAGGCCCTTGAGCGGACCCTGCGGACCGGAATGATGCACTACTGGTCAAGGTCAAGGAGGAGGTTGTGGATGAAGGGCGAGGAGTCCAAGCACTACCAGTACGTCCTAGGCGCCTATACGGACTGCGACAACGACTCGATCCTCTTCAAGGTCCACCAGGTGGGCCCTGCCTGCCACACCGGCGAGGAGACGTGTTTCTACAGAACGCTGAAGGGGTACAGGGGAGGGTCGGAGATCGTCAAGGAGCTGGAGGCGGTGATACAGGATAGGATGAGGAACCCAAGGGAGGGGTCCTACACATCGAGGGTGCTAAAGGCCGGAATGAAGGAGGCCGCGAAGAAGCTGACGGAGGAGGCCGCAGAGGTCTCGGTAGCTGCCCTTGTGGAGGATAAAGAGAGAACTGTTTACGAAGCCGCCGACTTGCTCTATCACCTCATACTGCTCCTCCAGATGAAGGGTGTCAAGATGGGTGACGTATACAGGGAGCTCTGGAGCAGGAGAAAGTAATACCCTTAACCCATCCCAGCTTTCTGTATCAGATCGGGGGCGAGATACCGTTATTATCATGGTTACTCAGATGGTTCTGCATGGCGCTCATGGAGCTTCTGTGGTTCATCATTGAATGGGTATTGTTGTTCCTTCTCTGCGCCTTCATCTTTGTTGAGGTCGTGCTGAGGGCTGTGAGGCGCCACATTCACTTCCCTATTCCAGCGTTCATGGTGTTTTTCATCAACAACCCCTTGAGGCGCAGGATGCAGCCACCGGCCAAGGTCGTCGAGTGGGCAGGCATCAGGGAGGATATGCAGGTTCTAGAACTCGGCCCGGGAGGTGGCACCTTCACCCTCGAGGCAGCGAGGACTGTGGGACCAAAGGGGCATGTCTATGCAGTGGACGTAGAGCACATGATCACGAGGAGGCTCGAGAGAAAAGTCACGGAGAGAGGCATAAAGAACATCACCGTGAAGACTGCATCAGCCTACGAACTGCCCCTTCCCGACAACAGTCTGGACGCGGCCTTCATGGTTGCGGTCCTGGCAGAGGTGCCAGACAGGCAGAGGGCGCTGAAAGAGTTCAGAAGGGTGCTCAAGCCCGATGGCATCCTCGGCATAGGCGAGCTGCTCTTCGACCCCGACTACCCGCGCAAGAGAACGGTCATAGGGTGGTGCGCCGAGGCTGGTTTCGAGCTTATCAGCAGCCATGACGTGGTGCTGCACTACATGCTAACCTTCAGACCTCGCCCTGCGTAGGGTCAAATCAGACGCCCCTGATCTCATAGTCGAAGAGGGATTCCGCAGGGTCTTCGTAGAACTCCTTGCCCATTTCATCCGCAGCCTCCCCCTTCAGCGAAGATATCCTCGCCGCGATGGAACTCTTGAGGGAGACTTGAAGAGACTTTTTCCCCTTTGTGAAGACTACCCTGATGTCTTCGCTGGCATGCATCGCTATGTTGCCCTTTCCCATCGTACAACCCGTTGAGAACTGAACCCCGTCCACAATGCAGGAGTGGGGCGGTTCCGGAGGGCAGAAGACGTCTGCCTTCACTTTGAAGGGGTCTTTGCCCATGATCTTATTCGCCAGTTCTCCGGCCTTGAGGCCCAACACCAGATACGGCCCGAGATGGCCGTGGAAGGCAGAGGCAGCCTCAAGGAGTTCCGACTCCCCGTAAGTCCTCACGATGTGCTTCACCGCTGTCGCCCCTTTTGGTCTTACGTCTTTAATATAATAAGATTAACGCTCCATGAAACGAAAAGCTTTAAAAGTATTACTTTTTCTATATTTAGTAATACTGATGGAGGTAGCATCTTTGTCGTGGAGGAGCAGGGAGATAGCGACGATCGCCATATCTGCGGCCCTCTGGAGCGTCCTGAACGCAACGATGTCGCCCGTCTTCTTCGCATTAACAAAGATGCCTTTCCTCTGCGACCTGCTTGGCATCCTATCGCTCATAGTGGTAACCTGGAGGGTCCGTAGGGTTGGCGTTGCCACTGCAACGGGTTTGATTGCAATGCTGATAACCCTGAGTCTGAACCCCTACATGATACAGTTCATAAGCTTTGGGATAGCCGCCATATTATTCGATCTGGCGTGCTTTGCCATCGGATACTCAAGGGTCTACGACAGGTTCTACTCCGCACTCGTGCTCGTCCCCTCGGTCATCATGGCATTCCTAGCGGGAATAATCATCGGTTCGGTCTTTATGGGACCGCGGACCCCGGACTTCGTGCTCTGGTGGGGGCTACTACACGCCATCGGCGGGGTTGCCGGAGGGACGGTGGGGGCAATTGTCATAGGCGCCACCGGAAGGAGGGTGCGTCCGGGGCGGTTGAATAGGCTTGAATAGATGGGAGGCGGTCTTGCCCTTTTTGCTCCTCTGCTGCCGAAAGCAGAAACGCACCAAGACTGAA
>Ga0233423_10000642_pt1 | contig 17891 bp, 19 predicted proteins | sample Watercolumn_Mata_FD_180713 | JGI IMG/M metagenome (GOLD analysis project Ga0233423, IMG submission 180713) | Freshwater microbial communities from Lake Matano, South Sulawesi, Indonesia - Watercolumn_Matano_2014_112_MG | ecosystem: Environmental > Aquatic > Freshwater > Lake | place: Indonesia...
TTCTTGACCTCCTCCTTTTTAGTGGGGTCGACAGCGTAAGGCGGGACCTTCTCCACAACTGGTTCCTTCTCTGAGAGCGTGATCTCGCCCACGATCCTGCCCTTCATTCCCTTGACCTCTATGGGGTGGTCTATCTCGATCCTCAGGTTCGCCTTGAAGTTGCCCTCCTCTATCTGCTTCATTACCCACTTGTAGAGTGCCTCTTCGACGTAGCGCTTAAGCTCCTCGCTCATCCAGGTTCACAGGTGATTATCGTAGCTCCATGACTAAAAAAGTTTGGGGTGTTAGCAAATTCTGCCCGATTGAAAAGGCAACCTTTATGAATTCGGAACAACCTCATCTCAAAACATGGTGGGTTCCACGCCCTCAAGGTACCGCTCCCTTGGCGTTGACGTCGGCAAGGAGGGGATAGAAGCCCTCAGATCCATCACCTGCGATCTGTTCCCAAGTGCATTCTGCTCCGTTGTGAGGCACCCTTCGGATCCGACAAGGGGTATAATACTCCACGAGGACGGTGCTGGCACTAAGCCGATAGTTTCCTACATCTGCTACAGGGAGACCGGGGAGGCGAAGTGGTTCCAGTCCTTGGCGACGGACGTGGTTGCCATGAACATTGACGACGTGGTCTGCGTTGGCGGTAAGCCCATCGCCTTCTCCGACTACATTGCCCTAAACCCCTTCACGGTGCGGAAGCAGGACCTCTTGGGCTGGCTTGCCAGGGGCTTCGACAAGACGTTCGCAACACTCAAGTCCCTCAAAATAGACATCCTGTTCAGCGGCGGCGAGACTGCTGACCTACCGGACATAGTAAGAACCTTTGACGTCTCCGGCACGGTCTATGGAGAGGTGGAGCTGGACAAGGCCATAACTGGCGCAAGGATATCGCCAGGCGACGTAATCGTGGGGCTGAGGAGCGGAGGAAGATGCTCGTACGAGGAGGGTAGCAACAGCGGTCTGATGTGTAACGGCATAACGCTCGCGAGACACAGCCTCCTCAGCAGGGATTACCTTAGAAAGTACCCAGAGATAGGTAGCAAGGAGGTAAAGGGTTACTCTGGACGCTTCACCGTGGACACGAAGGTACCGGATCTTGGCATGAGCGTGGGCGAGGCCCTCCTCTATCCCACAAGGATCTACATCCCCATAGCGCTGAAGGTCCTGAAGGGCGTGGATGTCAAGGCGATGGTTCACAACACCGGGGGCGGTCTAACCAAGTGTAAGCGCCTCGGTCGGAAGATCCGGTACTTCAAGGACGCCCTCCCTGAGCCCGACCTCATATTCAGTCTTATACAGCGTGAGAGTAGGGCGGACTGGCGGGAGATGTACCAGGACTTCAACATGGGTGTGGGCTTCGAGGTCATCGTCGGCAAGGGCGACGAAGATGCAGTAATAACTGCATCAGAGAAGTTTGGCGTCGGTGCCCAGGTCATTGGCAGGTGCGAGAGGTCCCCTTCAGGAAACGCCGTCCTGATAAGGTCTGGATTTGGGAAGTTCGAGTACTGACGCCGTTGTCCATATGGGGAATCTTTTTTAAGCTTCCTCCATCAACATCTCTCAGGTTCTGGTGATCAGATGTCCATACCTGATAGGCTTGACAAGATACCAGAGTCGGGGATCAGAAGGCTCTTCGAGCTCGCCGGCAAGTACAAGGATGTGGTCTCCCTCGGCATCGGTGAGCCTGACTTCGACACTCCTGAGCACATAAAAGAGTACGCCAAGGAGGGGCTGGACAAGGGAATGACCCACTACACCCCGAACAACGGTCTCAAGATGCTTAGGGACGCCATCACCGTCAAGCTGAAGAAGGAGAATGGCATAGAGGCCGACCCCGACAAAAACATAATCGTGACCGTCGGCGGGAACCAGGCCTTCCTTCTCGTACTGTCAACTTTCCTGAACCCTGGCGACGAGGTGTTGCTCCCGTCTCCCCACTTCGTGACGTACGCGCCGGCAGTCACGCTGGTGGGTGGGAAGGTTGTGGAGGTAGGCACCTACCTCGAGAACGAGTTCAGGGTTGCTGTGGAGGACCTTCGAAAGGCAGTCACCAAGAAGACCCGTTGCATAATGGTCAATTCACCGAACAACCCGACCGGGACTGTCCTCAGCAGGAAGGACATGGAGAAGATAGCCAAGGTCGCCGTCGAGAACGACCTGAAGGTGATATCCGACGAGGTCTACGAGAAGCTCACCTACGATGGCTTAAAGCATGTCAGCATAGCCTCGCTAAACGGAATGTCCGAGAGGACGATAACCGTAAACAGCTTCTCTAAGACCTACGCCATGACCGGCTGGAGGATCGGCTACGCCGTTGCCGACGAGGCGACGGTCGCAAAGATGACAAAGTTGCAGATGTTCCTCGCAACCTGCCCCGTGGCATTCGGTCAGTACGCCGCGGCAAAGGCGCTGCAGGATCCAAGGAGTAAACTGGCTACGGAGGAGATGCGGTCAGAGTACGAGTCGCGGAGGAACTACATCTACGGGAGGCTGAAAAAAATAAAGGGATTCACCGTGGCGAAGCCCCAGGGCGCCTTCTACATCTTCCCCAAGATTGACGGGAGGGATGACACTGCGTTCTCCGAGAGGTTGCTGGTGAAGGAGAGGGTGGTGGCGGTACCCGGCTCTGCCTTCGGAAGGTATGGTGCGCACCACATCAGGCTCTGCTACGCGACTTCGATGAAGAACCTCGAGGAGGCAATGGACAGGATAGAGAGGTTCATGGGTCGCTCCGGCGGCAAAACCCGATAAGACAAACTTCTTATAACGTAGACCTCCAATTATTGCTATATCTGGTGGAACCTATGGCAGAACTCTTTGAGGCAATCAACACAAGAACCATGGTAAGGGATTTCAAGGACACTCCTCTGAAGGAGGAGGAGAAAAAAAAGATCTTGCAGGCTGGTATCAGGGCACCAACCGCGGGAGGGAATGAACAGTGGCTATTTCTCTGCGTTGAATCAGCCGAGAAGCGGGGGAAACTCCTGCGGCTACTCGTTGAAGCCCAGAGGGTCTACTACACAGAGATGCTCAAGACGCCTCTGTCGAAGGAACAGATCGATAGCTGGATGAAGAGCGTGGAGAAGGGTCGGTACAGGGCCCCGTTTTACGTCGCCGTATTCGTTGATCTGAGGCAGAGGTTTTACACAAAGAGCGATGTGGAGGAGCTATGGGCACACCAGAGCGCGGCCGCAGCCATCGAGAACATGCTACTGGCGGCGTGGGGTCTGGGGATAAGCGGATGCTGGTTCGGTGTACCGCTTCTCATTGAAAAGGAGTTCTATGAGTTCTTTGGCGCAAAGAAGGATGAGACGAAGCTCGCCGCGGTACTCGCATTTGGATACCCAAAGCAGAAGCCTACCCCAACGCGGAGAAAGAAGGGGCTGGAAACGGTAGTCAAGTCCATTTGAGCTACTTCAGTCTTCCTTTTTTGTTTATTACTATTTTCAGTTATCAGCGCAACCTCATTGAGAGTGGAGGTTAAATGCGATCTCAGAGATCCCAATCCCGTATTCAGCGATCCTCTTCATGCTGTCAATTATGATAATCATCGGTCCTACCACTCGGGCCGGAAGCTTGCTGTCCACCACCTTATCCATAAGCTCCTCCGCAGTGCTTATCAACTTTCTGGCATCATGTATCGCCTTGTTTGCCTCTTGAAGGCTGCCGCTCTGGAGGCAGTTGACTGCCCTGGTAAAGACGCTTCCGGACCCTTCCAGGGCTCCTGCCAGCGCCCCGCTCAGACCTTCGTCTATCTCGTCTATCGCCTCGAAGAATTTGCTGGCTATCCTGTTCACATGGTCCGCCACTCTCTCGATATGCCTGAACACGAGCCTGTACTCCAGGCAGTCCTTCGTCTCTTTGAGGCCGTAGTCCTGAAGCGCGCTCTGATCGCTTATCATGCCAGTGAGCCACCTGCTCCCCATGAAGTACAACTTGTCCACGTCCTCGTCCCTGTCCATGACGTCCTTGAGGATGTTCTTGTCCTTCTTGTCGATGGCCTTGCCTATGTCCGACATCATATCATGCGTCATCGTCGCCATCCTTAGGAGCAGTTTGTCCAGCGGGAACTCGTAGGGTCTCAGCAGTATCTGAACTGTTATCTGGTTCACGGACTCCTCGATTATCTCCCCGCCGGCCATCTTGTTCTTTATCATTCTCCTTATCTTCTCCCTGCTCCCTGCCTCCATGTTCACGCCTGTGAGATCGAGCTTTATGACGTCAAAATTCGATATGTACGCCGCCAGCGCCCTCCTGATAAGGAACCCTGCGTCCGGCTCTTTGGATCTTATCACGATCTCCCTCGTCCTCGTCTCGCCCTTCATCGACTCGAGAGTTGAGACCCTGAGGCTTCCGTCTGGCAAAGCCCGAATGTCGACCTCAGTTTTCGGCGTCAGCTTTCTAGCCTCCACCCAATCATGCGGCAGAGAGACCGTGTAAGTAGACTTCCCGACCTTCTGAACCTTCCTGATTCCCATGATTTGTCCCCCAAGGCTTCTATTTTTAGTATATATCTAATTTTATTATATATATACTATTTAGGAAAAGTATATATCTATTTTCGCCGTTGCGTCCTATTGTGAGACATCATGAGGACGAATAGGAAAGGCGTATCAACTACCTTGGTCATAGGCGTGTTAATTGTCATCATCGCAGCGGCGGGTCTTGGATATTACCTGCTGACACCGCCGGCGCCTGAACAGGCAGCCACGCTGACGGCGGGTGGCGCTTCGTTCCCATACCCGCTGATAACGAAGTGGATCTCCAAGTACAACAGCCAGCATACCAACATCCAGATCTCGTACCAGTCAATCGGAAGTGGAGGCGGTCAGAGTAACCTCTTCTCCAAGACCTTCGACTTCGCAGGTTCCGATGCACCCCTCTCCGACGCGCAGCTGGCAAACTATACTGTTCTGCACCTGCCGGAGACCGTTGGTGGAGTGGTCGTCTCTTACAACCTACCGGGTGTGGCGAGCGGTCTCAAACTGAACGCCGACGTCATCGCAAAGATATTCCTCGGAAACATCACGAGGTGGAACGCACCAGAGATCGCTGCGCTGAACACAAACTTGACCCTTCCGGATCAGGACATAGTCGTGGTGCGGCGCTCTGACTCGAGTGGCACAACCTTCGTCTTCACGAGTTACCTGGCAAACGCTAGCGCCTCGTGGACTCTCGGTAAAGGCACAACGGTGAACTGGCCCGTCGGCATCGGCGCGCCGGGCAACAGCGGCGTGGCAAGCTCCATAAAGCAGACGCCGTACTCCATAGGATACCTCGAGTTCTTCTACGCCAAGAACAACTCAATCCCGTATGCATACGTAGAGAACAGGAACGGACAGTTCGTTGAACCCACGCTGACGACAATAAGCAACGCTGCCAAAGTCGGCGCCTCCCTCCTTACAAAAGACGTGAGGTTTCCTATAGTCAACCTTGCTGGAGACAGCGTGTACCCCATATCATCCTTTACCTACATCCTAGTTTACAAAGACCTGTCATACATGGATAAAGCGAAGGCAACAGCCACCGTCGGATTCCTCTGGTGGGCAATTCATGACGGTCAGAGCTACTCCGAGGCACTGTTGTATCCGAAGCTGCCCAACGAGGTAGTGGTGCTGGGCGAGAACATACTGAGGCAGATGACCTACCAAGGTAGAAGCTTGGTGTAGTCTAGCATTGGATATGTTGTTCATGAAGACAAAAAGCTCCCGTTTTTTTAATATTCAGGATTCATTATTCAAGTACGTACTCATAGGGTTCTCCATTTTAGTAGTTCTGTTGTTTGTTATCCTCTTTTACATGCTGATTGATAGGTCGATTCCGTCGTTCTCCGCAAATGGGCTGAATTCCATCACGGGTACCGTATGGGACTCAGAAAAGGGCTTATTTGGAGCCCTACCGGCGATCGCCGGCACCCTGATCTCCGCCCTCATTGCCACTCTCATTGCCATCCCAATAAGCCTCGGCATGGCGATTTATTTCACGGAATATGCCCCACAAAGAATAAGGTCCGTCCTCTCCCTCTTCATAGACATGCTGGCAGCCATCCCCAGCGTCATATACGGGATCTGGGGGCTCTGGGTCATCTCTCCTATTGTCAAAACTTACATCCAGCAGCCGATAGTGGGCTCGATAGGCTTCATACCGATCTTCGCCGGACCGGCCTACGGGCTCAGCATCTTTCTGGCGTCCATGATCCTAGCGATCATGGTGGTCCCGATAATATCGTCCTTGAGCATAGAACTGCTCTCCAGCACCCCCTCGTCGCTGAGGGAAGGGCTGATCTCTCTGGGTGCCACGAAGTGGGAGACGGTGCGGCACGTTGGCATACCGTTCGCCCGCCTCGGGATATTCGCAGCCATCATCCTTGGTCTGGGACGTGCCTTGGGGGAGACGATGGTGGTCACGATGGCCATCGGCAACAGCTACATATGGCCCTTCCAATCACCCTCGATGTTCGCGCCGGCGACCACCATCACAAGCAAAATAGCCAGCGAGCTTTACGAGGCGACCTCCACGTTGCACATATCATCGCTCATGGAGCTCGCACTTATACTCCTCGTAGTTACGATCCTGATCAATTCCGTCTCTCGCGTCATAATTAACAGGAGGTCAAAGAGGGAGTACTTCTGATGGCGATCATATCCAGAAGAGGGAAGGAGCGCCTGATCAAGTACCTCTGCTTCTTGGTGACCACCGTGGCGGTTATTCCCCTATTATGGATCATCGGCGAGGTGGTCGTTAACGGAGTATCCGCGATAAACTTGGAGTTCCTGACTTCGTTGCCGGCGCCCTTCGGCGAATCGGGGGGAGGGATAGGCAACGCGATCCTGGGAACGATGATAATAAACGCGATGGCATGCCTGTTTGGGATACCTGTCGGCATCCTGACGGGGATGCACCTCTCCGAGTACGACCTGACCAGCAGACTGGGCGCCGTGGTGAGGACGGTGGTGGAGTCCCTCTCCGGCGTTCCGTCGATTATATTCGGCATATTCGCCTACTCCCTGATCGTTCTCACCGTAAGGCACTATACTGCTATTGCGGCTGCCTTCGCGCTGGGGCTGATGATGATCCCCCTCGTGGCAAAGGCGACAGAGGAGTCCATGCGGGTAGTTTCAAATGACATACGCGAAGCTGCGACGGCTCTGGGCATCCCCAAATGGATTAGAACCACCAAGATCGTCCTCAGCATAGCCAAGGGAGGGGTCCTCACCGGCTGCCTGTTGGCGTTCGCCAGGATAAGCGGTGAGACGGCGCCCCTATTATTCACCTCGCTCTTCAGCTTCTTCTGGCCCACCGGCATAGACCAGCCCATGGCGAGCCTCCAGGTCCTCATATACAACTACGCCATGAGCGGCTTCGAGAACTGGATCCTCAAGGCGTGGGGCGCGTCCCTCCTGCTGGTGATAATTGTGGTCTCGATAAATGTCTTAGTTAGATCCCTCACTAAACCGAAGTATAAAGGGGGTGCATGACCATTGGCAAATAACATTGCCAAACTCGATATTCAGAATCTGAACGCCTTGTTCTACGAAAAGCACGCCCTGAAGAACGTCAACGTGAAGATACCTGACAAGATGGTCACCGCTGTGATCGGTCCCTCCGGCTGCGGGAAGTCCACGTTTGTGAGATGTATAAACCGGATGCACGAGCTTGTCCCGGGCGCCAAGGTCTCAGGCAAGGTCCTGCTGGATGGGGTTGACGTCTACGGAGGGATGGACGTTATGGACGTCCGACGGAAGATAGGAATGGTCTTCCAGAAGCCCAACCCCTTCCCGAACATGTCCGTTGCAGACAATGTTGTCGCTGGGCTGAAGCTGGTCGGCACCCACAGCAAGAAGGAGCTGGCTGAGCTCGCTGAGGAACGTCTCAAGTCCGTCGGTCTCTGGGACGAGGTCAAGGACGAGCTTAAAAAATCTGGGGCGAGCCTATCGGGTGGTCAGCAGCAACGGCTATGCATAGCCCGCGCCCTCGCGATGAACCCAGAGGTGATTCTGATGGACGAGCCGACCTCAGCGCTGGATCCCGCATCCACGGCAAAGCTCGAGGAGCTCGTCAAGAAACTCAAGAATGAGATCTCAGTCGTAATTATTACGCACAATGTATCCCAGGCGGCAAGGATATCCGACTGCACCGCCTTCTTCTATTTGGGCGAGCTTGTAGAGTTTGATGAGACCAGGAACATATTTGAACACCCTAAGAACCCGCTAACTGAAAGGTACATCACGGGGAGGTTTGGATAGATGCTGAAAGAACCAGAATACCTGACCAATATAAATGCCAAGATAATGGAGATGCAGGAGATCGTAGAGAGCATTGGGGAGCAGGTCCAGGACGCCTTGAAGAACAAGAGTAGCGGCTTGAAGCCTGTAGCCACAGAGCTATGCAGAGAAGCACAGATAAAGGAGGAGCTGATCGTGGAGATGTGCGTGGGGTCGCTGATAAGGCACCAGCCGTTCGCCAGCGATCTAAGGGCGATTACCGTCGCGATGAAGGTATCCTACGATTTGTCGAGGGTCTGCCGTTACCTACGGAACATTACAGAGGTCCTAGAGGAGGTCAACATCAAGAACTGCGAGGTTAAGGAGGTCTGCGAGCTGCTGAAGGATGCCCGTGAGATGGTGCGCCAGAGCCTGAAGGCCTATTTTGAGAAGGATCAGAAGTCGGCTACGAACCTGATAAAGAGCGACGAGTCCATTGACGAGGGGTACAGGATGATCCTTAGGAAGTACGCAGTTCAAAAGGCTGGCGGGAACTGCATACTCTTTAACGGAATTACGGCAAGGATCGTTGAGAGGATGGCGGACCACGCGTGCTACATATCCCAAGAGACCATATACCTTGTCACCGGGAGAAGAACTGACTACCGGTAACTCGGCCTTTATCCATCTTCCCGCTCTTTTTTCATCGAATTGTTAACAATCGATTTTAAACCCAGAGTTTTTGGAGTAGCATATTGATTCAAAGCTTGGATGCCAGCTCTTCTGTGGTTAGCGTCTCTGCCCCGTAGATCTCCTTGAGGTACTTTATCGTCGGCTCGTTGTCCGCCGGATCCCACGTGGCTACGGCGTCCCTCGGGACCGTTATGGAGTAGCCCCTGAAGAAGGCATCCGCCGCGGTGTGCCTGACGCAGATAGATGTGTCGATGCCTGTGAGGATCAAATTGTTTACTTTGAGCTCCCTCAGCAAAAGATCGAGGTCGGTTTCGAAGAATCCGCTGTACCTCCTCTTCCTCACCACGTACTCGCCCTTGATGGGCTTGAGCCCCTCCACTACCTCCGCACCCTTTGTGCCCGCGATGGCGTGTGGCCCCCAAAGCTTGAGCTCGGCGTCCACGCCCGGGTAGTGGGAATCGCAGATGTGGACTACCGGCATGCGCTTTCTCCTAGCATGATCGAGGAGGAGGCGGATCTTGGGGATTATGACCTTGGCTCCCTCGCACTTCATCCTGCCGGAGACGAAGTCGTTGAGCATGTCGATTATGAGGAGGGCGGTTGCCATAGACCATCAGATCAAATTATACCATCGGGTTTATAAACCATGGGCAGAACGTTCCAGAAGATCCTTGAATTTGAGGGCGTCCTCTGCCATGGTAACGTTGTTGAACATGACGTAGACCTCCCTCGCGCCTTGGTTTTCGACTATGGATAGAAGATTTTTCAGATCCCCGTTCGTGTAGCGGTAGCTGTAGCTGGTCTCGCCTTTGCCGATGCCGTGCAGCCGGAAGTAGACTGTGTTGGTTTCGGTAAAGGGGGGGCGCCTGAAGGGGTCCATGACGTGCATCAGGGAGAGCCCTTGGCAGAGTGAGGCCGTCTCCCTCTGGTGCTGGTTCCAAGTACCGCGGGGCTCCCACCCCAAGAGTAGCCCCTTCCTCTCCACCGACGAGATGAACCCTCTCACGTTTGCGATGTTCTCCTCCGAGTAGCCAAAGCTGGGCGGCGTCTGAATAATGATTATCCGGCTCCCAAGAGCCCGGCATATACCCAAGACCTTCTCCCAGGCCTTGAAGTTCTCTTCCGTGGGTCTGAGGTGCCCAAAGCCCTCCACCCTCCCCCATCTCGGTGGTCCACCGACCCTCCTCCAGGTGGGGCTCCCCGCCGGGTGCGTCAGTGCCTGCCAGGCCTTCACGACGAACTCGAAGCCCTCCGGGGCCTCGCTCCTCCACCTCTCAACGGTTTCAACCTTGGGAAGTTTGTAGAATGTCTCCTGCAACTCTATGACATGAAAGGTCCTGTAGTATGCACCCTTCCCGCCCTTGACGCTCCAGCCGCAGGTACCGACCTTTACCTCCAAGTTCCCACCACAACCTCCTTTACGGCAGTCTGTAATAATATTTCTGAAAAACTTACTCAGGCGCGGCTCTTGCAGAACTCGATCTCGTTTAGGACCCGAATCTCTTCGACCTTCTTAAACTCAGGGTCGTCGCTGATGACGATAGCACCATTTAAATACGCGCTGGAGGCTATTATCGCGTCGGCGAGCGGCAGTGCGTACCTAACCTTGAGCTCACCCGCCCTCACCGCAACCTCTTCGTCCACCTCGATCTTCCTGAGATAGGGGGAATAACGGAGCTGCTCCATCCTCGCCACCGCAACCTCGGGCCACCTCTGAAGGTACTTGTAGTAAACCTCCGAGAGCGTAACGACGCTGATCCCAGCCTTGATCTCTCCGCCCTCCGCCATCTGCAGGATCCGCCTGACATGGGTCCAGCCCTCCTGCTCGGCGAACAGCTTAATAATGGGTTTAGTATCGAGGATGATCCTAGTTTCTGAGCCTGCGTTCCTCTGCAAGGAAATCCTCTCTCCTCTCCTCCTCGAGTTCCTTACCCACGTCCCTTCCAATGAAGAGTTCCTTATCTACCCCGGCCAATTTGGAGAGTTCCACGATGGGGATTATTTTTACGGCCCCTCCCTCCTGGATTACCATCAGTTTCGTGCCCTCCACAATACTCAGCCTCCTTCTTATATCCGCAGGTATCGTGATCTGTCCCTTACTCGTAACTGTTACTTCTCCCAAAGCCTATTTACTCCTTACTTATCTTTAATATGCCTTACTATTATAGATTTTGGCGTACTCAATGGTCATACTCTGGGTACTCGTTGAAAATTTCAGTACCTCTTCAGGTACTCGACGGCGCCCTCGAAGATCTTCCTACCATCTCCGTGCTCCGGCGGCTCCGCCCTCCAGACCGGCGTCTGCCAGCCGAAGAATGCCCTCTCGGGGTGGGGCATCATCCCCATCACGTTCCCTTTCTTGTTGCATATCCCCGCGATGTCGTAGACCGCGCCGTTTGGGTTGCACGGATAGGCGCCCTCAGCTGGTTTGCCGTCCGGCAGGGCGTACCTGAACACTACCTGCCCCTCCTTTATCAGTTCCTTGAGGGCGTCCTCGGACGGGAGCAGGAACCTCCCCTCGCCGTGACCGATGGGTATCCTGACCACCCCTCCGACCTTCATGGTCTTGGCGAAGGGCGTCTTCTTTCCCTCCACCCTCATGCGGATCCACCTGCACTCATACTTCGCGGAGGAGTTGTTCGCTAGGGTGGCTGTTGGAACTCCCGAGACGCCGTTGCCCGGTAGCAGCCCAGCCTCCACCAACACCTGGAATCCGTTGCAGATGCCCATCACCAGCCTCTCCTCGTCCACGAAGGTTTCGAGGTCGCGCCTGAACTTTGTAATCATCTCCCTCCCCCATATCGCGCCTGCCCTGACGTAGTCGCCATAGGAGAAGCCGCCGGGGAAGACAAGCATGTGGTAATCCGATAACCTTGTCCTCTTCAGCTGGTTCATGTGCAGTATATCTGTCTGCAGCCCTAGCTCCTCGAGGGCGACCTTCACCTCCAGGTCGCAGTTCGTGCCGCCGACCCTCAGGACACACGCCCTCGCCTTCTCCACCCTCATCAATAACCCCTCCACGCCCTCCTCATCTCTGAGGAACCCAACACCAACTCTCTGCCCTTAAGGTCCTGAAGTCTGAGTCCTGCCTTCCTGCCCCCCACGACCTCTCCAACCTCTCTGTTGGGTAGCCCCTTGAACAGACTCTCAAAGCCCTTGGCGTGGCCCCTCTCAACCTCCACCAAGAACCTCGAGGCAGACTCTGAGAAGAGGATAATGTCGCCCCTCCCCGCCGCTGAAGGTGCCCTCCTCAGGTCGATGGCGAGACCGAGTCCATCCGAGGCTATGACCATCTCCGCCGCCGCAACCCCGAGCCCTCCCTCGGAGAGATCGTGGCATGCCATGACCATCCCTCCGTCCATGGCATTGATGAGCGTATCGATCGTCCTCTTCGAGACCTTTGCATCAATTTTGGGACAAGCCCCTCCCGCGATTCCCTTCGACCTGAAATACGCAGATCCACCGGTTTCGTCCTTAGTAAGCCCGATCAGGTAAATCGGGTTGCCCTCCTTCTTAAGGTCCAGCGTGATTGAACTCCTAAGGTCCGGAATTATACCCACGCCAGTGATCAGGAGCGTCGGCCTGATCGGTCCAAGCGGGGATTCGTTGTAGAGGCTGTCCTTGCCCGATATGAAGGGCACATCCAGCGCCATTGAGAAGTCGTAGCAAGCCTCCACCGCCCTTAACAGTGAGCCCATCCTCTCCTCGCGCTCGGGATTCCCCCAGACGAAGTTGTCCAGGATCGCCACCCTCCTTCCGCCCACCGAGGCGTTGTTCCTCACCGCCTCCTCTATCGAGGCCGCTGCCATCCAGTAGGGGTCGGGGTAGAAGGGATTGATGCCGCACGAGATCACAAGCCCCACCCATGAATCCTTTAAAGGCTTTATCACGGCCGCGTCGTTGGGTCCGCTCTCCTCGCCCTGCAGCGGCTTTATCGCGGTGCAGCCCCTCACCTCATGGTCATACGTCCTAATGACGTCCTCCCTGCTCCTAACGTTGGGGTCCGCCAACAGGGTGAGCAGCTCCTCTGCCAGATCCCTCGGCTCATCCAGCCTGTACCTGGCTGAAGGGATGATCACCCGCGCAGCCTTCCTAGTGACCTTGGGAGGGCTGTACAGAAAGTCGAGGTCCAGATCGCAGACCACCTCGCCGTGTAATGTGACCTTGATCATTCCGCTCCTGTTGAACCTCCCGAGGACGCATGCCTCTATATCCTCCTCCTTGAATATCTCAAGGACCTTCTCGACGTTACCCTCGGGCACCGAGACTAGCATCCTCTCCTGCGACTCGGAGACCCAGATCTCCCACGGTGCCAGGTTCGCCTCCTTGAGGTGGACCGCGTCAAGGTTCACGTCCAGCCCCAAGCCCGACCTGTGCGCCATCTCACCGGTGGCGCAGGATATCCCGCCCCCGCCCAGGTCGGTCACGCCGGAGGCGAGCCTCCCGTCCCTTATCCTAAGGATGGCCCTCTTCAGCCTCTCCTCCACCACCGGGTTGGGTATCTGCACGGCCGACCTCAGCTCCTCGGACCCCTCCGGGAGGTCTGCTGAGGCGAAGGTCACCCCGTGGATCCCGTCCCTCCCGGTCTTTCCACCAGCCATCACCGCGTAATCACCATCCCTAGTGTTTTTAACGTACAGGTCCTTGGGTAGAACCCCGATGCAGCCACAGTAGACTATCACGTTACCCGTGTAGCCCCTGTCGAAGAGTATTCCTCCTGACACGGTGGGGATCCCCATGTTGTTGCCGTAGGCGCCCACCCCCGCCACCACCCCCTTGTAGATGTACTTGGGGTGCTTCACGCCCAGCGGCAGCTCCTCATGGCGAATATCAAGGGGTCCGAAGCAGAGCACATCCGTGTTGGCAACGGGCTCGCCCCACACTCCGAGGATGTCCCTTATGACGCCCCCCACGCCGGTCGCGGCGCCGCCGAAGGGCTCCACAGCCGAGGGGTGGTTGTGGGTCTCCACCTTGGCAGCCACCACGTATCCATTGTCAAAGTCCACCAGTCCTGCGTTGTCCTCGAAGACTGAGATGCACCATGGCTTCTTCAAATCCCTCGTCGCCCTGGCTATGTAGTTCTTCAGCAGTCCCCTGACGACCCCCTTCTCCGTCCTGATATCGCCCTTGAAGGTCTTGTGGATGCAGTGCTCCGACCAGGTCTGACCGAGGCTCTGCAGCTCCACGTCGGTTGGAGGGGTCTTGAAGTAACCTTTAAGGCACCTCATCTCGTCTAGACTGAGGCTTAAACCCATCGACTCGCTGATCTCCACCAAATCCCTATCATCGGCAGTAGAGAGGTCGACGGTGAACAGGCTGAGCTTATCGCTTGCCCTTCTTAGTAGTCCGTTCTTCACCCGGGAGCACCTCTGCCGTGAAGTTGTCCTTGGTCGGGTTGGCCAGGAGCTTCCTGCACATGTCTTTTGCGAGCCTCACACCCTCCTCCGCGTCCTTTGCCTCCAGATCCACGGTGTAGACCTTGCCGACCTCCACGCCTTTCACGCGGAAGCCCAGATCCCTGAGGGATTTTGCGGTGATGTCGCCCTCGGGATCGAAGTGTCCTGGTTTCAGCCTCACCTCGACCTTTACCTTCATCTTCGTTTCCTCCTGCCCTCCTCGAGCCTCCCCCTCAGCTCGGGGTACTTCATCGCCAATATCTCAACGGCGAGAAGGGCCGCGTTCTTCGAGTTGTCAACGCCAACGGTGGCAACAGGAACCCCCGGTGGCATCTGGGTCATGGACAGAAACGCATCCAAACCCTCAAGCTTCACGTTCATGGGAACTCCTATGACCGGCCTGACCGTCTTCGAGGCTATAACTCCTGGCAACGCCGCAGATAAACCTGCAACGGCTATGAAGACCTCCGCGTCGGTACCCCTCACGAACGAGTCCAGCTCATCCGGACTCCTGTGCGCAGAGATGACCCTGTAGTCGCACTCCACGCCGTACTCCTTCAGGACGCCCACGATCTCCTCGCCCGCCTTGGCATCGGACTTGCTACCGATTACCACTGCCACCTTCGGCATCAGGCCCTCCCCCCGTACTCTATGCACCCCTCGGCGAAGTGGGCGATGATCTCCGCGTTCCTCCTTGCCTTTTCGAGGTCGGGCTGGAATGCCGCTGCCAGGCCCATCCTCCTCCCTGCGTAGGCCGTGGGCTTGCCGAAGTACCAGAAGTCGCCCCTCACGCCCTTAGTCTGGAAGTGGTTCAGCTTGCTCGCGTTCCAGCCCAGTACCTTCACCTCCTTCTTTATCTCCAGCGGCGCAAGGACAACGTGGGCAACCCCGTATATGTCCTCCCTTGAAATCTCCAGATGGAACGGGTTGATCTGCAGACCCAGGGTGGACGCAAGTTGCAGCGCCCCCTCGTCCATGTTAAGCATCCACCTCGTGACCATGCCAGTGTCGTGGGGCCTGTTCGCCACCTCGTTGTTGTAGATCTCATCGCCCATGACGAACTGCTCCACGGCGTATACCCCTAGCCCTCCCATGAAGTCGGCGATGCGCCCGCCGTCCGCCTTGCATTTCTCCGCCGCCCCCTCGGATATGGTGGAGGGCAACCAGCTCTCGTGGTAGGTCGCCCCGGGTCTCCTGTGCTCTATGGGGGGCAGAAAGGAGTTCACGATCTTTCCTCTCTCATTGAAGTGTCTCACCACGATCTGCGTGATCTCGGTGCCCAAGGTCTTGAGCCCGGGCAGGAACTTCTCCACGATCACCTCGTCGCCCACGCCCCTCGCGTGCTCCACGGAGTGGGTATAGGCCTCCTCAAGTTCCTTCTCGGTCTTCACTATGGAGGTGCCGTGCCCGCTGGACGTCATCACGGGTTTCACTATGACCGGTAAGCCGAAGTCCTTGGCAATCTTGCGCACCTCAGCGTTGCTGCTTGCATGCGCCCAGTCTACCCTCTCCAGCTTGAGCCTGTCGAACATGAGTTTGGTGGCGTGCCTGTCCATGCAGACCAGCGGGCCGTAGGGTGTGGACATGACCTTGTAGCCCTCCTCCATCCCTAGCTTGTATGCCCTGTAGGTGTCAATCATCTCAACCTCTAGGTATATGGCATGTGGCTTGGAGGGGTCGGGCACGTACTTCTTTACGTACCTCTCTAGGAGATCCCCGTTCTTCATGTCGAAGACCTCGGAGGCGTCCGCAGCGTCCTGAGCCGGGAACCCGTTATACCTGTCAAAGGCGACCGTCTTTACCCCGCCACCCGCCCCACCGTACTGCCTCTTCGCGGCCGTGACCGCCAAGTCGCCCAGCTCTCCTCCACCGACGGAGATGAAGACCGCCGGCTTCTCAGGGTCGAGAGGGTCTAGCGGGCTGAGCCTCCCCTCGAACTCCTTCTTTAAAGACCCTATTTTGTCCATCAGTTCTATTCTTTCTTTTTCACTCATCCTGAATACCATCTCAACCAACCTCCACCAGCCCCTTACCCGGTATCCATATCATCCTCTTCCCCAAGAGCCCTCTCCTCTCCCTGTACTGGTAGATCTCGCGCGCCATGTTCGCCAGCGCTATCCTCCTCTCCAACGACTTCTCCGACCCGATGTCCCTTCTGTGGAAGAGCTTCCACCCGTCCTCGAGCGAGACCTCCTCCGTAAGTTTTTCAGCCCTCCCGCTAGCCTCCGGTATGCTCTCCCCCACGCCGAGGCACTCCACGACCCTCGAGCCGCCGCTGAACACCCTCCCATCCTTGACGTCCGCCGACGCCCAGAGGATTCCGTCCCCGTTACCCTTGATCTTAACTGGGTGCCCGCTCGCAACGTCCCTTCTGTTTGGGTACCCCTCGGGGCAGACAGCCTTAACAACGACAGCCTTGTCCTCGAACTCCGCCTTCACGGTGTTGAGCCTCTCGCCGATGATGGCCTCGCATATGTCCACTATGTCACTCTTCAGCACCGAGAGCACGTTGCCCGCCTCCGGGTCGCCCAGCCTCGAGTACATCTCTATGACCGTGGGACCCCAGACCGAGGTGAGCATCATCTGCCCGGCAACCACGCCGTGGTACTTCTCACCAGTCTCCCTCTGTATCGAGTCGATCATCATCTTGACTATCTCCACGGACTTTAGGTACTCCTCGTCCGTGAGGATCGCCCTCTCGTCGTCCACGCCCCACCTGAGGTTCATGCCACAGGATATGGATCCCATCCCACCTGTCTCCAGCCCCAGGTCGCCGTCGAAGGCGTGCTTGTTGTCCTGCACCGCAGGCATGGGCACGACCGTATTCCCATCCGTGAAGCAGTGGACGGTGTACTCAGGACCCCAGACCCTCTCCTCTATGAGCAGCTTGTAGTCGATGTCGTCGTAGCCCTTCATGTACTCCCTGACGATGGACTCGGCGTGCTCCTTCTTGACCTTCCTCTTGTCCTCCTGCAGGTAGACCTGAAAGTCCTCTATCACCTTGACACCCTTCCCTCCCGCCTGCCTCGCCGGCTTGAGCGCCACGCTGTCCGCGTACTCCTCTATGTACGGGACCGCCTCCTCGAAGGTCTTGAACTTCTTGTACCAGAGTCTGCCTGGTATCTTGTACTTCCACTGGAGGTCCCTCATGCTTGCCTTGGACATCTCCAGCTCCGAGACCGCCCTGTTCGCCCCAATGCAGGGTATTCCGCTATCCTCAAGCCTGTCAGGCACACCGTGGAAGTTCGGCTCCTCGGGCCCGACGAAGACAAAGTCTGCCCCGGCCCTCCTCGCGGCCCTCACCACACCCTCAGGGTCGTTTATGTTTCCGGTGTAGTACTCCCCGCCGCTCTTCTTGACGAACCCCATTATGCCGGGGTTCACCAGGTCCGAGAGGCAGTAGAGCCTCGGCTCGTGCCCGCTCCTCGAGAAGGCGGCCGCTATTGCGTGCTCCCTTCCAGCTCCCCCGACCAGGAGAACCTTCACGTCATCACACCTCCGTGTACCGCCCATTGAAACAGCCGAGGCATAGGTCCTTCCTGCTCATGCCAACGGCCTCTATGAACCCGTCAATGCTGAGGTACTTGAATGAGTCTGCGCCCAC
>Ga0233423_10000643_pt1 | contig 17885 bp, 23 predicted proteins | sample Watercolumn_Mata_FD_180713 | JGI IMG/M metagenome (GOLD analysis project Ga0233423, IMG submission 180713) | Freshwater microbial communities from Lake Matano, South Sulawesi, Indonesia - Watercolumn_Matano_2014_112_MG | ecosystem: Environmental > Aquatic > Freshwater > Lake | place: Indonesia...
GATATAAAAACAACTGCTCAAGCTATTTTGGCTTTAAATAATAATGGATATAATTCTGAAACAGATAAGGCAGAAGAATGGCTCATAAAACAAAATTCAACTACAACAAATTTAAAATGGTTTTTAGAAATTGATACAGAAGGTGCTTCAAAATGCACAATAAATTATGGGTCCTCAAGTAAAATCATTAATATTGACGAGAATAAAAAAATTGACACAAATGCAGGAACATGTCTAACAAAAACTCCTGAAGGATATTGGCTTGAAATCAGCACAAATTGTTATAAAGAAGAATTTGAAATTTCTTGCGATAAAAATTTTATAACAACTCTTATATTTAAAAAACAAAATTCTGAAACAATTTATTTAACTTCATTAACGCATTCGGCGTCGGCAAATGGAGTGACAGTTGAGAAAATCAATTCGCATTGTTTTGCTAAAGGAGGGGTGTGCAATTATGAAGGAAGTTTATGGGCATCTATTGTTTTAGACAAAGAAGGATATGATATTTCAAGTTATATTTCTTACTTAATTGGCGATGCAGAACCAAACTCAAAATACCTTCCTGAAACATTTTTATATTTATTGACTGGTTCAATTGATTACAGAACAAATATTTTAGACAAACAAATTATGAACAAATACTGGAATGCAAATTATGGAAAATATTTTGACACAGCACTCGCATTATATCCTTTTCAACTCGAAACTTTAGATGAAAAAACTTCAACAAAAGAATGGTTATTATTAGAAGTTCAGCAAAGTGATGGTTGCTGGGATAATGGGAATATTGTTAATAATGCTTTTATTTTACATTCATTATGGCCAAAACAATTTGATAACACTACTGGGCCAACAAATTTAACTAATTTTACAGGGGGAGAAGATTGGGAATGTTTAGATAAAGATTATTTTTGCCTTTTGCCCTCAGATAACTGCCCAACTGAAAAAATTACAAATGATGATTGCCCTGGACTAAAAATCTGTTGCAAACAAAATGTTTTAGAAAAAACTTGCACTGAAATGAATGGAGTTATTTGCAATTCTAATGAATATTGCGGAGGGGAAGATCTTGAAACAAGTGACTTAGAATCTGGAGAGATTTGTTGTATTGAGGGAACATGCACAACCATGGGAGGAAATGATGAAAAAATGTGCGAAGAAAATGGTGGAACTTGTGAAGTAAACGATTGCGAAGAAGAATATGAAGAAAGTTTTGATTATGTTTGTTCTCCTGCAACTGATAAATGTTGCGTCAGAAAAGATGGAACATCTCCTCCAAACACAGATAATAAAAAAAGCAAATTATGGGTTTGGATATTATTGGGTTTAATTATACTTGTTTTAGTTGGAATTGGATTTAGAGACAAATTAAAAATGCTTTTAATAAAATCTAAAACAGGAAAAAAGAAAGATGGGGGGGCAGAATTATTTAGCAGTAGCGGACCAAGACCAAGTTTGCCTCCTTCAGGAAATTTAAGGCCAATACCTTCTACTCAGAGAAGAATTATCCCTCAACAGCAAATGCTTCAGAAAAAACCAATTGCAGGAAAAGCTTCTAAGGAACTCGACGATGTCTTAAAAAAATTAAAAGATATGAGCAGTTAAAATGAACAAAAAGATTCTTTTGTTCTTAATTCTTGGAATTTTTTTAATGATTCCTTTTGTTAGCAGTATTCAAATTGATATGAAAGAAAATTATAAAAGAGGGGAAACAATAATTGCAAAAATTTCTGGGAATTTTTTAGATTCAATAAAGAAATCAAATATAAATTTTTATAGGCGGCACATGACAACGACTTTTGATGATTTTAATATAAAAAAAATAGAAGATAATTATTATTTATACATTGGAGTTCCATTAGAAAAAATTCCTGACAATTATTCTATTTCTATTAAAGGAGTAAGTTATATGAAAGAAGGAAAAATAAGCAAAGACGAAATTAAAATAAATTTTACAATAATGAATGAAAGCACAGAATTTACTCTAACGCCTGGATTGATTTACACTTCTTCTAAATTTTATCTTGAAGTTCAAAATTTATTAGATGAAAATTTAATAATTAATATTGAAGAAAACGAAGAATATGCTTCTGTTGGAACTACTTCAGGAACAAATGAAACTGAAAAAAGTTTTTGGGAACTAATATTCGGAAAAAAACAAAATTCAACAAATGTTACAGAAACCATAAATTATGAAACTAATAATCATGTTAAAATAAATTTTATTCCTGGGGAAACCAAAAAAATTTGGTTTGAAGTTGAAAATAGAACAGAGTTTAAGACAATAACTTTAAGTTCATCTAATCAAATTTATAATGTTCCAATCTATATAATTTACACAGGGAATGCAACAGCAAATACGAATTCAAATCTTTCTAATTTCACGAATATTAGCGAAGATGAAAATGGAACAATTATTTTAGATGAAAACATAACTGAATCAAACAATACAATAATAATTTTTGATAATAAAACAAATAAATCAGTTGTTAAATTTTTGGAAACTTGCGATAAAATGGGGGGAATAATTTGCAATGACACACAAGAATGCAACGGAACAGAAGAAAATTCCCTTGACGCGAATTGCTGTATTGGTGAATGCAAAAATATAGAAAAGAGCAATATTGGAAAAACAGTTGGGTGGATTTTGTTGGGAGTTGTCCTCGTAATTATAATTTTTGTCATGATAAAAAAATCAAATAAAAAATCAAAACCAGTAAATTTATTGGATGTTGGAAAAAAGAAATAAATTAAATTTATAAATGGTTTTTATTTTTTAAAGTTGATTTCATTTTTCTATTTAAGATTATCTTTCAAAACATTTATATAATTAAATTCTTTTTTTATTTTATAATTAAATGAAATGGGGTAAAATGTCAAAAAATAATTCGTGGTTGATTTGGTTAGTTGCTATCGTCGCTGTTGTTGCTTTAATTGTCGCTGTTATAACAATTGCAAAAGTTAATATGACTGGGCAGGGAATTTTTGAATGGTTTAAAAAAGAATCTTCTCAAACTCAACAACAATTTCAGATTGCAGAATCTCGAGGAATTTTAGCTGATGCATATCTTTCAATTGGCGGTGATGAAAATTTTCTAAAAGATTATGAAGTAAAATACGACGCTGATGGAAATTTGATTTATGAAATTATTAATGGGGGAAAAAGATTGATTATTGGAAATAAATATGAATTTAATCTAAATTCTACAAGTCAAGATAGTGGAGAAATACTCAACCCTTCAAACGGAGATGCTTCCGTGGGTTATCCTCTCAGCTCATGGGTAAGATGTGGGTGTCTTTTTGGAAACTCTGGGACAGGTGGATGCCAAGGTAGTTGCAGTTACATCCGAAAAATGGGTAACATTTATGATTGTGAAGGGCCCTGTTCAGGAAATCTTTGCACAAGTGAAGAATGCGTAATCTCTACTTGGTGGGCTGTTCTTTAAAATTTTTTCTTTTTTTCTTTTTTTATATTTTCTTCTTTGAACTTATCTAAAATTATAATATCGGATTTTGACTTTTCTTCAAATTCTTTTAATTTAATTGTTAAAGCATTTTTTTCAAACTGCAAAATTTTTGCTACCTAATCGTAGCCGTGAAGTCGTCGCGTAATTTCGTTTAGCATATCATTATAATCATTGTGAGTCAGAATTAATTCGTCTGGTGAAAGAACTTCAATGTGCGAAGGCATATATTTAAAAGTCAAAAGAATTAATAAAAATGCTTCTTCAACTTTAATCTCAATTTCTGCATAAGTAGTGTATAAATCTTTCTGGTCTTTTACAATGGTTGGCTCATTTATTTTTTTATTTTCAACAACAACACCTGGTTCTGAGTTCATTTTATCAATGTAATTATTCAGAGTTTCCACTAAATGCTCTTTTGGTCTTCCCAAAATTTCTAAAATAAGCACTGCACGAATTTCGTTTTTTGATTTAATTGAACTCATTTTTACGATATTTTTTCTTTTTTAATAAAAATAAAAACAAAAGCAAAATACAAAAAGTTAGCAAAAGATAAATTGCATATTTGTTCTTTGATTTATTTTCTAAATTTGAATTTTCTTGTGTTTTTATATTTTTTGCATTCAAAGAAATTGGACTCAACTCCGAAGAAGTGCTTTCAAAAGAATTAATTGAAAAATTCTCTTTATCTGACGAAGTATAATTTTTAGAAGATGAAGAATTTTCACTGCCTAATTTTGTGAAATTTGTTAAAAGAGTTTGATTTGTTGAATTTGTTGACGAAGAATTATTTGTAGAGTTTGTTGAATTATTAGGTGGGGTGGAACAAGAATTTTTCTTTGAAATATTATATCCTGTAAAAGTAACTATGTATCCTGCAGAAGATTTTATTTTAACAGTAATATATGCTTCATCAAAATCATAAATTATCTTTAATAAAAAAGTTTTCTGTTCGTTATTTGAAATAATGTCATTAAGATAATAATAAGTTGATTTCCACTCATTACCATTATATATTTTCGAGATTGTTTTATTGGAAGAATTAGTAACATCTATCTTAACATCATAAATGTCTGAAGAAAAATTAACCAAAGTCAATTGAACATTAAATTCTTCATCAATGCAAACTTCAGAAGGATAGTTAAATAAGATTTCTTGAGATGCTCCAAAATGCAAAAAATTTATTAAAACAAATACTAAAACTAAAGACAAAACAAAAAACTTTCTTAATTTCATGAATATTTAAGATATTCAGCAATTTTAAATATTATTGTGGTGGAGTAGTATGTTTTATTTTTAAAAAAATGATGAAAGAAATAACAAAAAATGGAATTAAAGACAACATGGCTATTCTCTGGTTTCCAGATAAAACTGAAATAGCTCCGTATAATAACGGACCAATTACTGCTGAAATTTTGCTCGCAAAACTATTAAATCCAAATAAACTAAACCTTTTTTCTTCAGGAATTAAATTACTAAACCATGAACGAGCTATGCTTTGACTTCCCCCGATAAATAAACCAGTTAAAATTGCGATAAGATACATAATAAATGCAGATTTTCCAATACTTAAAAAGAATGTAATTAAAATCCAGCCAAAGATGTTCCACAATAAAATTTTTTTCTGTCCTTTTTTATCTGCAAGCCAACCAAAAAATAATGAAGAGGGGATTGCTATTATTTGAACAATAATAAAAACAACCATAATTTGGGGCATAGTTAGTTTAATTGTTTGAATCCCATAAATAGATATAAATGCAAAGATTGTAACTAATCCGTCTGTTAAAAGATAAAATGCTATTAAAAACCAAAGAAGATGTTTGTTCTTTTTTAAATATCTTAAACTTTCTAATGTTCTGCTAAATCCTATTTTAATGAAAAACCTTAAAGAATCTTTTTTAGGCTTCAAATAATTACCCGCATTTTTTAAATAAACAAAAGAAGGCAAAGAAAACAAAATAAAAAATAATGCTGTTAATGGAAAAACTAATCTGTAAAGAATTTCATTCTCTCCTGCAAAACCCCCAATATAAAATGGTTTGAATAAGATTAATGCAACAATTCCACCTAAATATCCAAAACTATAACCCAAACCTGAAACAAGTCCTGCGTTTTCTTTCTTTGACACATGAGATAAAAAAGAATCGTATAAAGATTGTGAAAGCAAGAAAAATAAATTTGAAACCATAAAAATTATGGAAGTAAATATCAATGTATTTGAATGACTAAAAAATAAAATTGCTGTTGCAATAAAAGATAAAACAACACAAAAAATAAATTTTGATTTCTTTTTTGAATCATAATCTGCAATTGCTCCAATTACTGGAGATGCAATTCCTGCTAATAAAATAGATAAACTTCCTATCAATCCCCAATAAAAATCACCATATTGGTTTCCTGCAATAATTTCTTTAAAATATATTGGAAAAACAAAACTCAAAATTAATAACGAATAACTTGAATTAGCAAAATCAAACATGGCCCAAGATAAAACATCTTTTTTAAATAATTCTCTAATTTTCGACATAAACATCTTAACGAAAATTTGTATATAAAATTTTCTAACTTCAAAATATAGACACAAAGCCAAAACCTTTTTAAAGAATCTCGCATAAAAGAATGAATGGAATTTTGCCCTAAATGCGGTGCAGTCCTTGTTCAGAAAACAAAGAAAATGGGTTGCCCAAGATGTAATTATGCTTCAAAAAAGCAAGTAAAATTAGCAACTTCTGAAAAAATAACAGAAAAAAAAGAAATCCCTGTTATTAAAGATAAAACAGCAGATGTGATGCCTATTGTGAATGAAAAATGCAAAGAATGCGGACATGAAAAAGCATATTTTTGGACAGTTCAAACTCGGGCTTCAGATGAATCAGAAACAAAATTCTTCAAATGCGTGAAATGCGGGCATACAAGAAGAGAATACAGATAATTTCATCTATGATAGATTTCAAACATCTCTCGGACACTTTTAACTTTTTGGATTATGTTTAACAAAAATTTATAAACAATTTTTTTCTTTATTAAGATAATAAAAAGATTAAAATGGACTTCCTTGATTTTGCATTAATTGCACAGATTTTTGCATTAGTTAATCCTTTGTCATCATTTCCAATTTTAATGTCTGCTTACGAAAACAAGATGAATGTGAAAAAAATTGCAATTAGCGCAGTTTTAGTTGCATTAATTATTGCTGTTGTAATTGTATTTATTGGACCTGCACTCTTCAAATTTTTTGGAATAACAGTTGATTCTTTTAGAATTGCAGGAGGATTAATTCTGCTTTTGCTTGGAATTGAAACAGTTCGTTCAAAAGAAAAATGCGAGGATAAAGAAAAAGTCACAAAAACAGACAGCATAATTTCAATTATGGCTACTCCTTTGCTGACAGGACCTGCAACAATTTCTTTCATAACAATAAAAGCATATGAAGTTGGAAAGATAACTACTTTAATTAATTTATTAATTACATTTGGAGTTATTGCAATTATATTCATAATATTTGCTTTTTTTATTCCCAAGATAAATGCAAAAGCAGTGAATTTGACTTCTAAAGTTCTTGGCTTATTTTTAACAGCAGTTGCAATTGAAATGATAGCGACAGGAATCTACGGAATAATTCATGCAACGAGTTGATATTAATAATTAATTAACTTTTCTTCCGATTCTTTCTGAAAAACCGCATTTGCCACACTTCAATAAAATCAAATTATCTTCATCAGAATAAAGAACACCTACATCAATAATTTCTGCTTTGTTGTAACCACATTTTCTACAAGTATTTTTGTAAGTTGCAAATTCGTTTGAATCTTTTTTTATTCCTTGTCCTTTTTCTTCACTCTCTTTTAATTTTTCATTTGAAGACATCTTTAAGTTTTTGCTTGTTTCAGCAATTTCAAAATTCTGACATTTCTCACAAAATAAATAGGATTTTTCTTTGTTAATTTCTTGAATTCTAAGCATACCCCCACATTTTTTACAAAATTTTAATGTCATTTTAATAATATGGCCCTGAAGGGATTTGAACCCTCGACACCCAGATCACTCCGTTTTCCTGTTTTCTGTGTTGCCGTCGGAGGCAATTAGGCAACCTGTTCAGTGCCTAAGGAAAGTTGAGCGTCAAGGAAACCTCGTTTCCTTACGTAAGAGTCTGGTGCTCTAACCAGGCTGAGCTACAGGACCAAATCTACATAAAAAGTATAGAAAAATAGTTTAAATATTATTCTAATCATAATTCAAGCAAGAATTAGTAACATTTGCCCACTGCAAAAACAATTCTCTTAAACATTGTGCTTGTTGAAAACTATCAACATTATGTGGAAAATAATGAACTGAAAATGGAATGTATTTTCCAATTTTTACTTTTTCCCAATCAGAAATAAAATCTCTTATTGAATTCTCACTTAAAGATAAATCACAAGCATCACCAGGAACACAAATTGCATGAACTAACCAACTATTTTCTACAAATAAATAAGGATTCATTCCAAATTTTTTTCCAAAAAAAGATTTGACAATTTTACTGCCTTCTTCCTTAAAATGACTTAAAATTTTTTTATCTATAATTTTCTCTCTTGCTTTTATTCCGAGTTTAGAATCAAGATTAACATTAAAACCATAACCCCCTACACCAGCATTTTCAAGAGGAATGATTGCAGGTATTTCATAAATATATTTAATTTCTTCCATAAACTGTTTTAAAAAAGTGCCTATTTAAAGATTATTGTTCTGGAAAATATATTTCCAAATAGTAGAATTGTGAAGAAGATTAGAGATTTAACAAATTGAATTCTGAATACATTCTATTGCTTCTGCTACCTCTTTCCCTTTTTTTGTCAGCTTGACTAATTTTACTCGCCCTTTCTTATCAAATTCAATCAAACTCAAATCTTCTAAGGTTTGCAATATTTTGACTGCGTGGCTATAAGTGCAATCAACTTCTTTAGCCAAAACACTGCCATATTTCATTCTTGCATTTTTCTTAAGAGAAACCAACATCATAGCTGGTTTTTTCCTAAAAAAGATGTCTAAATTAGCTACCATTTTATTTTTTATCCTCACCACAAATTTTTAAGTATGAATGAGTCTCAAAATTCTGCTGTCCAAGATTACTAAAATAACGAGTATAAATCACAAGTGTTGTATCATTAATCTTATAACAGGTTTTGTATATATTTTCATTATATTTTGTATATTCGTAAACATAGGGTTGAACACCAATAAAGTCCTCACAAGTAGGACATTTATTTGCCTCTAATTTGTTCTCTTTATTACAACTAACCCCCAATGCAAAAAAGGGGATTATCAAAAGATTCAAAATTTTTTTCATTTATCTATATACTCCAATATATACTTTCGGATATATGCTTCCTTTTAAAGCTTTTCAAAACTATATGTTAGGAACATACGGTTACAAAATATATATTCAAAAGAGAATATTGCAAAATATATTTTCGAAACATATTGTTAAAACATATATATTCAAATATATACTTCACTTTAAGAATAAAATCAAAAAGATTATTAAATAGTATTTCTATAGAAGTAAAATGAAAATATTGGCAGTTTCAGATGTGCATGGAGATTCTGGTTTAATAAAAAGATTAGCGAAAAAAGCAGAAAAAGAAAAAGTAGATATGATAATTATAGCAGGAGATTTAACTTGGTTCAACCAGCCAGCAAAAAATATTATCTCTCCATTTATAGAAAATAAAAAACCAATTTTAGCAATTCACGGAAATCATGATGTTCAAACTTTGTCAAGTGAATTAGAAAGAGTTTATAAGGGAGTGGTTGATTTGCATGGCAAAAATTTCACAAAAAATAATATTGGTTTCTTTGGTTCAGGAACAACTGATTGGGGATTTTACGAAGATGAAAAACAAGTTTATAAAGAATTAAGCAGAGCACATGAAAAAATAAAAGATTTAAAGAAAAAAATCATGGTTGCGCATTGCCCTCCTGAAGGAAGCAAAATTGAATTATTAGGATTTCCAGGTTCGAGGGGAGTTAGAAAAGCAATTGATAAATTTAAACCAGACTTTTTAATTTGCGGGCATATTCATCAAGGCGGAGGAATAATTGAAAAAATCGGGAATACAAAAGTAATCAATGTTGCGAGAAGCCCGGTAATTTTTGAAATTTAATTTTACAAATCTCTTGCTTGCAAAGTCCGACGACGATTTGCTTTTGCTCTTTCAATTCCGTTTTTTAAAATATCTTCAACTTTTTTTTCTAATTCAATTTCAACTTCATCAGCAACAGAACCGATTGCGTTTTCTTTGTCTAAATTTTTCACAACTTTTCTAATATTTGATTTTATTATGAGTGACATAATATAATTCAGTGAAAAAAGTTTATAAATTTATTTCAAATTATTTTATTGCATGAAAATCACTATCAGAGAAGAAAGTGAATTTTTGAGTTTAGTTAATAAGGAAATTTATCAAGTTTTTCTGTTTTCTTCAAAATGTCCTTTTCCATTTCCATTCGCAAGACATTATTGGTTTGTTGAGAATCAAAAAGGAAATTTAAGAAGAATTGAGGTATTTAATACATTAAATAAGAAATCAAAATTAGGATATTTTAGAAATTCTGATAGAGAATTTTAAAAGGCATTAAATAAATATTTATTAAAAAAAGAACTGCATTGGAAAGAGAGTCAAATTGAAAATATTATCGACGGAGAATATGCTAAAAAATTAATTTGGGCTTTAGAAGATTCTATAACAAATTATCCTTTTAAGGACAAATACTGCATTTATCCTGGACCAAACAGCAATACATTTGCTCAATGGATTTTAAACAAAATTCCTGAATTAAAAATTAAATTATCTTGGAATTCTTTTGGGAAAGATTATTGGGACTATTTAGAGAGTTTCCAAAGATAATTAAAAAGAGATTTTTGCGAATCATAAATTGCTTTATTATCGATGATTATTCCAGCAGGTTCGTTTTTGTCCATACTTAAAATTATTGTTTTCTTAGAAGTTAAAAAAACGACTATTTTCTGAAGAGCCATCAATGGATTATGTTTAATTTTTGTTAATTTTGCAAATTTTTTATTTTTAAAAGCAGAAAATTTAGATATTGGTTCAATTATGGCATTTAAATAAATATTTTTTTCTAATCTTTTTTGTGCAAAATTTTCTGGATAAAACCTTAGAATCTCTTCGGATAATTTATTTGAGCCATATCCCAATAAGATTGAATTTTCCTCAGAAAGAATTGTATTCATAATTGTTTTTATTCCTTCAACACCCAAATAATAAATAAATTTTGAAGGAGACGTTTTATCAATGGTTTTTAAACTATTAAGATGTTTAACTGCTGAGATTATTTTTTCCCTTTTGGAATTAATTAATTCTAATAAATAATTGGGTTCAACTGCAGTATAGAATGTTTTTTTATCTTCAATTTTTTTGACAATAATATTCTTTTGAAGAAGAGATTTTATATAATCATAAATAGAGGTTCTTTTATAATTTATACTTGATGCAATTTCCCAGATTGTCTTCGGTCCAGATTTTAACAAAATCATATAAATGGCAATTTCCTTATCATTTAATCCTAGTTCTTTTAATTCTTCCATAAAACAAATAAAAAATTTAAATATATAAATTTGTCGTTTTTCGACAAAATAGTTTTATAAGTTATTGTTTTATTGAAAAATTATGGAAACGAATAATTTAAACAAATTAGAAAAAATATCTATGATTCAAGAAGCGTTAGCTATGCTCTATTCAAAAAAAGATTTAACCCAATATTTCCCAAAAAAAGAACATTTAACTCTTGACATAATAAACTCTTTTGTAGAAGAAAATTTAGGAAAACTTTATTTTGATATATCTAACCTTCCGATAAGTATAGATGAGAAGCACATTTCTAGAAACTTAATAGCAATATTTAAAGAAGAAGATAAAGAAAAATTTTTAGAATTAATGAGATATGCAAACCCCGATTTAAGTCCAATAGGACATATCCTTTATTCAGAAGAATCTCAAAAAAAGATATTCGAAAAAAGAGATTCAATTCACAAAAACTTAAAGTCAAAAGGGCAAAGATTTTCAATTTCTAAAATCAACTTTGAAACATATTCATTTATTCCTTTAAGCAATAAAGGATTTTCAATAGAATATAGAGATGGCTATTTATTAAAAATAAAAGACAAATCACAAATATTAAATGAACTTTGGTTTAGAAATGGAAGAATAATTTATACCATAAAAGATAAAGTACGTTAATCCTCTTCAACTTCTAAAGGTTCAAACTTGTCGTCAGATTTCTCAGAAGATTCTGGTTTCATGAAAGGAAATAATAAAACATCTCGAATTGAGTCTTGTCCTGTTAAAAGCATAATCATTCTGTCAATTCCCAATCCAATTCCTCCTGTAGGGGGCATTCCTGTTTCTATACAATTTATAAAATCCTCATCGAGGGGATTTGCTTCTTCATCTCCTTTGTTTAACATTTTTTGTTGTTCTTCTAAAAGTTTTCTTTGAATTATTGGGTCATTTAATTCAGAATATGCATTTCCTAATTCTGTGCCCATACAAAATGGTTCAAATCTTTCAATTAATCTTCTTAATTTATCATAACGATGCATTTTGCAAAGCGGAGTTGTTTCAAGAGGATGATCTATAATAAAAGTTGGTTGAATTATTTTATCTTCGCAGGTTTCTTCAAATATTGCCTGCACTATCCAACCCCAATTTTTTTCTTTGTATTTTATGTTTTTTTGTTTGCAAAATTTATCTAATTCAGAAACATTCATTTTATCTACTTCAATATCTGCAAATTTTTTTATGACATCTGACATAGTTATTCTCTTCCAAGGAGTTTTAAAATCAATTTCTTTTCCTCTAAAGACAATTTTTGTTGATTTGTTAATCTTTTTTGCAACATATTCGTAAATTTCTTCAAATAATTTCATCATATCTGTATAATCTGCGTAAGCTTGATAAATTTCCATCATTGTGAATTCTGGATTGTGCCATCTGTCAATTCCTTCATTTCTGAAATTTCTGGCAATTGTAAAAACCTTGTCATAACCTCCGACAATTAATCTTTTTAAATAAAGTTCTGGAGAAATTGCTAAAAATAATTCTATGTCTAATGCATTCAAATGAGTTTTAAATGGTTTTGCTGATGCACCTCCATAAATGGTTTGTAAATAAGGTGTATCAACTTCATTAAATCCTTTTTTCTTCAAAAATTCCCTTATAGCGTCGATAATCTTCTCTCTTTTATTAAAAACTTCCCTAATTTCTGGATTCATAATTAAGTCTAAATATCTTTTTCTGTATCTTTCTTCTTTGTCTTTCAATCCATGCCATTTTTCTGGAAGAGGTAAAATTGATTTTGAAAGAACTTCTAAATTTTTTACTAAGATAGATAATTCCCCTTTTTTTGTTTTAAAAATTATTCCTTCTACACCAATAAAATCCCCGATGTCTAGATTATTTTTAAAAATTTCAATCTCTTTTTCAGAAGTTTCTTTATCTTGCAAAACAATTTGAATCTTTCCTTTTGTGTCTTGAATTACTGCAAAAATTATCTTTCCAATATCACGAACAGACATCAACCTTCCTGCAATTTTTGCTTTTGCTTTTAATTTTTCTTCTGGTTTAAGTTTTTTATATTTTTCATGCAAGTCCGCAGAATAATCTTTAAATTCATATTTGTAAGGGTATGGATTTATTCCTTTATCTCGAAGTTCTTTTATTTTTTTTAATCTTTCATTTATAATCTGCTCTTCACGTGACATATTAAATTAGAGAAAAGCAAGTTTTTATAATTTATCTTTCTTAAATAAGTTATAAATAAAAAATCCTCCAATTCCAAAAAAAATTAAAACAATTCCTAAAAGTTTATTTCCTGTCCCAAAACTTCCAATCACATTTCCAGTTAAAGTTGGTAGAGAAAAGAATAATCCTGAAATAAAGAATGCAAGAAATATTGCAGAAAATAATTTTTTCTCGAGGGAATTTGGATTAAAACAAGAATACTTTATTGGATGACATTTCAAATACTCCCTAAACTCTTTTACCTCTTTTTTAGATCCTTGTCTTGAATTTGCTGAAGAGCGATAATTTAAATAAACTTCTTTTATTTGATCTTCTATTTCAGAACTTAAATTACTTTCTCGAGAATCATAGATAATCTTTCCACTTTTATCTCTTACAACTAAAACATCTTTTAAAGATAAATTTTTTGCGAATAACTCGTCATTTCCTCCCAACTCTGTGCTTGGGAATAATTTTTTTGAAATAGGTTTAAATTCAATAAGTAAGGGATTTTTTGAATTATTAAAATTTGAACTATATTCTCTATTGGGGGTTACTCTTGTAAAATTTCGTGAGTTCTGAGAATAAATAATTCTTTTATATTCTAAGGGGTTTGTTCTCTTTAAATTTTCTAAAGTTTTTTCATCTTGATTTAATGGAAAGGATTTTCTGAATCTTCCTATTTTTAAAACATAATTCCAATCATCTTCAGAGATCATACGATAAACCGGCTTATTTTTCAGATTATCTTTTTTAAATTTTAAAGATCTTCCAAATTCATCTTTTGGTGGATTGAAAATTCTTTCAAAAAACCCATAAGGATTAACAATTTTGTGATCTGAGTTAAAGCCCATTGATTCATAAGCAATTTCTAAAATTAAAGGATTAATTTCTTTAAAATCACTCATTTTTTATCCAATTCCTTATTTAAAATATAATCTGCTATTTTTTGAAACTTATCTGAACGAGGAACATGCTTGTAATATATTTTTTTGAAATTTTCTTGAAGTTTTTGCACAATTAAAAATAAAGGAATTAATTTTTTATCATTAACACTATATTCTCCGAGCATTTGTTTTACGACGAGTTCTGAGTCTAAAAGACAAGTTAATTCATCTTTAGTGTACTTTTTTGCTAATTCTAGTGCTTTTATCAAAGCAGTGTATTCTGCAACATTATTTGTTATGTTTCCTTTTAGTTTCTCGGAATATTTTTCCAAGATATTTTCTTCTTCTCTTATAACAATTCCAATTGCAGATGGACCAGGATTTCCTCTTGCTCCTCCGTCAGAATTTACAAAAAACATTTTAACTATAAATAATAATTCCTAAAACCATGATAATATGAACAAGAATCCAAAAACCATAGATTAGAATTAAAGGTTTTGTTTTATGTACAACTGCGTAGAAAAAAAACACTATTGAACTCAGCAAATAAGAAAACCAAGAAATTAAAGAAATTCCTTCTGAACTTTTAGTTGCGAAAATAATATAAATTTGTGGAAATGTTAAAATCGGACCTAAAAAACCTGCAACATAAATTAATTTATCTAAATGCCTTTTCCATTTAATGGGATGGGGATAGGGTTCTAAATTTTTATGAAATCTCTTTCTTTTGTTTATATGTATTAAGCTCATTTTAAATATGCAATACCTTGAAGTTCCTAAAATTTTGGAACTTCTCTGATTTAATTTCTACGCCTTTCACATCTGCGTGTCTTGGACCTTTTTTGCAAATTTCAATCATTTTATTAACAGAGTCGCTGTCGCCTTCAATAAATACTTCAACTCTGCCATCTTCTAAATTTCTAACAAAACCATTTACTCCAATTTTGTCTGCATTCTCTTTTATAAAAACACGAAAAAACATGCCTTGAACTAAACCTGAAATATAAACTCGAACTGATTTTTTCATTTTAATAATAGAAATTTAAAATTATTAAATGTTTCTCCTATCCAACTCATTATTTACGACTGCAATTGTTTGTGAAGCAAAGTATGTTTTAGGTCCAACAGAAATTAATTGAAAACTTCTTTTTAACCTTTTCATTTCTTTTTGAGGTAATCCGTTCTGATCACCGAATATAAAAGCACAATTTTTATTTATTTTTGTCTGCCGAATATCCTGTCCTTTTTCATCTAAAAGAAAAATCTGAACTCCCTTATCTAAAAGTTCTTGCACAACATTTAAAAAACTTTTTTTCTCGACGAAACAACCTGGAAAAACTTCATTTTTCTGCCCAGATTTATATTTATACAAAATCTTTTTTATTAAATTTCCAATATCTTTTTTTGAAATTTCTAATTCTGAATTTATTTGAATTTCAATGTGTTTTGGAGGATCTGGCATACCATAAAATATAAAATGAAACACAACATCTTCCCTAATTCCATGGGATAAAAAAACCCCTTGAATAAATGAATGAATTGCAATATCCATTCTCCCTGCTTTCATTAAATCTTGCGACGCCAATGCTTTTCCAGAAGTTACTGCTTTTGATGAAAAATAAATGAAGTGTCTAACCATAAAATATTCAAGAAAAAAGAAGTTATAAGATTATTGCTTTTAGTTATGGAAATAAATTCTTTCATAATTTTTGAATATAACCCCAGTTTATAAAAATTATTGTATCGGTTGCATAACAAATTCTGCTTTTGCAAAAATATCTTTTTGATTGACAACTTTGTAGATTCCAACAAATTTATTCTCACAAAAAACACAAAGTATCTCATCTTTTCTAAAACTTTCTTGTTTCTTTAAATCTTTTTTATGAATTGGCTTTCCTGTGAAAATTTGTTTTAAATTATCTTTTTTTATCTCAACAATTGGATGCAATTCAGATATAATCTCTCCAGGAACAATAAAATCTCTCAATAAATCTTCACTTCCTTTTTTATATTCTTCTACTGCTTTATCAAAATCATAAAGATTGATTAAAGGATAATTTTTTGAATCCTCGTCAAATATTCCTGCTTGTGTTCTTCTTAATTCCAGCATATGCGCCCCAATTCCAATCTCTTTTCCTAAATCATCAATTAATTTCCGAATATAAGTCCCGCCTTGAACTTCTGTAAAAAATAAAAAATCTTTTTCTTTTTTTTCCAAGATTTCAAATCTAAAAACATTTCTTGTTCTTTCAATTCTTTTAACACGAGATTTTACTGGAGGTTTTTGCAAAATTTCTCCTAAAAATTTTTCTCGTATTATTTTTTTAACTTTTTCTATTTCAACATCGTCGTGAAAACGCATAATACCGATATAAGATTTGTTTTTTCCAAGAAAAAAACCAGTTAATCTGCAAGCGCGTCCTAATGCAATTGGCAAAACCCCTGTAACTTTTGGGTCCAATGTTCCAAAGTGGGAAGTTTTTTTTAGATTCAATTTTTTGCGGATATAATCAGAAATATTAAAAGAAGTTGGGCCAGAAGGTTTATCAATATTTAAAACTCCAAAATCTAAAAGTTCTTCAATTTTCTTTAATTGTTTCATCTCATTCAAATTTATCATTAAAATAAATCTAAAAATAAGTTTATATTTTTTTGGATTAAGAGAGATAAATAAAATTTACATGGAAAAATAAATCACTTTATTTTTCGACTAATAAACTTTAAAAACAATATTCTCGATAATTAAATATGGATTTACAGAAAATCTTTGCATTAATTCCTGAAGTGAAAAAACCTGATGAGAAAAAACTGAGTTTTAATGTTAAATTAAAATGGACTCTTATTGTTTTAATATTATTTTTTATTTTAGCGAATATTCCTTTGTTCGGCTTGTCGAATAATGCTCTTGATAGATTTAAATATTTGGCAATAATTTTAGGAACAGATTTTGGTTCAATAATCTCTCTTGGTATTGGGCCAATAGTTATGGCGTCGATTATTCTTCAATTATTAACTGGTTCTGGAATTTTAAACATCAATACAAATACTCCTGAAGGAAAAAAGTTATTTCAGGGCATGCAGAAAATTTTAGTCTTGTTTTTCATAGTTTTTGAATCAGCTGTTTATGTTTTAATGAAAGGGCTTGAAGCAGCGCAGGGATTTGTTGGTATTCTTATCTTCCAATTAATTCTCGGGGGATTAGCAATTTACTATATGAATGAAGTTTGTGAAAAGTGGGGATTTGGCTCTGGTGTAAGTTTGTTTATTGGAGCAGGGGTAAGTTGGAAATTAATTACAAGCGCCTTCCAATTTGTAAATGAACAGGGTAAAAATTGCTTAATGAATTTTTCTCAAACAGCGTGCTCTGGTAAGGTTTTGCTTTTAATTCAATCAATCACAAATAAATATTCAACAGAACTTTTATCGTCGGTGAGTGCAATTGTTGTGACGGTTTTAATTTTCTTATTAGTTGTTTGGGTTCAATCATTAAAAGTTGAAATTCCTTTGTCGTATGAGAGAATCAGAGGATATGGGGTTAAATGGCCTTTGGCTTTTTTTTATTCGTCTGTAATTCCTGTAATTTTAACTGCGGCTTTGATTGCAAATATTCAATTATTTGGGGGCATGCTTGAAAACTGGCTTGGACATTCAACATTTTTAGGGAATTTTGTAAATGGACAAGCTGTTTCAGGATTAGCATTTTGGTTTGGCTCAACAAATTTGCTTAGTTTAATTATCCAAGGGGG
>Ga0233423_10000644_pt1 | contig 17882 bp, 16 predicted proteins | sample Watercolumn_Mata_FD_180713 | JGI IMG/M metagenome (GOLD analysis project Ga0233423, IMG submission 180713) | Freshwater microbial communities from Lake Matano, South Sulawesi, Indonesia - Watercolumn_Matano_2014_112_MG | ecosystem: Environmental > Aquatic > Freshwater > Lake | place: Indonesia...
ATTGGTTTGTAATTTTTGCTTATCTTTTTTTGCCCTTGGGGCTGTTTTCCCCATGGGTATTAATGTTAGTTGTGGGGACAATCTTTGTAGGGGTAATGATGGCAATTGGCTATCAACTCGGGGATAAAAAGTTAATGATAATAGTCGGTTTACTCGCGGCGACTTCGCCGCAAATGATTGCTCGATCAAGAGTTTTAACCCAGCATACCCTGATTGCCGTCACTGGGGCCTTGGCCATTTTTTGTCTGGTTTTACTTTGGAAAAAAAAGAAAACTCTTTTGGCGTTTTTGTTGGGCCTAAGTTTAGGGTCAGCCGTGAGTTTGCATTACCAAGCGTTAAATTTATTGATTTTTTTGCCGGTAACTTTGTTGATTCCCGCCGTATCATGGAAAAAAAGGACTCTTTTTTTGGCTGTTTCTTTTACGGGATTTCTTTTACCGTTACTGCCATTATTATGGTGGGATAGTAAACAAGATTTTGCCAGTTTAAATAATCTCCTGGATTTTTTCCTGATTGGTCAATACCGGTTTTACGTTCCCATGAGCTGGAAATTATTTCTTTTCCAACAGTTCCCGGCATATTTTTCTTATGTTTCCGGGGGTTTTCTCCCAGTGGGTCTGGTTTTGTTTTTTGCCAGCACCGCGGCTATAATTTTTCACCGAAAAGCGGGGTTAATGTTATCCGTTATTTTTTTAATTTTGCTGATTGCCAATCGGTACTATCACGGAGAGAGATTTGAAGGCTACTTAATTTACTTGGCCCCTCTGGTTATTTTATTAACCGGATTGCTTTTTCAAAAGTTACCAATTTTATTTTTAGTTCCGATTATTTTTTTAAATATTTGGGTTGCAAAACAGGTTTTAGTTACTATCCCTAACAATCAAACCGCGATTCAAAAATTTGCCATGGAAACTAAACATAATTATCCCGGGCAAAAAATATCTCTATACCAAAATAGTCAAAACTCGTCAGAAGTTAACGGCCCGCTTTATTTAACTTTAAAGGAAATGGGAGTAATTAGTACTAGCGGTTACCCCCTTGGAGTGTATATTGACTGTGCTACCAACTACCATTTGGTAGATTTGTCAGCCGGAACTGATGGATGGCAACAAATAGATCAAGCGGCAGTCTATGATGATTTGATCGGCTGGTTGCAGAAACATCAATTAAAATCAACTTTTTCTTTAACAAAATATATTCAAGACAAAATTACAAAATGATTAAAAAACCAAAAATCATTGTCGTTATGCCGGCTTACTATGCGGCTAAAACTTTAGAAATGACTTTTAGAGAAATTCCTAAAGGGCTAGTAACCGAGACCATTTTAATTGATGATGGTAGTAAAGACGATACTGTTAAAATTGCCAAAAAATTGGGCTTAACAGTTTATAAATTACCTCACAATGTTGGTCCTGGCGGAAACCACAAAACATGTTTTTGGGAAGCATTAAAAAGAAATCCTGATGTCGTGGTTTTATTGCATCCTGACTACCAATATGACGGTAGCCGAATGAAAGGACTCATTGATCCAATTTTAAACGGAGACTACGATATTATGTTTGGGAGTCGGATTAAAAATCGCCGAAAAGCTCTGGAAGGGGGGATGCCCAAACACAAATATTTCTATAACCGGCTGTTTACTTTATTTGCCAATATTTTATTGGGAGAAAATCTTTCGGAGTATATGAGTGGTTTTCGCGCCTATAGCCGAAAAACTTTGGAAACAGTGCCTTTTCAGCGATTTTCTGACGATTTTGTTCAGGATATGCAGTTTTTATTAGCGGCTATTTTTAGAAATCTGTCAATTGGGGAAGTGCCTATTCCCACTCGTTATCACGAAAAAGCTTCCATGATTTCTAGCTGGCGAGGGCTAAAATATGGCTTAGAAAGCGTTTATTTTGTGGGGTTATTTTTATTGGCAAAAGCAAAGGTTTACAAACACGCGATTTATAAAGATTAAATGAAAAACTCCCCAAAATTATTACTAATTTTAATTTTGTGTTTGGTTAAAAGTTTGACATGGACCTTTATGGTTCCAGTCTTTCAAACTCCGGATGAACAGGCGCATTTTGCTCAACTACAATGGTACGCGGAAAAAAAGAATTTGAAAATTGACGGCCAAAAAAATTTGTCGTTGGAAGTAGCTACCGTTGAGGAAATTTTGGGGACAAGGCGGGACGAAAGAGGAAACAATAAATATACTTACCACCCGGAATATAAAAATAACTCCAACATTCCTAATTTACCCAAAGAAACGCGAACAGTTTATGTAGATCAAGAAGCGGCTTTGTATCCGCCGCTGTATTATCTATTAGATTTGCCGTTTTATTATCTAGGGGATTTGGGCCCGCCGTCGCTTCGCTTTGGCGAGGTAAAGGAAATGGGGAATTTTGAAAGACGAGTGATGGTGGCAAGAATATTGTCTGTCATTTGTCACTTGGGGCTTGTCATTTGCGCGTATTTTATTGGGAAAATTGTTTGGGAAGATAAATTTAAAAGTTTAGTCCTGGCAGTTTTAGTTGGGTTTCACCCCATGATTTCTTTTGTTTCGGCCGGCATTCATCCGGATAATTTACTCAATTTAATTTATTCAGCGGGGATTTTGGTTTGTTTATTGATTTTAAAAAATGGGGTGAAATTAAAATATTTGGGGTGGTTAGGGGGGCTGGGGTGGTTGGGGTTGCAAACAAAAGTTTTGATGATTTTTTTTGCGCCGGTGGCGGTAGCCACAGTGATAGTAAGATTGGGAAATTTTGGAAGGTTGGGGATGTTGGGGGGGTTGGGGATAATAATGGCTCCAGCGATGGCTTTTATGGGACAATGGCAAATTAGGTATATGCCGCAGGTAACGAGCCAAAGCCCACTGGCGCACATGAATTTCTGGGAATACTTAAAATTTAGAATCCCAAAAATTGCCTTTGAAATGTGGCCGTGGTATTGGGGAGTGTTTAAATGGTTAAGCGCGACTTTACATCCGGTAGTGATGAAAATTATTACCAGAGTGGCGGCGGTATGTGGGGTGGGTTTGGGAATTAGGTTGCTTGGGGTGGTTAGGGGGTTTGGGGGATTTGAGAAAAAAGCCGTGATTTTCTTTTTACTTTCTGCTTTCTCGTATTTGCTTTATCTGGTGATGTGGGACTTTCGGGCGATGCAATCGATGGGATACTCACCGGGGCTTCAGGGGAGATACTTATTTACTAATATTGTTCCCCAGATGGCTTTACTTATGGTTGGCTTGACAATAATTAAAAGATGGGAAAAACCATTACTTTTACTGTTAGCAAGTGGAATGGTAGTTCTAAATAGTATCGCCTTGCACACGATATATTTCCTTTACTATTAGAAAATTATGAGAAATGTGGGCTTGGATGTTTTAAAAATTTTGGCAGTGGTGGCGGTAGTTCTCCTTCACGCCATTTGGGTTTGGCCGTGGGCAGATAAAATTTCTTTTGTCGTCCTTGATCAATTTTTACGGTTTTGTGTTCCCCTGTTTGTGGCCATATCCGGTTACGGGTTAATGATTGGTTATGGCCGCAAATTAGATTTATTGGGATTTTTAAGGAAAAGGTTGGGGCGGTTGTTGCCGTGGTATCTAATCGTGGCAACGACAACAATTTTATTAGTCACTTTTGTTTGGAAAGAAGCGGAAGCGCTTTACCGTGGGGCCAGTGTTTGGAAATTATATTTATTAGGTCAGGCTGATTATCATCTTTATTTTGTTCCCATGATTATCCAATTGTATTTATTATTTCCGGTATTTTTGTTTCTTTTTAAAAAAATACCGCCAAAAATATTAGTCTTATTAGTTTTAATTGGACAAATTTGGTGGTATGGGTATATTGGTTCTAGAGTTGAAAATTCAACAGACAATAATAGTCTCTGGCCGGATCAAATGCAGTACCGATATTTTATATCTTGGGTTTATTATTTTGTGTTGGGAATGTTTTTGGCAGGGAGCAAAAAGACATATTGGGGTATGGGGTTTGTATTATGTATTGTGGGGTTGGGATTATCTATTATTAATAGTACAGCCTTATTAACGACGGGAGTGAATGTTGTTACCGCCTTAAGATTTACCAGAATTTCCATATTAATTTTTTCTACAGGGGTAATATTTTTAGGAAAAGCGTTAATGGAAAAATTAACCGTTTCTCCCGTTGGAGAGAAACTTTTGGCCAAACTAGCAAATTATTCTTATTTAATTTATTTATGGCATCCAATAGCGTTGCGAGTAATTAGTAGGTTAGCAGGTTAGTAAGATAGCAAGATAATGGGGCAGTAAAATGAAAGTTAAGAAAAGTTTTATTCAGAGTTTAGTGGTTACCAGCGGGACAGTTATAAATGCTGTTTTAGGACTGGCTTTTTATATTTTGGTGGCTAAAAAATTGGGAGTAGAAGGATTTGGGCAGTTTTCTTTTGTTTTAGGCCTAGGAATTTTGGTCGCAGAATTAGGGGACTTAGGAATAAATGCGGCTATTATTAAATTTGGGGCGGGAGAAAATTTTGGGAAAATAATTTCGTTGGCTACCATGGCGCGGATTATAGTTTTTGGGATTATCTTGGGGGTGTTAGGGGGATTAGGACAATTGGGGGCGGGGGGGGTGGCGATAGGGTTACTACTGGCTTATTTTTCTACCCAAAGTTTACTGGCGCGGCAAAAATATTTTTGGCAGGCGGGGGCTAATATTTTAGGAAACAGTCTTAGGCTAGTTTTATTGTTAGTCACTTCCCTGCCGGCGTTGACGGTTTTTTTCTTGGGAACATTAGGGACTTTTGTGATGGGATTACCTAATATATTAGGAAATATTAGGAAGTTTTCTTGGGACTTAGGATTTGCTAAAGAAGTTTGGCGATTTTGTTTGCCAACTGCGGGATCATATTCTTTAGTTTCGTTAAGCGCAAAGTTAGACATTCCAATTTTATATTATTTTGCCGGACCAGCGGCGGTAGGACTTTACTCTTCAGTTCAAAAACTTACCAGTGTTTTAGCCCAAATTGCCGGAGCCTTAGACAATGTTTTTGCGCCAAAATTTGCGGCCAAAGAGAAAGGAGCATTTAGGGAATATCTGACATTAGGAATAATAGGAGTTATAGGAATTATAGGAGTTATACCACTGGCGGGGCCATTGTTATCGGTAGCTTATGGCACTAAATATTTACCGGCACAGACAGTTTTAATCATATTTTTAATTTCATACTTGCCGTTTTTTCTTTCTGGGCCGTTTTTGGGAAAAATTTTGTATTATTACGGAAAAGCGAAATGGTTTTTGGGGATTTCAATAATCAACAGTTTCATAAGTCTTATGAGTCTGGTGGTTTTAGGAAGTTTATTTAAAGAAAACGGAGCGGCGATGGCGCTGGTCATAACCAACACCGCGACCTTAATAATGTATGTTTTTGTTCATTCTTTATTGGCTAACAAGGATTGTTAACATTAGTCAGCTGCCAATCTTTAACGACGAAGCGTTTTTTATTTCGGCTATTCGACGGATATTGGCTGATCCCGCGAGCAATTTGTTTATAAATTTTACTGACGGAAAAGAACCGTTATTTTTTTGGGTTTATACCTTGCCGGTCAAATTTTCTCCGGACGCGTTACTAGGGATTAGGTTGTTTTCGGCAGTTTTGGGGTTTTTAGGGTTGGTTTATACACAGAAACTGGCGAAGAAATTTTCAGTGGACCAAAATTTGGCCGGACTGGTTTATGTTTTTAGTCCCTTTCTTTTGTTTTATAACCGAATAGGGATGCAGGAAACTTTATTAACCTTTTTATTAATTGCGGCCACTTATTATTTAGTCCGTAGTCAAAAAATTTTGGCAGGGGTGTTTATGGGGCTGGCATTACTAACCAAAACTTCTGCCCTAGCTTATTTAATTCCTCTTTTGTTTTTCAAACGAAACAAGGTTTCAGTGATAATTGCCGTCTTAATGTTTGTGCCAATTATTTGGGGTTATGGATCAGTGATGACTCATAATCAAGGGTATTTTGGGTTAATTTCCCCAAACGAAATGTTTATTAATTTTAAAATGGCCGTGAGGTGGCTTTGGGAGTATCAGGGGATTATGGGGGTTATGGGGGTTATGTTGCCACCTGTATGGCTAGAAATATTGGGGGCAAAAATATTTTTTCCCAGATATTTTTTGTTTGTAATGCCGATTTTAGTCATAGTAGTTGCTAAGTTACTTAGGCCACTTAGGTGGCTTATGATTTTATTGATACCAAATATAATTTTGTGCGGACAGATAATTTGGGATGTAAAAACGGCTACCCTTCCTTATATTGAAAAATACCAGTATGTAGAAAGTTGGGCGGCGGGGTACGGCATAAAAGAAACAGCTCAATTTTTAAAAAGCCAAAATATCAAAGAAATTATTACCGAGGATGTGATGATTACAAAAAATGGGCTGGAATATTATTATCCAGAGTTAAAAATTAATTCTTACTCCGATCAAGAAGAAGGAACCTTTGTTTTTAAAAAATCCCACGAAATAGCAAATGCGCTAAAGTTAAATAAAGTTTATAATAGCTTTGATGTTGCCGTTTACCGCTCACATTTTGGTTCGCAATGAGGACCAATTTTTAAAATACGCGCTGGATTCAGTGATGCCCCTTTCGCGGTGGTATTTTATTTACGACACAGGCTCCACGGACAAAACTTTGGAAATTCTTAAAGAGTATAAGTATGAACAAAAAGGCCCGCAGACCCCGGCCGGAATTACTAAACTTCGCAATGAGATGATCGAAAAAACGCGGACATCATGGTTTTTAGTGGTGGATGGAGATGAAGTGTGGAACCGCGAAATGTTAAAAAATTATTTGGAGTTTACGGCGGCGCAACCGCGCAACATTATGGCCACTTTTTTACGGACCAGAAACTGTGTGGGGGATATTTACCACTATCGAAGTGAGAAATCTGGCCGGTACGAAATTGCCGGAATGAAAGGTCATTTAAATATTCGAGCGTATCGCCGGCTGCAAAATTTTTTACCTAAATGGACGGGAGACTATCCGTTGGAAAAATGCGTGGATCCGGCCGATAAAAATTCCGTGGCGTTTTTTGAAGGGTATTACTGGCACATGACCCATTTGAAAAGATCATCAAGCGAGGACGCGGTTTCCGGTTTTCGCAAAAGAGTTTACGATCTTGGAATAAAAGTTAAGGATGAAGAAATCCCTGAAGTCTTAAAACGAGACATCAAAAAGTTTCCTCACCGACCGCTTAGTTACGAATTTCTTTCTTTAGGGGCAGAAATTGCCAGAATATTTAAATGAAAAAGATTTTTAAAGACCATATTGTGGCAATTTTTCTTTTTCTGTTTTTTTTTGTTGCCTATTTTTTTGTTTTGGTTATTAAGCATGACGTACAATTTCAAACTTTTGGCTTGGACTTAGGTTTTTATGATCAGATAATACACAAGGCGAGCGATCTGGATTTTTCAAAAAGTACAATTGCTGAAGTGGTAGATATAAATTATTATTTGTCTTTTTTTGAAAACGATTTTCATTTACCACTATTAGCAATAGCCTTGTTTTATAAGTTGTGGCCATCAATCTATTGGATATTTTTTTCTCAAACGTTGTTTTCTGCCCTTATCGGCTTATTGCTGTATTTTGCGGCCTTTAAAAAAACCGGATCGAAATTTTTTGCTTTGGCCATTATGTTTGCAACCCTTCTTTCCGTACCCTTTCAACATGTTATTTTCGATGGTTTTACCCCGGAAGTTTTTGGGGCATTTTTTTTAGCATTATGTTTCTTGAGTATTTTTCTAAAAAGCAAACCTCTCATTTATTTGTCTGCCTTGGGGATGGTTATTAGCAAAGTTGAATTTTCTCCGATCGTCTTTTTAGTGGGAATAATTCTTATTCTGTTTGAAAAACAGTTAAAAACTGGTTTTGTTTTAATGATCTTTGGGGCTTTTTCGTTCATTTTTTTAGTTTATTTTTTAAATCCTTTAATTTCTCCAGACTATCAAAATTATGCTCATTTAAGTTTGGGGTACGGTCAGATTGGTCAAAATCCGGTTCAGGTGATAGTAAATATTTTTACAAAACCTCTATTGGTTTTAGATGCGGTTATAAACCCAGCAATTAAATTAAATTATTTGTTCCAACAATTATTTTCTTTTGGTTTCCTGCCTATTGGGGGGATATTTAGCTGGCCGCTATTGGGTTACGAGCTTTTTACCAGAATGGGTAACAATGTCATGATTGCTAAGTGGCCGCTTCATAGTTATACAATATCAACAACTCTAGCTATAGGAACAATTTATTTTGGCGCTTATTTCCGTCAAAAAAGTAAAATTGTCTTTTTATCCTTATGGTTATTTGTTTTTGCTGTTTTAGGGGATTTATTTTTTCATGGCCCGTTAAATTCATTTTTAAAACCTAGTTTTTATAGAGTGCCTATTTGGGCAAAAAACAATCATGAGATTTTTAGCCAAATACCTAAAACGGCTGCCGTTTCAGCCAATAATTCTTTGGTTCCACATTTATCACAAAGGGATAAAATTTACATATTTCCCAATATTGCGGACGCTCAGTATGTCGCTCTTGATTTAGCAAATAGACCCAACTCATTTACTCCGAGTAATTTTGAAAAAGCACAAGAAACCTTTTTAAATCTTATCCAAAGCGGGCAGTTTAAGATTATTTACAAACAGGAAAATGTCGTTTTACTGAAAAGAACATGAAAATTGCGTTTTTAAATTTTTACGGTGGGCTAGTTTACCGTGGGGTGGAAACTTTTGTCCACGAATTAGCCAATCGTTTATCAGAGAATAACGAGGTTACTGTTTATCAAATAGGACCAAAACTTTCGGGATCAAAGTATAGAGTTGTATCAATTAATCGATTAATTGATTTGGAGAGAAGAAATACTCATGTTCCCTTTTTGAACTACTTTGGGCGAAGGGTGGGGTGTTTTACTGTGGAAGTTTTGAAAACATTAAATCCTAAGACTAATATAATTTTTCCAACAAATGGTCAATGGGAAAGTTTTCTTTGTAAAGTTTGGTCGTTGAAACATGGTTCAAAAATGATCGTTTCTGGACAGTCTGGTCCGGGGCTTGATGACAGGATTAATCTGTGGTCTTTTCCGGATACCTTTGTAGCTCTGACAGAGTCTCAAGCCAAGTGGGCCAAGAAAACTAGCCCTTTTATTAAAGTCGCAAAAATTCCTAATGGGGTAGACCTCACAAAATTTACAGAGAAGGGAGAGAAAATTAAGCTAAATTTGCCAAGGCCAATAATTCTTTGCGTGGCGGCATTCGATTTTTGGAAAAGAAATGAACTTATTATTAAAGCTGTTTCCAGACTTAATGAAGGTTCACTATTGCTGGTAGGTAAGGGGGCCGGGGAGAAAAAATTACAGAGTTTAGGGAAAAAACTTCTACCAGGAAGATTTAAGATTTTTTCTTTTCCACATGATCAGATGCCTACAGTATATAGAGCGGCGGATGTTTTCACTTATGCTACCGTGCCATGGGAGTCTTTTGGAATTGTTTTGGTTGAAGCCATGGCTAGCGGTTTGCCGATTGTAGCAACTAACGATCCTATTCGACGAGAAATTGTGGGGCAAGCCGGATTTTTTGTAAATCCAAAAAACACTGACGAATATGCCCGAGTTTTGCAGAAGGCGTTAGATAAAAATTGGGGAAATATTCCCAGAAAACAAGCGGAAAAATTTAGTTGGAACGAGATTGCCAAAAAGTATGATCAATTATTCTGTAATCTTGCCGGTCTTTAACGAAATTTCCGTTTTACCAAACTGTTTAGAAAGCCTTAGGAAGCAGACAGTCTTTGATCAGATGGAAGCTATTGTTGTTGACGATGGCTCAACTGACGGGTCTGACAAATATGCCACCTTGAAACAAAATCACCAAGGTCCGGGGGCGGCGAGGAATTTGGGGGCAAGTAAGGCTAAGGGAAGAATTTTAATTTTTGTGGACGCGGATATGGAATTTGAGCCGGATTTTGTGGAGAAGTTAACGCTTCCCATTCGCGAGCCTGTAGCTTCGCAAGGCGCAAAAATCAAAAACGAACATTTGCGCTTGCGAGAAGGGATTTTAAAAACTATTGGGACATTTAGCAAAGAAGAGTATTTATTAAACAAAGAAAATATTTGGGCGCGGTTGTGGAATGAAAATTTGGGGAGAAAACCCACAAAAATGGAACCGCGGGATTTTGACACGGATAGGGGGTTTTTGTGGAACTTTGGGAAGAAAATGTTTCTTCAGTTTGAGAAATCAAAGACCAATGCGTCTTATGAGCCCAATAAGGCCCATGTTTTTAGAGCAATTTTACGGGATGAGTTTTTAAGAGTAGGAGGTTTTGATCCAACTAGAGGCTATACTGATGATTGGTCGTTGTCAGAAAAGTTAGAAGTTCTCGCTGTAGCCGCACCGGGGGCGAAATATTATCACCGCAACCCGGAAACTTTGAAAGAAGTTTGGCAACAGGCAAGGTGGTTTGGGAAGAATGAGTTTTTAACCGGAAATTTTATTCGTAAAATTTACAATTTGATTCGTTATTGTCCGTTATGGGCCGTGGCTAAAATTTTTAATTTCCAATTTTTAATTTTTAAACTAATCTACAATTCCGCCGTGTTTACCAGCGTTCTCTTATCATTTTTTGGGGAAAATAAGGCGAAATGAGCGGTTAGCAGTTAGGGGTTAGCGGTTAGAAATTTTGTATGACAGACGAAGAAATTATTCAAAAATTAAAAATTACTCCTAAAACGAAAGTTTTAGATATGGGGGGAAGTTTAAAACAACATCCGGAAATTTCTGTGGATACTTTGGTGGACATGTATCCGCCAGAAATTGCCCCATATTGGCCCTCAAAACTTTTAGCCAAACACTTTGTTAAAGCAGATATTATGCGCCAAAATTTACCATTTAAGGATAAAGAATTTGATGTAGTTCTTTGCACTCATGTAGTTGAGGATTTATTTAATCCCTTTTTAATTCTTGAAGAGATGAGCAGGGTAGCTAAAAAGGGTTTAATTGTAACTCCCACTAGGGGAAAAGATATGGAGTTTTCTGGGTTTAATTTAACCGATTGGAAAACCGGGCCACGCCGTCAACCGGGTCATTCGCACCACCATTGGTTTATAGAAAATCTTGACAATAAATTAATTCTAACTCCCAAAATTTACCCTTTGCTTTATACTCGGGAATTTCAGGTAACTAAATGGAAAGGGGAAGAAGAGTGCCAATATTTTTGGGAAGGAAAAATTAATTACGAAGTCTTTGGGCAAGTAGATACTCACGCGTTAATAGAAAATTACCGCCAGTTTATGCGGGCTAATAAGGACATTTTAGAAACGGGAGCAATTTTGTTTTATGTGGATAATCCTTTCAGAGTTTTGCGGGAGGTGGGGAAAAGATGTTACCAATTATTATCCTCTCATTTTTAGTTCGCATAATAAGTCTTAACCAGTCTTTGTGGCTGGATGAGGCCATTAGCTATTCGGCGGTTCGTAATTATAATTTACTGGACATAATTACCAAATTTATTCCCGGAGATGTTCACCCGCCGCTTTATTATTTAGTTTTAAAACTTTGGACAGACATCTTTGGATATTCAGAAATTTCTTTAAGATTTCCGTCAGTTATATTTGGAGTAATCACTGTTTGGGTGGTTTATAAAATTGGCCGGAAGCTTTTTGATGAAAAGACAGGAAAAATTGCCGCTTTGTTTTTAGCTCTTAATCCGTTAGCGATTTATTATTCCCAAGAAGCACGAATGTACTCTTTGGCCATGTTGTTGGTGGCCTTAAGTGTTTGGATGTTTTTAGAAAAGAAAAAGTGGTGGTTTGGGGTGTTTTGGGTGGCCGTCATTTATACGGATTATTTGCCGTGGTTAATGACGCCGGTTTGGGGGGTTTGGGGGGTTTGGGGGGTTTGGGCGTTGCCGTGGCTACCAATAATTTGGCAACAGTTGAGTGCCAGTGCCACACTGGCTAGAGAAGTGCCGGCTTGGGGACAGGTGGTTGGTGGTTTAGACCTAAAGGCAATTTTATTAGTCCCTATTAAATTTATTTTTGGCCGGATTTCCTCGTATTGGTTGATGGCCCCGGTAATATTATTCTATGGTTGGATAATGGCTCAAGCCAGAAACAAATTTTTGTGGTTTTGGTTAGCTTTTCCTTTGGTGGCTGGAGCCATAATTTCTCTTAAAATCCCTATTTTTACTTACCACCGGTTTTTGTTTGTAATGCCCGCGTTTGTAATCCTATTGGCGGCGGGGGTAAAAAATAAAAAATTGGTGACAAGTCTTATATGTCTCATAAGTCTTATGAGTCTTATGGTTTTTAATTTAAACCAAAATTTTTGGCGAGAGGATTGGCGGGGGGCGGCAAAATATATTAATTCTAATCCGGGGAAAGTTTTAATGCCAAGCAGTGCCCAAAGCTCCGCTTTAGTATATTACCATGTTAACATGGTAGAAGGGCAAAGTCCGGTTTATTTATTTCGTTATGTCCAAGAAATCTTTGATCCGGAGGATAGTTTAAGGTTAAAATTAGAAAATTCCGGTTATATATTATCTGAACAAAAAAGTTTTACCGGAGTGGTGGTTTGGAAATATTTAAAATGATTTTTTATCGTTGGCATCCGGAAGTAGCGATCAGATATTTACCTATCGTTAGGGAAATTAGGGGAATTGGGGGAATTAGAGAACCTTCGGTACTAGAAGTTGGGTCGGGGGGGTTGGGGATTGCGCCGTATTTGGGGCGTAAAGTTGTGGGATTGGACATAAAATTTACCCAACCAGTTCATCCGCTGTTGACAACAAAAATTGGCAAAGCAGAACAAATTCCTTATCCGGATAAGAGTTTTGAGGTGGTTATGGCGGTAGATGTTTTGGAACATTTATCAAAAGAAAAACGAGAAAAAGTGGTCAAAGAAATGAAACGAGTGGCCAAAAAAGAAATAATTATTGCTGTCCCAACCGGAAAATTAGCCCAAGAGCAGGATAAACAATTAGCGTTAGAATATCAAAAAAGAAACCATAAAGACTTTCCCTTTTTTACTGATCATCAAAAATGCGGTTTACCAGAAGTTGAAGAAATTGCCAACATGCTAGAGGCCAACGTGCGGATAGAAGAAAACGAACCGTTAGCCTTGCGAGAGTTTTTAATGCGCGGTTGGATGAACCAAAATTTTTTAGCCAAGATTTTTTATTGGAAATTCTTGCTATTATTTATCTGGGCCTTTAAATTTTTTGACCGGCCGCCCTATTACCGGACAATTTTTTATGTCAAGAATTGGAATTGATGTTAGCCAGACAGTTTATGAAGGAACGGGGGTGGGTAATTATTACCGCCAATTATGGGAGAGGTTGCCGCAACTAGACAAAGAGAACGAGTATATTTTCTTTGGGAGCAGTTTGCGCCGAAGAAAAAAGGGATTCTGGCCGTTTCCCCCCACATTTTTGGATTTGCTTTGGAACCAGTGGCATGTTTTGCCGGTAGAAAATTTAACCGGAAAATTAGATATTTTTCATTCCAGCGATTGGACCCAGCCACCAACTAAAGCTAAAAAAGTAACCACGATTTTTGATTTAGTAGTTTATAAATATCCGGAAAGCTCTCACTCTAAAATTGTAGCGACCCAAAAACGGCGGTTAGAATGGGTAAAAAAAGAGGTGGATAAAATTATTACTATTTCTCAATCTTCTAAAAAAGATATTGTGGAAATTTTTGGAATTCCGGAGGAAAAAATTACGGTTACCTATTTAGCCCCTAGTTTAGGCCCAATAATACCTGGCATCCGGAAAAAATATTCTTTAAATAAACCGTTTATTTTGGCTTTAGGAACGAGAGAACCGCGAAAGAATTTGGCGCGGTTAATTGAAGCGTTTAAAAAGTTAGACAGAAAAGATTATGACTTGGTTGTTGTTGGTAAGTACGGTTGGGGAGGTGGCGAGTTAAGAGTTAATAAGGAAGAAGTAAGAATGCTTGAATATATTCCCGAGGGGGATAAATTGGCACTTTTGGCGGAGGCGAGGGCCTTGGTTTATCCCAGCTTGTATGAAGGGTTTGGGTTGCCGGTTGTGGAAGCCATGAGCGTGGGGACGCCGGTGATTACCTCTAACATTAGCGGCATGCCGGAAGCTGGTGGGGACGCGGCGATTTATGTTAAGCCGGAAGAGATTAATGATATTAGCGAAAAATTAGAGATGGTCATAACAATGCCGGCTACCAAATATAGCAATCTTAAAGATAAATGTTTGGAGCAGGCGAAAAAATTTTCGTGGGAGAAAACAATTTCTGAAACGATAAAGGTTTATGAAGGCATGGTTTAAATTTCTTCTCTTAATTTTCTTGGTAATTTTTATTTACCGCGATTCTTTTACGGCGCGGTTTTTTCAGGATGACAAAATTCTATTAAATTTACCACTGGCCATTGTTCCCAATTTTCCTTTCCGGCCAATTTCTCAACAAATTTTTTATCAAGTTTGCCAAAAAATATTTGGGCTAAATCCTTGGGGCTACCATTTAGTCTTATTCGGATTTTTCTTGGGAACTTTGGGGTTTGTTTATCATTTGGCAAAACGAATATTGGGCGATAAAAGTAAAGCCATGACCGCAGTTTTTTTCTACGCGTTAAATGTTTCTTTATTTGCTAATTTTTACTGGATAGCCACCTCGTATTTTACGATTGGGGCGTTTTTCTTTTTTGCCTGTTTGTGGTTTTATTTAAAAGGAAAGTTTTGGTTAGCATTAGCCACTTACCTTTTAGCCTTGGGGAGCAATGAAATTGCCTTGGTGTTGCCGGGGGTACTTGTGGGAATGAGGGTGATGGGCCCGCCTGCTGGCGAGGCAAGGGATGTGGGGGAGATGGGGAAAAGGAAACTTTGGTTTTTCTTGGGAAGTTGGCCAGTGATTTTAATAGGCCGGGCGATGATTGGGTTGCCCAAAGCCGCAGATTATGTTTTGGATTTTAATTTTTTGCCTGCTTTTCGCTGGTACATCCTTCGCGCTCTTAATCTTCCCGAAGGAGTGGATAGGGCAGGAACCATTTTTTATTTTTTGTTTTTCATTTTTTGTTTAGTTCTAGTCATTAGTTTGGTAAAAAATTTTAACTGGCGTGTTTTAGTGTTTGGTTTAATATTTTTCGTTTTAGGAGCCTTTCCTTTCTTTTTTTTGCCGGACCACATGTCTAGCTATTATTTAACCATGGCCTTGTTTGGCCCGGCCATAATTTACGGACAGGTGTTTACGGACAAAAAAGTGTTATTTTTAGCGGGATTAGTTTATCTAGCGTTAACAATCTATGGCTTAGAATTTTTGTCACAGACCCACTGGATAATTCTCAAAAATACCGGACCCATCGGGCAGTTTTAAAATTTTTACGAATTTTTTACGAATATAAGCGGCAATTTTATTATCTTTATCGCTAATTACTACAAATTTTGGTTGTTCAATCTCTAAACTTCTAATTATACGATCTTCAATGTTCGGATAAGCCAAATTCCATGGGGTAGAAGTAGTAAAAAAGTTACCTACCGGAATAGTCTTTGTCAGCCAATAATAATGGTCATTGGAAGTAAGAATCAAAGTTTTAGAACCGGGGGGAAGATAGTGGTTGATGATTTGAGCGGTGGTGATTACTTGCGGCTCGAGAAATTTTGGAGAAAGATGGAAATTTATTATCAAAAACCTTGAGAACATAATGAGGATTATGAGGGGAATGGGGGATATGGGGGGAATAAGGAGGACGAGAAATGGCAGGGCAGGTTGGAGGTGGAAATAACTAAAGCGGGTAAACATGCCAAGACTTGCGGCGATGGTTAAAAAAACCAGCAAATATTTTTTCTTTACTAATCCTAAAAGCAAGGGCGGCCCAAAAATTGCGGTCATGACTAAGGTTTGGGTTAAGTTGGGCCAAAGTTGCTGGAGTTGGTTTTTGGCATGGAAAGAAAAAATATAAATGATGGTTTGCTGGAAGAAGGGAATGAGGGAATTGAGAGAGATGAGGGAGATGAGAGTAATGACTACTGGGATAAGCAGGCCGAAAATGATTTTTGGCCAGAAGCGGAAGTTGGTAACTAAAAATACCACTAAAATAAAATACGCCGCCGTTTGTTTAGTGATTAAACTTACGCCTAAAAATATTCCCACAAGAAAATATTTTTTATTTTGCAAGCTTAAATATGCCGCTAAAAATAAAGGAGCCAGTAACTGGTCGGGCCAAAAACCGTTGCCTTCAAAAAAGATTTGTAGGGGGATAAAAAGTAAAACAGGAAGAATTTTTCGTTTGGCGGCAAAGAATAAGAGTAGATCGGTTAGGGCAATTACCAGATAATTGAGGGATATAAGGGAAATGAGGGAGATGCTAAAAAATTTACCCCAAATAGCTAGGAGCCAAAAGTAAAGCGGGGGATAAATAAAGAAAATACTATTGTAAAGAGAAAAACCTTGCGAATTTAAATATGGCCAGACAAAATTCTCCGGCCAGGCTAGATAACGAAAGTTAACTAAGAAAACAATATGCGCAAAAACAGTCAGGGCTAAACATTTCAATTTCATTACATTTTATGAAATAATAGGCAAAAGAGAAAGTATGTGTAGAAGACTTGCTTGCCTAATAGTTATTCTTGTTTTCCTCATTGCAACGATCATAAGGTTTGTTAATTTTTCTGATAGGGTCAATTTCGGCCCGGAACAGGGGATATCTCTTTCTCTTTCGTCGGACTATTTAGGAGGGGATTGGTCGCTATTAGGATTGGTTAATGTCCAACGATCGACAGCCAGTGGCCTTAGTCTTTTCTCCGGTTCCTTATTTAGCTATTCTTTAGTCCCTTTAATATTTGTTTTAGGGAAAGATCCGGTAGTATTAACGGCCTATTTTGCTCTGTTAAATATTTTTGCAGGCCTGCTTATTTATGTTTTTGCTACTAGAATTTTTAATTGGAGAGTTGGATTATTTTCCGCTGCCATATTTTTATTTAATGACTATATGATTAGCCACTCGTTTTTTATTTTGATCTTGAATTATTTACCATTGATTGGGTTGTTGACCGTTTGGTTGTTGTATAGATACCAACGGGACCCGAAAAACATGGTATTGCCACTATTTTTAGGTGTAATTTCGGGAATTGGATTTAATTTAGAATATGTTTATGTTTTTACAGCGGTGATCGTTTTTACAGTCATGATAATTTTTTCCAAGAGTAGGTTTCTTGCCGTAGCTTTGTTTTTAATGGGAGCTTTTTGCGCTAATTTGCCGATGGTGGTTTTTGATTTACGTCATGATTTTTATCATGTAAGAACATTAATTGGGTATTTAGAAAAAGTTGCGACCACGTCGGGAGAAAGTAAGATTTCTTATTACCATTTTTTACAGTTTTGGCCACTAGCCTCAATAATTTTTGGTATCATTTTTGAAAAAATTTTCCTGAAAAAGAAATTACTGGCCATGATTGCGCTGGCAATTTATATTTTTATTAATTTGACTTCACTCAAAGTTTCTTTTGTAGAAGCACTGGGAATGGGAGATAACACTCGGCCTGTTTTGCTAAAAGATTTAGATAAAACCGCACAGTTAATTGCAAATGATAACCCAAAAGATTTTAATGTGGTTTTTTATCCGGGAGTAGATTATCGCGGTTATGCCATTCGCTATTTTTTAGAATACATTTATAAGGTATTTCCCAACAGTGTGGAAAATTATCCGGAGTCAAAGGTCCTTTATGTTTTTGCGGATAAAGATTTCAGCTGTCAGAGGGGATATCCTTGGGAAGTTTCTTCGTTTTGCAGTCAAGGAGAGCCAAAAGTAGAGAGGGAGAGAATTAGCGAGAAATATTTTTTATTTAAATTAACAAAATGACGATTGGGATTAATGGTAATGAGGCAAATGTGGCCCATCGGGTAGGG
>Ga0233423_10000645_pt1 | contig 17864 bp, 15 predicted proteins | sample Watercolumn_Mata_FD_180713 | JGI IMG/M metagenome (GOLD analysis project Ga0233423, IMG submission 180713) | Freshwater microbial communities from Lake Matano, South Sulawesi, Indonesia - Watercolumn_Matano_2014_112_MG | ecosystem: Environmental > Aquatic > Freshwater > Lake | place: Indonesia...
CCTATGAAATCGGGCGGGCCTCGACCTCTTTTTGGCTCGAGGAGGGGACGGTCCGGGAGATCGGGCTGGCCCTCCAGGGGGTCGGAGAGCGCCGCCTTTTAGGGTAAAGCCATGATGGAAGACCTTTCCCTCCATCTCCTCGACATCGCCGAGAACGCCGTCGAGGCCAAGGCGCGCCGGGTCGACATCCGGGTCGAAGAGCGCCGGTCGAGGGACAAGCTCGTCCTCGTAGTGACCGACGACGGCCGGGGGATGGGGCCCCGCCAGCTCTCCCGGGCCCGGGACCCGTTCTACACGACCAAGAAGGTCCGGCGGGTCGGACTCGGCCTCCCTCTCCTCGCCCAGGCAGCCGAATCGGCCGGGGGGACGCTCCGCCTCCGGTCCGAGCCCGGCCGGGGGACGAAGGTCCGGGCGACGTTCAAGCTCGGCCATATCGACCGTCAGCCCTTGGGGGACGTGGCCGAGACCCTGGTCGCCCTCCTCGCCGGCCACCCGGAGGTCGAATTCCGCTACACCCATGTCACCGACACCGGACGATACGTGTTCCGGAGCCGGGAGGCGGCCGCCCGAAGGCCGCCCGGCGCTCCGGCCGTCTCCGGGATCCGAAAAAATATCCGCGACGGGCTGGCCCGTCTGAGGAGGATGTCCTAATGGTCGAACGCGTTTCGGAAATTGTGACGAAGTACCAGACCGACCCGGGGGCCGTCATCGCCATCCTTCAGGATGTCCAGGAAGTGTTCCATTACCTTCCCCGCGAGGCCCTCGAGGCGGTCTCCCGCGACCTGGCCATACCCCTGAGCCGGGTCCTCAGCCTGGCCACGTTCTACAAGGCCTTCAGCCTCAAGCCCAAGGGCCGGCATCCCGTCCACGTCTGTCTGGGGACGGCCTGCCACGTCCGCGGGGCCCAGCTCGTCCTGGAGAAGTTCGAGCGGGAGCTGGGGATCAAGACGGGGGAGACGAGCTCGGACCAGGCCTTCAGCCTGGACGCGGTCCGGTGCGTCGGCTGCTGCGGCCTGGCCCCGGTCGTCATGGTCGGGGAGGAGGTCCACGGGAAGATCACCCCGGCCAAGGTCACGGGCCTCGTCAAGAAATACAAGAAGTGACGGAGGACGACGATGCCGAAACTGACCATCGACGAACTGGCCAAGATGAGGGACCGGACCCGCCGGACCATGGTCCCGCGGGAAGGGGGCGAATTCCGGGCTAAAATCAACGTCCACATGGGGACGTGCGGGATCGCCGCCGGCGCTCGGGGGGTGATGACGGCCTTGCTCGAAGAGGTCGAGAAGCGGAGCCTCCAGGACGTCCTCTTGACGAGCTCCGGCTGCGCCGGCCTGTGCAGCCGCGAGCCGATGATGACCGTCGAGATGGCCGGCCGGGCTCCGGTGAAGTACGTCAACCTCGACCCGGCCAAAGCCCGGGAGGTCCTGGACAAGCACGTCCTCCGCGGGACCGTCGTCCGGGAGTACGCCCTGGGCGTCGGCAGCGAGAAGACGGACGTCTGAGGAGGAACGCCGTGGCCGAAGTCGCGACCCAAAAAACCTACCGCCTCCATCTCATGGTCTGCGCCGGAACGGGCTGCGTCTCGAATCACGCCTTCGAGATCAAGACGGCCCTGGAGAAGGAGGTCAAGAAGCACGGCCTGGAGAACGAAGTCACGATCGTCCCCACGGGCTGCAACGGATTCTGCGAGCGGGGGCCGATCCTCGTCGTCCAGCCGGGGAACATCTTCTACCAGCAGCTCTCGGTCAAGGACGTCCCTCACCTCGTCGAGGAGCATTTCCTCAAGGGGCGCCCGGTGGCCAAGCTCATGTACGTTCCTCCGGCCGAGAAGACGCCGGTCCCCGTCCTGAGCGACATCCCCTTCTTCAAGAAGCAGGTCCTCATCGCCCTCCGCAACCGCGGCCTCATCGACCCCGAGAAGGTCGAAGAGTACGTCGCCCGCGACGGCTACAAGGCCCTGGCTAAAGCCCTGTTCGAGATGAGTCCCGAAGCCATCATCTCCGAAATCACCCGCTCCGGCCTCCGCGGCCGGGGCGGGGCCGGGTTCCCGACGGGGTTGAAGTGGCAGCTCGTCCGGGGCGCGGCGAGCTCGAACGGCGGCGGGAAGTACATCGTCTGCAACGGCGACGAAGGCGACCCCGGGGCGTTCATGGACCGGAGCATTCTCGAGGCCGACCCGCACGCCGTCATCGAGGGGATGGTCATCGGGGCCAAGGCCATCGGGGCCACGGCCGGGTACGTCTACGTCCGGAACGAGTACCCCCTGGCCGTCGCCCGCCTGGGCGTGGCCCTGGACCAGGCCCGGTCCTTCGGGCTCCTCGGCCGGGACATCCTGGGCTCGGGGTTCGACTTCGACATCCAGATCAAGCGCGGGGCGGGGGCGTTCGTCTGCGGCGAGGAGACGGCCCTGATCGCCTCGGTCGAGGGCCGTCTGGGAGAGCCCCGGCCCCGGCCGCCCTATCCCGCCCAGAGCGGATTGTGGGGGAAGCCGACCTGCATCAACAACGTCGAGACCTGGGCCAACGTCCCGGTCATCATCGACCGGGGAGGCGCCTGGTTCGCCGGGATCGGGACGGCGACGAGCAAAGGGACCAAGGTCTTCTCCCTGGTGGGGAAAATCAACAACACCGGCCTCGTCGAGGTTCCGATGGGGATCAGCCTCCGGGAGATCATCAACGACATCGGCGGCGGCATTCCCGGCGGCAAGGCTTTCAAGGCCGTCCAGACGGGCGGGCCGTCGGGCGGCTGCATCCCCAAGGAGCAGATCGACCTGCCGATCGACTACGAGAGCCTGGCCGCGGCCGGGTCGATGATGGGCTCGGGCGGCATGGTCATCATGGACGAGGACACCTGCATGGTCGACGTGGCCCGGTACTTCCTGTCCTTCACCCAGGACGAATCGTGCGGCAAGTGCACCCCCTGCCGGGAGGGGACGAAGGCCATGCTCGACATCCTGACCCGGATCACCGAGGGGAAGGGGAAGGAGGAGGACATCGTCCTCCTCCAGGACCTGGCCACGGCCATCAAGGACACGGCCCTCTGCGGCTTGGGGAAGACCGCCCCCAACCCCGTCCTGACGACCCTCCGCTACTTCCGGGACGAATACGAAGCCCACATCCAGCGCCGGAAATGCCCGGCCCACGTCTGCCGGCAGCTCAACGTCTATACGATCGACCCCGAGCGCTGCCTGGAAAAGGGAAAGGGCTGCGACCTCTGCCGGCGCAACTGCGCCTCGGACGCGATCTCGGGCCAGAAGGGGCAGGCCCACGCCGTCCTCCAGGAGAAATGCATCAAATGCGGCGTCTGCGCCGACGTCTGCGCCTTCGGGGCGGTCAAGGTCGACTAGGAGGAGACGATGATTCATCTCAAGATTGATGGAAAACTCCTCGAGGTTGAGGACGGGACGACGCTCCTCAAGGCCGCCCAGAAGGCTGGGGCCAAGGTCCCGACCCTCTGCTACCATCCCGTGGTCGAGCCCTATTCGGCCTGCCGGGTCTGCGTCGTCGAGGTCGCCCACAAGGGGAAGAGCGACCTCCTGACGGCCTGCAACTCCAAGGCTGAGGAGGGGATGGACATCCAGACGGCTTCCGAGCGGGTCTTGACGGCCCGGCGCCTGAACGTCGAAATGCTCCTCGCCCGGGCCCCGGCCGCCGAACCCCTTCGGGAGATCGCCAAAGAGTTGGGCCTTGAAACGACCCGTTTCCCGGTCAAGGACCCCGAGGAGAAGTGCATCCTCTGCGGCCTCTGCGTCCGGGCCTGCGAGGAAGTCGTCGGGGCTTCGGCCATCAGCTTCGTCGAGCGGGGGACCGAGCGGAGCGTTTCGACCCCCTTCGGCGAGGAGTCCGAGGCCTGCATCGGCTGCACGGCCTGCGCCTACTTCTGCCCGACGGGGGCGATCACGGTCGAGGACACCTACGGCCGGAAGGTCATCCACGACGAGATGTACCTCGGCCCGACGACAGCCATCCGGGTCCCCATCCGCCAGGCCGTGCCCATGGTCCCGTTCATCGATAAGGAGGCCTGCATCCACTTCAAGACGGGGGCGTGCAAGGTCTGCGCCAAGGTCTGCGACCGCCAGGCCGTCAACCACGAGATGGAGGACGAGGTCCGGGAGGTCGAGACGGGCTCGATCATCGTCGCCTCGGGGTTCCAGACGTTCGACGCCCGCCGGATCCCGGCCTACGGCTACGGACGGTACCAAAACGTCCTGACGGCCATGGAGTTCGAGCGGCTGGTCAACGCCTCCGGGCCGACGGGCGGGAAGATCCTCCTGTCCGATGGGACCGAGCCCAAGGCCGTCGGGATCGTCCACTGCGTCGGCTCCCGGGACGACCACTACCACGAGTACTGCTCCCGGGTGTGCTGCATGTACTCTCTGAAGTTCGCCCACCTCCTCAAGGAGAAAACCAAGGCGGCGATCTACGATTTCTACATCGACATGCGCTGCTTCGGGAAGGGCTATGAGGAGTTCTACCACCGCCTCCTCGAGGAGGGGACCCACTTCATCCGCGGCCGGGTCTCCGAGATCTCGAAGCTCGCCCTGACCGACAAAGAGGAGGGGAAGCTCATCATCCGGGTCGAGGACACTCTCATCGGGGCCGTCCGCCGGATCCCGGTCGACATGGCCATCCTGGCCGTCGGCCTCGAGCCGGACAAGGCCCACAACTCCTTGGCCAAGACGCTCAACATTTCCTGCAGCCAGGACTCGTTCTTCCTCGAGCGTCACCCCAAGCTCGCCCCGGTCTCCTCGTTCTCGGACGGGATCTTCCTGGCCGGGACGTGCCAGGGGCCGAAGGACATCCCCGACACCGTGGCCCAGGCCGGCGCGGCCGCGGCCGAAGCCCTGGCTCTGGCCGACCTGGGAAAGGTCGAGCTCGAGCCGATCACGGCCGTCATCGACGACAAGCTCTGCTCGGGCTGCCAGGTCTGCGTCAACCTCTGTCCCTTCACGGCCATCGTTTACGACAAGGAGAAAGGCATCTCGGCCGTGACCGACGCCCTCTGCAAGGGCTGCGGGACCTGCGTCGCCGCCTGCCCGAGCGGGGCCTCGTACCAGAAACATTTCCGCGACGCCCAGATTTTCGCCGAAATCGAGGGCGTTCTCTCAACTTAGTCCCAGGAGGCGATCATGAGCCAAGTCCCATTCGAACCGCGGCTGGTCGGCTTCCTCTGCACCTGGTGCTCCTACACGGGAGCGGACCTGGCCGGAACGGCCCGGATGACGTACCCCCCCAACCTCCGGATCATCCGGGTCATGTGCAGCGGCCGGGTCGACCCCCAATTCGTCCTCAAGGCCTTCGAGGAGGGGGCGGACGGAGTCCTCATCTCGGGCTGCCATCCCGGAGACTGCCATTATCAGGAGGGCAACTACAAGGCCCTCCGCCGGCACCGGCTCCTCTCCCGCGTCCTCGAGCAGTACGGGATCGAGAAGGAGCGGTTCCGCCTGGAGTGGGTCTCCGCCTCGGAAGGGGTGAAGTTCCAGCGGGTGTGTGAGGAGTTCACCGACAAAATCCGGGGCCTGGGCCCCCTGAATCTCAACGGGAATGGAGGGCCGTCCCATGCCTGACGCCAAGCCTAAAGTCGCTTTCTACTGGTGCTCGTCCTGCGGGGGCTGCGAAGAGTCGATCGTCGACCTCGGGGCCGACATCCTCAAGGTCGTGGCCGCGGTCGACATCGTCTACTGGCCGGTGGCCCTGGATTTCAAGAAGAAGGACGTCGAGGCCATGCCCGACGGGTCGATCGCCGTGGCCTTCATCAACGGCGGCATCCGGATGTCGGAGCAGGAGGAGATGGCCCATCTCCTCCGCCGGAAGGCCGGGCTCGTCGTCGCCCACGGGGCCTGCGCCCATCTCGGCGGGGTCCCCGGGCTGGCCAACTTCTGGAACAAGGCGACGGTCTTCGATACCGTCTACCACAAGACCGTCTCCACGGCCAACCCGGCCAAGGCCGAGCCGCTCGTGAAAACCACGGTCGACGGCTATGACCTCACCCTCCCCGAGTTCTGGGACACGGTCAAGCCCCTCGACGCGGTCATCGACGTCGACTACTACCTGCCCGGCTGCGCCCCCCACCGCGACCTCATCATCAACGCCGTGATGGCCATCCTGGAGGGGAAGCTCCCGCCCAAGGGGTCGGTCCTCTCGCCCAATACCTCGTGCTGCGATGAATGCGACCGCAAGGACTCGAAGCCGGAGAAACTGTCCATCAAGGAGGTCAAGCGGCCGTACGAGGTCCTCCTCGACCCCAAGACCTGCTTCCTGGCCCAGGGAGTCATCTGCCTGGGGCCGGCGACCCGGGGGGGGTGCGGGGAGCGGTGCATTCACGGCCACATGCCCTGCCGCGGCTGCATGGGCCCGACCGACCAGGTCCGCGACCAGGGGGCGAAATTCCTGTCCGCCTTCGCCTCGATCCTCGAGGCCAAGGACGAGGCCGAGGTCGACCGGGTCGTCGATTCGATCGTCGACCCGGCCGGGACGTTCTACCGCTTCAGCCTGCCCTCGTCCATCCTCCGCCGGAAAAGAATGGAGGCCGTCCGATGAACCGACATATCACCATCGACCCGATCACCCGGCTCGAGGGCCACGGGAAGATCGAAATCTTCCTCGACGAAAAGGGCGACGTCGACCGGGCCATCCTCCAGGTCCCCGAGCTCCGCGGCTTCGAGCAGTTCGCCGTCGGCCGGCCGGTCGAGGAGATGCCCCGGATCACCCCTCGGATCTGCGGCGTCTGCCCGACGGCCCATCACATGGCCGCGACGAAGGCCGTGGACGCCGTCTTCAAGGTCGAGCCCACGTCCACCGGCCGGAAGATCCGGGAGCTCATCTACAACTCCTTCTACATGGAGGACCACACCCTCCACTTCTTCTTCCTCGGGGGGCCGGACTTCGTCGTCGGCCCCCAGGCCCCGGCGGCCGAGCGCAACATCCTGGGGGTCATCGGCAAGGTCGGGCTCGAGATCGGCGGAAAGGTCATTAAAATCCGGGAGGACGTCCGGGAGATCATGGTCCATCTCTGCGGCAAGGCCATCCATCCCGTCTGCGGCCTTCCCGGCGGGGTAGCCAAGGGCCTGGACGAGGAGCACCGGGCGAAGTTCCTGAAGACGGCCAAGGAGGCCGTCGCCTTCGCCGAGTTCGCCCTCCAGATCTTCGACGACGTCGTCCTGAAGAACAAGGGCTATGTCGACGTCGTCCTGGGCGAAGCTTACAAGATCAAGACCTACTACATGGGGATGGTCGACGCCCGCAACCGGGTCGATTTTTACGATGGCGACCTCCGGGTCGTCGACCCCGAGGGGAAGGAGTTCGCCAAGTTCAAGCCGGCCGACTACCTCGACCACATCGCCGAGCACGTCGAGCCCTGGACCTACGTCAAGTTCCCGTTCCTGAAAAAGGTCGGTTGGAAGGGTTTCGTGGAGGGGAAGGAGAGCGGGGTCTACCGGGTGGCCCCCCTGGCCCGGCTCAACGCGGCCGAGGGAATGCAGACGCCCCGGGCTCAGGTCCATCACGACCGGATGTACTCCGTCCTGGGCGGAAAGCCCGTCCACAACACCCTGGCCTTCCACTGGGCCCGGCTCATCGAGGCCCTCCAGGCGGCCGAGAAGATGGTCGAACTCCTCGAGGACCCCGAGATCACCGGGACCGACATCCGGCGCCTCCCGACGGCCGTCCCGAGCGAAGGGATCGGGATCGTCGAGGCCCCCCGGGGGGTGCTCGTCCATCATTACAAGACCGACTCCCGGGGCCTGGTCACGGCCGCCAACCTCATCGTGGCCACGATCGGGAATGCGGCCGCGATCAACATGTCGATCGAGAAGGCGGCCAAGACGTTCATCAAGGGGGGGGTCGTCTCCGAGGGGCTCCTCAACATGGCCGAGCTGGCCTTCCGGCCCTACGACCCCTGCCACGGCTGCGGAACGCACGCCTACCCGGGCGGAATCCCGTTGACGGTCGACGTCCTGGGACCGGACGGGACTTTGGTCCGCCGGCTGCGCCGGGAATGAGGGGGAGAAATTCCTGATATAATAGGCCCTCCGGAGCGAGCGACCGTGAGGAGGAGATGAACGTCCGGCCGACGTCTTTGCGGACGAAGATCATCCTGAGCTTTCTCGGGGTCATCGTCGTCGGCGGGCTGCTGTCGTTCGTCTTCGGCTCCCGGCTCATCCGCCGAACCCTCATCACCCAGGCCCAAGCCAAGATCCGTTATGACCTCTCCTCGGCCTGGATGGTCTTCAACGGGAGGCTGAGCGACATCCGGGACGTCGTCCGCCTGACCGCGGCCCGGGAGAGCCTCCGGGAGGCCTTGGCCAAGGGACGGCTGGAGCTCCTCCTGAAGTACTTGAGCCGGGTCCGGGCCGAAAACGGCCTCGACGTCCTGAACCTCACCGACCCCGGCGGACGGGTCATCCTCAGGACGAGGACGCCGGCCTCGACGGGCGACGACCTGGCTCCCAACCCGATCATCCGCCAGGCGCTCGAAGGGGAGATCAGCGCCGGGCCGGAAATCGTCACCCAAGACGCCCTGGGGAGGGAGAGCGCGGACTTGGCCGCCCGGGCGGCCATCGACCTCGTCTCCACGCCGAGAGCCGCCCCGCGCGAGGGAACCCGGGAGACGAGCGGGATGATGCTCTCCGCCGCCGCCCCGGTCTTGGCCGAGGACGGGACCCTCCTCGGGGTCCTCCAGGGAGGGGTCCTCCTCAACCGGAATTTCGAGATCGTCGACCGGGTCAAGGAGCTCGTCTTCAAGGACGAGCGCTACAAAGGCCTAGAGACGGGCACGGCGACGGTCTTCCAGGGCGACGTCCGGATTTCGACCAACGTCACCGACGAGCGCGGGGAGAGGGCCATCGGGACCCGGCTCTCCGAGGAGGTCAAGCGGGCGGTCCTCGACGAGGGGCGGCCGTGGCTCGCCCGGGCGTTCGTCGTCAAAGACTGGTACATCACCGCCTACGAGCCCATCCGGGACGCCGCCGGGCGGATCATCGGCATCCTCTACGTCGGGATCCTCGAGAAGCCCTACCTCGACGAGGCCGCCCGGGTCCTCCGGGCGTTCGCCTGGATCGGCGTCCCGACGATCGCCGTCCTCTTCGCCATCCTCTTCCTGGCCACGACCCGGATCGTCCGGCCGCTCCAGACCATGGCCGCGGCCGCCAGGGAAATCGCCCGGGGCGACCTGTCCCACAGAGTCGAGGTCAAGTCCCGGGACGAGGTCGGGGCCCTGGCCGAGTCCTTCAACCTCATGACCGACCATCTCCGCGAGGCCAACGCCGAGCTCATCGAATGGGGGAAGACGCTCGAAAAAAAAGTCGAGGAGCGGACCCGGGAGCTGCGCGAAATCCAAGACCATCTCGTCCAGTCCGAGAAGCTCGCCTCGATCGGCAAGCTGGCCGCGGGCATCGCCCACGAGATCAACAACCCCCTGGGCGGGATCCTCATCTACGGCCATCTCATCCTCGAGGACACGCCTCCCAACCGTCCCCAATACGAGAACCTCAAGAAGATCATCAAGGAGACGACCCGCTGCAAGGACATCGTCAAGGGCCTGCTGGACTTCGCCCGGCCCCGGGAGCCGGAAACGGTCCCCACGGACGTGGCCGACGTCCTGGAAAAGTGCCTGGATTTCACCAAGCGCCAAGCCCTCTTCCAGAACATCAGAGTCGAGAAGGCCTTCGGCCCGGACCTTCCCCGGGTCGTCGGCGACCCGGCCCAGCTCCAGCAGGTCTTCATGAACCTCATCCTCAACGCCGCCGAAGCCATGAACGGCCAGGGGACCTTGGGCCTCCGGGTCGAGGTCGACGCCGGCCGGGGCGAGCTAGTCGTCGACTTCGCCGACACCGGCCACGGCATCCGGGAGGAGCACAAGGCCCGGCTGTTCGAGCCGTTCTTCACGACCAAGGAGGTCGGGCTGGGGACGGGCCTCGGCCTGGCCATCAGCTACGGGATCATCCGGAAGCACCAGGGCACGATCGACGTCCGGAGCGAGGCCGGGAAAGGCACCGTCTTTACCGTCAGGCTGCCTCTCCAGGGGAGGAAGTCGTGATCCGCCCCCTGCCCGTTCTCGTCGTCGACGACGAGGAGTCTCTCCGGGACTCGATGAGCCAGGTCCTCTCCCGGGAGGGGTATGTCGTCAAGAGCGCGGCCACCGGCCGGGACGGCCTGGCCGCCTTTAACGAGGCGACGTTCGGGGCCGTCTTTCTCGACCTCCGGCTCCCCGACCAGGACGGCCTCTCCGTCCTTCGCCAGATGCGCCAAGCCAGGCCGGAAACTCCGGTCGTCATCATCACCGGCTACGGCTCGATCGAGTCGGCGGTCGAGGCGATCAAGCTCGGGGCGTTCGATTACCTGACCAAGCCCTTCACCCCGGAGGAGCTCCGGGTCATCACCCAGAAGGCGGTCGACAACCGGGCCCTGGTCCTGGAGAACATCCTCCTCCGGACCGAGCTCCGGACCGTTCGCGACTTCGACCCGATCATCGGCGGCGGGAAATCGCTTCGCCACGTTCTCGAGCTCGTCGACCTGGCGGGGCCGGCCGACTCGGCCGTCCTTCTCGGCGGCGAGAGCGGGACCGGAAAGGAACTCGTCGCCCGGGAAATCCATGCCCGGAGCCGCCGTCAAGCGGGGCCCTTCGTCACCCTGGATTGCGGGCTGGCCGAACGCGAGCTCGAGAGCGAGCTCTTCGGACGTCAGCCCGAAAACGTCCGGGAAACCCCGGACCGCCGCCTGGGCCGGGTCGAGCTGGCCGACGGCGGAACGCTGTTTCTCAAGGAGGTTTCGCAACTCCCCGCCCGCCTCCAGAGCGAGCTCGTCCGGGTCATCGAAACCGGAGATGTTCTCCGGCCGGGGAGCTCTCGTCCGGTCCCGGTCGACGTCCGGTTCATCGCCGCCTCGAGCCTCAACCTGGCCCAGGCCGTCGGGCGGGGAGCCTTCCGGGAGGACCTTTATTTCCGCCTGAACGTCATCCCGATCCATCTCCCCCCGCTCCGGGAGCGGAAAGAGGACCTTCCCCGCCTCGTCGACCACTTCCTGAAGAAATACAGCGGCAAGGCCGGCAAGACGGTGACCTCGATCTCGACCCGGGCTCTCCTCGTCCTCAACGAGTACGACTGGCCGGGCAACATCCGGGAGCTGGACAACACGGTCGAGCGGGCCGTCGTCCTCGCCCGGGGCCCGACGGTCGAGGTCGAGGACCTCATGAGCCGCGGGATCTCGATGGGGATTCCGGCCTTGGCCTGGGCGGGGGGGCAATTCAGGCCTCTCGAAGAAGTCGAACGGGAATACATCAAAGCCGTCCTCCGGGGGCAGAACGGCAGCAAGGGGCGGACGGCGACGATCTTGGGCATCGACCGAAAAACGCTCTGGGCCAAGGTCAAAAAATACGGCCTGGAGGGGAGGGATAATCCATGAGCGCTTCTTCAGCCAAGATTCTGGTCATCGACGACGACCCGGATTTTCGGGAGGCCGTGACGGCCATCCTGGCCTCGGCCGGGCACCGCGTCGTCCCGGCCTCGGGTCCCGACGACGGGAAGGCCAAGGTCCTGGCCGAGCGGCCCGACCTCGTCCTCCTCGACATCATGATGGACAGCCTGTTCGACGGCTACGCCCTCTGCCACGCCATCAAGACGGCCAAGGAATTCGAGAGCGTCCGGGGTACGCCGGTCGTCTTCGTCTCGGCGGTCAAGGACATCGCCGGCTCCCGCTTCGGGTTCCACGGCGGGGCCGATGGTCTGAGCGCCCCGGACGACTACCTCGACAAGCCGGTGAAGCCGGCCGACCTCCTAGCTCTCGTCGACCGCTTCCTGTCGCGATAGGATGACCCTTTCGCCGCTCGTCCTGGTCATCGACGACGAAGAGTCGATGCGGGACTCATGCGCCCAAATCCTCGTCCGGATGGGCTGCCGGGTCGAGACCGCGGCCGACGGGGAGGCGGGCCTCCGCCGGGCGGGGGAGGCCCGGCCGGACGCGGTCATTGTCGACCTCAAGATGCCGGGGATCGGGGGGCTGGAGGTCCTGGACGCAGTCCGGGCCCTCGACCCCCAAATCGTGACGATCGTCATCACCGGCTACGCGACCGTCGACGCCGCCGTCGAAGCGATGAAAAAAGGGGCTTACGATTTCCTCCCCAAGCCCTTCTCGCCCGACGAGCTCCGGCTCATCATCGGCCGGGCCTTGGAGCGGCGGCATCTCGCCCTGGAGGCGGAGCGCCTGCGGCGGGAGAAGAAGCTCATCGAGGACAACGTCATCACCCTCGTCTCCCATCAGCTCCGCAGCCCGCTCGTCGCCGTCCAGCAGTATTTCGAGGTTCTTCTGGCCGGGATGGCCGGCCGCCTCGAGGAAAAGCCGCGGGAGATGATCCGGAAAGCCAACGAGCGGCTGACCGGCCTGATGAACCTGATCAACGACTGGCTCGACCTGGCCAAGATCGACAAGGGGGGCCTCGTCGGCAAGCAGCGGCCCCTGGACCTCCGACCCCTTCTCGAAAAGCAGGTCGAATTCCTGACTCCCCTGGCCTCCGAGTACGGCCTCGTCCTTGCCTGGGGAGAGTCCCCCGTCGGCCTCCCCGCCGCCCTGGGCGACCCGGCCTCGCTCGAGCAGGTCTTTTCGAACATCCTCCACAACGCCATCGTCTACAACCGGCCGGGCGGGCGGGTCGAGGTCCGCCTGGGCGAGGCCGAGGAGTCCGTCGTCGTCACCATCCGGGACACCGGGATCGGGATCGCGGCCAAGGACCTCCCCCTCATCTTCGACGAATTCTACCGCGTCTCCCGGGGCGAGAGTTCCGGGGCCAAGGGCTCGGGGCTCGGCCTTCCCATCGCTAAAAAAATCGTCGAGGCCCATGGGGGCCGGATCGAGGCGGCGAGCGTCCTGGGGGAGGGGACGACGTTCACCATCCGCCTTCCCAAAGCCCCTCCCGAAAACGAAAGACGTTGAATCCAAGGGCGCCGATGTTGACGCCCGCCGGAGCCGGGACGAACATTCTTGTCCTGGGGTTGGGAAACGAGCTGTACGGGGACGACGGGGCGGGACTCCTCGCCGTCCGGAGGCTCGAGCGGGAATGGACGGCGAACCCTCCCCGGCCGACGCCCGGCCTGACCGTCGCCTTCGAGGCCTGCCCGCTGTCCGGGGCCGCCCTTCTCGATGTCGTCCGCGGCGCGGACGCCCTGCTCATCATCGATACGATCCTCCGGGACGAGCCGGTCACCGGACGGGTTTCCATCCTGGACGGGGCGGACATCCGCGACCTCCCCGGGCCTTCTCCCCATTACATCTCGGTCCCCCAGACCCTGGCCCTGGGGCGGAGCATCGGCCTTCACATGCCCGGGAAAGTGACCGTCGTCGCGGTCGAGGCCAAGAACCTTTATCGTCTGGGCGAGGGGTTGACGGCCGAAATGGAGGCCGCCCTGCCGGCGGTCGTCGCCGCCGCCCGGGCCGTCCTCGAAGGCTGGGCGGCCGGCCTTAGAGGTACTTGCCCATGATGTAGTTCTGGAGATGCTCGATCGTGATCTTCTGGGCCGAGATGAGCGACTTCACGACGTCGCCGATCGAGATCATCCCCTGGAGCTTCGTTTTATCGATGACCGGGAGATGGCGAATCCGCCGCTGGGTCATCAAGGCCATGCACTCCTCGGCCGTCGTTTCCGGCTGGACGCAGAAGACCTGGAGAGTCATGATCTCCTTGACCGGCGTCTCGAGGGAGGATTTTCCCTTCAGGACGACCTTCCGGGCGTAATCACGCTCCGAAAGCATCCCCACGACTTGGTCCTTGTAGACAACGACGAGGGCGCCGACGCTCTTGTCGGCCATGAACTTGAGGGCGTCGATGACCTTGGCCTCCGGGGAAATCGTCCAGACTTGATTCCCCTTTTCGGCGAGCATGTGTTTGACGGTGAACATTTCGTCAGCCTCCCCGATAAAAGTGCGGCAATCGAAAAAACCTCATGGAATACCGTTTTTATATCGGAATCGAGGGGCGAAGTCAAATCCGAAGTCAAAGGGTGATTTCGACCGGCCGGCCGTCGAAAACGACCGTCCGGACGGCCTTTTCGCCCGCCACTAGGACCTCGACCGTCCGCCGGAGGGGCGGCCGCATCCGCGACCCGCGGCCGAGCCGGAGCGAGAGCCGCCTCGGGTCGTCCCGCCAGACGATCTCGGTCCGCATCCAGTCCCCCTGCTTGTAGGCGAATGACCGCCCGTCGTCCTCGTAGAGCGACGCCGTCCCGTCCGCCCCCGAGTAGACGACGAGGGTTAGGGGCGCGTCGACGGCCTCATCGACGTATTGTTTGACCGGCCCGAGGGGCAGGATGGCGCCCGTCCGGACATGGAGGGGGGTCGTTTCGAGGTCCACCGGCCGGTCGATGTCCCGGCCTCCGGCGAGGCGTTCCTCGGTCCAGAAGTCGTACCACGTACCTGGGGGCAGGTAGAGGCGGCGGCTCGTCGCCCCCTTTTCCACGACCGGCGAGACGAGGATGTCCGGTCCCCAGAGGAACTGGTCGCCCCGGCCGACGGCCGCCGGGTCGTCGGGGAAGTGGAGCCAGAGGGCCCGGATGAGGGGGAGTCCGGTCTCGCAGGCCTCCTGGGCCGCGGTGTAAATGTAGGGGAGCATCCGGTAGCGGAGCTCGAGGTATTTGCGGAGGATGGGTTCGACCCGGGGATTGCGGAGTTCGGCCGGGTCGGGGATGAAGGTCGTCGTCTCCTTCGGCCCGCCGTCGCCTCCGTCCCAGCCCCAAGGGAGGCGAAGATGCCAATGGCGGCCGTGGGACCGAAACGACGGGCAGAAGGCTCCGAACTGGAACCAGCGGACATGGAGCTCGCCGGTGTATTCGGCCGTCGGGATGAACCCCCCGATGTCCGTTCCCCAATAGGGAATGCCCGACAATCCGGTGTTGACCGCGACCGGGACGTGGGTCTTGAGGGTCTCCCAGAGGGATTGGACGTCGCCCGACCAGAGGAAGGCGGCGTAGCGCTGCATCCCCGGCGCGCCGTTGCGGTGGAGGGCGAACGGCCTCTCGTCCGGCCGCCAGAGCCGGGAGCCTTGCCAGTACATCCGGTGGCGGTTGAGGCGGGACGGAGCGTCGAGCCCGTCCCCCTGGTCCGGCCACCAGCCGTCCACTCCGAGGTCGAACAAGGGTTTGTGATAGGGCCAGTAGCAGGCGACGTCGCGGTCTTCGGGCCACTTGTCGTCCGGAGTTCGGCCGCTCGGGACGGCGTTTTTCGGGTCGCAAGGCCCCCCAGCCGTGCCCGACAAGCGGCGTCCTTCGATGACGATGTGGAGGACGACCTTGTAGTCCCGGGCGTGGAGGTCGTCGATCGTTTTTTTGGGATCGGGGAAATTGCCGGCGTGCCAGGCGAATTCGCCGTTCCGGGTGTTCCAGCCCGAGGGGCAGAATTCGGTCCCGAGATAGATGAGGGCGTCGCAGGGAAGCTTCTTCTCCCGCATCGTCCGGGCTACGGCCAGGACTTCTTCGGGCCCGGCCAAAGTCCGGTGGGACTGCATGTACCCGAGCGTCCAGAGGGCGGGCAGCTCGGCGAAGCCCGTGACCCGGGCGTACTCGCGAACGATCTCCTTCGGGTCGGCGGAGGCGACGACAAAAACGTCCAGGGGGAGGGCGTCGCCGAAGGGAGAGAATTTTCCCTCAGGGCCGGTGAAGTCGAACGACCCCCAGGGAGAATGGATGAACATCCCCCAGCCGTCCGTCCCGACGAGCCATTGGACCGGCGCCCGGCCGCCGTGGGTTCGGAGGTTGTACCCCCCCTGGCCGTTGCGCATCCGGTCGGTCGTTCTCTTGCGGTCGAACTGCGGCCCGCCCTGGCCGAGGCCGAGGAGAGGGCCTCGGGGGAGAAGGAACCTCATCCCCGCGCCGGCGGAGTCCAGGGCCAAGCGCTGGACGGTTTTTCCGTCCCTGGTTTCGACGTGGAGGGCCGGCGGCTCCGGGGTGAAGCGGACGACCAGGTTTCCTGAACGGACCGGACGGAGTTTGCGGTCCGTCCGGGCGCTCGCGACCCGTTTCCCTTCGGCCGCCGGGACGAGGAAGCCGCCGTCGGGCACCGAGGCCGGACCGCCTTTCCCGAGGGGGAGGAGAGTGAGTCTCACGGTCGCCGGGCCGACCTCGGAGACGACGACTTCGACCGGTTTTCCGGCCACGAGGATGTCTTCGTCCTGGCCGCGGAGGACGCCTCGGACGAGGCAGGCGGCGGCCCCGGCCGAACCGATTTTCTTGAGGGCTTCGCGTCGCGAGAGAAAGGGGGTGGGCATTGATGCGCCTTTCAATTTTGATATATAGTATATCAGAATGCCCGTTCGAAAAAACGCGCCGGGAGATGAAGGGAATTCCCGCGGGCAACGGGCTTTGACTCCAACAAAATCTCAAGACAGGGAGGAAACATGCGGCCACGCGGGTTGACTCTCGGATTATTGTCCGTCTTCGTCGTTTCGGCCGTCGTCGCGGAGGCCCAGGGGCCCCCGGTCGAGGGCCTCCTCAAGGATTTCAAGTTTCGAAACCTCGGCCCCTTCCGGGCCGGGTCCTGGGTGACGGCCTTCGCCGTCCCCGACGCTCCGCTCCGCGACCACCTCACGACGTTCTACGTCGGGACACGAAACGGCGGCGTCTGGAAGACGATGAACGCCGGGACGACGTTCGAGCCCGTCTTCGACGGCCAGCCGAAGCTTTCGATCGGCGACGTCGTCGTCGCCCCGTCCGCCGGGAACATCGTCTGGGTCGGGACGGGCGAGCCCTATTGCGCCCGCTCCTCCTCCTCGGGGGACGGGGTTTGGAAATCGACGGACGCCGGAGCAAGCTGGGCGAACGTGGGCCTCCGCGATTCCCACCATATCGCCCGCCTCCAAATCCACCCCACGAATCCCGACATCGTCTATGTGGCGGCGATGGGGCATCTCTTCACCCCCAACGCCGAGCGGGGGGTGTTCAAGACGGCCGACGGCGGCCGGACCTGGCAGAAGGTCCTGTTCGTCAACGACAAGATCGGGGCCGTGGACCTCGTCCTCGTCCTCTCGTCGCCGGACACCCTCTACGCGGCCATGTACGACAAGGTCCGGCTGCCCTGGCACTACGAAATCGGCGGGCCGGAGAGCGCGGTCTACAAGACGACGGACGGCGGGAAGACCTGGACCCGGCTGGGCGGCGGGCTGCCGACCGGGCGGGTCGGACGGATCGGCCTCGACGTCTTCCAGAAAAACCCGAACATCCTCTATGCCGTGGTCGAGAATGGGAACAAGCGCCCGCCGACGGCGCAGGAGGCCGAGCTCGATAAGAAGCGCGGCGGAACGCCCCCCTCCCGGACGGCGGGCAACGAGGTCTTCAGGTCGGACGACGGCGGGCGCTCCTGGCGCAAGGTCAACGCCGGCTACGAGGCCGCCCTGAACAAGGCCCCCTATTCGTTCAACCAGCTCCGCCTCGACCAGAGCGACCCGGAGACGGTCTACATCACCGGCCAGTCCCTGGCCTCGACGAACGACGGGGGGAAGTCTTGGAAGGGTTTGAGCTGGCCCTCGGACGGGGTCATGCCCAAGGCTTTCGGCGACTGGCGCGCGATGTGGGTCGACCCCCAAGACTCGAACCGCCTTATTTTCGGTTCGGACGGCGGAGTGAACATCTCCTACGACCGGGGCAAGACTTCGTACCACGCCGCCAACCTTCCCCTGACCGAGTACTACGCCGTCGGGGTCGACATGGAAGACCCCTACAATATTTACGGCGGCCTCCAGGACCACGACTCGTGGAAGGGGCCGTCCAACGGCTGGGCGGGCGAGATTTCGCCCTCGGACTGGGTGACGGTCGGCGGCGGCGACGGGATGTACAACTGCGTCGACCCGACCGACAGCCGCTGGCTGTACAAAAACCGGGAATTCGG
>Ga0233423_10000646_pt1 | contig 17800 bp, 19 predicted proteins | sample Watercolumn_Mata_FD_180713 | JGI IMG/M metagenome (GOLD analysis project Ga0233423, IMG submission 180713) | Freshwater microbial communities from Lake Matano, South Sulawesi, Indonesia - Watercolumn_Matano_2014_112_MG | ecosystem: Environmental > Aquatic > Freshwater > Lake | place: Indonesia...
CGGGGAGCGCCTCCTGGAGGACATGGAGGTTCATGACGAACTGGCCCCGGCCCTGGCTCCGTTCCAATACATCGTGGGCACCACCGCCCGCCTGGGCGGAGTGCGGCTGGAATACGCCACCCCCCGGGAGATGGCGGCCCGTGTTGTGGAGGTTTCCCAACACAACGAGGTGGCCCTCCTCTTCGGCCCGGAAAACTTCGGCCTCACCAACGAGGAGCTGCCCTTCTGCCACGCCCTGGTGCACATCCCCACCGGGGAATGCTCGTCCCTGAACCTGGCCCAGGCGGTGATGGTCCTGGCCTACGAGATTTTCACCGCGGCCGGCGACAAAACCCGGTTCGTCCCCCGCCTGGCCAACTCCCGGGAACTGGAATCCATGTATGAGATGCTCCAGGAGACCCTGGTGAAGATCAACTTCATTTCCCATCAGAACCCGGAGCACTGGATGTTCAACGTGCGCCGGCTCTTTTCCCGGCACGGCCTGAGGGCCCGGGAGGCCCAGGTCATCAAGGGCATCTGCCGGCAGATCGACTGGTACGTGGGGAAGAGGCTGGAGGGGTTTGAGAAGAAACCGGGGGAAGGAAGGTAGGGTATCCGGTTACCCAGTTCCTTCCCCCTCAATCTTTGCGTAGCGTCAGCAGGTAAGTAGGGAAATCGTCGGCTTAATTCAGCCTGCCATCTCCTTAATTACGGCGCAGGCGTCGCCGTACCAGCGAGCTGCTCTATCCAGGTGGTCTCCTGTGGACCTCAGCCTCCAGGCATTTTTATCGCTTTCGTAAAGCCCTCCGGCATTGAAAGCCGCAGCCACCAAAATCGGGTCATTCCCGGTTCTGTCCCAGCGATACTTGATCTCCGCGCCACCTATGTCAATGTTTGTGGCATAGTCATAAAGAGGATGAACCTCAGGCGGCTCGGGGCGTCGCTCATAAACCGGCGCTACTTTGAAAGCGTCGTAGCTGAGATGGTGCCGCTGAATCACCTCGCGGGCGGTGGTGGCCAATGTTTGCATGGGACCGGCGCTGTAATCGCCCCACAAGTGGGGGGATACATCCGTTACTTCCACGTGGGGTTCCCAACGGAACGTGTAAGGTCCGGTAAAACCGTACTTCCGGTAAATTCCCGTTTCTGTGGCGATCGTCATGATGATCAGGGCCATGGGAATCTGGTATTTCTTGGATGCAGCCAAAATTTCTTCGCCGCAGCGTTTCATGATTTCCCTGCAAGTGATGGGTTCCCCTCGAGTCCGGATAGGCTCATCGCCATCTGCATAGTCCCGGAGGTAAACGCCTCTTTCATCATAGCGCCATTCCTGGCCGTCAAAATAACTGTGCCAACTTTGTGACCCCGGTAAGGGAGTCTCTCCCAGTTCCCCTGGAGTTATGGGCGTTTCCTTCAACGGAGGACGGTCGGAAATAATTTGCGGGACCGGTGGCGCCTCCGGGGACCCGGTCCAGGAATAAATAGCGGCGGCCAAATTCTCGGCCCACTCCCGGTCACCGCCGGCCGGATATCTGCCTGACATAAGATCATCCAGGTCAAGGTCCACCATCTCCAGGTGGGGCGTTTCGAAGCTCAGGGGCGTCAATCCCAACCCCCGCCCCAGGGAGTGAAGCTCTTTCCACCACTGCTCCTTTTTGCCGCCGTCATCCCAACTCCATTTGCCGTTTTCAAAGAGGACGAAGTCCGCGGCCACTCCATATTGATGGTTGGAATGCCAGGCTCTGGCATAAGTGACAATATCACCGGGCCGGGTGCGGCCCTGGGCATAAAGGTAGCGTTGTCGCTGGGGTGTGCGAAATCCTTCAAAAAGCCGGAAAGGGAGTTCCTTCGATTCCAGCTTGGCCAGTAAATCCGTCACCTTTTGACGGAATACCGGATGCAGATGCTCTAAGGTGGTATCCCGGGTCTCAGACATCGGCCAGCCTCCTTTTTCCCAAGATTGATCCAAAGAAATTCGAAAATTCTTTACAGTATCCGTGATCAGTCAGTTTCAATCTTATAAAAGATTGCCAGGTATGGTCCTTCGGCGTCAGGCCTGGGTTGATATAAGAGGGTGGCAAGAATCCAGGGGCTTTGATCCTCAAGCTGTTGCTCGAGTTCATCCTCTGGTCCCGCAAGGCGAACTGCCTTGTATTTGATGATCTCAGACATACTTCCCTCCTAACTGTCAATTTCTTTCATGATGCCAAGTAAGTCATCCATTCCCCCTGGTGGGTTATCTATAAAGCGATCAGGGTCTTTAAGTTTAGGGTCAATTGAGGGATATTCTCGTTCTATCCATTTCACCGCTTTTTCTCTCTTTCCCTTATCTTGAATTTTTTGTCTGATAAGGCGCCTCATTGGACTCAAATCCTGGCTACTTGTTACCGTTTTCACAGGTTTCCCTTCAGGATTAAATACCATTTGCGCACTTTCGCTTTTAACAGCGCGAGGGCCCACGGCAAACTTCTCCTTTATCTCACCGGATTGGAGAAATTCCATTTTTACATAAATATCGCTCACCAGCTCCGGTGTTTCATCAGCCTTACCGCTGCCGGCAGGCCCTCCGGACACCACTACTTTACCGGTGGGGATATAGTAATACTGGTTGCGAATAAAGCCGAAACGGACGTGGGGCACCTGGGTCTGGGGGTTCTCGCTGACGTCCAGCCCGACGACACTTTGGACCGAGGCGGTAATATAGCCATTGGCGGCGCAGCCCTGGCAGATAAGCATGCTGACGGAGATCAGTCCCAGGCCGACCAACAACTTCACTTTTCGGCAGTTCATGGCATCCACTCCTCTGTGTCGGTATTAGTGGCAGCGGTGATGTTGGCGGGCGTGGGAGCATGGCCCTCCACGATTAGGGGTTCCCCGGGGGTGGCGCTGACCTGGACTATCCCGTGCCAGTCCGGAGCAAACTGGGTCTGTTGCAGGCTCTGATAACCGAGCACCAGGCCGTTGTTGGGGCCTCCGGTGCGCACGGCAAGTCCCAGGGTTTGACAACGGTAGGCGGCGGCGGATTGATCCGGCGCATTTTTGGTGGATACCAGGCCGATGCCTAAAACCAAGGTGTGGTGAGTGCCGTCGGCTGATTGCCAAGAAACGCAGCCGGGTAGAGACAGGAGAGTCGCGATGAACAGGACCAAGGACAAGGTGGTCCCGGTTATTGGGGAAAGCCTTCGCCGGTTGGGACTGCGTCGCCACATGGGGCTTCTCCTTTACGAGTGGACGCAGACGGCAGGATGGGTGGTGAAAAGGCTCAGCCTAAGTTCAGCATATCCTATACCCAAATAGGTTCAGATGTAAACTAAAAAAAGATAGAATAGATGAGTTATTAATAAATATTTATTATTCCGCAAGCTGGCATATTCGGATTCGAATTATCCCTAAATCGCAAGTGACGGCCCGATTAAATTCCTTTCCTTTATGGCTTATAGTACATCAAATGCCCGGCAAAGGGGGCTACCGCCTCTTCCAGGGCCTTTTGCTCCTCCGGGGTCATGGGGGTGAAGTGCTGCGCGGCGTGGGCCAGGGCCTTGACCTGGCCCGGGGTGTCGCAGCCGATGACCACCAGGCTGACGCTCTGGCTCAGGGCGTAGGCCACCAATTCGAAGGTCAGCTTTCCCGGCTCTTCCGCCATCCGGGGCAGCAGCCCCCGACAGAGCACCTTCATGCCGATGACTCCCAATCCACGCTCAAAGACCTCCGCGGCCAGGGGCAGAAAGGAGCGGTCGTGGGGCTCCGCGGGATTGACCGGCAGCAGCACCGTGTCGAAATCGTAAAGGTCCAGGGCCCGGCGCAGAATATCGGGATTATGGTGGCCGGTGACGCCGATAAAGCGGGTCCAGCCCTTCTCCTTGGCCTCCCGGAAGGCCTCCAAAATTCCGCCGGGAGCAGTGATGGCATCCAGGTCCTCCGCGGTGCGCACGTCGTGGATCTGCCACAGGTCCAGGTGGTCGGTGTCCAAATTCTTCAGGGTCACGGAGAGATGGGCCATGGCCTCTTTATAGGTGCGGCCGTGGGACTTGCTGGTCAAGAAAACCTGCTCCCGATGCCCCTTCAAGCCTTTGCCCAGATAAGCCTCGCTGCCGGAGTAGGCCCGGGCCGACTCGAAGTACCTGATGCCGGCAGCCAGGGCTGCCTCGATCACCCCCTGGGCCTTTTTCTCTTCACCGTAAGTGCGCAGGATACCCTCGCCGCCCAGCCCCAGGATGGTGGCCTGATGTCCGGTGCGGCCCAGGGGACGTGTGAGAATGGTCATGTATCTCCTCCTGAAAGATTAACCGTCGAGACGCAGCGGGTAGTGGTCAGATAAGTCCTTTTTTTACTGACCCCTGACCCCTGGCCCCTGCCCCCTGCCTTGACAGGCAAATGCCGCCTGTTATGTTAGAAGATAAGATGTCCGACTCCAAAGTAAAGTCTCCCTCCCCCTATCCGGCGTTGGCCGGGGCCCTGGAGCAGGCGCCCAAATCCGCGTGCGGCGTTTACCTGTTCAAAGAGGCCGGGGGCCGGGTGCTGTACGTGGGGAAGGCGGTGAACTTAAGGAACCGCCTGCGCTCCTATCTCCAGAACCCGGAGCGCCATGATCCCAAGACGGACCTGATGCTGAAAAAGGCGGCCCGGGTGGATTTTTTGCTCACCGCCAGCGAACGGGAGGCCCTGATCCTGGAGCGCAACCTCATCAAGGAACACCGGCCCCGCTTCAACGTCATGCTCCGGGATGACAAGAATTATCTCTGTCTTCGCCTCAATCTGAAAGAAGAATATCCCACCTTGCGCTTCGTGCGGCGGTTTCACGCGGACGGCGCCCTCTATTTCGGGCCGTATTCTTCGGCAAGCATGGCCCGGGAGACCTTGAAGGTGATGAAGCGGGCCTTCAAACTGCGCACCTGCAAGGAGAGCCGCCTGGCCCCCCGCTCCCGGCCTTGTCTCGAATACCAGTTGGAACAGTGTCTGGCCCCCTGCGCCGGCATGGTGGACTGCGACTCCTACCGCCAGGCGGCCCGGGAGGCAGTGCAGTTCCTCAAAGGCCGGGGCCGGAACCTGGTGCAGCAGCTCAAGGCCCAGATGGCGGAGGCCGCGGCCAATCTGGAGTTCGAAAAGGCCGCAATGCTCCGGGACCGGATCACGGCCATCGATCAGACCTTGGCGCGCCAGGACATGGCCCGGCCCAATTTTATGGACCAGGACGTCCTGGGCCTGGCCCGGAAAGACGGCCGGGCCCTGGTGTTGGTGCTCATGGTGCGGGGGGGCCTGGTCACCGGCTCCCGGGAATACTATTTCCCGGACTCCCTGCCGGAGAGCGAGTTGCTGGGAGGCTTCCTCAAGCAATACTATACCGAGGAAAGGCCGCTGCCGGACGAGATTCTGCTGCCCTGCGACCTCCCGGAAAGGCGGCTCCTCCAGGAGGTCTTCCGGGAGCAGAAAGGGGCGGCGGTGCGATTGCTGGCGGGGAAGAAGGGCGAGGAAACCCCGGCCCTGACTCAGAAAACCAACCACCGCACCCGATTATTAAAGCTGGCGGAGGAAAACGCCTGGGCGGCCTGGGAGCGGCGGCAGGTGAAGACGGAGCCGGGGGACGCGCTCCGGGATTTGCAGGCCCGGCTGCATCTGCCGCAACTCCCGGAGCGTCTGGAATGCCTGGATATTTCCACCCTCCAGGGGAGTCAGTCCGTGGGCGCGCTGGTGGCCTTTACCAATGGCTTGCCGGATAAGTCCGGCTACCGGCGCTTCCGCATCCGGGGGGTGGCGGGCCAGGACGATTACGCCATGCTCCGGGAGGTGGTGCGGCGGCACTACGGCAAGGAAGGGCAGACGCTGCCGGACCTCCTGGTGGTGGACGGCGGCCAGGGGCAGTTGAACGTGGTCTTGCAGGCGCTTAAAGAACTGGACTTGCCATCCTTCCCGGTGGTGGGCCTGGCCAAGGCTGCGATCCAGGACGGCCGGGAGGTAAGGGACCGCTTGTTTTTTCCGGGCCGGAAAAATCCCCGCTTCCTGCCCGCCAACGCCCCGGGCTGGCTGCTGCTGCTCCGCCTCCGGGACGAAACCCATCGCTTTGCTGTCACCTATCACCGGCAGAGCGCCCGGAAAGAGATGGTGGCGTCGGTCCTGGACGGCATCCCCGGCATCGGTCCCAAGAGGCGGCAACGGCTTTTTGAGAAATATCCGGACCTGGAAGCGCTCAAGCAGGCGAGCGTGGAGGAGTTGGCAGCCATGCCTGGCTTCACCCGCAAAGCGGCAGCCGAACTGAAGGAGCGGCTGACGGAAAAAAGATTCACCACAGAGACACAGAGGACACAGAGTTTCACAGAGGGTAAAAAAAAATGAAGGGTGCGCCTCTGGCGCACCCTTCATTATTATTTCCTCTGTGAATCTCTGTGCTCTCCGTGCCTCTGTGGTGAATCTTTTTATTACCTCGGGTTCGACGCCTCCATCGCCTTGATCTGCTCCTGGGTGAGGCCGAAGCGGCGCTGTCGTTGGCGGTAGGCTTCCAGGGCTTGATGAAAATCATCTTCCCGGAAGTCGGGCCAGAGGGTGTCGGTGACGTAGAGTTCGGTGTAGGCGGATTGCCAGAGCAGAAAATTGCTCAGGCGGTATTCGCCGCTGGTGCGGATCAAGAGGTCCGGGTCGGGCATGTCCGCGGTATAGAGGCAGCGGGCAAACAAGGCGGCGTCGATGTCTTCGGGCTTCAGTCTCCCGGCCTCGACCTCTTTAGCCAGGGCCTGCGCGGCGTGGACGATCTCGGAGCGGCCGCCGTAGCTCAGGGCCAGGGTCAGGGCCATCTTGGCCCCGGGCGCGGTGGCGGCCGCAGTTTCGACCAGGTCCCGCTGCACCGCAGCCGGCAGTTGCTGCAAATTGCCGATGGCCCGGAGCGCAATCTGATTTTTTTGCATCACCGGGAGTTCATGGTGCAGATAGCGGCGGAGAATGCCCATCAGCACCCGGATTTCCAGAGAGGGCCGCTGCCAGTTCTCTTCGGAAAAGGCGAACAGCGTCAGGTAAGAGATGCCCAGCTTGCGGGCCAGGCGGGCGATGACCCGGACGGACTCCACCCCGACGACGTGGCCCTTGACGCGCAGCAGACCGCGCTGTTGGGCCCACCGGCCGTTACCGTCCATGATAATGGCCACGTGGCGGGGAATCTTGTTGTTGTTTTGAGGTGGGGAAGTTGCTGGCAAGTCGGTCACCGGAGGCCCTAAAAGGTCATGATCTCCTTTTCTTTTTCCGCGGCCTGGGCATCCACCTTTTTAATAAAATCATCCGTAATCTTCTGAACTTCTTCCTGGCCCCGGTGGGCGTCGTCTTCCGGCAGCAGCTTATCCTTTTTCAAATCCTTAAACTGCTCGTTGGCCTCCCGGCGGATATTCCGCAGGGCCACCTTCGCCTCTTCCCCCATCTTTTTCACCATTTTCCCCAGTTCCTTGCGCCGCTCCGTGGTCAAGGCGGGGATGGGCAGGCGGATCAGCTTGCCGTCGTTCACCGGGTTCAGTCCCAAGTCGGATTTGAGGATGGCCTTTTCAATGTCTCCCAGCACGGTGGGGTCCCAGGGCTGGACGGTGAGCAGCCGGGACTCCGGCGCGGCCAGGGAAGCCACCTGGCCGATGGGCATGGTGGTGCCGTAGCAATCGACCTTGATGCCTTCCAGCAGGGCTACGGAGGCGCGGCCGGTGCGCACCCGGGACAGGTCCCGGGACATGGCCTCCAGGACCTTCTCCATTTTGCGTTTCGTTTCTTCCAGAACCGTTTCTTTCATCGCCTTAGCTCTCCACGATGGTGCCCACTTCCTGGCCCAGCACCACTCTTTTCATATTCCCCGGTTCCAGCAGTTTGAAGACGATAATGGGAATCTTCTGCTCCCGGGACATGGTCACCGCGGTGGAGTCCATGACCCTGAGATCCTTTTCCAGGATGTCGAAATAGGTGAGGCGGGGCAGCAGGCACGCGGCCGCGTCCTTTTCCGGGTCCCGGTCGAAAATGCCCGCCACCTTGGTGCCCTTGAGGAGGGCCTGGGCCCCGATCTCCGTGGCCCTTAAAGCCGCGGCGGTATCGGTGGTGAAATAGGGGCTGCCGGTGCCGGCAGCGAAGATCAAGGCCCGCCCCTTTTCCAGGTGGCGCATGGCCCGGCGGCGGATATAGGGCTCCGCCACTTCATGCATGGCGATGGCCGACAGCACCCGGGTGGGCACGCCGGTCTTTTCCAGGACGTCCTGGAGGGCCAGGGCGTTGATCACCGTGGCCAGCATGCCCATGTAGTCCCCCACCGCCCTCTCGATCCCCTGGGCGCTCACCGCCAGGCCCCGGAAGATGTTGCCGCCGCCCACCACGATGCCCACTTCCACCTTCAGGTCCACCACCTCTTTGATTTCCCGGGCAATGGCCTTCAGGGTGTCGGGACAGAGGCCGAATTTCTTGTCGCCGGCCAGGGTCTCGCCGCTCACCTTGAGGAGGATGCGGCGGTATTTGGGGGTCTCCGGGGCCATGGGCGCCTCAGGTCCCCAACTGGTAACGGGTGAAACGGACCACCCGGAGTTCGGGGCCGCCTGCTTCCTTGAGGAGTTGGGCCACGGTGATGTCCGGGTTCTTCACGAAGGGCTGCTCCACCAGGCAGTTCTCTTTAAAGAACTTGTCCAGGCGGCCGGTCACCATCTTCTCGATGATCTTCTCGGGCTTGCCGCTCTCCCGGGCCTGGGCCGCATAGATTTCGGTCTCTTGAGCGACCACCTTGGAGTCAACATCTTCCCGGGTAACGGCCAAGGGGGTGGACGCGGCCACCTGCATGGCCAGATCCTTGGCCAACGCGGTCAGTTCCGGGGTGACCTGGGCGCTGCTCAATTCCAAAAGCACGCCGATGCGGCCGCCGAAGTGGATATAGGCGCCCACCAGGCCGCCGCCGGTATGACGGGAAAAACGGCGCACCCGGATGTTCTCCCCGGTCTGGCCGATGAGTTCATTGAGATAATCCTGCACTGTGAGACCGGGTTGGGGCTGCCAGGGCTGGGCCAGGAGGGCTTCCACCTCCGCCGGGGCGCCGGCCGCGATCTGGGCCGCCAGGAGTTTGGCGAAATTTTGGAACGCGTCGGTCTTGCCCACAAAATCCGATTCGCAGTTTACTTCCAGGAGCACGCCGCTCAGGCCGTCGGCGGCTACGTCGGCCACCACCACCCCTTCGCTGGTGGCCCGCTCCGCGCGTTTGCCGGCCACGGCGATGCCCTTCTGGCGCAGATAAGCCACGGCCTTCTCCAGGTCCCCCGCGGTTTCCTTCAGGGCCTTCTTGCAATCCATAAACCCGCAGTTGGTCTTGTCCCGCAGGTTTTTTACCAGTTCAGCGGAAATTTCCAAACCTTGCCTCCTTAGGAGCTTTCAGCTATCAGCCGTCAGCTTTCAGCAAAAAAAATCAAAAACAGGGCAACGAGTCCCCGATTATTTCTTGTATTTACCGAAGACTAAAAACCGAAGACCGCTACTCTGCGGCTGCGGGTTGCGGCGCTTCCGTCTTTTCTCCAGGGGCCGGAGCTGCGGCAGCCTCAGCCGCCGCGGGTGCGGCCGGGGCTTCCTCCATCTGCATCTCCTTGTCCGTCATCCCCTGGAGACGCTCGTCCCGGAGTTTCTTGCCCTCCAGCACCGCGTCGGCAATGCGGGAGGTGAGCAGGCGGATGGCCCGGATGGCGTCGTCATTGCCGGGAATGGGATAGTCGATCTCCGTGGGGTCGCAATTGCTGTCGACGATGGAGACGATGGGGATCCTGGTCTTCCGGGCTTCCTGCACGGCAATGGATTCCTTCCGGGGGTCCACCACATAGATGATGTCCGGCAGGCGCCCCATATTCTTGATGCCCCCCAGGGCCCGCTCCAGCTTGGCGGCTTTCTTTTCCATGATCAGCACTTCCTTTTTGGGGAAGCGTTTCAGGGAGCCGTCTTCTTTCATGGCTTCAAAGGACTTGAGGCGTTCAATGGAACGGCTGATGGTCTGGAAGTTGGTGAGCATCCCCCCCAGCCAGCGGTGGTTGACGTAGAACATGGTCGCCCGCTTGGCCTCTTCGGCAATGGCGTCCATGGCCTGTTTCTTGGTGCCCACGAACAGGATGATGCCGCCGTCGGCAACTTTTTCCACCACGAAATTGTAAGCGGTTTTAAAGAACTGGACGGTTTTTTGGAGATCGATGATGTGGATGCCGTTCCTGGCCCCGAAGATGTAAGGTCCCATCTTGGGATTCCAACGGCGGGTCTGGTGGCCGAAATGCACGCCGGCCTCCAACAGCTCCTTCATGGTGACGTAAGCCATACTGCTTCCTCCCGGTTAATCCGCCGCTCCGCCGCCGGCAAGGCCACCCGGCAGCGCTAAGGCCGACAGGCACCAGCTTTGCCCTGGCGGGGCGTGTGTAATTTAGAAAATCGTTTTTTTATACCAAAACTATTCAAGATTCACAAGGTTATTTTAGTGGCGGCAAGGAGTCATTCTGAAGACTGTGGTTCCAGGAGATAGAGGAAAAAATTCTCCGATTCCTCGATGCTGCATGGGGATTGATGCAGGCAACGCAGAGGAAACTCCTGCGGGAGGCGGTAATTCAGCAAAACCAGGGTGGGTTCCTGCAGTTGAAGGGTCAATTCCCGGGCTTTTTGCAGAGCTTCCTGGGGTGGGAGTTTTCTCCGGCCCAGGTCCCAAACGATAAAAGAGCCGGTTTTGCCACTTGCCGGGTAATGAATCGGTCGATCCAGATAACCGGCCACGGCTGAGGCTGCGAAATCCACATCCCCCACAATGACTAACTTATTGTAATTACTATCTTTGATAAATTTGGCAATCTCTTTGCTCCCCGAAAAGGGCTGCAGCAAATCCCAGCCTCCCGCCATCAGGCCGGCCAACAGATGCGCCGTTAACAATCCCAGTAAAAAGGTACCCCGATGGTCCCAGCAGAATTTTGACACCAGATCAAACAGGGGCAGCTTGGGCCTGGTTTCCGGAAGATCCTGGGCCAGCCAGAGGCAGCCCAACAGCAAGATAAACAGATGCCCGTGATGCCGCAGAAAGCCGGGGTGTTTGAGATAAAAAAAGGCCAACAGCCCCATGGTCCCGCTGAAGTACAGCCAAAGAATCGCCGGCCGGCGGAGAAACAGAAACAGGCAGATGATCAGCAAAACCAAAGATAACCGATACTGCCAATTCAAATCGGTAATAATATTGGTATTCCATAAATGAAAACTAAATTCAGGGATCGGCATGTAGCTTACCCAAATGGTTCTGCCGCTGTATACCAAATATTCCGCGCTGGGCTGAAGGTTCCAGCCCGATACAAAACCGCTGTCTGCGGGCGGAATTATTTGGAGCAGGGAAACTGCAATTCCCGCCACAAAGATAAAAAGGCCGATAACCGGATCAAATGGGTTTTCAGGGGGCACCCCCGCCAGATTCTGTTTCAGAAGCCAGGCGAGAAATATGGTGGATCCCAGGGCCATGGCAATGATCAGGCCGTAAATATTGGTTTGTGACAGAAGAAATAAGACCACGGCCAGGAACAGGAGTTTTCTCCGCAGCCGGGCTCGCGCCAGGGCACAGAAGAGAAAGATCAGGAAGACTCCCAGGGCGTAATTCCGGCTGATGGCGGCATACTCATATAGCGGGAAGTAACCGAAAATGAAAAGGAGTTTTTGCAGGCGCGTGAAGGGGGCGTATTTAAGGAAAACGAAGGCCGTGGCGGAGGCGATGAGGAGGTGCAACAATTGCATGGCCAGCGCCTGGCGGGTAAACCGGGTCAGTAGGTAAAGCGCCAGATGCCAGAAGCCGGGATGCCCTTCATACCGCAAGTTCTGCCATAAGTGGAGCAGAGAAGAGCTTTCCTTGGCAATAAGCCAGGCCTGCCATTCGTCTCGCCAGATTTCGTGATTCAGAATCAGGATCAAACCGACCGCAATGAAGGTGAGGAGGGAAACAGCGATAAAGGTGGATTCTCGAACCCGCCGGGGATACATGATATTCTTTTATCGGCCGATTTCCGAAAAACCAAAAAATGCTGCCCAACGCTTATTGACCCAAATGGGGATAATTTAATCACCGAGGATGGGAAGGGTGCGCAGACGGATGTGCTTCGGCAGCAAAGTGCAATGCCTCCTGGATATCTGCCAATTCCAGATCCGGGTATGCCTCCAATATTTCTTTATTGGTCATGCCATCAGCAACCATGCTAACCACCGTAGCCACGGGAATTCTGAACCCGCGGATGCAAGGCTGGCCGCCCATTTGGTCCGGTCTTACTGTTATTCTCTTAAATTTCATGAGATTAATCCCTGCTTGGCATTATTAAGAAAAATAACAGAAAAAACTTAGAGTTACAATAACTTTTGCATCCACACCACATCGAAATCTTCCCCGAACTTGCGGCCCACCTTATGGAACCTGCCGCATTCCCGGAAGCCCTTTTGCAGATGAAATTCGATGCTCGCCCGGTTTCGGGAAGAGATGTTGGCCAGCAGGGTATCTATTCCCATTTTCCCGGCCTCTCTCACAAAAAAATCCAAAATCGCGCTCCCGAGCCCCTTCCCGGTATCTTCCGGGAGGATGAAATACGTAAGCTCAGCGGCCCTTTTCATGGAGTCTGCCAGGTGGTGCGGCCGCATCAAGCCGAATCCCACCACTTGCTGGTTGCGGTTTTTTACCACCAGCGCGGGATAACCCCGGGACATCTTCAAGAACTGGTCAAAGAACCGGTAATCCACCGCTTCTTCCAGATAAGCGGCATGGCTCTGCCTGATATAGTGGTTAAAGATGTCGATCAATGCGTGTCGATGGTTTTCAGTCATCTGTTCAAAGGTATAATCCGTTTTCCCCATGATCGCCTTATCCCCGGAAAGGCGGCGCCCCGTCAGGCACGGCGGCGTTCTCCCCGTTCTCCAGTTCGGTGAAAGCCAGGTGCCGCAGGTGGGGATTCTTCAGAAGAATGGCCCCCGCAGTCAGCGCCGCCAGCAAACTGCCCCCGGCAATGGTGAGGCCCGGTCCCAGGTAATGGGCCACGATGCCGTAGGTAATGCTCCCCACCGGCGCCAGGCCCATAACGATCAGGCCGAAGAGACTCATGATGCGGCCTCGAAGCTCATCCGGCACGTTTAATTGCAGCAGGCTGTTGCCGGTGGACAGCATGGTCACCATGCCGAAGCTGGCCAGGAAGATGAAAATCATGGCCAGGTAGTAATTGCCGCACAGACCCAGGGCCATCAATCCCGAGAGGAACAGCCCCAGGCCCCCTAAAAATGACGGCATGGGGGGACGCCGCTGCAGCCGCCGGGCCAGGGTGAGGCCTCCCAAAAAGGCCCCCAGGCCGCCGGTGGCCATGAGCAGGCCGAAGCCTTTGGAGCCTGCGCCCAGCACGTCCCGGGCCAGAATGGAGAGGAGCACGAAATAGGGCATGGCCAGGATGGCCACCGCGCTCATCAGGAGCAGCAGCAGCTTGAGCTCACTCCGTTCCCAGAGGTGATCCAGCACCTGCCTCCAGGCCCTGAGGAAGGGAGTCCAGGACACCGGCTGGGCCGGAGGCAGGTGGATCAGGAACAAGGCCAGCAACACCGCCAGGAAGGAGGCGGCGTTCAGGAAGAAGCAGTTGGCCATGCCCACCACCGCGATGAGGACTCCCGCCGCGGCCTGGCCGATCACCCGGGTGGCGTTGAACAGGGTGGAATTCAGGGCGATGGCGTTGGGCAGGTCCGGTTTGCCCACCAGTTCGACGATAAAGGCCTGGCGCACCGGTATGTCGAAGGCCATGGCCGTGCCGGTGAGAAAGACGATGACGCACAGACCCCAGATTCGGATGAGGTCCAGTTCCACCAGCAGGCCCAGGATCAGGGCCAGGATCATCATCGACGCCTGGGTGATGAACAGCAGCCGGAGCTTGTGGGTGTGGTCCGCCACCACTCCCCCCAGAAAGGAAAACAGCAGCACCGGCAGGGTCTGCAAAGCTCCCACCACCCCCAGGTAAATGGAAGAATTCGTCAGGGACAATACCAGCCAGGGAAAGGCTATGGCCTGCATCCAGGAGCCGGTGAGGGAAATCGTCTGGCCGGTATAAAACAGCCGGAAATTCCGGTGCCGCAACGCGGCAAAGACTTGGAACCGTAAAAAATTCATGCTGGATGTTAATTCTATCGGAAACCCTGATTTGGCGCAATGTCGGGAAAGTGGGCGAAATTTATCGCCTCCCAAACCCCTCCTTGCGGCGGGGTTTTTCTTTGGGGGATTCCGTCCTGACATGGCTAACACCGGCAACTGTAAGGACATCCTTGCCGAATACTTTTCCTTCTTCCCGGTTAACCCTTGACACCTCCGCCCAACTAATCATACTATCCAGACATCTTTCCGGGGGTTTTTCGAGATGATAGCCTTAAGACACTTTATGGACGCCGTCGCCACTGTTCTGGACCTGGGCCTGAACATCTATATGTGGCTGATTATCGCCCGGGCCTTGCTCTCCTGGGTTAATCCCGATCCTTATAATCCCATTGTCCGGTTTTTGTACAACGTCACCGAACCGCTGCTGAGTTGGCTGCGGCGCCGGGTGCCGGTGGTCTTCGGCGGCCTGGACCTTTCCCCTTTGATCGTCATCGGGGTCATCATGTTTCTCCGCATTTTCCTGGTCCAGACCCTGCATGACTATGCCCGCATGATCGGCTAGATCTCTTGGATTCCCCCGGTGTCCCCGTTTTATCTCCCCACCAGTGAGGGCTATGTGCTGCGCCTGACTGTGGTGCCGGGCGCGTCCCGCACCGAGGTGGCGGGGCTCCATGGGGACCGCCTCAAAGTGCGGGTGGCCGTTGCCCCGGAAAAAGGCGCGGCCAACCGGAAGTTGCTGGAATTCCTGGCTGAACGCCTGGGGCTCCCCAAAAAAGCGGTGGTCTTGAGCGCCGGCGCCCAGAGCCGGGAAAAGTTGGTGGCCATCCAAAACCTGGCGCCGGACCTGGAGGCGAGGCTGGAAAGCCTGCTGCCCCGCAACCCTTAAGCTTGACAAGCAACCCGCCAATGATAACAATTAGGGGCAAACGGGAGGGGAGAAGATTCCGGGACGGGAATCTGTGGGGGTCTGATTTTCAAGGATGGAAGATTATTACGAAACCCTGGGCATCTCCAGAAACGCCACACCCGAGGAGATCAAAACCGCCTACCGGCGGTTGGCCCTGAAGTACCATCCGGATAAAAACCCCGGGGACAAGGCGGCCGAGGAAAAATTTAAACTTCTTTCCGAGGCCTATCAGGTCCTGGCCGATACCGAAAAACGGCAGCTTTACGACCTTTACGGCCATGCCGGCCTGGCGGGTATGGATGTGGGCGGCTTCGGCGGTTTTGAAGACATCTTCTCCAGTTTCGGCGAAGTCTTCGAGGATTTCTTCGGGTTCGGGCCGCGCCGCCGCAGCCGGCCCCGGCCCCAGCCCGGGGCGGATCTGCGCCACCGGGTAACCCTCACCCTGGAACAGGTGCTCCACGGCATTGACACCGCCTTGGAAGTGGAGCGCCGCGCACCCTGCCGGGTCTGCCGGGGCACGGGGTTGGAACCCGGCACCCGGCCCCAGACCTGTTCCCGCTGCCACGGCCGGGGCCAGGTGGGCCAGGCCCGGGGCCTGCTGAAGATCTTCACCACCTGCCCGGAATGCCGGGGCGCGGGCAGCCTGATTACCACCCCTTGCCCGGAGTGCAAAGGCGCGGGCGCCATCCGGGAGAAGAAGCAGGTGCAGTTGCGCATTCCCCCGGGGGTGGATCACGGCACCCGGCTCCGGCTCCGGGGCGAAGGCGAGGCCGGCGCGGCCGGGGGCCCCCCGGGCGACCTGTATATCGAGGTGCAGGTCGCGCCCCACGAGCTCTTCACCCGGGAAGGCAAAAACCTGCAATACCGGACCCAGCTCTCCTTCGTGGAGGCCGCGCTGGGCTCGGAAGTGGAGATCCCCACCCTAAATTCCCGCACCCGCCTCACCATCCCCTCGGGCACCCAGCCCGGGGCCACCTTCCGCATCCCCGGGGAAGGCATTCCCAGCCTCCGGGGCAACTCCCGGGGCGACCTGGTGGTGGAAGTGGAGCTGAAGACCCCCACCAACCTCACCCGCCGCCAGGAAGAACTCCTCAAAGAATTCCTCAAACTCTCCGCGAAAGAAACCCGCAAGGCCGAGTAGCCGGTGGCCCGTGGTCGGTTTTTCTTTTACCGGCAACCGGGAACCGGCAACGGACTACTTCCTGCCGGCCCCCGGCCCCTGCCTCACTTCACCCGCCAAATAGTCCCCTGGGGCGTATCTTCCAACAAAATACCCTTCTCCAGCAAATCCTTGCGGATGCTGTCCGCTTTGGCGTAGTCCCTGTCCTTCCGGGCCTGGGTGCGGCCGGCGATGAGTCGTTCGATTTCCTCCGGGCTGATGCCCAGGTCCAGGGGTTTCTGGCGCAGAGACTTGACCATCGCCGCGGGGTCGGACTGGAGGAGGTTTAATACCTTGCCCAGTTCCTTGATGCCCTGGTGCAGGTTAAAGAGTATGGTGAGATAGCCGGGTTCGGAGGATTGTTCCTCCAGGAGGCGGTTGAGGAGGCGGATGGTATCAAAGAGAAAACCCAGGGCCTGGGCGGTGTTCAGGTCGTCGTCCAGGGCGTTGACCAGGCGGCCATGCAGCGAACCCAGGCGGGAGCATTCCTCAAAGGTAAGATTGGCCGGGTAGTAATTAAGTTCTGCGGGCAGGGCCGCGTGGGGATATTGGCCCAACACGTCCTCCAGGTGAGCCAGGGTGGTGTAAAGGCGCAGCAGCGCGGTCTCTGCCTCCGCCAGGGCCTGGTCCGAAAAATCCAGGGGGCTGCGGTAATGGGCGTTGATGAGGAAGAAGCGCACCACTTCCGCGGGAAATTTAGACAGGACTTCCTTCACCGTGAAGAAATTCCCCAGGGACTTGGACATCTTCTCCTGGTTGATGGTGAGTAAGCCGTGGTGCAGCCAGAAACGGGAAAAGGGTTGGCCGGTGGCCGCTTCGGACTGGGCCAGCTCGTTTTCATGGTGGGGGAAGACCAGATCCTGGCCGCCGCCGTGGAGGTCCAGGGTCTCTCCCAGGTAGCGCATACTCATGGCCGAGCACTCGATGTGCCAGCCCGGGCGCCCCAAACCCCAGGGGCTGTCCCAGGCGGGTTCCCCGGGTTTGGATCCCTTCCAGAGGACGAAATCCAGGGGGTCTTCCTTGTGAGGGTCCACTTCGATGCGCGCGCCCACCAGCATATCATCCAGGCTCTGGCCGGAAAGTTTGCCGTAGCCGGGAAAGCGGCGCACCCGGAAATAGACGTCTTCGTTGCCCTGGTAGGCGAAGCCCTTATCCTGAAGGACCCGGATGAGGTCGATGATCTCGGGGATATGTTCGGTGGCCCGGGGTTCGATTGCGGCCGGGGGAATGCCCAAAGCCGCCATGTCCTCCTGGAAGGAGGCGATGTAGCGCTCCGCCACCTCCAGCCAGGGGACGCCGGTTTCATTAGCCCGGCGGATGATCTTGTCGTCGATGTCCGTAAAATTGCGCACCCAGGTGACCTCCAGACCCCGGCGGCGCAAGTAGCGCACCAGGACCTCGAAGACCACGGTGGAGCGGGCGTGCCCCAGATGGCAGTCGTCGTAGACCGTCACTCCGCAGGCATAGAGGCCGACTTTTCCGGGCTTTAGGGGCTGGAAAGGTTCTTTGCGTCGACTTAAAGTATTATATAGCTGCATACGAAAAAGTGGTTGACATGCACGTTAAGATGAGAGAAGTCATTTTAATTCATATCCGGTTCCGGAAGCGGCGGAGCCACCCCAGGAGGCATCATGTCCGAAGTCATCAGCCGGGTCCC
>Ga0233423_10000647_pt1 | contig 17800 bp, 10 predicted proteins | sample Watercolumn_Mata_FD_180713 | JGI IMG/M metagenome (GOLD analysis project Ga0233423, IMG submission 180713) | Freshwater microbial communities from Lake Matano, South Sulawesi, Indonesia - Watercolumn_Matano_2014_112_MG | ecosystem: Environmental > Aquatic > Freshwater > Lake | place: Indonesia...
CGGCAGGCGGAGGCGGACCGTGATGAACGGTTTGTGAAGGAGCAATCGGAAAGGCGCGGTCTTCCCTTTTTCGTCACTCGCGTGGATGCACGGGCCCATGCGAAGCGATTCGGGCTCTCCATCGAGTAAGCGGCCCGCGATCTGCGCATGCAAAGCCTGTGTGACATCGCCCGTTCGGAGAAAATGGACAGGATTGCGCTCGGCCATCATCTGGACGATCAGGCGGAGACCTTTCTGCTCAATCTCATGCGCGGTGCCGGGCTGGCCGGACTTTGCGGGATTCGCGCCCTGAGGCAGCCCTTCATCCATCCCCTCCTTTTTTTGACAAGGCAGGAGCTTGTCGCTTATGCCTTGTCCCGAGGCTTGGAATCCGTTCAGGACCAGTCGAATTTCGACCGCAGCCTTCGCCGCAACTGGGTACGGCATGAACTTATCCCGTTCATGGAGCGCAAGGCCGGAAAGGGCGTCTCCAAACGCATCGCGCGTGCTGCCGGGTCGCTTCAGGAAACGCAGGACATGATCGATCATCTGGCGGAAGCCTCATGGATGGATACCGTGCGGACAGAACCGGATCAAATTGTTCTTGATATTGTAAAATTTTTCAGTTACTTTAAATCGATTCAAGTCCATATCCTGAACGGGATTTATCAGAACCTGGCAGGTCCCGGTAATCGGCTGCGTTTTAATGAGATTCAGGATATTTTCCGGCTTGCCGGTACAGGGCGAAGCGGCAGGACGAGGGATTTAAAGAACGGCATCCGGGTTGTCCGGAGCGGTAATCAATTGATGTTTTTTCGGCCATTCCCTGAGCTCACGCCCGTTCCGGTCAAATCCGGTGAAACAGTGATGATTCCTGAATCAGGAGGAGTTTTTCATTCCGAGATTGTAGACGAGCCGGTGCTGACGAAAAACCCCATGGAGGAATGCCTCGATTTAAATTGCGTCGGGGAGTCCCTGATGATCAGGTCCTTCAGAGGGGGGGACCGTTTTATACCGCTGGGCATGAAACAGAAAAAAAAGGTGCATGACTTTTTCATCGATCAACATGTGCCTGTGCATCGGCGAAAGCGTATCCCCCTGCTCGTCAGCGGTGAAGAAATTGTCTGGATCGTCGGCATGCGCCTTGACGAGCGTTTCAAGATCACGGACCGGACCCGGGCATTCCTGAAGGTGGACTGGTCCGTGTTAAAAACAACGGATTGACACCCCCCGTCGACAATGCGCCGGGGCGGGATTGAGTGACTTGACATTTTTCTTTCATATACGGATCGGGAAAACATGAAGCCGGAATTTCCGAACAGAGACAACAACTTCCAGTGGAAGACCGCAACCAAGAACCTGCTTTTCTGGGTGCTCATCATTTTCGGTGCCTTCTGGATCGCCAATTTCATGAACAACCGGCGTCCGAAGGAGATCGAAATCACCTTTTCCGAATTCAACCGGATCCTGAAGGAGGGGCTGATCGAGAAGGCGGATGTGTACGAGGATGAGATACGCGGCCGTCTCAAACAGGAGACCACGGTTGAACGCGATGGCAAGCCGGTCCCTTTCTCGAATTTCAAAACCATCTTTCCGTTCAGCGACATGAAGATACTGACGGATTGGGAGAATGCCGGCATCAGCATCGATATCAAGAAAAAATCGACCGGTTGGCTGGGATATCTCATCAGCTTCCTGCCCTGGCTGCTGATCTTTTTCCTCTACCTCTATTTCCTGCGGAAGATGCAGGGAGGCGGCGCCGGGCCGAAGGGCATATTCAGCTTCGGAAAAAGCAGGGCAAGGCTGCTGACCGAGGAAAAGAACAAAGTGACGTTCAAGGACGTGGCGGGCGCGGACGAGGCCAAGCAGGAACTCTCGGAGGTCATCGATTTTCTGAAATCCCCGGAAAAATTCCAGACGCTGGGAGGGAGGATACCCAAGGGCGTGCTGCTGCTCGGCCCTCCGGGTACAGGCAAGACGCTGCTGGCCAGGGCTGTTGCCGGGGAGGCCAATGTCCCTTTCTTCAGCATTTCGGGCGCCGATTTCGTAGAGATGTTCGTCGGAGTCGGCGCGTCCCGCGTCAGGGACCTGTTTGACCAGGGCAAGCGGCATGCACCCTGCATCATCTTCATCGATGAAATCGATGCGGTCGGGAGGCATCGCGGCGCCGGGCTGGGGGGCGGGCACGACGAGAGGGAACAGACGCTGAACCAGCTCCTCGTTGAAATGGACGGGTTCGAAACCAACGAAGGCGTCATCCTGCTGGCTGCCACAAACAGGCCGGATGTGCTGGATCAGGCGCTGCTCAGGCCGGGACGCTTCGACCGCCAGGTTGTCGTGGACAGGCCGGATGTGAGGGGACGCGAGGGCATTCTCAAGGTTCACACGAGGAAAACCCCGTTGTCCAAGGACGTGGATCTGTCGATCCTGGCAAAGGGGACGCCCGGATTTTCAGGGGCGGATCTTTCCAACATGGTCAACGAGGCTGCCCTGCTCGCAGCGCGGCGGAATAAAAACCAGGTTGAAATGACGGACCTGGAGGAGGCGAAGGACAAGGTCATGATGGGCGTGGAGCGGAAAAGCCTCATCATCACAGAGGAGGAAAAGAAAAACACCGCCTACCACGAATCCGGACATGTGCTCGTGTCCAAGATGATCCCGGGGTCCGACCCGGTGCACAAGGTCACCATCATCCCGCGGGGGCGGGCGCTCGGCATTACCTCATTCCTGCCGCTCGACGAGAAGCACAATTACAGCCGGGAATACTGCCAGACCCTGATGACCCATCTGATGGGCGGCCGGGCGGCCGAATGGCTCAAGCTCAAACAGCTGAGCACGGGAGCGGGAAACGACATCGAACGGGCCACGGAGCTCGCCCGGAAAATGGTGTGCGAATGGGGGATGAGCGACAAGCTCGGCCCCGTCACGTTCGGCAAGAAATCCGAGGAAATATTCCTGGGCCGCGAGATCGCACAGCACAGGGATTACAGCGAGAGCACCGCCATCCTGATCGACCAGGAAGTGAAGCGCCTGGTGCAATCGGCATACGAATGCGCCGAAAAAATCATCCGGGACAACATCCAGACCCTGGAGCGCCTGGCCGCCGCTCTCCTGGAAAGGGAAATTCTGGACGGAGAAGAGGTCGACTGCATCCTGCAGGGGAAAACGCTCGCCCCGAAAAATTCCAAGGATAAATGCAAACCCGAGAAGCCTTCCCGGAAAGGAGCGGGCGGGGTGAAGGCCAAGCCGGCCGCCGAAGCAGCGGTCTGAGCCTGCCTCTGGATGAGACGCCAAGGGGGAACATCCATCAAAACTCCAACGGGCAATCCGCCGACATTCCCAATCCCTCCCTGTCTCGTTGATCGCCAGAACGCTGCGGCCGTCGACGTGGAATGCGGAGGGCGCATCCTGCATCTCTCGCAAAGAACGCATCTGATGGGCATCCTCAACATCACGCCGGATTCGTTCTCGGACGGCGGGCTTTACCTGGACGCCGGCCATGCTGTTGCCCGGGGAATCGAGATGCAGGAAGAGGGCGCGGACATCATCGATGTGGGTGGGGAATCGACGAGGCCCGGATCGGACCCTGTTTCGGAAGAGGAGGAAATCAGGCGAATCGTCCCGGTCATCAGGAAGCTGGCAGCCTGTGTTTCCGTCCCCCTCTCGGTCGATACCATGAAGGCCGTCGTGGCCGAGGCGGCTCTCGCCGCAGGCGCTTCCATGATCAATGATGTCAGCGGCATGCGTCATGACAGCCGCATGGCTGAAGTAGCGGCCTTTCACCGGGTGCCCGTTGTCATCATGCACATGCTGGGCATGCCGAAGACCATGCAAAATGACACGGCATATGGAGATCTGATCGAAGAGATCAGGCTGTTTTTCGCCGGAGCAATCGACCGGGCTGAAGCTGCAGGCGTGAAAAAAAACCGCATCCTGCTCGACCCGGGAATTGGGTTCGGCAAGAGCATGGAGGACAATTACCGGCTGATCCGGGATTTGGACGCCTTTTCGGGATTCGGGCTTCCTCTGGTCATCGGGGTGTCCAGGAAATCCTTCATCGGAAGGCTGCTTGGCGTTCCGGAATCGGAACGGATTTTCGGAACCGCTGCCGCAGTGGCCGCCGCGATTTTCCGGGGGGCCCACATCGTGCGGGTCCATGACGTCAGAGGGATGGCGCAGGTGGCCGCTGTCGCAGACCAAATCTGCTGCAGCAGATGAAACGGGATTGAATGGGCATGGAACTCAATTTCAAGCTGTTCCGCATCGGGTTTCTGACCGTCGGGATCATCGACATCCTGGACATCCTGCTTGTCGCCTTTGTGATTTACAAGGGCTACCTGATCATGCGCCGGACGCGGGCCGTGCAGATGTTCTTCGGACTGTTGATCATCTTCATCGTCAGCCTGGTGTCCCAGGCCTTGAACATGCAGGGCATGAAATGGATTTCCAAGAACCTTTCCACGGTCTGGCTCGTGGCCTTCATGATCCTGTTCCAGCCGGAATTGCGCAGGCTGCTGATCCTCATGGGCCAGAGCCGCATCATCCGGGTTTTCATCAAGGGGCAGACCAGTTTCGTCATTGAGGAAATCGCCCGCGCCGCGGAGGAACTTGCCAGAAGGGGATATGGCGGCCTGATCGTCCTGGTTCGGGATATGGGGCTGAAGATCACCGTGGAGACGGGTGTGCCGGTTCAGGCCATGGTCACATCCTCCCTGATCGTCTCCATTTTCAATCCGCGTTCCCCGCTTCACGACGGGGCGATTGTAATACAGAATGAAATTTTGGAAGCGGCCAAGTGCATCCTCCCCCTGAGCAGGAACCCCCAGCTCGAAAGGGAATTCGGAACGCGGCACAGGGCGGCAGTGGGAATGACGGAGGAGTCCGATGCGCTGGTCATCGTCGTTTCCGAAGAAACGGGCGCCATTTCCGTTGCCGAGAACGGGGAACTCACCACCGGACTCAATTTCAACACGTTGTTTGAGAGACTCAGCAAGGCCATGGGTTACAAGCCGAAAGAGGTACATGCGGGCTACGTTCATTCATAAATCGTTTCGCGCCCTAATCCCTGCCGCATGCCTCCTCCTGTCCGCAGGGCGGGTTGGGGCGGAGGAACGGATTCAGGTGCTGTCCGCCTCGGGCGATACCGCGGTCGTCTCGTTCCGGTTTTCAGGCGGTGAATCGGCGGGTGCGGATTCCGGCGGAGCCATGAGCCTCGGACGCGCTGAAACCCTCCTTCTGCTCACGGATGCAGCCGGCCTTGAGGCTTCAGCGATACGCATCGATCCCGGAAACAGTCCCCCGGATGCCTCCGTCCGGGTCGTGGAGGATATTGCCCTCGGTATTCCCCTCGAGCAGCAGATGACGCGGAACCGGCCCGCTGAACAGCCGCGTACCGTGCGGGTGGATCCGATGGGTAGGTTCGGCAGCAGGCATGTGTTCCGCCTGACCGTCACTCCCGTTTCCGGAAATGACGGCAGTATCAGGATGCTGAAATCCGTGGATGTGCGCCTCTCCGGCAGGAACATCCGCATTGCGGACAGGGAAACGCGCGCGGCAATCCTGGATGCAAGGGTACAACCCCAGCCCCTTCCGGCGCGGAAAGTGAACCTGGGCGCATCCGGCCCGGTAACCTCACCCCAAGGGCTGAAGATCTGGATCGAAAAGGAGGGGCTCTATGTTGTCCCTGTTCCCCTGATGAAGGAGGCCGGTTGGGATCCGGACGGGGTGGACCCCCAAATGCTGCGGATGACCTGCCAGGGCCGGGAAATCCCGATACGCATCGAAGGGGGCCATGACGGCAGCCTTGATTTTACGGATTACGTCGAGTTCTGGGCCGAACCGCTTTGGGACCTGGCCAGGCCCGGTGAAAAGAGGGTGGATCCCTACAGCAGGCACAACATCTACTGGCTGGAGGCAGGCGGAAAACCGGGCCTCCGTTACGGCGTTCAGGTCGGGACTCCTGCATCCAGGTCTTCGGAAACGGCCATCTCACTTTCCTTCCCTTTCACCCAGCATGAGGAGAGTTACGGATATTTTCAACGCCTGCCGTTCGCCGAAGGCCTTGATGAAACGGATCACTGGCTGTCCACAGGCGGGATCCCGGGCGGTGAAAAGAGCTCCATATCCTTTCAGGCCATCGAACCCGATCTTTTTGCAGTACCGCAGGCATTTGTCCGTGTGAAGCTGCGCGGTGAATCATCCGACTACGATTATCACCCGGTCGACATCTACCTGAACGACCGCTGGGTGGCATCCGCGCAATGGTCCCAGTACGAGCCCATGGATGTCGAAAGCAGCGGATTCAGCGCAAGCTATATCAAGGGAGGGCAGAATGCGCTGACCATTGTCAACCGGGCCGGGAACCGCGAGTTGTCCAGGCTATACCTGGACTGGTTCGAAATCACATACCCGCGCCTGTACCGCACTTCTCAAAATTACATGCTGTTTCATCCGCCCAAGTACAGCGCAGGCAGGCGGGCGCGTTTTGAACTGCAGGGTTTCACGAATCCGGACATCGAAGTGCTGCGCATCGGATCCTCGCAGATTTCGGGGGCAACGGTGCGGGAAGTCGTGGACACGACCGGCGCTGTCTCCTATACGGCTGTTTTCGAAGAGGACATCGCGGATGAACAGGCCCTGTACCTCGCGCTGACGCCTGAGCGGAAGAAACTTCCCGATTCCCTGCTCGCGAAAGGTCCCAATGACCTCCCGGCATCCGCGTCCGGAGCGGATTACATCCTCATCGTGCCGGCCGACTCTCTGGCCGGGGAAATCCTTTCGCCCCTGGTTCAGCTCAGGGAAGCTGCGGGGCTGAAGGTCATGACAGTCACCCTGGACAGCCTGTACGATGCCTTTCATTTCGGCATACCCCATCCATCGGCCATACGGGATTTTCTGAAGCATGCCTATTCCCGCTGGGACAGGAGGCCGCGTTTCGTCGTGCTGGTCGGAGACGGGTACTACAATCACAAGGATACCGAGAATCCGAACAACCTGATGCCGGTTGTCCATTACCAGACGTTCAAATACGGTGCAGCCCCGTCCGATCACTGGTACACGCTGCTCGAAGGGGATGACGATGTGCCGGAGCTGGCCATCGGGAGGCTGCCGGTCACGGACAGGACACAGCTCGCGGCTGTCGTGGATAAGATCGTGGCATACGAATCCTCCCCGCCCGATCCGTGGAAGAACCGGTATCTCATGATCGGCTCGGACGGCAGGGGAGGGACCTTTTACCGCCAGACGGAACATCTGATCGGAAGCCTCATGGAACCCTTCCTGGAACCGCGGCGGCTTTACCTGACCGGGAAGCCCATGGACCCGGACGTCGGCGGGACAGCGGATCTCCTGCGTCACATGGAAGAAGGGGTCGGGCTGATCAATTTCAGGGGCCATGGGGGCGGAGCCATATGGGCGGATGCCGGCCTCCTGGACCTGGACGACATCCAGCTGATACAAAACCGCGGGCGTCTTCCGCTGATCACCAGCCTGACGTGCTTCACGTCCGATTTCTCGAGCAACCGCACCTGCCTGGGCGAGGCTCTGATCAAGCAGGAGGAAAACGGCTCGATCGCTTTTTTCGGATCCACAGGCGTGGGCTGGGTGGATACCGATCATCTGTTTATTCAGGAAATTTTCGGCGTTTTGAACCAATTCCCCCGCCTCACGGTCGGGGAAATCCTGCAGAAGGCCAAGGCGCGTTTTCTGGCAGCCAATCCCAATTTCAGCATCGCCATCTCTGATGCATACCAGTACACGCTTCTGGGAGATCCGGCCATCACCCTTTCATTCCCGGCCCGGCAGGCGTCTGCGGAGCTGGATTCGAAATCCGTGTACGGGGATGCAGTCCATGTGCGCGGGGAGGGTTTATCGGAACGTTACCGGGCTTCCTTTCAGGTCGCGCAATCGGACGGGCGTACGCTTTCAGAAACGGTCACCGATTTCATGTCGCCCGCGTACGAGGCTCAAATCCCGCTGCCTGCATCCCTTTCGGGGAGGAAGGGAGGCGTGCGTATTTTCCTCTGGGATGAAATGACCGGGAGCCAGGTGAACAGTTATGTGCCCTTCATCAGGCAGGGCACCTTTTTCGATTCCATCCAGGTCCATCCCCGCTACCCCCTTTACACGGACACCCTGTATTTCTCATGCCGGGCAGAGGATGAGTCCGGAATCAGGAACATGGCGCTTCATTTCATCAAGAGCGCGGGGGAAGCCTTTCTTCCGGACACGGTGCATGCCGGATATTCGTCTGAAACCGGGCTGTACAGGACGGACGCAGGCGTGGCCGGCTTGTCTCCCGGGATGACGCTTCGCTGCGCCTTTGAATCCCTGAACGCAAACCGGGTCGCCTCACGCAGCGACACCTTTTCCTTCACCGTCGGAGACCTGCCGGATTTCAAGCCGGAGTCCGTGAAACTCGGCGGATTGGAATTCACGGAACTGGTCGTGAAGATTTCCAATCTCGGCGGTCCGACCGGCGAACCCGTCACCGTGGAAGCGTCATGCAGCCAGCTGGGTTTTTCCGCAAGGGATACGGTTCTTTTCGGGGAAAAGGAATCGGTATTGAAATCGCTGAGTTTCCAGGCTCCACCGGGCAGCTTTCCGGTGATCGTGACGGTCAATCCGGGCCATGATCCGAAGGAGAAGGTTTATACCAACAACAGCCTCATGCAGAATCTCACCGTGGATCATTTCACCGTCACGCCGGAACACGGGACCCTGCAGGGTTCAGGTTCCTGGGTGGGATTGCCGGGCCGCATCCTCTGCTCCATGCCGCCGGGCGCCGTACAAACGCCCGACGTCCTCCAGGTCAAGCCGGACTATCAGATCCTGGAGGGGACAGGCCCGGACAGCCTGCCGTCCGTGCGCATCCGATGGATGGTTTCGTTCGCTAGCCGGTCCCAGCCTGCAATCCTGGCGCAGGACATGCAGGTCGTCCTGTACAAAACCCCCCTGGACACCGCAGACGGCATCAAGCCGTACAAGTGGGATGAGGCGAACGGCCAATGGACGATTCTGCCTTATTCTGAATCCGACACGGCATTCACCGTGTCCGTTCGCAGCACCGGTCTTTTCACGTTGATGGCAGTCGATGATTCCGAGCCGCCACGAATTGACCTGCAGGCGGACCATCAGCTCCTCACTGACGGAAGCTATCTTTCCGGGAAAGCCCTGATCGCCGTTCTCGTTCAGGATGATGGCGGCGTGGATAAAAACCCGGATCGCCTGTGGATCGATCTGGACGGCAACCGGCTGGACTGGAAAGCGCTCGGAGCAGCCGATTCGGTTTCCGATCCGAAGCGCATGCTTCTGTCGTTCCGGCCGGCGCTTGCGTCCGGCAGCCACGCGCTGTGGGTGCAGGCATCCGACATCAACGGAAATACAACCAGGACCGAAACCTTTCATTTCACCGTGTCGGAGCGTTTTGAGCTCAGATTCCTCGGCAATCATCCGAATCCATTCAGAAGGGAGACGGTTTTTGCCTATGTCCTGACTGACAATGCCAGGCGGATGAGCCTCAAGATCTATACCGTGTCCGGACGATTGATCCGGACATTCGAGGACGGCGGCATGAGCGCAGCCGATTATCATGAAATCCTCTGGGACGGCACGGATGAATGGGGAGAGGAAGTTGCGAACGGCGTTTATTTCTTCCGCATGGAGGCGGATGGATTCGAAAACGACCAAATCGAGTACGGCAAGATCGCCAAGATACGCTGAAGGAGAGGCCTGCGTCATGAATGCTTTTCGCCAGGTCCGCACGGTTCCATTCCACCTGCTTTTATTCCTGCTTTGCGGTACGCTGCACGCGGGCCGGTATGCGAATTCCTTCCTGGAGATCGGCGTGGGGGCGAGGGCCTTGGGGATGGGCGGCGCCTTCGGCAGCCTCGGCGGAGACGGGATCTCCTTTTACTGGAATCCGGCCGGCCTGTCCACGATCGCAGCCACGCAGATCTCAGCCATGTACGGCCCCCAGTTCGGTTCCATCCAGAATCCGCTTGGGAATTACCATTTCCTGGGATTTGCACAGCCCCTACCTGGCCGGGCGGCCATTTCCTTCAACTGGATCAGGCTCGCGATCGACGACATCCCGATCTATCCGGAACTGGAAGGCGAGTCCTATTATGACCGCCTCCGCAACCACGGCTACAGGCCGTCCGGGGAGCCGGATGGATTCATCTCCGATGTCGAGGATGCTTTTTTCCTGAGTTTTTCGAAAATGAACCAATGGAAACTGGACCTGGGTTGGCAGTTCCACCGCGTCCGTTTCGAAATGCCTTTCGGCGTCAACCTGAAATGGATCAGGCAGTCCGTCGGGGGTTTCACTGCGACGGGCCTGGGGGTGGATCTGGGCACCCAGTTCCGGCTGCATCTGGAGGATTTTTTTCTCGACAGCCGGCTCGGCATTCTCGGAATCGGGCTTCACCTGCAGGACATCACGCGCACCAGCATGACGTGGAACACGGAGCGGAGGAGACAGGATGTGGTGCCTGTCAATGTCAGATGGGGTCTGGCATATGCGCAGCCTTTTCAGCGCGGCAGGCATGCATTCAACCTGGTCTGGGAGAGGGATTTCAGATGGAAGACAACCGACCATCTGGGCATGGAATACGTGGGTTTCAGGCGGTACAGCCTCCGCCTGGGCCTGGATGACGGCAGGATATGCGCCGGTTTCGGCATCCGCGTCTGGGTGCTTTCCGTGGATTATGCGTTCATCAGCCATGACCTGGACAATCTTCATCGCGTAAGCTGCGCCGTCTCATTGGATTAGGAGGGGATGCGATGAAAAGGCTCCTTTCTTTCGCCTTGATTTTTGGCCTTGTATTTGCTATCTTTTATTGCGCAAAAGCGCCCCAAAAGATGGAATTCAAGCCGGACAAGGTGCATTTGTTGCCCGGATTGCCGGATACCAGCAGGGTTGAAGGCGGTATCGATGCGGTTCCGGAAGGGAACATGATACGCCTGGAATGGCTGCCCAGTCCTGAAGAAGAGGTTGTTTTCTATGAAATTTTCAGGGCCCATTCCAGGAGCGAACCCTTCGTGCTGATCGCAAAAGTCGCGGTTCCGGACACAAGCTACCAGGACGGGGATGTGGCTTTCTACGAGAAAAACTATTATTACGTGACATCGCTGACGGATGAGGATGACAGGAGCGATCCATCGGACACGCTGGAATACACGCTGGTGCCCAAGGTCATTCATCTCGCGCCTTCGGGAACGATTTTGGAAACAAGGCCCGTGTTCAGCTGGGACGAACAAAACGAACACAACTATGTGATCCGCCTGCTCGAATCCTCGTCCATGAAACCGGTCTGGATCGCAACCGTGAGCTCGCAGTACCAGGACAGGGTTTCGGTCCCCTTCAATTCGGACGGCCTTGCCGCTTTGGATTCCCTGGAACGCGGAAAGGATTATCAGTGGCGGGTGGATGTTTCCCGGCCGGAGGCTTTCATCGGGTCTGAGAGCGAGTGGTCTCAATTCCAAATCCAATGAGGTTATCATGAGAGGCAAAAGATTCTTTGTCCCGGTTCTTCTGGTCATCCTCGTTTCCGGACTGGCAGGGACCGTGCAATCCCAGACCCAACGAGCGGATATCAGCCAGGACCGGGCCGCGCAGTACTACCTGGGATCCAAGGACGAACTTCTCATTCCGGTGAACATCTGGGGATTCGTGATGAAACCTGGGCAGTACCTGGTACCCAACAACACGGATCTCATTTCCCTGCTCTCCTTCGCCGGCGGACCCACTGAAAACGCCAAGTTGAGCAACGTCCGAATCATCCGGACGGACAGCAAGCTGGGCAGCCGCATCTTCAAGGTGGATGTGAAGATGTACGTGGAGACAGGGGACGAGAGGCTCATCCCTCCCATGAAACCCGGGGATACGGTGATCGTCAAGGGTACGACCTATCACTGGATATCCAGGGTCTTTGAATTCGTGACACGGCTCGCTGTCTTCGCACAGATCTATTATTTCATCGTTCTCGGGGAATCTTACAGCAAGAAATAGGTGCATTTCCGTGAAAGGCGTCGTACTGGCAGGCGGGCTGGGATCCAGGCTGCTGCCTCTGACAAAAGTGACCAACAAGCATCTGCTGCCGGTTTACAACAAGCCCATGATCTATTACCCCATCGAGACCCTGGTGGATGCGGGCATCAGGGAAATCCTGATCGTCACGGGCGGAAACAGCGCGGGTGATTTTTTAAGGCTCCTTGGAAACGGCAAGCAATTCGGGTTGAATCATCTGAACTACACCTACCAGGAGGGGGAGGGCGGCATAGCGGACGCGCTCCGGCTGGCGGAGTACTTCTGCGACAAGCAGCCCATTGCCGTAATCCTGGGGGACAACATCATCGAGGGCAGCATCCGGAGGGCCGTGGATGCCTTCAAATTGCAGGATTCCGGGTCCAAAATCCTGCTGAAGGAAGTGGACGATCCGGAACGGTTCGGCGTGGCGGAAATCCGGGACGGGAAGATCATCGGCATCGAGGAAAAACCGGCGAAGCCGAAAACCCGTTTTGCTGTCACCGGCATATACCTGTACGACAGCACGGTTTTCGAGATCATCAAGACCCTCAAACCGTCCGGCCGAGGCGAACTGGAAATCACGGATGTGAACAACGATTACATCCGGAAAGGCCGGATGACGTTCGAAATGCTGGACGGCTGGTGGACGGACGCCGGCACATTTGAATCCCTTTTCCGGGCCAACTGCCTGGCTGCGGAAAAAGCCATGGGAAAAAAATAACGGGCCGTTTCAGAGGGAGAACAGATCCATGAGGAAGATCGCATCGATAACCATCCTCCTGCTTCTTTTAACAGTGCAGGCCCTTCGGGCGACACCTGAGACGGGCGGCCTTGGGCTCGTTTACCTTCACTCCGCGAAGACCCTTCCCAAGGGGTATCTGGAGTTTTTCGGGCATACCCGTTATTTCGGAAAGGTGGCGAATTTCGGAGCAGGCCAGAAGGCCTATACATTGTGGAACGTGCGGGGCATGGCCTCTTTCAACTACGGGATCAATCCCCATATCGAGGCAGCCCTTTCGCCCATCTTCTACCAGGATACGAACAGGGGAGACAAGGCGTTCAATTTCATCGACGATATTTTTCTTTCCCTGAAGGTCGGTTCGTATTCCGGATTCGAAAGCCCGTTCGTGTACGGCGGAATGCTCGGCATCCGGCTTCCGACGGGCCGTATCCACAACATCATCTATGAACCGTATTCATCCGAGCATATTTCCCTCGGCATCACCGGTCTTCTCTCCTATTTCAGGAACGTCGCCTTTCCGGAAGAAGGCTGGTCCGTACACGGGAATCTCGGATACTGGAATCACAACGATGTGGGCACGAATCTGGCAGGTCATGCCGAGGATCCGACGCCGCAGAGCATGACTTCGGAGATCACAGGCGGCGCAGGCATCTTTTTCCCGGCCGGATCCTTCGATTTTTCGGCTGAATTCAACGGCCGGTATTTTCTGACGAGGCCGCCTGCCACGGCCTACAGCCGGGAATTCGTGTCCTACCTGACGGCAGGCGTGTATTACAAGCCCTACCGTTACCTCACTTTCGAAGCTGCGCTGGACATCCGGTTTTATTCGGGCGATGACCTGACGGAATATGAGACGAGCGGGAAAAATCATCTGCCGGCTCCTCCGACAAAGGATTTTCCGAATTACCCATCCTGGCGCGGCCTTCTGGGAGTCAAGATCGCGATTCTTCCGACTTCCCTCTATAAATCAGAGGATGCGCTTCTCCGCAGAACGGCCAGGGACCGCAGGGTGATACTGGAGAAAATGCTGGAGGAACAGAAGGACCCGGCGAATGCGGAAGCGAAGCTTTACCGGATCCGTTCCGAAAGGCAGAAGGTGGAGGAGGAGCTCGAGCGCCTGAGGAAATTGCTGGAAGCGGAGAAAGAAAAGAACAAAAATCCCTGATTGAAGTTCCCCGGCAGCGAGCTGCCGGGGAATCTTCGATCTGCAAGGAAGAAGGCGATTGGATTCGCTCGCTTACCCCACGGCAAGCCGCGGGGGATGCGCTCGCTGTCAGATTCATCCTGCTGCTTTGTCCAGCCTCTCCGGAAAGCCCCCACGGATCGGTTCGGGTTTCCGTCATTCCGTCATTTTTGGGAGGGAATCATCCTTGAACCATTTGCGTTCCTGTCTCCGATCGCAGGGGCTGGCGCTGCTCCTGGCGTGTATTCATGCGTTTCCCATGCTCCAGCCGCCATGTGCTGCCCAGGATACAGCCGAAAAGGTCGAACTGGACTACGGCGAAAGACTGTTCCAGGAAGGGCATTACGATCTCTGCGTCCTGCATTTTCAGCAATTCCTCGAACGTTTTGAATCCTCTCCCGAGGCGGGCCGCGCACGCTTTCTCTCCGGTGAATCCTATTTCCTGCTGAAGAATTACGAACAGGCCAGGAATGCCTTCCTGGGCCTTCTCATCACCGTTCCGGACTCCCCCTTTGCCCCCCAGGCGCAGCACCGCATTGCCGAATGTTTCGAGACAGAGGGCCGGCTGGACGAGGCGATCACAGCGCTGAACCGGTTGATCGTCTTCTACCCCCAGTCCGGATGGTCCGACAAAGGTCTCTTTTTTTATGCACAGCTGAACCGGAGGCGCGGTTTTCTCGACCTTTCCGTTCAGTCCCTGCGGACCCTTCTGAAACAGGCAAAGGACCAGATGCTCCTGCAGGAGGCGGCTTTCCTGCTCGCCGATGTCCTTTCAGAAAAGGGGAAACCGGATGAAGCCTGGCGCCTGATGAAGGATTACGTGCAATCCCATGCCTCTTCCAAGGATCTTTCACCGGCCCATTACAGGATTGGGGAGGCTGCATCCATGATGGGCGACTGGGAGCAGTCGCAAAAGGCCTATCAGGCCTGTGCTGCAGACAGCCGCATTCCTGCCTGGCAGCAGAAGGCATGGTTCCAGCTGGGCAGGCTTTCGGAGCATTCCGGGGAAAGGGATGCGGCCATCGGCTGGTACAGGCAGGCGGCACAGGTACTGGAAGACAGGCGTTTACGCATGCAATCCCTTTCCAGGCTGGGGGTGCTGCTCCTGCTTTCCGGAAGGGAAAAGGAGGCCCTGGAGGCCTACCGGCAGATGAGGGGAGAGGCCGGGGATCCCGTGCACCGGGAGGAGGCCCTGCTCGGTGCAGGCAGATGCTTCGAGAGCCTGTCCATGCCGGATTCGGCGGCTGCATCCTACAGCGGCGTTTTTCAGGATTCGGTGAATGACGGTCCGCGTGTAAAAAAGGCAATGCTGCACCTGGGTATCCTGACGATGCGCTTGGGCAGGATACGCGAGGGGATCTCCGTTTACGGCAGGTTCATCCGTTCCTTTCCGGACGATGCATTGCTGCCCGACGTCAGGCTGCAGGTGGCCAAAGGCTGGATCCGGGGCCTGGGATTCATCAGCGACGGATTGAGCGAGCTGCACAGGCTCTGGTCCGACCATCCGGATGCAGGCTGCATGCCTGAGGCAAGGTACCTGTTCGGAGAAGGCCTCGAGAAGGCCGAGAGACTGGCGGAGGCCGGGCAGGTATGGGAAGATCTGACGAAGCAATTCCCCGGAACCCGCTGGTCAGCCCTGGCCGCTGACCGGCTGCAGAATCTCAGGCGGGATCCCCTGGTGCATTCAACCCGTATTCTGGCCTGGCTGGCACCCTGGCTTTCCGGTGCTGCAGGAATCGAAAACCGGGAGAAGGATTATCGCTGGGCTGTCGTCCTGATGGACGACCTTCACTCTCCGGCGCCGGCATTGCCGTTTCTGCGCCGGTCGCTGGAAATGCCCCTGCCGGATACGCTGCGCAGCGATATCTATCTGCGTATGGCCCTGTGCTTCGCCGATTCAGCCAAATCCCCCGGGGCTATTTCTCCTATAGACAGCGCGAGAAAGTACTTTGTCGCTGCGGAATCGGCTTTGCCAGAAACCGTGCAGGCCCAGACCGCAGCCTTGGCCCATGCGCGTTTCGAATCCGGCATCGATGTCCTGAAAGGACACCGGATGTTTCAGCGCCTGGTCACGGAAAACCCCGCATCGCCTCTGCGCAACGAGATGCTCTTCAGCGCTGCGGAGGCGGCTGTCGCCCTGGACTCCATGCAGGCTGCCGCGTCCCTGCTGAGGGAACTGGCCACCGGCACGGACGTGAGCGCAAGACGGGAGGAGGCATTGTCCCTTCTGGCCTCCATCTCCCATCGTTCCGGCCGTTCCGGAGAATCCGATTCCCTGTTTCAGGTTCTGTTGCGCGATTATCCTCTTTCCGGTCACGCGCCGGAGGCGATGTTCCGTTCCGGCCGCATGGCAGACGAGCGCGGCGATGCGAAGGGCGCCATGGAGCTCTATCGGGATTTGCGAGGAAGGTACCCGTTGTCCCCCTGGAGCGACAGCTGCCTGGTGGAAATGGGGTATCTGTCGCTTGATGCCGGGAATGCGGCAGAGGCTGAATCCATATTCCGCCAGGCATTGGAAAAGGACAGCCTTCAGGTCTTGAAGGCGGAGGTCGGGCTTTCCGATTCCGTCCGCTCCACCTCCAAAGCGATTCTCAGGGGACTCGGCAAGGCCTGTCTCCAAACGGGCCGGTACAGGGAGGCTGAAAGAATCTTTCTGGATTACAGCCTCCGGAATCATGCCCTGCAGGACCGGATCACCGCATATGCAGACCTGTCCGCTGTGGCTGAGAAAGAGGGGAAACCGGACAAGGCTTTGTCCTATTTGAAACAGGTTGCCGATGAGATCGGCAGCCCTGCAGCATTCGAAAAACTGGGGGACCTCCATGTCCGCCTGGAACAATACGAGGAGGCAAGGGCTGCATACGAAAAGGCGCTCAACCGTCCCGGAGATGCGGATGAGGCGGGCCTGCAATCGAAGATCATGCTGTGCTTTTTGAGCATGAACAATGTGCCTGCCGCGGAATCCAGGCTGGCCGGGATTGCGAAGGCGTTGAGAAAAACGATCGAGGGCAGCGCGTGGATATCCCGGCTCGAATTCGAGAAGGGAAACGCCTATTTCAGGAACAAGGACTTTGAGCCGGCTCTCAAATCCTATGAAGCTGTGATAAAAAAATACAAAGATCCCCAATACGGCCCGCTTGCCAGGCTGGAAACGGCGAGGACATACCTCGTGCTCAACAAGGTCGACGAGGCTCTGGACCTTCTCACGTCCATGACCACTGAATATGAAGGCAAGCCGGTGCTGGGACGGGTGTACCTGAATCTCGGCGACCATTATTTCCGCTCACAGCAGTACGAAAATGCGCTGAGGGCGCTGAAAATGGCCATGTCCGAGGGCATGGATCCGGAGACCCTGCCGCTGGCCATGCGTTACCTGATACGGCTTTACGATTCCCTGGGCATGTGGGACGCAGCCCTGGCTCTTGCCCGCCGCTACATCGAAGAATACCCAGCCGAAGAGGATGTGCAGGAGAAAAAGGTGCAGATCGGACTGTTCTATTTCAACCTCAAAGACTACAGGCGCGCCATCGAATACCTTCGCCCTCTCAAGAACGAGGTCGACGAGCAGACCGAACACGAAATCCAGTACTGGATCGCCAAATCCTATGTCAGTATGGGACAGATGGAACAGGGGATATACGAATTCCTGAAAGTCAAATACCTGTCCAAGCCGACCCGCCTGCCCTGGGCCTCGACAGCCCTGTTCGAGGCGGCCAGGGCGTATTTGTCCATCGGAAATACGGGAGGCGCGAAGGACCTTTTCGCCAGGGTCGTGCAGGCGGAAGGCTCAACCAGCGACCTCGGGCGCATTGCGAGGCAGAACATCGAGGAACTTGAAATGATGGAGGCCCCGAAAGGAACCGAGCCG
>Ga0233423_10000650_pt1 | contig 17748 bp, 14 predicted proteins | sample Watercolumn_Mata_FD_180713 | JGI IMG/M metagenome (GOLD analysis project Ga0233423, IMG submission 180713) | Freshwater microbial communities from Lake Matano, South Sulawesi, Indonesia - Watercolumn_Matano_2014_112_MG | ecosystem: Environmental > Aquatic > Freshwater > Lake | place: Indonesia...
ACCCAGATCACACGCGCCCTAGGCGTGAATGCTAGCCAAGTTATACCATAACCCCACAATAGATTTTAAATATATGAATTTATTAACTTTATTATTGAAAAATGCTTGAGAAAAGAGGAAAAAAAGCACATGTAATCGGCACATTTGTTGTAATCGGAATTGTCATTATTGCTGTAGTTTTGCTGGGCTTTTTATTATATCGTTATGTAGTTCCTCAAACCAAAACAGATACCAAAGAGATTCTTGAAACAAAAGTATATATGGAAGATAAAATACAAGAAGCAACCTATGATGTGCTCTATTTAATCGGAGAACAAGGCGGATACGTTGAAGTGCCGCAAAAATCTCTGATAACTGAAATGAAATCAATTTCTTATTCTCTTTACTTTAATGAAAAACAATTGCCTTCTAAAGAAGATTTGGAAAAGCAGATTTCAGATTACATAAAAAGTAGTCTAGTTTTTTATCTGATGGATGATTTACAAGAGAATGAGTCGGTCTTGAAATTGAACAACTTTACAGTCATTCTTGATTGGAATTCTTTAGATGTCGAGACAGGTCTTGAAAAAAATACTGTCACTGTGAATATAAATCTAATATCAAAGATTGTGGCAAGCAATGAAGTTCTTCTTGAAGAGTATTCAACTACAGTAAACTGCCCATTGTCGTATTTCCTAGAAATTGCAGATCAGATTGTCGAGATGGAATTAAAAAATACGCCGATCAATGAAAAGTTTTTCTCTGACAGGGGGGTTTCAGCGAATCTTCTTCCGATAGATTCTTTAAGAACAGTATATCAGCTGAAGAAATTTGATCCAGTAAATGATATGGACTACGTATTCAATTTAGCGATAATAAAAAATGATTAAAAAAAGAAAATTATCCAATTTGGTAATATCCCTATTCATAGTAGTGCTGCTTATCTCAACGACATTCGAGTCTTCTATACAATTAGCTTCTTCAGAAGGGACTCAAGGAGAGGAACAGCAAGATCTAGAAAAACTAATTTTTGATGATAAGTATGGAGGACAATATTTTTCAAATAAAGCAAATTTAAACAAAGACAAGATTTTAGGCCAGTATTATTTGAACAACAAGTATGGCTCTGCATTCTACCTGCTTAAAGACGATGACATTGTCTATAATTATCAAAAAGATCTTCTGGAGAACGGAAAATTTTCTGTTTTTGTAAAGAATTTTTCTCAGGATTCCCTTTTATTTTACAAAGACAAGTCTATAGCATTGAACCTGAATAACATAAGCGGTTCTGGCATCATTTATAAATTAAATTATAGCCAAAGCAATGTTTTCATTCTTAAGAATAATTTCAGGAATTTAGATTATGTTCAAATATATTTTCAAGACGATAATTCTTCTTTAAAATTTACAGAAAAAGAGATAAGCGTCATTGGCAAGGCAACAATCAATCTATTCTTCAAAGATAAAAAAAGAATTTATGTAGAAACTCAGGAATTTTTTAAGATAGATTCTAATTTTAATATAGACTCAACCGAGTCATATTTCTTGTTCTATCCAGATTACGGTATTGATGGCAGCATTTATTCATTTCAGCCGATTCATGAAATACTCGGAAACTTTAAAATAAATTTTAAAGACTCGAATCTTGCAGGAATGAAGTCAATTTCTTTAAGTCCATCTAAAAACTTTAATGGCTCTGAAGTATATCGAAATTTCAAATATGGTTTGGTGGTCAATTTAAAAAATCAAACCCAAAACATTTTTTTCGCTTCCGAGTATTCTCCCGGATCAGGGATTTTCTTATTTTCAGACAAGATAGCTGCTATAGGGAAATTTTCTCTGGATTATCGGCCTCTTGGATTATTACTTGATTCAGAAAGCAATGGGAAAGTCACACTTTATCAGCAAATGGCCATAATCGAGGGTAAAGTTACAGTCGATGGTAACGAATTTAATTTTGCTCCCACTTCTGAAAGAACAAAGTTTAGTTACAATAAAGACAAGAGAAGTTTTGATATTTCCCTTGACAAATCAAAAGCCAAACTTATTGTGAAGATAACAACAGTAAAAGATTTTTCAGATCAATCTTTCATGGAAGAGGGATTGCCTTCCAATAAAGTCAAAGATATTTTTTCATTGCCTATCGAGATAGTGAATGGCGTGAGCGGTTATACCTACAGTGTTGATGAAAAGGTTGTAACTAAACTTTATGAACGTTACAAAGAGTATACCTCAGTCCAAATTCCTTTCTTTAGCATATCTTTTGGAGATAAAATTCTGAATATCAACTCGAACATAGATCTGCTTTTAAATGGTTCAGAGAAATCAAAAACAACTCAATCAACAACAGGCAAGGTGATAAGCATAATAGGCAAGATAGTCCAGTCAGACCAATCAGTCGATCAAGGTTCAAGCCCAGATTATTCTATTTCCTCCCCATCTCAGGTCGATGATGTTATCGGCGAGATAAATCCCCAGATTCTGATAGATGATGTTCAAAAGCAGAAATTAGAAGTTTTTGTTTCAGCAATACAAAATGCAAGGTGGTCAGAGGCCGCAGCAGTTGTCCAATACTTCAATTCAGATACGACCAAACAAAAGAACATGGATATCTACCAACGTTTGAAAGATAATGATCGCCTATTGATTGAGAACCTAGAATCTAGGAATTTTGAACTGCCTTTTTTTACAAATCTGAGAAAAAGTATTGACTTACAAAAAACCTCTAAGAATACTGGAGATGCTTATCTTAATATTCAAAAAGAATTTGCAGAAAACGGATTAGACTATAATGTTGTCCCCATAAAAGTTGAATCTTGTAAAGAGTCCTATGTTCTATTGAACAGGTTTGAAGTTGTCAAAAGCGATATGGCTACAAAACAGATAAGCGAGATTCTTGGAGTTTCAGAATATGAATTGTATAAATTAAACGATGATAGGCTGGGCACAACATGCAAGTTTGATGTTTCTAATGGAATAGTCGAAAGAGACCTCTCTGGGGGATTAGTTCCATGCACTGTTAAGAGCGGCGTTTACCTGATAATCTCAGATACTGGAAAAACAATAAATGCCAAGGCTCAATTTGCAGAATCTTTTAGGGCAGCAGTTTACTCTTCAAGATATTTATCTCTAGCTTATGGGCTGAACAATCTAAATGAAACTCTCAGAAAAAAAGCAGAATCAATAAACAGCCGTGCAGACCAGGACAGAGCAGCTTTTAAGTTTAGAGATTTAATAAGGTCCAATAAAATTGACGAGAAGATTCTAGACGGAAAGACATATGAAGCAGCTAAAATCTTGTCCTCATATTCAAATAAAGAACTTGTTGCAGCATATCTTAATGAAAAAATAAATTCTTATGAGATAAATCTCAAAAGGTGGTATGGGCCAACGAGCTTTATGTTGTCAGAATTTAACGGAGAAGCAACGATTCTTCCTAACAATAACGGAGGGTATGATAAATCAGATCCATTTTATTTCACAGATCAAGGAATCGCTTCCTGGAATCCATTGATACAATTGCTTCTGGATTCTAATCCAGAAACAAAGAATCACTTTGAACAGCAGAAGATATCTCTTTTAAAAGAGAGCTTAAATTTGACTGATGAAAAAACTGGTCAGAGTTCGCTTTCTGATAAAGACGCCATAAATTTTTTGAGATTGAACTCAATATTATCGGAATATAAAAAATTGTCTGAGAATCCGGTGACTTCAGGCCGAGTTGAGAGTGTCCGTCCAGAACAGATTAATTCCTGGGTGCTTGAGATGGAAGAAATTTATTTTAATGCTTATAAGAACACTCATCATCTAACCAGCGGCGTTATAAAATCTCCAATAACTGGGCAGAAATTAGACTTTTCAAAGGAATACGGCCAGATCTCAAGGGAAAGAGATACAAAAGAAGCAGTAAAATTCTGTTTGAAAGTTGTAGCGATTATTGCTATAGCTGTTGTTACAGGATATCTTGGGGGTGCGACAACACAATTGCTTGGTGGCGGAACTATGGCAGGGGTTTGTGGTTATGCAGTAACTGTAATTTCTTTTGACTTGCTCAATAAATTGGCGAATGCTGCCATTGATAGCTGGATAGATCATGAAGCATTTATGGACAACCTAAAAATAGAGTATCATATAGATTCAAGCGGGCACATAAATATTTTACAGAATCTTGCAGATATTGGTTTTACTGCAATTATGTTTGGTGCTCTAGAAGGAACTACTAAACTGTTCGCAAAGTTAAATCTTCAGCCCGGTTTGTCAACTTCTGCAATCAAATTCGCCACTGAAGTCGGAGTATTCAATGTCCTAGGGGTCGGTGAGTCAGCATTTGGAATTTGGTTTTTTGATGAAAAGTTAGAAGATGAAAAATTAGAGGAGATACGTGGTTTGTTATCCCCTGATAATCTTGCCAAGATGACATTAGAGAATACAAAATTCTTAATTGGAATGAGAGTCGCTTCTTCAAGTTTTAAGGGATTAGTAGATTCATATAGGGCTAAAAAAGCATTAAAAAAGTTTATTGAAGAATTTCCTGTTGAGCAAAGGCAGAAAGTAGGTGAACTTGAAGGAGTAGAAAGACAATTAAAAGATGCGACAGAACAACTGGCCAAAGAAGTGACGAGCAGCGAGCCAATAACTCCTGTTCGTGAAAAACGGGTAATATCTCTTACAGAACAGGTTGCATCTTTAAATGATAAAGCAGACAAAATTAGAAAAGATTTGGGATTGACAAATGCTGCAGCAGTTGCTCCAAAAACAGTTACTCCTCAAGCATTAAATGTACAACAGGAATTTGAAAGAAAATATAGCCTAGAAGGACACCCTGCTGGTTTACCCTTCTTTTTTTATGACAGTTCAAAGTCAAAAATTATCACCATACCGGAAATAGAAGCTTATTTTGAAGGCAAATATAAGGTTTTTGCAAAAGACAAGTCAGGCCATTTTGCCTTAGTTGATGGATTTAGTGTAGTATTAGTATTGGCTCCAAAAGGTTCTACAAGTTTTATTGAATTCGGAGCAAAAACCGCAAAGGTTTATTCTGCACAGATAGTAAAAGTAAAACCAGAAAAATCTTCAGATCAAGAACCTTCTCAATCAAGTCAAAGTACGCCCCCAGCAACACAACCAGTAAGAAATACTGCTCCATATGAAATTTCTCTAGCTAGTCTAGATGGAAGACCTAAACCCCCAACTCCTGTTTTTATCCCTGAAAGAAAAGAAGCAGGAATAAGGGCATTTATTGATGCTAGTCCAACACCTGAAATTAGACAAATCAGAGAAAGAGCATTTCAGGCTTTAAGGAAAATATCCTTCAGCGAGTTCACTTTTCAATTGAAGAGAGTAGTTGCTGGAACAAATGGATTAAATGCAAAATATCTCTCTACAGGTGAAGAATATGGAGTTATTGTGGGTTTTCATGCAGAAAAATCAAATAGATGGGTTTATGGTTTAGCAGCAAAAGATCTTGCCAGACCAGGTTATGAGATCTGGGATACTAGTCGTGATACTAACGCTAATAATCGTGCCTTGTATACCTTATTTGAAAAAGGCGTTAGATTATTTGTTGTTTTTGATGATATCTCTTATTCTGGGTTACAATTAAGTGAACATGCTGGCAGTGTGCAAAATGCTTATTTAGAATGGATAAAAAATACAGGAAGAAATGCTGCACTAGAAGAACCTCCCCAAGTAGTTGTTGTTGCCCCATTCATGACTAAAAAGTCAATGGAAACAATTTCTAGTGAGGTTTCTAATATTCAAGAAGATAGAAAAATTAAGATAGACTATTTATATGGCGAGCAAATTCCCACTATGTTGGATCTTTTTACAACAGATGAATTAGTAGAAGCCTTTAATCGAGTCACACGTTCAGGACAAACTCCTATTTTTGCAGACTGGAAAGTCGCAGATGGTCTCTCTTTTTTTAATCCTTTTGATAATAATCAATTCTTGACACTTACCCATGATCAAAGCGCATCTTTTTGCCCATATAAACCTAATAATACGCCGGGAGCAAAAGAATATGTTAAGGCAGTAACAAAAGAAATGTATGACTTTATTGGTCATTAATTTATTAATGTTTGGCTCTTAGAATATAGTTCTTTTCCTAAACGAATTATTTCCTCTTTTCCTATTAAGGGGCTGACTAGATCTTTTGGAATTGCGCTAGCACCATTATAAGCACCGCTTATTGCTCCTGCAATGCTTGCAACAGAATCAGAGTCTCCATCTATATTAGCTGCTCTAAGAATAGTAGCTCTATAATCTTTTGGACTTTTCAAAAAGGCATATAATGCCATTGCAACTGCTTCATGGCCCTTCCATCCATGCCCTAAAGATTGTATTGCTCTTTGTTCATCCGGATCATTAAGAGCATCTGTAATCTCTTTTAATTTATCTTGAAGCTTTTTATCTCTATTTAGTCCGAGTATAGAGCCATGCATTAATTGTGTAGCATAATGATTATCTCGTCCATCGTATTCAACCACTTTAGCGACTGCTTTTGCAGCGACAACTCCGGATTGCACTGCGCTTTGGTTTGCATGTGTGCAAGAACCAACAGCCTCAGCTGTAAGAATAAGTGGATGAGAATGTTCAGGCTTATAAAAAAGCAAGCCCACTGGTGAAGCCCTCATAGCTGCACCGCATCCGTCTTTATCAACTCCTGATTCTTTCCATGAACGGCCTTCTGAAAGTTTTCTTGTTCCCCTAAGGCAAGTCAGTCCAGGAGCACGATCATTATCTGGACTTTGATACCATGCAGCATATTCCTGGGAAACATAATTCATAACCTCTTCTAAATCTAAAGGGTTTTTTGCTCTAAGCAAGCCCCTTAATGTGGCAAGAGTCATCTGAGTATCATCTGAATAGGTTCCAATAGGGTGTTTTGCATAATCTAATCTCCTTAAAGAATCAAAACCAGTCACACCTTGTGGACCAAGGTTTTTTTTAATTTGTTCAAGAGTTAAAAATTCCACAGGATATCCTATAGCATCTCCAATTGCAGAGCCAAGTAAACAGCCTAAAAATTGATCTTGTTTATCCATTTTATTCATTAAAAACCTAATATTTTATTTCTTTTGATTAACTAATAAGTAATAACAGTTCTTTATAAACCTTTCCATTCTATTTTAAGCATGTCAGGAGAAGGTGACGGAAAATACGAATTAAAAGGAGCAAAAGTCTATCTGCATGAGCAAGGCAAGAGCAATGCTCGGATAACTCATATAGACATAGAACATCCTGAGATAAATAAGATAATCAAAGAAGGCGAAGCAACCTATTGTGCAGGCAAATCAGGAGGATGTTTTATTGGCTTAAAAAAAGAGATGTTGGAAAGAGCAAAGAAAGTAATTGAAAAAAACAGAGGCGATTAAATTCATATCAGAAAAAGAGGCACAATTAATTGGGATGCACGTAGGAGATGGAACTCTTTACAAAACCTCTATCCGATAACAGGTATAGCTGGCTTTGAAAATTTAACAAAATGGTTTGAAGAAATTAAACCTATGAATTCGAAACATTTTAAAAGAGTTAGTAATTTTGGTTAATACGCCACGATGGCCCAATGGTAAGGCGCAGATAACTTGCTATTGTGAGTTAGCGTAAGTTTGCTAAAATCAACATTGGGTTGAACGTGAACAACCTGTTTCCGCAAGGATATCCGGGTTCAATTCCCGGTCGTGGCGTCTCTAATTTTAATTTCTATACAGTGACAACATTAGAAAGCTTTATAAAGTAATTTTTCTTTCATAGATATGCCGGAAGAAAAAAGAATTTCAAGAACTTTTACAGAACCAAATTATTTTGGAGAAGTTCCTATAGGGGATTCTAGAATCGGATTATCAAGAATAATACACAATTCTACAATTGAAGAGTTTCATAGGTCTAGAGAACCCTCTGGTGATGGCCCGGTTTGTGTGGATTACAGCGGTAATCTTCCAGAAGGAACCACTTATCTCGTAAAGCTAAGACACTTTCCCGAAGATGTAAGATCAAACTATGTGTATCTCAAAGGACAAGATGTAACATCTAGAATGGTAAAAGCTATAGGTCCAGGAAGTAATAGGGGCCTTAATTGGGATCTTGTTTCAAGGGTAGTTGAGACTGTTTTTATTGAAACAAAAGATGGGACAATTGCAGTTGGTTTTTATTTATCTCCAGAGGATGCTAATAGAACTTAATAGGCTTCACAACATTTAAATAAAGTTTTTTCCTTATAATTTTGAAAAAAGAGGAAACATGATTGAAAAGAACCATGTTTTAGAGATACTAAAACAGGCTGTAATTGCAATAAAAGGCGAGAATATAATCCTTTTAAGAGAACTCTCTAACAAGACAATCCATTCAGCCTCGATATATCAGGATGCTGATTCTATTGCCCTGGCTGTCAATATCTATGCATTAGGAAAATTAGTTGAAAGTGAACGTTTTCGTTATTACAAATACTGGCCAATTTTTGTAAAAAAGACCCTCAATTCTTTGGCAAGAGCTCATGATTTTCTATTAAGGGGAAAAATGCAGTCTTTTAGAAAAGAGATAATCAATTTGAGGAAAAATGTAAATATGTTCGGCCATCTGAGAGAATACATAAAAGATGTTTTCTTAAGAGCCTCGATAAACAAGGCTTCAAGGATATATGAGCACGGAATTTCTAGAGCAGAGACATCACAATTACTGGGGATTTCTCAATGGGAGATGGCCTCGTATTCCTCAGTCCCGGCAATAACTGATATTGATCTTTCAGTCACAAAATAAATGAAAGATAGAGTTAAACTTGCGGAGGAACTTTTTTCATAAAATGTTTGAAACACTTCTTTGGTGGCAGATACTTATATACATTGTTTTGGTTGTTTGGAGCATAATATGGAAAGGCATAGCCTTGTGGAGATCAGCTAGAAAAAATGACATGGCATGGTTTGTTGTCTTGTTTCTAGTTATTACAATAGGTATTTTAGAGATACTCTATATATTTGTCTTTTCCAAACCCCATAAAAAAGAACTAAAGAAAAAAAGAAGATAAAAATATGTAAGACCTAGCTAAATGCGCAAGACAACGTTGTTTTGCCTTTAAGCAAAAATCTTGCAAGGCATACTAATTAAACTACTATAGAAATACTTAAAGATGGCACAATACAAGAAAGCATTGTTTTTTGATGCTTCTAGCATCATAACTCTAGCATTGACTGATCTATTGCATATACTTGAGCCGCTAAAGCATTCTTTTCAAGGAGAGTTTTTTATAACTGATGAAGTGAAGTACGAAGTTATTGATAAGCCAATACAAGAAAGGAGATTCATGCTTGAAGCACTATTCATAAAAAAATTATTTGAGCAAGGTGTCCTTAAACTATATCCTGTTTCTCCAAGAGAGCAGTCAAAAACTCTAAGAGCAGCAAATTCAACATTTATCTCAGATGGAGATTTCATAAAGATTGTTCATCCAGGAGAAGTATCATGTTTGGTGGCTTATAATTCAATTGATGCTGAAAAAAAATCAATGGTCATAGATGAGAGGACAATGAGGCTTTTATGTGAATCTCCTGAAAACCTGAGAAAACTACTGCAAAACAAATTGCATAAAAAAATTAGTGCTCTAGAAAGAAATTATTCTTATTTCAAGAACATAAACCTTATACGCTCTTGTGAACTTGCTCTGATAGCATATGGATTTAATCTGATTGACTTGCCAGCTAAAAGAGGAGATATAATCCGAGCATTGCTATATGCAACAAAGTTTAATGGCTGTTCTCTTTCTAGCAAGGAAATAGATTCTCTGAAGATTTAATGAACAGATAACATTTTTAAACATCTAAAACCTATAAGAAATATGGCAAAAAAAGCTAAAAAAAGAGGAAAGGTAAAAGTTAAATCTAAAAAAAGAAATTCCGAGAACAAAAGCGCGCTTTCTTTTATAAGATTAGAGTTTGCTCTTAACTTGATAGCATCCCTAATCTTATTGATATCAGGGATTGTCTATCTTTTTGTACCTATACAGGTCGCTTATTGGACAAGTTTCGAGAAGATTCTGATTTTTGAGATACTGAACATAATAATCGGTCTCGGAATGTTAGTGTCTACATTGACATTGAAAACAAATCCAAGAGAAGCTAGTGTGTTCATTCTAGTTTTCAGCATATTGGCATTGATTTTCCCGCCATATGGGTTTGTTGTAGGTCCTATAATCGGTTTGATAGGGTCAATAATGATACTAGCAAAACTTAGAAGAAGATAATTTTATTTGACTTTTATAATTTTTATTTTAATCGTTCAGCTATTGCTTTAATCTGAAGAAATTCTTCTTTTCCTGTTTTCATGTCTCTTAGCTTAAATTTCTTTTTCTTTATTTCTTCTTCACCGACAAAAACAACATAAGGGATGCTTTCATTGTTTGCATAATCAAGAGCTTTTGAGATCTTGTCCATCATAAAACAGGAGATGTTCTCTTTTCTCAAAGATTGCATCATCTCTATTGTTTTTTCTTCCTGATTTATTGAGATTATAATTGCCTTGGTCCCTTCTAGATTTATATTAGCTAAACTGGATAATCTCTCTAAACCAAAACTTATTCCTGTACCCTGGATCTGATTTATAAGATAAGCTCCACCGCCAGCAATGCTCTCTTTCATTCCCTTAAGTTTTATTTCAAAAACATTTCCATTGTAATAAGAAAGTCCCCTGGCTAGTGTAGGGGAGAACTTCACTTGAAGATTGAAAAGCCTGCAATAATTAAGAAGTTCTTTTATCTCTTTGTAAGGTTCATATCCCTCAAAGAAAGATGAAGGTTTTTTCAGAACATCGATTATCCTTTCAGCATTGTACTTCTTCAAGTTGTCTTTTACTTCTTGTTCAGAAAGTTTTCCCATCTTGTCTATTTCTCTTATCACTTGTTCTTTTTGTTTTATTCCCTCTCTTTCTAGAAGCTCATTCATCAATTTCCTATTATTTACCTCGATTTCATAATCTATTTTAAGTTCAGTTAAGATTTCTGAAAAGACTTTCAATACTTCCGCATCGTTCTTTATATCAGAACCGATGACATCAATGTCGCATTGCGTGAATTGCCTGAATCGATTGCTTGAAACAGGCTCATCTCTGAAAACCTCGCCAATCTGATATCTTCTAAAAGGAAGTTTTTTTCCAACAGCAAGCCTTTTCAATTGGAAGGTGAATTCATATCTCAAAGCCAAGTCTCTTTCACCCCTGTCTTTTAGTTTGAAGATATCTGAAATAGCTTCATCTCTAGAGTTGTCTCCCTTGACAAATTCTTCAAATTCAATTATCGGAGTTTCGCAAGGATTAAATCCATAGGTCTTGAATCTTTCAATGATCAATTTCTTTATTTTTTCTCTTTTCAGAGCTTCCTGCCCTGAAAAATCCTTGAATCCCTTTACATTTTCGTTTTCCATTTTTATGTCGGATTTTTGTCCCAATATTTAATTTCCTTACCTCTATTTTTATACATCCTTGAAGGACATTGCCTTAAAAAATCTTGTGATTCTGGCATGAACTAAACCAGCGTCTTTTAATGCTTTATCCTCCAATCCTTTATTTGTTTTATACATTGGTTTTGGTTTTTCGTTTTCCATTTTTATCTCCTACTAGAAAGATCTAGTAATTTATTTAGAATGATGAAAAAAAAGGGCGGTAGCCGGGAATCGGACCCGGTCCTCACGGGTACTGCCTTGGGCGTTTTCCTCAGAAAACGCGTCCACAGCCGAGCACGCTACCATTACGCTACAACCGCCATACCGTGATTTATAACTAAGAATAGAATAGTTAAAAATGTTTTTAGTTAAGAAAAATTGATAAGCAAAGCTAGGAGAATTACAACGAGTGATGAACACTCCTCCAAACTTTATTTTGTATTACCATAATATTAACAGAAAAAAGTACTTTAAAAATCTTCCCAATAACATTTAAAAACGCACAAAAACATAAATTCACATGCCAAAGAAGAAAAAATCAGATGAAGAAGTTCAAGAAACAGAAGAGATTAAAGAGGAGAATCTGGAAAATAGTGAGAAATTAGACATCAAAGAAGTCATTCCAGAAGATAAGAAAGAAGTGGTTCTAGCTCCTTTAGAGACATACATCAAGGTTTCAATTCATATAGGGACAATGGCTGTAACTCCGACAATGAGAGAGTATGTTTACAGGAGAAAAGCAGACGGAATAGCTGTTCTGAACACTAAAAAAATAGACGAAAAAATAAGTCTTGGAGCCTCATTTTTAGCACAATTTGCTCCAGAAGACATAATCGTCTGTGGAAAAAAAGATGCAGTTGTAAAGCCAGTTGAAGCATTTTCAAAAGCAACAGGAATAAGGGCTTTTACAAGATATCCTGCAGGAATAATTACAAATCCTTCTCTAAAGAATTTTTTTGAGCCTAAATTGGTTTTTGTAGTTGATCCTTGGGTCGATAAAAATGCATTAAATGATGCAGTTAAGATAAAAATCCCGGTCATGGCTTTATGTTCTACAAATAACAACACGCATAATGTTGATTTTGTCATTCCATGCAATAACAAAACAACAAATTCAGTCGGATTAGTATTATACTTATTAGCAAAACTTTATCTTGAAAAAAGAAAAATCTCAGGAAAAGTCAATGAAAAAGACTTTTATTCCCTTGAGGAAAAAGAAGAAAAACCAAGGGAGAAGATTGATTTGACCGAAGCAAGAGAATTGATAAAGAAAAAGCTTGCAGAGATGAAATCAAAGCAAGAAACCGAGGGAAAGAAAGAAGAGAAGTCCAAAGAAGAGAAGCCAAAAAAAGAGAAGAAAGAGAAAGTCAAGAAGGAAAAGAAAGAGAAGAAAGAAAAGAAAGAAGAGAAAAAAGAGTGAATTTTTGTAATTCTAATATGTTAAGAAGTATTTAAATTTTATGTTGTTGAGCTACTAGTACAACAACAATAAAAAGCCCCTACCGGGAGACGAACCCGGGACCCCCATCTTACGAGGATGGTGCTCTACCAAAACTGAGCTATAGGGGCACAAATCTTTAAAAAATCTCTTGTTAAAAAAACTATCGAAAAAGCAAAGGGTCGCAGGATCATTCCCTGCCAGAGGCTTAGCAGTAAGTCATAAAATAATTAATTATCTTTTTCAGTGTCAAATATCTTGCTAATCCTGACACAACGTTGTGAAAAAGTATTTTCTAAAAACTTATCTCTACTTCTTTTTCCCTTTCCCTGATTCTATCTTCATCATTGAAAGGATAGATTCTTTCTTGTTTTCAAGAACCTTTCCTTCCTTATCAAGATGTATTCTATATAATGAGAGACCGGAAATGCAAGTTATATTCCACACTTGTTTTCCCTTTATTTTTTGAAGAATTACAATCACCTTTGAGACTTCTTCTATACCTACTTTGTTCTTATTCAATTCTTTCTTTATTATCTCTTGAAGATCATCCACATCTATCAAAACATCATCAAGTTTTTCAAACTCTTGTTTCTCGCCAGGTTTAGCAGGCTCGACTTCATCAACTTTTCTCTGGACATTCTCTTTCTCATCAAAAGACAATGTTGCAACTTTTTTTCCTTCAATATGATAATCTAGTTGTTGCGTTTCAATGATCAGATTACCAAATGCTTGTCTTAACATGAAGAAAGCGGAATACAATGTTGATTTAGGATACTCTTTTTTTAATTTTTTAAATTCCTCACTCTTCTCAATCTGTTCTTTTAATTTCTTGAATGACATAATTACTTTCTCTCAGAAATTTCTTTTTTTAATTTGTCTAAAAAATCAGCTGTCTTCACATTGAATTCAGGCTTTTTCCCTCTTGCTCTGACAGCAAGGGTTTTCTTTTCCTCTTCTTTGTCTCCGATGACAATTATATAAGGGATATGGAGCATTTCAGCATTCCTTATCTTATTATTCACAGTTTCATTCTTGATATCTGTATCTACTCTTATTCCTTGTTCTAAAAATTCTTTTTTCAATTTTTCAACTGTCTTGATATTCCTATCAGTAAAAGAGATTAATCTGGCTTGTATAGGTGAAATCCAGCAAGGAAGATTTCCATTAGTATGTTCTAGCAAGATTGCGATAAATCTTTCTAAAGCGCCTAGAACAGTTCTATGAATCATAACAGGCCTTTTCTCTCTGTTATTTTCATCAGTGTATTTCAAGTCAAATCTTTCAGGCATTGCAAAATCTAATTGGATTGTTCCGCACTGCCAGTTTCTTCCTTGCGAGTCAGTTAAATGGAAATCTATCTTCGGGCCATAGAAGGCTCCATCTCCTTTATTCAGTTTATAAGGAAGCTTATTTTTCTTCAAGACTCTTTCAAGAATCTCTTCAGCCATATCCCACATGGAATCTGAACCAATTCTTTTCTCGGGTCTTGTTGAAAGTTCCATTTTATATGGAAGATTGAATTTTTTGTATATCCTACCAAAAAGATTGATTATTTTCGTTACTTCTTCTTCTATTTGCTCTTCAGTACAATAGATATGTGCATCATCCTGGGTTATTCTGACAACTCTGAACATTCCAGCAAGATTTCCTGATAATTCCAATCTATGCACAATTCCTAACTCTCCAACACGCCATGGCATTTCCTTATAGCTCCTTGGCTTGTTTTTATAGACAAGGATTCCTCCTGGACAGTTCATTGGCTTGACAGCATACTGTTTTCCTTCGTACTGTGTTAAAAAAATATTATCCCTGTATTTTTCCCAATGCCCTGAAATAAGCCATAATTTTTTATCTAATATCTGTGGAGTTGAAATCTCGTCATAACCTGCTTTTCTATGTTCTTCTCGCCAGTAATTCACAAGTTCATTATAGATTATAAGGCCATTATTGTGCCAGAACACCATTCCAGGAGCAACTTCTGAAAATGAAAACAAATCAAGTTTCTGTCCCAGAATTCTATGATCATTGTCTTTTAATTTTTCTCTGTCAAGCCTTTGTTTTGAGATATCATTCAATAATTTCTTATAATCTACTTTTTCTTCTTTGCTTGGAATGACTAATTTTGTCTCTCCAATAGCTTTTTTCTCTTGATACTCCCCAACATATATCTTTCTAGATAATTCACTTAGAGGATGTCCCTTGCATTTCAATTCAAATTCCTTATACCATCCAAAAGGAGCTTGATAGACATCAAATTTTTTATCTTTTTTCAGTTCTTCTGCAGCCAGATAAAGAACTTTTGTGGCGCTTACAGGAATAGATGGGTGAGAAGTAAGATGAACATAAGGATATAGCACTATTTTACTGCATTTCACTTGTTCAGCTATAACTTTTACATTCTCTACCAGTTTCTTTGAGATTTCCTCTTCAAAACCCTCATCATTTCTTTCAACAGCTGAAAGTATGACTAAACATTCCCTGATTTCATAACCTTTTTTTTCTTTATCATTTAATTCTTCAGGTTCTTTTATGGCCTTTTTCAAGGCTTTTATCCTGATATAATCGCAATGCAAAGCTATTATCTTCATAATTCTTTGAATTTTTTAGAATTTATAAAACTAACGAAGCGAGACTCTTCTTGTTTCATGATTAATCTCTGGAAGGTTTCTTAATTCTATGAACTGGCCATTAGAATCATATATTCTTGGAATTGCATCTCTGATTCCTATTTCATAACCCTCTAAACCCTCTGAAAAAGACCCTAATCCTTGTGGCCTGTATCTTCCGCCACTACCTTGGCTTTCATCATCTAGCAAGAATGGAACAACAAATGTTCTTGGTTCTCTTCCTATGCTAAAAGAAGTGCTCATGCCAGGATTAAAGAAATTCCATACTGCTTTCCAGAATCTTGGGCCTTGCATAACTGCTCCGGAAATTGTTCTGTTCGTAGTATATGGTGGAATTTTTCTTCCATCAACATCTAGTACTAAATCCCCAATATTCTGGTTTGCTTTATTATCTGACCTTAAACCAGTTAGTTGCACTGCTAAAAATTTTGCAAACCTTGTTCTATATCCTAGGCTCGTCCAGAACCTGCTCATCTCGTTCTCATCAAAACTTTCATGCAAGCTGTCTCTTCTGTAGATACCGTCTTGCATTAGCAAATCATAAAGACTGAATTCAAAAGCAGCATCTCCTAAATAATATAAATCAAATGGCTGGCCAGAAATATTGAAGTTTCCGATATAATTTCCGTTCTGAGCAACTCCTGCATTATTCTGGTTTCCCGATGCCTGTTTTAATTCATCTACAGTCATTCTTTCGATAGTTATTCCCCTTATCGAATCATTTTCAGTTAAACTTCTTACAACTCGGGCATTTGATTTCTCATATCCTCTTAGATTTACAGCTAGCGGCGGATAATTGCTAGTTTGACTTTTCGAGGGAAAGACCAATCCAGAGGTTACAACTCCAAGACCATGCCCATACTGTCCTGTGCTGTAAACAAAAGTTTTTGGAATAACCTCTCCTGGAACAACATAAATAGCACTTCCAGGCAAGGGATCGGCTTTTAGTCCGCCTCCTCCTGGGCACCAATCAACTATAACTGAAAAAGAATCTGCATGTGCAATAGGTTTAAATGAAAAATTACCTGTCCAGATTCCATTTAAGTAGGATTCTAACACCTTTTGTCCTCTCTCTAATGCTAAAAGGCCATCTTTAAGCTGCCAGTATAATTTTCCCTTAGTTGTTTCAACAATTAACTTTTTAGGAATTCCAGGATTCATGAACTCATCATATGTTATCTCTTCCAAGCCCCTAGCTCTTGAAGGAAACAAACTTAAAAGAGCAACCAGAATAGCTGCTAAAGTCAGTTTTCTCATATATTCTAAGTAATGTTTTATTTTTAATGATTTCTATGATAAATCTCATAAATACATTCAATAATACAACAAATTTTAAATAGTGAAAATTCCCTGTAATTAATCAGAAAAAGAGTAAAATGATACCTAAAAAAATTGTCATATTTTTGTTGGCGTTTATAATTTTTTTATCCCTTTTTACAATAACAAATGCAAAGATTGTGACATCAGTATTGCAAGAACAATATAATCTTGGAGAGGAGATAAACCAGAACATCAAGGTCATTACAGTAGAAAATTTTAAGGGTTTCATAAGAACGACATTAGACTGCGAAAATCAGCAGACCCTGTTGTTTTATTTCCCTGTTTCTCTGGAAGCTAATAAAGAAAAGGTTTTTTCATTCTCATTTCAAGCAAAATCTCCTGGAAAATGTTTTATCCTTACTGTCTTGGAACAGGATGATTCTAAAATAGAAGAATACAAATCTTCAACATTCATTATAACGGATAAGATAAACATCCAACTGACACTAAATAAGCAGTATTTTCTTCCAGAAGAGCAATTGAAGATTACAGGCACTGCGACAATGGCAAATGGGAAATCATTCAGTGGTGCAGCCACAATAACTGTTGATAATCAAACCTATTCAACTGTTGTTTCTAGGGGATTTTTTTCACAGACAGTATTATTGTCTAAGACAATAGCTCCTGGAAAACAGCCAGTTTCTATAGTTTTGAATGATGATGAGAATAATATTGGTTTAACATCTGTTAATTTTGAAGTAGGCATTGTCAAATCTGGATTAGAGATAACAACTAATAAGGAAATAATCTTTCCTGGAGAACTGCTCTTGATAAAAACATCTCTTCTGGATCAGGCAGGCAATACTATTCCAGAAAATATTTCTCTTAAGCTGATAAGGATAGATAATCTTGTCCTTGGATTTCAAAAAAGGGTTTTTTTGATTGAAGGTGTTGTTCTTTCAGGTTCAGAAACAAGATACAAGTTTCCTGAAGATGCACTGCACCAAGATTACTT
>Ga0233423_10000651_pt1 | contig 17738 bp, 8 predicted proteins | sample Watercolumn_Mata_FD_180713 | JGI IMG/M metagenome (GOLD analysis project Ga0233423, IMG submission 180713) | Freshwater microbial communities from Lake Matano, South Sulawesi, Indonesia - Watercolumn_Matano_2014_112_MG | ecosystem: Environmental > Aquatic > Freshwater > Lake | place: Indonesia...
GACTCATAAATATCTCGGTAATAAAAATCTCATTTATATAATGGATGCACTCTGGGCAACTTCGCATGAACTTGATAAACCGCGAAAATGGCAAATTCCGCCATTCAATAACGATTTTATGTCGTCTATGTTTATTTCGTTGGATCCGGTTGCTATTGAATCGGTCGGATACGATTTTCTCTGCTCAGAGTATGCCGATGCATCAGGAATTGGAGAATATGTCCAAATGCCAGGAGTTGACGATTATCTTCACCAAGCCGCCGATTCGGCAAATTGGCCGCAAGGATTCAAATATGATCCAGATAGCACAAATACCTATGTCGAAAGTCTAGGCACTCATGAACATTGGAATGACAGTATTAATAAACAATATTCAAGAAATTTAGGGACAGGAAGTGGAATTGAGCTTATCAAAATCGGTAGAACTGTTGCAGTGGAAGAAAAACCTATCGGTGTAGCAAACGACTTTGCTCTTTATCAAAATTATCCAAATCCTTTTAATCCGTCGACGACAGTACGATACCATATTTCTCATGATGGCTATGTACATTTAGCAGTCTACGACATTCTTGGAAAGGAAGTAGTAACGCTGACAAACGAAATGAAATCAGCAGGTTTTCATCAAACACTTTGGAATGCTACGCGAATAGCTAGTGGTCTGTATTATATTCGACTTACGGTGCACCAGCAGCATAATATAGTATATTCGCAAACAATTAAAACCGTATTGCTTAAGTAATTTGATGAATGGAGTCAAGCTCCACGATTCTAATCGGATTTGAAAGTTCGAGCCTTAGCTTGAACGGTTAAAAAATTTTGTTAAATGGTAAATCCAACTAATAAACAGATCAAAGGTTTGTTTATTAGCGCTTGGGGGGATTATTTCAATGGTATCAAGTAGGAATGAACTTGGTACCATTGATCATTTTCAAATAGATATCAATTTTGATGATGTATTTTCGAGCCTAAGCGGCTCACTTTATAATCCCTTCCATAATGGCATCTATCAAAATAAATTATCTTCTGAAGCCAACATTCCATTTATGAGTCTCTACACTACCGTTTCTTTTCGCGATATTACCGTACGAAAGTATCATAAGTTAATTTGCAGTACTTAAACTATTTCAAATCTTGAATAGAAGTTACTTCGATGAAGTCATAGATAAAATAGGTGATCAACTATTAAATATATGAAGGATGTAGTAAAGTAAAATTTTCTTCCAAGTGTCGTTTTTTTTGCTATATTAAAGAAGATACAGTTTTGAGTTGAACCTAGTTTTTACTTCATCAATGGTAAGATTCGATTTTGTTCTGAGTAATCAGAATTATACATTTTCGATAAGTGTATAAAATTTGTGACATTTACATAAAAAACACCGCGGAAAATTATTTAATTCAACATTATTTGGTGCACAAATGCAATTACCTGGAAAACCTATATCAAATCTCAAATCAGATGCTAGAGATTTCATCAATCTATATACATCGTTAGGCGAGAGGGCAGAGAATTTTCTGCCTAAGCATGTAGTTGATAATCTGAAAAACTTTGTAAAGTTGTGTTGTCAAGAACCAGATGACCCGGCGCGTCTACAGGTAGAAATTGACAAGAATATTCTTGAGTTAAAAGAATCCATTCCAGGGTATGTAGATGTATCTCTAATGCTCTTTCCACATGAGGACTCTAAAGCGTTTCAGTATAGTGCAAGAAGGCAAAACTTTGTTAACAAACTTACCTCATTTATCGATAATGAATTAGTGGATGACGAAACAAAGGTTCAATGTACAAATATTCTTAAAACGCAGGACTTTTCGATCGGCACGCCACCAGTTACACAGGGACAAATCGATTTGATGTATCGACTTGTGTTAGGTGAAGATGTTAAAGAATTACGAAAATTCCGCGATGTGATCGGTGTGAATGGAGACATTGAAGAAGCACAGTGGAATTACTTCATGGATGTACTCGAACAAATGATTATCCAGAGTACACATTATACAACTGGAGCAGAAAAAAATGATTTTGTGGCACGTACAGAGTTAACAGTGAATTTTAAGGGGCTAAATGGTTTTATTCGAACGGTTGTAGGGGGTGGCGCAAATACAGTCATTGAATTGATCTCAACAGAAATGTTTAACTCGAAGGATGTAAAAGTTCTTGATTTTACTGACGAATCTGCATTCTACGAGAAAATAAAAAGCGACATGACAAGTATTTTCGTCGTTAAAGTACAGTTTATGCGAAAGAATATCTTCAATGACATCAAATGGTTCCCTTACCTCACGCGGATCATTCTTGTTGACGATTCACTGGAATCCAGAGCAACTAACACATCCTTAGTGTTTGGTATGCATAATAAGATTATTAATACACTCAACAAAGTTCATACGAAAAAATTGGGTGCACTCGCGAATACTCAATTAAATCTTCGTTTGATTCTAGATAAGGTTAATGATGAAAATCTTGAAACATTTCGAAAGTGCGTTGAAAAGAAAATTGTCGATTATGATGAAGAATTAAAAGAGTTTAAGTCAGAACAACTAGGCGAAACAGGAAATTATAAAAAAGATATAACGTTATATAAGTTTAACGATTATGCAAAACAAATCATAAAAGATAAATACGCAATTACAAAACTACGAGACTACATTGTTCTTGTTCAGAATTGCAAAGATCAGAAGAAACTTCAAAAACTGAACGAAGAATTAATTCATGAGTTTGAATCGCGTACGATATCGTATTTTTATTCGAACATAGAACAGGTGAATATTGCTACAATCGTCGAAGGTGGCGGGCGTGGACAATTACGCACTTATGGATCGTATCTTTTACAGAGAAAATTAAAACCTGTTGATCCGCGCATATCAGAAAAATGTAAAACTATTGTAGATATTATACCTAATACATATCAACGGACTCTGAAAAATCATTACCATAAAAACTTTGGAATAAATCTTTTCCTCGAGCGTTATAAGGAATATATCACCAAGGTAGAAAATGAATCGAATAATAAGGGACGATTTACAAATTTTCTTATTGATATTGGAATTAATGACGAATACCAGAAACGATCACAAGAAGAACAGAAGGTGATCAAAGAGTTCATCAGTAATTTAGCTAATTTGGATATTACATCAATTGCCGATGATGTACAAATGATTATTCGCGATATCCTTTTCCATGCGATACTAAAGCCTTATATCGTTTTTAATACCGAAGCATCATGGGAATACAAAGATCTTTTCCCAGTGGATAGGTTTGATATTAATCCGTTTGATCTCGAAGTAGGATTGACGGACGAAAAACGTATTGACTTTGAGCGTTTGTTCCATCGCCTCAATAGAATGAAAAATACATTTCAATTATTTGATGATACTGGAAGTCTTTGGGATCGTTTTTGTGAAAATTTAACAATCATTATTAACGATCCATCTAATCCTTCTGGATATACAGATTTTAATAATCCAGCGCTAATAAAATTTTTGAAATTTCTTAATAATAATAAAATTACACTTTTACTGGATGAAGCATATTCAGATGCCATTAAAATTGACGATCCTGAAGAGCCAAAATGGCGCACGATTTCACGCTATGTAATGAACAACATTGGTTCATTACCAAATATCAGTATTGTTTCGTCTTTATCAACAACGAAGAATCTTGGTGCAACTGGAAATCGACTCGGTTCACTCATTGCTACACCAATTCGAAAGGATGTAATTAATTTTGCCAAACAACAGCACAGTATCGAAACTGGCAATACAAATTCGTTATTCATGCTAGTTAATACGATAGAAGCAGCTCAGTTATCAAAGAAAATAAAAGACACGATGGAATCCGAATTGCCAAAGGATGCATCGCGATATAAAATAAAATCACTCATCGAGCAATATATCATTGACGAAATTGTAAGTTATTCTGAACGAACTACTGGGGCTAAATCTCACGATGCCATTAAAAGGTTTTCACCCTTTGAAGGAAGTCCTCTACATATATTCTTACTCGAAGAATTGGTTTCGTTGGATAAGCTCGATGTACTCGGATTACCAGACGATTTCAAATATAAAGGTGAACCGTTTTATACTTACTTCCAGGATCACCTGGTGAAAGAAATTGATAAGTTTAGAGTAAATAAACTATTTAGAAAGGAATGTAATAAGAGACTTCAACTCATAAAAGAGAAGGCAGAACAAATAATAAAGTCTGAGAACGCCAACATATTTTGTGAAGTTCTCGAATCGGATGGTTCTTACTTATTCAATTTATTATTAAAAGAATTTTTCTCTTATCAAGATTTGGAAAAGTTCACTGTAAAACTTGCTGAGAAAAGAGGAATTGCAGTATTACCATATCAGACAGGATTTCTACGGTTTTCTCTTGGTGATTACATCGAGGGATCGGACCAAAGCTATGAGATTTTTGCAAAAGAATTTGAAAATGCATTACGAATAACGTTGAAATACTGGAAATTGTTCGTTGAAAAGAAAATTGATCCAAAGTACAAAGACCATCGGTCCGAGGATATCCTTGATGAGATATTTCGGACTGCATCAGATATGGCATTTGTCGATCAAGTATTGCAGGATTACAGTATCATTAGGAACTTGAATAAAGTCTCGAAGAATAGTCTAACCATTAGCAATATATTGACACTCTATCATGCTTTTCCGAAGGATTCTGGTGTCACGATTAATACTATACGTGGATCAAAAAACTCCGTCTTCGAGTTCTATGAAACGGTAGGAAGTTGTACGGATTTAAAAAGCTTTGTCAGGAGCAAAGCATTCACCAAGATTTATGAGAATCTATTGCCTCAAATCTACAAAAAGATTCCACTCATAAAGCATTTGGATTTTAATACTGTCCTTGCACGTTATAGTAAATCAACTATTCTCAAGTATATCAGCAATAAGGTTGAATTCCAACCCAATAGTTATGTACTCGATGATCCAGATGAAAAAACCATCATGAAGGAAATACTCATCGAGATGGAGCACATTTTATTCTCAGATTCAAAAACAAAAATTCTTGCTCTGAATGCATCAACAGATCCAGCTGGTGATAAAGCAAAATTAGAAGGAATTAATAAGATCCTGAGAAAATATATTGAGGAATTATTACTCCACTTTAATTTGCCTTTTGGACTTATCGGACAAGAACCTTCAATACATCAACTTGTTGATATAACAATAGAAAAATATGAAGAAATAATCGGCAAACCAGTTCGTGAATTAAATCTACAAAACTCAGTGAATGAGTATGTTAATGGAATTAATATTCCAAATATTCCGGAACAACTCGCCTCCAAATTGCATGGTATTATCCAAGCGGTCATTAATGAGTTTGTTTTACAAAAAGGTATGACGCACAATGACAAACTTGTTAGATTGTACCTCGTCAAACGTGAAAGAGCGTTTGAAAAGCAACTAAAATCACTGTTAGAAGCATTGATAAAAAAAGTTTTAGATAGTGACAACGCAGAGAATCAATTGGTTAGAGAAGAATATATGTTCAATATTATTAAGGAAAGAATTCAAGAGGTTTCCCAGAATATACTTCGTACGAAGGATAATAAGATCTCGCAGCAGTTTCTCCATACAGAGTGTCGTGCGATCGCTTTATTCTTTATCGATTTAATTAACAAGACCAAGTCCACTGAATATTACAATCGTTACACACATACATTAATAAAATTTGTTGAAACGACTTATAGCCAGCAAAATTCGAGTATTAATGAGATGATTCAGCATGGAATAACAATCCATAAAGACTTCTCAATGGAATCTTTGGGTGATAATTCTCTCAATTGGGTAACCAAAGTGATGACAAAATGTGGTGTTATCGGATTAGAGCAGCCGGTTCAAACACACACACGCATCGCAACCGATGCAAAGCGAAGAATATATCCACAACATAAAGCTGATAGACTAGAAAATGGTCAAAAACAAAGAAATTATTCTGAGCCACATGAATATATCAAGAGCATGGATATTAAACCGCCATCAATATTCTTTGGAAGAAGGATGGAGAAATTTATCGATAACATGGATGAAAATGATTATCGATGCAAAATCATTCAACATGGTTTAGTCAAAGTGCTTTATGTGATCCAAAAGAGTTATATAAAATTCCTAACTGATAACGATCGTCTTATTTTAGCAGATGAAGTCACCTTAAGTGACGTTAAGCAATTTTCGCCAGATGTTATCCTATTTTATGGCGCACCTGAGAAAGTAATATCATTTCCACAAATAGGATATTTTGACCTAAAAGGACCGAAGGGAAATATTAAAACATTGGTCACACCATTGAAAAAAGAGGTCGACTATTTTGGCAATATCAAAAAGCCATGGCTAACCATGATGAATGAAAAGGTGAAAGAGATGGGTGGCGTGCCAATTCATGGTTCTCTTTTTGCAGCGGAAGAAGAAGATGGCAGCCTTTTTGTCATTCAGATCGATGGAGATAGTGGAGTTGGTAAATCTGAAATGCTAGCCGCCTTGATGTTGAAATGGTTGAAGAAGGATCTACAAGGTATTCGATCCATAAAGATGATAGCAGGTGATATGTTTTTTGTTTTTCCTGATGAAAAAGGAAATTTGTATGGAATCGGAACTGAAGAAGGTGATTTTTCACGTGTAACAGACTTCGATCCTGATTTTATTAAATACTATTATTCTTTATTCGCCAAAGCAGCTGACAGTAATGTGGAAGATTTGAATTCTCGGAGCACGATTAGTGGCCTTTGCGATATTACTATGCCATTTAAGATCGACATAATGCTGACCGCAAGTAATTTTGCTCGTGCAGAAGCTGGAATTACAAGGTACGAAAATCCAGAGAACTTCCTACTCTATCGTGATTCACATGGTGAGCGGATGGAGAAAGCGACAAGTGCTGATAATCCACATTTACAACGCACTTTGCTTCGATATACAGGTGATAAAAATATCGTTGAAATAATGGATAAGCATGGAAATTACATAGATGACGTTCTGAATTGGGAGTGGGAAGAACATACTAAGAAATATTATTTATGTACATCGTACAAGATGATAGACAAAATTGATATTGAGGATGTCGTAAATAAAATATTTGTTGGGAAAGTATTCAAACAAAATAAAAATGCACAAGTGATTACTCATGTAAATTTTGATATCATTAAAAATAGATTTATTGCGAGTACGGAAACTGTGGCACCTGAGAAGCAGGATGCGGAAATAAACACTGTTGAAAAATCGAGTTTGCTGCTTGATCGTGAAATATTTAGTACGATATTCCATGCGCTAGCAAGTACACCAGCCGGACAGCCCTTTGTTGCTGAAGAAGGACAAATTCAATCGAGAAAATATCTCATTGATATTCTAAAAGGTAGTGGCGGATCTCAGGGAAAGGGGAAGAATATTCGCCTTGGAATTTTATCAACTGATTTAGGCCGCAAGGGAAAAGAAATAACCGGTCCACAGGCAGCCGCCGATGATATGAGAACAATGATTCAAGAAGTGCGAATCTATCGAAATGATATCAACCAGAGCAAGAATTATGTCCAACAGCGTGTTTATGAGATTTACAAGTATATCTTCCCAGATCATAAACACAGTAGTGAAGTATGTCGATATAACTTTGTTCTTTATCAACTAGAGCAAATGAGGAAAGCACAATTTGTTCGAATTGATGACTTGAAAACACGGGTTGATCTTTCAGGAATTAAAGGATTTGAGCAAGTTCAACCAGATAAAGAATTTAGTCCACTATTAGTGACCCCTAATATAAATGCTGAATTAAATTCTATAAGTGAAACATATGAACAGCTAATGAGCTTGCCAAGTAATCCGGAATTTGCAAAAGAATTCTCTGAGGACGCCGATAAACTATATATGGCTGATGGTTATAGTCGGGATACGATCGTCAATAATTTAATTCTGCAGCTTTTAGTATTAAGCGGTTATCTTGCGATCGAAGATATCACACGAGGTCGGATTACAGAAAAGGTGAACCGGGAAACAATTGCAGCAGCAAAATATGCTGCTGTAAAAAAGATAGAAAAAAAGAGGAAATAATTGTAAAAAAATTATCTAAGAGCATCTTTCCCTGTTTTCCTATTAATAATAGGGCTTGGAGGAATCTAAGCCCTATTTTTTTCGTCTAACAAAATGCAACAAATGAAGATACAAATAGACGTTCATTATTTTCTGATTTCTTCGTATCTTAACTGATAAATTTATGTTCTATTAATGGAAATATAAATATTATATGAAACCAAATCTCTTACACCGCGCTATTGCATCAACCGTTCTTCTTATTTCTGCAATTCAATATATCATAACTGCACAAGTTTCAGTACCATTTTGGGATCCAGGCGAGCTATCGGCGGCAGCCTATGCTCTTCAAGTACCACATCCTCCAGGTGGTCCATTATTCTCGTTAGTAGGGAGGATATTTTATATGATTCCCGCGCCTGGTGAAATTGGTTATCGTATGAATTTACTATCCGGACTTTGCAGTGCATTCTCAGTTCTATTTTTATATTTAATTATTGTTAAAGTAATCGAAAATTATAAGGGGAAGATTACTGAGGTAACTTTTGATAGCATAAGCACTTACACGGCTGCTGCAATCGGTGCATTGGCACTCTCATTCTGCGATACGTTTTGGTTTAATGGAGGTGAAGCCAATTATTTTGCTGCAAGCACATTATTGTATTCAAGCATTCTTTGGCTGATGATGGTGTGGAATGAAAAAGCTGACGAACCTGGTAGTGAACGCTATCTTTTGATGGTGGCATATATAGCTGGACTTTCTTCTGGACTTCATCTGATGAGTGTTTTGACCATAATGATAGTTGGTGTTCTTGTCGTGATTCGAAAATATGTTCGAAATGATGAAGAGTGCCTTCAATCAGTATACATTCTATTACTCCATATAGGATTACTCCTAATTGTTGCCGCGATGATATGGGGAGGAGAAAAATCCACGCAACCACCTTCACCCGAAGCTCTGAAGACATTTGAGAGTAAATTCATAACTGCGATGATCATTGCTAGTATTGCGATAATAGTTATCTTTCGTAAAAAAGTTATCAATTGGAATTCGTATTATCTAGCACTTCTTGTAGGTGGAATCGCACTCGTAGTTGTTTTTCCTGGCATCATCCGCTATTTACCATCTTTTCTACTATTCGTCGCAGGTGATCATCTAGAAGCAGGACTTCTTGTGCTGATAGGAGTCTTAGTTGTTGGAGCTCTTGCAGTTTATTGGGCACAAAAACAAAAACGTACAATTATCACTCTTGCACTTGCAGGGACAATTATTGCGATTTTAGGATTTACGACATATACGATGATTGTGATTCGTGCAAATAAAAATTTACCGATGAATGAAAATCATCCAAAATCATTTGCTCAGTTAGTATCCTACCTTAATCGTGAACAATATGGGGATTTCCCGATGTTCAAGCGGCGCTGGTCAAATGAACCTGAAAAGGCAGGTATCTATTCGAATTATACTAGCGATCTCGACTTTTTCCTCGACTATCAAATGAGTCATATGTTTCATCGTTATGTCGGGTGGAATTTTATAGGAAGATTAGCAGACGAACAAGATGCAGGTATTGATTGGAAGGGATTGTTTGGAATTCCGTTTTTCCTTGGTTTGTTCGGATTATACTACCATGTACGGAAAGATTGGAAAATGGCTTCGGTTTTTATCTTTGCTTTCGTTCTAATGGGATACCTTATTACGTACTATCAAAATCAACAGCAACCACAACCAAGGGATAGAGAATATTTTTATTGCGGTGCCTATCTAGTGTTTTCATTATGGATTGCATTAGGAATTCGCGGAATTCTCGATTTAATAACAGAGAAATTAACTCAACCATCGGCTGCCAAACCTGCTATGGTTGGTGTACTCGTATTAAGTACATTGTTTGTCCCAGTTCGAATGTTTCAGCTCAACTTTCCAAGGCACGATCGGTCAAAAAATTGGATTCCATGGGATTTTGCTTACAACTTGCTCCAAACATGTGACCAGGACGCTATTCTTTTTACACAGGGAGATAATGATACATTTCCGTTATGGTATATGCAAGATGTCGAAGGTGTTAGGCGGGATGTGAGAATTGTCAACCTCAGCTTAGTTAATACACCTTGGTATATACTCCAGATGAAAGGAAATCCAGCTTATCCTGAAGCAAAGCCAGTACCTATGAACTTACCCGATTCTTATATCGAGACAATTCAACCAATCGCTTGGGAACCGAAAAATGTCTCTATTCCAATCTCAAGAGACATAATACAACATTATGAAGAACAAAAAGGAGTGGTGCTTGATACAGGTATAACAAAAAATGGAAGATTAACATTCTTTCTAAGAAATACTTTACAATTTGGACAGACGAAAGCTCTCCGCGTCCAAGATATTGCTGTATTTGATATAATTCTAGCTAACGAATGGAAACGTCCGATATACTTTGCATCGACCTGTTCACCGGATTCAAAAATTGGTCTTGAAGAATATATGTGGTTTAAAGGATTAGCTTGGAAACTAGAACCTGTCAAGACATCGAATACGAATTATGGCATTGATGCAGCAGCTTTGGAGAAAAATTTGATGAACGAACCAGTTGGATTTTCGAAGACTCCAGCCTATGGATATAAATTCCGAGAGATCGCAAATCCAAAAGTATATTTTGATGAAAATACTCTTCGCATAGTATCTAATTACCGTGCTGCATTTAGAGCACTCGCAGCATTTTATAAGGACATCGAACTTAATCCACAAAAAAGTTTGGTGGTTTTCGATAAGATGGAACAGCTGATGCCGCATTCAAAGATACCGCTTGGTTGGCAATATGCATCAGAGATGGTAAATTTTTATAGGTCTGTCGGGCAAATGGATAAAGTAAGGGAGATGGGTAAGGAAGTTGAAGCGGAGTGTCTGAATTTGATAGAAAAAGGTGGGATTGACATGAATTCGTATTATAATCCCTACCGTGCAATATTGGATTTGTATGATGCAACAAATGAATATGAGAAGTCATTAAATGTTTTGCGTAGACTTCATACATTGTATCCCGATCTTCCGAATATTAAAGAAAGAATAGCTATGCTTGAACAATTGAGTAAACAAGCAGCGGCTCAACCAACGGAAAAGAAGTAAGGAATCTTTTTTTGGCATTGAGCGATGTCCATATTGTTGTAAATAAGCACACTCCATATGTGGTTCAGGCATTCGAACGGATTGGTAAAGTAACTGCTTTGGACACTCATGAAATCACTCCTGAAACTGTCAAAGATGCTGACATACTTATTGTTCGCTCGGAAACTAAAGTAGATCAAAAACTTTTAGAAGGAAGTCGGATTAAATTTGTTGGTACAGTAACTATCGGAACTGATCATATCGATGAAAATTACCTTGCTCGATCTGGCATAACATTTACAAGTGCACCAGGAAGTAATTCAAACTCAGTTGCAGAATATATAACTGCTGCACTATTAGAGCTCTCAGTTAATAAAAAATATTTTCTGTCTGACAAAACAATAGGTGTTGTAGGTGTTGGAAATGTTGGAAGCAAAGTGTGGCGAAAAGCTGAAGCGCTAGGAATGAAAGTTATTTTAAATGATCCACCGCTTCAACGACAAGGGAGTGATTATCCATCGCAATCACTTGATGAACTAATGAGCGCTGATATAATAACTGTCCATGTTCCTCTAACACGCGACGGAGCCGATCCAACGTATCATCTTTTCGACGAACAACGATTACGTAAAATGAAACAAGGATCGATATTCATCAATACATCGCGTGGTGGTGTGATGGAGACCAAGGGACTATACAATGTATTAGATAGTGGTCACCTTTCTACATCTATTCTTGACGTTTGGGAAGCTGAGCCTACAATTGATGTTTCGCTTCTTGAAAAAGTATTTATTGGCACTCCGCATATTGCAGGATATTCGTTGGATGGTAAGGTGAATGCCCTTCGTATGAATTATAGCGCTGTCTGTCGATTTCTCGGACTATCAGAAGGTCAAGAAATTGAAACACTAATTCCTAAACCAGCCATCCCAACAATTACGATAGAAAAAAGATCATCCATTGAGAAAGTCGTTCGGGATGCTGTACAGAACTGTTATAATATTGTTCACGATGATCAACTTTTAAGAAAAATCAATGCGATTCCTCTAAATGATCGTGGAAAATATTTTTCAAGATTGCGTGCGGAATATCGTATCAGAAGGGAATTTCGACATACGAGATTAAAAATCGTTGATGAGAATCCTGCCATAACAAATACTCTAATTTCTCTTGGTTTTTCAATAGCATAATCGGAAATTCGATGGCAGAAACATTACGTGTGAAAATCCTTAGAATTCACCCAGAAAAAGCGGATATTCCACTACCTACGTATGGAACAGAAGGTTCAGCTGGTATGGATATCTATGCGGCAATTGACGAAGATGTTGCAATTGCTCCTGGTGAGACAGTGTTAATACCAACTGGATATATCATCGAATTACCTGAAGGTCATGAAGCTCAAGTTCGACCGCGAAGTGGACTTGCAATCAAGCATCAAATCGGCATTCTTAATTCACCAGGAACGATAGATTCTGACTATCGTGGTGAAGTGAAGATTATTCTGACAAATTTTGGTAAGGCACCATTTACAGTGCATAGAGGTGATCGTATCGCACAAATGGTGATTACCAAATACGAACGCGTTCAGTGGGAAGAAGCTACTGCACTCGCTGAATCAACGCGTGGTCCAGGAGGATTCGGCCATACAGGCATCGGCTCAAAAGGGAACTAATATTATGGCAAAACAGAAATCAGCAAGAAAAAAAAAGCACACAGGTTCTATACGTTTGGATACAACACAAGAGGCTCGTTGGGAATCTCTTTTCACTTCACTTAGTAGAATAGAAATAGTACTGCTTGCTGGTGGTATCCTTCTGCTTCTCGTTCTCATTTATACAATTCATACCATTCTTTCACCATTTCTGGCATTAGGCGCCATTATTTTTATTCTTTTTCCGTTGAGACGTTATGTGCTTGCCAGAAATGTAATGTGGTTGTCAATCGCACTTTTTACACTCTGGTTCCTTGATGCAATATCCACAATCCTAGTACCATTTATTGTTTCTTTGATATTTGCGTATATGCTCAATCCAGTCGTTGATTTACTCCAAAAATGGAGTGTACCTCGATGGATTGCTTCACTAGTTCTCATCCTTTTATTCATTTCTGGTATTACACTTATTATCTTCTTCGTCCTTCCAATTGCATTAACGCAATTTGAAGGAGTGTTAGATTCTCTCGCAAAAGTTACTAATCAATATCGTGATGCACTTTGGAATAGCAAACTGATTTCGATTCTCGAACGATATGGGGTTTCGTCAAAAGAGTTGCGAAATACATTTGCAAGTCAATTGACACCACAGTTCGAAGACATAATAAAAGCGCTAATAAGAGCGCTTGGAACGCTGATGAGCGGAATCACAGATTTTATCACTCAGGTATTCTATATAGTCCTTATTCCATTCCTAACATTTTATTTTTTAACTGACTTTCCAAAAATTAAAAAAAGGTTTCTATTATTATTTTCGCGACGTTTGAGAGATCAAGTGGAAAATTATATGGTTCGCGCTGATGATTTAATTGGTCATTATCTGCGTGGAGCATTGATGGTTGCTCTTCTTGAAGGAATTATCGTGGCAGTCCTTTTTGCACTCGTCGGAATTAAATATGCTCTGCTTCTTGGATTCTTAGCCTGCATTTTTGATCTTGTTCCATATTTTGGATTGATAGCAATCATGGCCCTTTCGGCAATCATCGCATTAGTAAGTGAACCGCCGGTGTTGCTGAAGTTAGCAATTGCTATTACATCTATCGGTGTGCTGCATATGGCAGAAGTTACTTTTCTATCTCCTCAAATTATTGGTACAAAAGTCGGATTGCATCCTTTATTGATTATTCTTTCGTTACTCATCTTTATGTATTTCATTGGCTTTGTCGGTTTGCTCATCGCGGTCCCAACAACTGCATTAATTATTTTATTTGTACGAGATTGGGAAGCGAAACGAAGAGGATTAACACCACCGATTCTTCATTCTACCAAATGATTATCTAATGGCTGGAATACTTTATCTTGTCGCAATTCCCATCGGCAATTATGATGATATCACGTTCCGTGCATTGAATACTCTGAAATCTGTGGATGTGATTGTTTGCGAAGAAAGGAGTCAAGGATTACGACTCCTTCATCATTATGGAATTGAAAAACCAATTGAAACACTAAATGAGAATAATGAAGCCGCTGCGGCGAGTATTATTCTTAATCGGTTGCAACAAGGGAATACTATCGCATTAATTTCTGACGCCGGTACGCCGGTATTTTCGGATCCAGGAAGAACGTTGGTCGAGAAATCAATCGGACATCAAATAAAGATCGTTCCTATACCTGGAGCTTCATCTCTATTACCTGCATTAATTGTCTCAGGATTTCCGATCAAGGAATTCGTATTCGCTGGTTTTCTATCGCCAAAAAAAGAGAGGAGACTGACAGAATTACGCAATCTAAAAAAGGAGAACAGAACAATTGTTTTAATGGATACTCCATATCGGCTGATCCAACTATTTCGCGATATGGCAGAAGTTTTTGGCGATACACGTCAAGTCTGTGTAGCCTTCGATTTAACAATGCCTTCTGAAGAGATATATCACGGCACAGCAACGGAATTGTATACAATGTTTTTAAAGAACAAGAAAAAGGGAGAATTTGTTGTCGTTTTACAAGGGAGATGAGGTGTTCTACTAGGTTGTCAGAATTATAGCTGGACTTGTCAAGCTACGAATTATAATCAGATTATTTCCGTTCGCCGTATTTTCGTGCTTTGTATTTTCCCAATGGAGTGATGGATTGACGATATGGACTGTTCCAGCTTTTTTGGAAAATGTGGGAGAGTTGTTTGCCGATATGGGAGCTAGTTCCAGCTATGCCGAGATTTCTTGAGGAGTAATAGTAATTCTTTTCACAATTTGCCGTGCCAATCCAAAATGCTTTTTCGTCGGCGACTATAAATTTGCAATGTTCTACACGTGCATAAGGAATGTATCCACCTGACCATTCTGGAATTTCAGTAAAAGCGATTTCAAGATTTTGCAAATCACTCATTTTCAGCAGTGCATGAACTGCCGTTGATCCCTTAGCCCAATCGGAAACTATCAATCGGATTTTCACTCCGCGTTTTGCAGCACGTAAGATGGCATCATGAATTACAAAATATGTCTCACCACGGCGTTCAAATGGAGAGAATTGTAGGAATTGAAGGTTTAAAGTCAATTTTGCTGAATCTATTAATGAAATGATGACCGTCTCGTCCCAATGAGTTGAATCTGGTATATATCCTATAGGACTATAAGTTGGGAAAATGATTATGCTGTCTTTTTCGATGGTGAAGAACGAATTGGAATATTGTTTAGCGAAAAATTGAGCCTTCTTAAAGTCGGTAATTGAATCGTTGGCAAGATTCCAGTCGAAATTGAAAATTGCTCTATATGCATACGAGATGGATGTATCGTTGATCCTAAGTCCAAGTTCGTGAATATGTTCGAGTGCACGCCAATCGAAGTTTTGGCTGCCAACAAATAATTCTTTTTCATCAATAATAAAATATTTTGCGTGTTGAATTCCATCGGTAATTTTTCGAAAATTTAACTTTCTAACCTCAATATTAATATGCCGGTCTAGTGAATCAGCACTTTCAGGGTAAGTCCTATACATATTGGCATCGACAATAATCCTGATCTTGACATTTCGTTGTGCAGCTAAATAAATAGCGGTAAGTATGTCTTGTAGCTTCTTACCAGGTTCATCAGAAATATAGAATTGTTCGATGTCGATGGTTTTCTGTGCTCGTCCGATCATCTCCAGCCATACTTCAAATGTATTCCGAATGTCAGGATTATCTAATGTTGTTTCGATAGGAATGCTTTCAACTAATTCTAACGCTGGTTCAGATGTAACTTGAGAATAGGAATAAATTGGGCAGCTAAGGCCGAGAATAAAAAGAAGAACAACCTGTTTCATATCAGTTGGAAGCGTTTTAAAGCGGAATAAAGCTCGATCGTATGAAAGCTTTAAGGCAAAAGTACGGCGGATGCAACAACAGATGTCCACAGACCGTTTTTATCACCTTCTGCCGATTGTGTAATGTTAAATGTTCTTACAATCTTGCCAGACATTTTAAAAATCTTTTCTCGTTCATCCCAATTTGTATTCGGATCAAATTGAACACCAAGAGTTGTCGCAAGCATCGAAGCAGCCAGATCTTCGGCATATTCACCTGCACGTTCGTCGGTCTCACCGAATGGATGGTGCTCGGAAAGGTATCCATATACAGTATCGTCAGCAGGTTGTGCAACACCAATAGAAGCCGCAATAAGTCGGTTAGGTTCATTTGTTGCATTACGAGCCATAACGCAGAAAGTGATTTGGCCAGCATTGAGTAATTTGATTCCTTCATCTTTCGGAATGCGTTTACAGCCTGGTGGGTAAATACTTGAAACAGTGACAAGGTTGCATTTTTCTATGCCAGAATCCCGTAATGCAAGCTCGAATGATTGTAAATAGTCTTTATGGCGCCCAACGCCTTTAGTAAAAAATATTTTCGTAGGTGTAAACAATTTTTATCTCCGCCCAAATGGTGATGGATTACTTGATGACCTTTAAAAACCGTCGTTTGCCGATTTTAACAATGAATTCAATTTTATCAGGTAATAATGATAATGGATCAGAAACTCGTTCGTTGTCGATCGTAACTCCTCCTTGTTCGATGAGCCGCCGTGCCTCACCTTTAGATGCCACAAGTTTCGACTCGGTGAGCAAAGTCAGTATATTCATCGAATCATTGCACTTGAATTCTTCAATGTTATCGGGAATGCTTTTTTCTATAAAAATTCTATCAAATTCATCTTCAGCCTGGTGATCGGCTTCTTTTGTATAATAAAGCTGTACTAAGCTGCGGGCAAGTTTACGTTTGATATCCCGAGGATTATTCTTCGGATTTTCTAAAAACTTTTTAATCTCTTCGAGTTCCTTCTTTGGAACATCTGTAGCAAGTTCAAAATATTGATAGATAAGTGAATCTGGAATACTTAATGTTTTTCCATAAATATCTCGTGCCGAATCGTTAACAGCAATATAGTTGTCCAGAGATTTACTCATTTTTTCAACACCATCTGTCCCGGCTAAAATTGGCATCATAAGTGCGACCTGAGGTTCAAGGCCGAATTCGCGTTGAATATCTCTACCTACAAGAAGATTAAATTTTTGATCCGTCCCTCCTAACTCAACATCAGCTTGGATAGCAACTGAGTCCATTGCCTGGGCAAGGGGGTAAAGAAATTCATGAACACTGATCGGTTCTCCAGCTTTATAGCGAAGATTAAAATCATCGCGCTCCATCATTCTTGCGATGGTATATTTGCTAGCTAAACGAATGACATCTGTGAAATTCATTTTTCCCAGCCAATCAGAATTGTACTGCATGCTAACATGTTTTGTTGAAAGAATTTTTGTTGCTTGTTCAAAATATGATTGCCCGTTATGTCTGGTTTCTTCAAGGCTAAGAGAAGGGCGGGTTTTACTTTTTCCGGATGGATCGCCAATCATACCAGTAAAATCACCAATGATTAGAATAGCTTGATGGCCAAGATCTTGAAATTGGCGCAGTTTTCG
>Ga0233423_10000653_pt1 | contig 17710 bp, 14 predicted proteins | sample Watercolumn_Mata_FD_180713 | JGI IMG/M metagenome (GOLD analysis project Ga0233423, IMG submission 180713) | Freshwater microbial communities from Lake Matano, South Sulawesi, Indonesia - Watercolumn_Matano_2014_112_MG | ecosystem: Environmental > Aquatic > Freshwater > Lake | place: Indonesia...
CCAGATTCCTCATTCAACAAGTTTCCGTTTCCGGGCAGACCGGCGGGACGGATGAAGCGCCGGGTTTCATGCTGACCGGAGAAGCATCAGACATCACATCGCAGCCGTGGGTCATCGGCAGGCCGACGAAGCTGTCGCTGAACGGGCAAAAGGCTGACGGCAGGTCCATGAGCCTGACCGGGAATCTGGATCACACAAAGGACATCGAATCGGATCAATTCCATTTTGAGATGAACCGGGTCAGCCTGAACAACCTCGGACTGGCCGAATCGGATTACCTCCCGAAGACGATCAGGAAGGGACTGGCGGATGTGAGCCTGAAGGCCGATTTCATCGGCGACAGGACGGATGTGCGCCTCGCGGTAGCGGCCAGGGGGCTGGATTTCGATTTCCCGGAGCAGGCTTCCGCAAACAAATTTGTAGACATCACACGGGATGTGATCCGTAAAATGGACCTGGTTACTCTGGACACGCGCCTCATCCAGGAGGGTGGACAGTCGGATTTCAGGATGGATTCGAATCTGGATGAGCGGATCTCGGCGGAGCTGAAGGCCATGGGATCCCGGGCCCTCGCAGAGGCGGAGGGCAGGATCAGGGGCAGGCTGGACGGCATGGTCTCGGAAAAAAGAAACGAATTGAACGGCCTGTACGAGCAGAAGCGCGGGCTGGTTGAAGGAAAAATCAAGGAATACGAGAAAAAGGCGGAAGAGCTGCGCATGGCCGTGGACGCCAAGATCGAAAAGATCAAGGCGGATATCGAGGCCAGGAAGAAACAGGAAGAGGATAAACTGAAGAAAGGTGCAAAGAATTTGCTGGACGGGGTGTTGAAGAAATAACCGTGCTCTTTTGGGGCGGGCCGGCCAAAGATTGAAATGTCAAATTCAGAATTACGAATTACGAATAAAAATCCTGCTTGGAGTACGGCAGCTTGCTGCCGCATATCTCAGTAAAGATATAAATGATAATTTACGAATGAAAACCCTTCGATGCATGGGTTGCCGGTAAAAACTTCCGGGAGTGGTTGCTGATAAAAATCGCAGGGGCGACAACGTTCACAAATCACTCCGGCTGTCATCCCCGCATTCTTTTGGAGGGGGTCCATTTTTTACCAACAAATCCATTCCCCGCCCCTGGGTTCCCGGTTAAACATGTCGGAAACGACACCGCCCGTAAGCTCCAGGGAAAGCCCCTCCACTTCTGGGTTCCCGACAAAACATTTTAGGAATGACAACACCCCCCAGGCGGCATCCGGATCATCAATCCGAAAATCATTACAATCAGAAAAGATACCGCTTCATGGCCTCATACACTGTGATGTCTGTCATCTCGAATTCTTCCGGAGCGCGGTTTAAAATGCGGATGATCTGCTGCATCTCCGAAAACGAGGCGTTCATCACAATGCGGTAATTTTCCTCCGCAACGAATGCGGCGTCCTTTGCAGCAGGCATCAATTGAACCGGGGATCCTTCCTTCAGAGTCTCCTTCCTGAGAACATCCAGATCGGTCCCCTTCAATTCCAGCACAGCCAGTTTCGTATTCATGTCGAGAGACGCGATGTCCGACCAGCGGGTGACGCCTGCGGCCGCCATTTCCAACTGGGGAGGAGCGGATGGAAGCATCATGGCATAATCAGCCCCCAGGGCCCTGCACATGGATTCCGCGATGCGGGTCATGAGGGATCCGTATACCGCGTCCCTGGATTCGATCACCGCGGATTGCTCGGCGGAAACGTTCCATTTCCATCTGCTGTCGAAACTCCGGATCCTGATGATTTTCGGCGGATTCTCCTGCACCACGAGCAGGTCTGGACCGCTGGTTTGATCCCCCTGCAGCTGCAACAGGAAGGGATAGGGCTTGTAAAAAGCGGGCTGGTCCGCTGCCACCCAGTAGATGAGCCTGCCGGGCGACAGGGGATTGTAATGGCATAGACCGGCTATGGCATTTGTCCTCGGGACGCGTGCTCCATCCGAGCAGATGATTTCTTCAGCGAACCGCACCGGCAGCCGGTCGGACATTTTTTCCACAAGACGGTTTTCTGAAGCCCTGCCGATGAGAACCAGATTGCATCCGGCCAGATCCACATCCGTGACGGATGTATCGGGCTTTGTCCGCAGTCTTCCATACAGGATGTGATGGCTCGGCACTCCGTCCTTGATGTCTCCCTGGTCATCGACCCACATGGGATTCATGCTCTTACTCGCAGCCTGCGCCGCACGCGCCATGGCCCTGTTCGAGGAATCGCTGCCGGATGTACCGTACACGATCAGCAGCGGATCGCCTGCGTACAGATTGAACACGCCGCCAGGAGAGCGCAGGCAGAATTCCGGAGGATGCGGCTGTTCCGGCAGCACGGACCAGACACCCTTCTCCCGATTCACAAACAGGTTTTCCGGAAGCGGGGCTGGAAAGTCGATCAGAAGCCCGCCGTTCACCGACACTCGGAGTTTTTTCCCCGCATCGATGGGGGAGGCGGATCTGTCGATTTTCAATGTCTGGACATTGTCCAGAACCAGATGGAGTTCGTTTTGATCCCCCAATGACGCCCTGAAATGGGCCGGACCAGGCCCCGGCCCCCATTCTGCGATTTCAAGCCAGTAGGCCCTGCAGGCCTTTCTGTCAACAGCCGTGTAATCGATGCTATGGACATCCCTGAAATCGGGCCGTAACTGGCCGATGAACCATTCCTGGCCGCGCCTGTTTCCGTCCGCATAGTTCCATGCCGCATGCTGCAACCCGTTCGTCTCGTCGAGCACCACGCGTCCGCCTGCTTCCAGCAGTTTCCGCAGAGGGGCCCGCGATGCAAGAACCGGAACAGTCGGGTCGTCCTGGCTGTGCGTGGAATAGATGGGCACGTGCTGCGCATTCAAAAACGGCTGATCCGATCCGTATCCGCACACAGGTCTTCCGGACGCCCAGCGGTCCGGGTACCGGGAGGATAGCTTGAACGTGCCCCCGCCGCCCATGCTGGCGCCGGTGAGGTGAATTCTCCTCGTGTCTATGCTCCAATGCGCGCAGATGTAATCGACCGCATCGAGCACGTCCGCCTCGGACAGACTGATGTATCTTCCGCCCCTGGCACGGCCCAGGACATGCATTTCGAAGTAATCCGGATTGCTGATTGCGCCGCCGGAATACTCCATGTGATTGCCCCCGTATCCGTGCATGACCACCGCAAGGGGATAGGATTTCCTTCGATCATAACGCGTGGGGATGGCGAGCTTAAAAGGCTGCCCCGTATCGTCCGCGCGCGAGGAATAGGCCCATTCGTAGACTCCGGATAGAGAGTCCAACGCCTTCGGATTTTCACGAACCGTCCGCGTCCACCGGTCGAGCCGGAGCGCAGCCTGAAGAAAACGGTCCGAGTCCCTGCCTTCGCGTTCCCCGTAATAGGAGGCAAGGAACCGCAGGTACTGTATCCATCCCCTGTAATCCTGGAACGAACGGTCGGAGATGAGGGCGTCCGCATTCTCGAAAAGGGACCTGTCCAATGCGGCCAATGTGCCGCTGAAAAACGTTTTCTCCGCATTGAATTTCCTGCCGTCCAGGTCGGTCAGCGTTGCAGCGGCCTTGTAGAATCCAGGCGCAAGGTTCAGGGAGACCGGCGCATCGAGCATGCGGTCGGAAGACTCGACCCTGCGGCCGCGGCTGTCTGTCACGTTGAGGCGGGTGCGTAGGTTTTTCCGCAGCGCATCCTCCGGCCCCAGGTCCAGCAGCAGGTCCGGCGCATCCCTGCCCGGAACACGCGCCGCATTCACCTGGAGGGCGGGCCGGAGCACGCAGTCGTCCACCAAAAAGGCGTTCAGGCCCCAGGCCGTCTTCAGAACCAGCACCAGGGAATTCGGATCCGCATCCGCAGGTATGGAAAAGAATCCCGACAGTTCCTTCCAATCGCTCTTGTCGCAGTCCACACGGCCGATAAAACTATTCTGCGTCTTCCCGGTCTGCACGCAGCGGAACAATACGTCCGCCTGGCCCCAGCCAAGCTCTGCGTTGCGGAACCAGGCATCGAAAAGATAGGTGTGGCCGGGCCGCGTCAGCCCGGAGGCATCGAGCCGTACCCCGCCTCCTTCCCTGAGCGGGCGGAAGACGAGCGATTGTTTCCCCTCACGGGATGCGGCCCTGAACAATTCGAGACCGCAGGAGTCTGCCGCGCTCCAGCCTTCAAGGGATTCGTTCTCGAATCCGGGATTTTTCAATAAATTGATGGTTTGGGAAAACGTTGCGGCGGCAGTGATCAGGACGCCGAACAGGCTTGCATGCAATAATAACAGGCTGCGCTTGAACATGGAACACTCCTTCGGTTGGGATTTCCGCGGAATTCCTATGCATGAATCTGAAAGCGAGCGCATTCCCGGGGGCAAGCCCCGTGGGATGCCCCGGGCTTTGACCCGGGGTAAGCGAGCGAATATCAATATTTTCTTCCTTACAGATCGAAGATCCCCTGCCGCGAGCTGCCGGGTAGCTTCCATTTACCGGATCAGGACCATCTTCCGGATTTCCGACCGGCCTTCTAAGTGGATACGGACGACGTAGACGCCGGTTGCCAGTTCCGAACCGTCCAGTGCGATGGAATGGAAGCCTGGGGCCAGCCTGCCCGGCCGCATCGTTTTCAGACATCGGCCGAGCGCATCGTACAGGGACAGTTCCGGATCTCCTGAACGGGCCAGCAGGAACCGGACGTTCGTCATGGAATTGAACGGATTCGGATAGATGGCCATATCCTGCATTCCGGGGACAAACGCGCCTGATACGGATGACGATGATTCTTCGGCTGCGAGGCTCCCAGGCCAATCCCCGGCTGTGAGGATTCTCTGGTTGTATATCCGCCTTGAAAATTTTCCGTACCAGACGGTCATGCCCGCGCCGAAAGTCGCGACCCGGCAATCCGTCGGGATGAAAAAGTTGTCCTGTCCGGACCAACTGTTGTTTTGGAAGGACAGGGTTTTCGAGCGCGCGACGCCCGGGTCAAAGCCGATATGCGGATGCATGACGTAATCCAGTCTCGCCGGCTCCACATCAAACACGGGATTGTGAGACACTTCCATTTTCAAGGTTTGAATCTTCCCGGGGTTGAGGGACGCGGGCGTGATTTCCAGGTCGATGCCGGGAAGCTGCAGGTTCTCATCCGCAAGCAGGACCGTGATGGTTTCTGTTTTCAAGACCTGCCCGGCGGAATCCAGGAAGGTAAAAACCAGTTCCGCATCCTCCGGATCCGAGGCTTGGGTCAGGTTCATTTCATCCTCGAAATGACCGCCTTCCAGGGAGGAAGCATAGATCTGCGCCTCGTTCCGCTGGACAAAGAACGAAGCCGCATCTCCTTCAGGGAAGACTTCCACCGGGACAGCGGCTGAATAGATCCCTCCGTTCTTCGGATTGACGATGACAGCTTTGTTGTATGTGGTGAATTCATTCCATGCAGGCCTGGGAGTTCCATGCTTGTCCGAGGCGTTCGAAAACGCGATCAGACCGAACCATTCCTCCGGACTTGAATCGTGCACCTTTTCGTTTCCGGCCTTAAACCAGCCGTCATGGTACTGGAACACGCATCCGCCCTGGACCCCGGCTTCGATCAATCCGCGGTACATGATGAGGTCCCCTTCGGCCTGCTCCTCCTCGGTGTTGCCTCCGTATCCGTACTGGCCGCCCGTGTTCCCCGGGGAAACGGAGAGTCCGAACTCGGTGATGACCATGGGCATTCCCGGCGAACGCCGCGATTTCAGAAAGCGCAGGAAACCCGAGTATCCGTGCGAACGGCTGAGCGTGACCGGATTGTAGATGTAGGCGTTGTACGCTGCAAGATCGAACAGATCCATGTCGATGAAATCGCCGATCATGGTGTTGGCGAAGGAGACGGGCACGCCCCGGTGCTTGCTGTGTATCAGATTCACGATCATGTTCCAGAGGCTGACCAGTTTTTCAGCTCCAGTGTCATGGATATGCTCCACCTGCGGCTCGTTCATGATCAGATACCCGATGATGGACCGAAAACGGGGGGTGTACCTGAGTACATTCTGGACCTGGTTGAAGGCCGCGGTCCTGAACGCCGCGTCTCCGAAATTCCCGGCAGGGTCAATCCAGATCCCGAAAAGGATTTTCAGGCCGGATTCCTCGACCAGGTTCATTTCCTCTTCAGTCAACGCTCCCCAGGTCCGGATGGTGTTGAATCCCGCATCCCGGATCCGGGCGAGGTCGAAACGGATCAGATCCGCATCAAAGGAATAGATCCAGGGCGCCTGTCCGGGCCTGCAATGCGTCTCGTATCCGATGCCCTTGATGAAGAATTTCCTCCTGTCGATCCAATGCCAGCCGTCCCTGACTTCGAGCTGCTGCGCCGGGGAGAAGCCATGTCCGAGCAATAGAACAATTGCGAATTTTCTGATCATGGCGAACGCCCTTCATTCAAATGACGGATCAGTATCATTGTCGATGGAGGATTGTCGATTTTCGATCCCCGGACTACCGGGCCCCATCCCCGAAATCCTTTTCCCCCGATGCCCAAAGCACCTTTTTTCACGAAACCCGAACCCCGAATCCCATCTTTTCGCGGAGCCCAATGCCCGAAGCACGATGCCTGTCTAGCCTGGTTCAAAATCCCGGGTCCCCGCCTTGGCAGCCACGCTTGTTGTCTCCGCTCATTTCCGCGTGAGTCCAGACTGTATGAGCCTGTCCAAATTCTGCAGGAATCTGGATCGGTCCTTTTTTTCAAATGGAGCCGGTCCGCCGGTCCTTATCCCTGTTTCGCGCAGGTAAGCGGAAAGTTCCCTGCCAGCCAGTGCCTGGCCGATGGACTGACTGTCGAAAATAAAACCCTTTGCGTTCAGGACGCCTGCTCCTTTGGCTATGCAGCGGGATGCAAGCAGGATATCCGAGGATACCACGATGCTGTTCTCATCCGCCTTGTCGGTGATACAGTCATCCGCCTGGTCCAGCCTGTCCTTTCCCACCAGCACGAGTTCGATCCCATCCTCTTCTGGGACGCGCATCCAGGTGTTGGATACGAGAATGACCTTCAGCCCGTATCGCCGCGCTACCCGGAAGATTTCGTTCTTGACCGGGCAGGCATCTGCGTCCACAATGATTTGCATCAAGGGATTTTTCCCCTCCCACCCATGACCCCGGGGTCCACCCCGGGGTTGGATCTCATTCGAATTGTAACAAAAAGCCCGGATGAAAACAAGGGAAACCTCACGCCTGCCTGCGGGCTGCAGGGGACTTGGCCTGGCGTTGGATCCTCAAATCATGCAACAGAACCGGATCTGCGCTATTCTGTTGACAATCATCATTTATTTTTTATCTTTCATCTGTGGCCCCCATCCTCTGGGAATACCGTTCATGCCTGATCAGAAACGCATCAGAATGCAGGTTCAGGGCCTGGTCCAGGGCGTGGGATTCCGGCCTTTCGTGTACAGGACAGCCGTTTCCCTGGGCCTCAAAGGTCATGTCCTGAATACGCCTGAAGGGCTCGAGGCGGAGGTGGAGGGCGCCCCCCGCCAGGTGTCCGAATTCGCCTGGAGACTGGTCAAGGAAGCCCCGCGTCAGGCGCGGATCAGCAAAATATCGGTGGAGGATCTTGCCCCCCGGGGGGACTCGGAATTCAGGATACTCTCCAGCCTGGGCGAAGGGGATCCGACGGCCCGCATATCGCCCGATCTTTGCGTTTGCGACGACTGCCTCCGGGAGCTTTTCGATCCGCGGAACCGGCGATACCGGTATCCCTTCATTAATTGTACGAATTGCGGCCCCCGATACACCATCATACGCGGTATCCCGTATGACCGCGCCATGACCACCATGTCCGCTTTCAACATGTGCCCCGAATGCCGCAGCGAGTACGAGGATCCGCTGAACAGGCGTTTCCATGCGCAGCCCAACGCCTGCGCGGTCTGCGGACCCAGGGCATGGCTCGTGGACAACATGGGAAGGCCTGTCAACTCCGAAGATCCGCTGCGCGACGCGGCGGAGGCTCTCAAAAGAGGAGAGATCGCGGCGGTCAAGGGCATCGGCGGTTTCCACCTGGCCTGCGATGCGAGGAACGGGGAGGCGGTGGCAAGGCTGAGGAAGCGCAAGGGCAGGGAGGAAAAGCCGCTGGCCGTGATGGCTCCGGACCTGGATGCGTTGCTGGGATTCGCGGAACCCACGGCCATTGAGACAGACCTGCTCCTCTCGCCGGCCAGGCCCATCGTGCTGCTCGCCAAAAAAGTCCCTTTCCCGCTTGCCCTTTCCATCTCGCCCGGGAATCCCCGTATCGGAGTGATGCTCCCTTATTCCCCCCTTCACGCCGTTCTGCTCCATGATTTCTCCGTGCCGCTCGTGATGACAAGCGGCAATCTTTCCGAGGAGCCGATCGCCACGGACAACCAGGAGGCCATGACGCGGCTCATGGGCATCGCGGATTTCTTCCTGTTGCACGACAGGGATATCTTCATCCGAAACGATGATTCCGTGTACGCCGTGATACACGACATCCCCAGGCCGGTCAGGCGTTCCAGGGGTTATGCCCCCGATCCAGTCGTTTTGAACCGCTCGTATCCTGCAGTCCTGGCAGTCGGGGCGGAGTTGAAAAACACAGTCTGCCTCCTGCGCGGGGACGAGGCTTTCATGAGCCAGCACGTGGGGGACATGGAAAACGCCGAGACCCTCCGTTCCTTTGAGAAAACCATGAGCCACATGCAGTCCGTTTTGCGGATCCAGCCCGACCTGATCGCCCATGACCTGCATCCGGATTACCTGAGCACCAAATGGGCCCTGTCCCGGGGGAAGCACTGCTTCGGGATCCAGCATCATCACGCACACATCGCATCCTGCCTTGCGGAGAACGGCAGGGAGGAGCGGGTCATCGGACTTGCCCTGGACGGGACCGGTTACGGCACGGACGGCAGGATTTGGGGGGGCGAAATCCTCGTGGCAGACACCCGCAGCTTCACGCGCGCAGGCCATTTTTCATACAGGGCCATGCCCGGCGGCGAGGCCGCCATACGCGAGCCCTGGCGCATGGCCGTTTCCCATCTCTATTCGGTGGAAAGGGGGGATTCCGGGTCGGCCCAGGATTTTTACCGATGGATCGCGGACATGCCCATCGCAGCCGAGGCCGGAGAGGATCGCATCAGCACCATGGTCCATCTGATCCGGCACAGGCTCAATTGTCCGGAAACCTCGAGCCTGGGACGTCTTTTCGACACGGTAGCCTGCATGGCCGGACTGCGGTGCACGGCTGCATACGAAGGGCAGGCTGCCGTGGAATTGGAGGCGGCCATGGGCGGGACGGAGACGCAGGTCCATGACATGTACCGGTTTGAATGGTCCTGTCCGGGGAATTGCATTGAAATCAAGCCTGATGCTGTACTCCTTGCCGTGCGGCAGGACGTACTGGATCGTGTGTCCGTCAGGATGATCAGCCAGAAGTTCCATGCGGCACTCGTGCGGCTGTTTTCCGAGTGCTGCGCTTTTCTCAGGGAAAAGACGGGATTATCTGCAGTTGCGTTGAGCGGCGGCTGTTTCATGAACCGTTTTCTGTCCGAACGGCTAACTTCCAGGCTTGCTTCGGAAGGATTCGAAGTCCTGACGCATACCCGGGTGCCAGCCAATGACGGCGGACTGGCGCTCGGCCAGGCCGTGATCGCAGCCAACCGGTCCTGAATCTGACAGCGAGCACAAGCGGGCGAATACAGATGTCTTTTTCCTTGCAGATCGAAGCTCCCCAGCCGCCTGGGCTTGGAGCTTCAACCCGCGGGCGATCGCATTCTCCTCCGGGGAGAGAGGCAGGTCGGCCCGTTTCTTGCCCTCTCATCCGATTGTCGGATTTACTGCGGGGTGAAGGGACGAAAGGAGGAAACCGGCATACGGCCAAGGGCGGAACAGGGGACGGGTGAAGGGGGATCACTCCTTTTCTCAGGCTTTTAGACTTGTTTTTTGCCTCGAATTTTACTATCTTTTTAAAGTTAAATGAGATAGATTTTCCCGCCGGTTTGCTTCTGACGTGATCCAACCGGGCATCCTTCGCCTGTGCGGATTTGAAGTCAAGAAGTCGACATTCGACGATCTAAAACTGGTTGAACCATCTAAACCCTTTTATCATCATATGGCCGGGAAATCGGTACAAGATTTTTTCACCGGTCCGCACCTGTTGAGCATTGTGGATACGGGGAATACTGCATGTCTGTTGATCACGATCGTCTTGAGCGTGTGCGATGCATGGCTGACCCTTGCTCTGACCGGCATGGGAGCCTGGGAGGCCAATCCGGTCATGCGTTCCGCGATGACAGCCGGCCCTGTTTTTTTCATCTGTATCAAGATACTTCTGACATCATCAGGCATGCTCTTTCTCATTCTGCTTGGCCGGAAAAAGGTGTTCAGGGGATTGCTGTCATCGGAGCAGATTGCTGCAGGCCTGGTTCTTTTTTATCAAGGCCTTGTCATATATGAATTTAACCTTTATCATATCCTGACTTGAGGAAACCGGACATGTGTCTGGCAGTGCCCATGAAAGTGGTGGAGATTCACGGAGACACCGGTGTGGTTGAAACCGGCGGCGTCCGCCAGGATGCGGGATTCCAGCTCCTGGAAGGCGTGAAAAACGGAGATTATGTGATCGTGCATGCGGGGTTCGCTATCCAAAGGCTCGATGAGGCAGAGGCACTGGAAACCCTGGCCCTTTTCAAGGGGCTGGAGAAAGCCTCTTGAATCTGAAAGCGAGTGCATCCCCCGCGGCTTGCCGCGGGGCCTGACCCGGGCTTTGACCCGGGGTAAGCGAGCGAATATAAATGTCATATTCCTTGCAGATCGAAGATTCACCGCCGCTTGCGGCGGGGAGCTTCAAAGCCCAGGAAGCATTCCGCCAGCCTGCTGCAGCCCAGGCCCTATCCCAGGCTATTTTAAAGGAAGCCCAGGGCCGGCCCATGGTTTTCATGGAAGTGTGCGGTACGCACACGATGTCCATTGCCCGGTACGGGCTCGCAAGTCTGCTTCCTGAAAATATACGGCTGATTTCCGGGCCGGGATGTCCGGTTTGCGTGACACCCAATTCCTTCATCGACAGGGCCGTTGCCCTGGCCCGGCAGCCGGACACCGTGATCGCCACGTTCGGCGACATGATGAAAGTGCCCGGATCTTCCTCGAGTCTGGACAGGGAGCATGCGCGGGGCCGGGACATTCGCGTGGTGACATCCACCCTCGAAGCCCTCAAACTGGCTGTAAAGTCGCCCGGGAAGCAGGTGATTTTCCTCGGCGTGGGGTTCGAAACCACAGCCCCCACTGTCGCGGTCTCCCTGATCGAGGTGAAGAAGTCCGGCATCGACAATTACTCCGTGCTCTGCGGCCACAAGCGCATGCCTCCGCCCATGGAGGCCTTGAGCAGCGGGGAAATGCGCATAGACGGGTACCTGTGCCCGGGGCATGTCAGCGCGGTCATCGGTCCGGAAGCGTACCGCTTCATCCCGGATCGTTTCGGGATCGGATGCGTGGTTTCGGGCTTTGAGCCGCTGGATATCCTGCAATCGATCCTGATGCTGGTGCGCCAGGTCCGGTCGGGCCGATTTTCCGTAGAGGTGGAATACACCCGCGCCGTCAAGCCCGGCGGAAATGAAAAAGCCCTGCAAATCCTGTCGGCTGCCTTCGAGACCTGCGATTCCGAATGGCGGGGGCTTGGGGAAATTGCAGGCAGCGGTTTCAAGATACGCGAAACCCTGGCCGGGCATGATGCAGGAAACCGGTTCCCGGTCTTCGTGGAACCTCCCCGCGAGGCGGCGGGTTGTCTTTGCGGCAAGGTGCTCAAGGGGCTCTTGGAACCGACGGAATGCGGGCATTTCGGAAAATCCTGCACGCCGGATTTCCCGGTCGGTCCCTGCATGGTTTCCACGGAAGGGACCTGCGCGGCCTATTATAAATATCATTTGACATGAAACCGTCCGTCCAGGAAATAAAGGAAATCCGGCTTGCCCATGGCGGCGGCGGCACGCTTTCGCAGAGGCTCCTCCATGAGTTGATTATCCCGGTACTGGGGAATCCGCTGCTGAACACGCTCGACGACAGCGTCCTGCTGCCGGATCCGGGGAGCAGGCTTGCTTTCACCACGGATTCCTTCGTGGTGCAGCCGCTTTTCTTCCCGGGGGGCGATATCGGCCGCCTGGCCGTGTGCGGTACGGTCAACGATCTGGCAATGGCCGGGGCAGTGCCGAAATATATCAGCCTGGGGATGATACTGGAGGAAGGATTCCCGGTCGCTGACCTGAAAACCGTCATCGGATCCGTCCGCGCGGCGGCGGAGGAGGCCGGCGTCCTGGTGGTGGCCGGGGATACAAAGGTGGTCGAAAAAGGCAAGGCGGACGGCATTTTCATCAATACCGCAGGGATCGGCATGGTGCCAGCGAACAAAACCGTTTCCGCTTCCCTGGCCGCCCCGGGCGATGCGGTTCTGGTCAGCGGATCCCTGGGCAGGCACGGCATGGCAGTCCTTTCCAGCAGGGAAGGGCTCGGGATCCGCACGGCCATCTCGTCCGACGTGGCGCCCCTGAATCATCTGGTATTCTCCCTGATGGAATCCTGCGAGGGCGTGCACTCCCTTCGCGATGCGACGCGGGGAGGCCTGGCAGCGGTCCTGAACGAAATCGCGGTCAGTTCCGGCGTCGGTATCGAGCTCGACGAGCGGTCCATTCCCGTGGGGGAGGATGTGCAGGCTGCCTGCGATCTGCTGGGGTTTGATCCCCTTTACGTGGCCAATGAAGGGGTGTTCGCCGTGGTCATGGACCAACGGGAGGCGGACCACGCGGTTCAGATTCTGAAGGGATTCGAGTACGGCAGGAATGCGGCGCGCATCGGCCGCGTTTCAAAGGAATCGCCGGGCCGTGTGACCCTGCGGACAAATCTCGGCACATGCAGGATCATCGATCCCCTGAGCGGCGAACAACTGCCGCGCATCTGCTGAGCGCCGGCTCATCCCTGTTCCGCCCGGTTACCGGGAGGGACACGGGGAACCGCTTTTTCGCCCGGGCCCGTTTGCCCGGGCAGGGGAGGGCCTGACTTTCCGCCGGGTGATTCCTTGAACCGGGCCGGAGGACTGACCGGCTGTTGAGGGGAAGCGTCCAGCAATTTCTGAACCTCCCTGTAAAAGACCAACCAGTGTTCCTGGGTCCGGTCCAGGGAGGCGAGGATCAGGTCGTATCTTTCACGCGTCATGCCGTGCCGGTCCAGAATGGCCTGCATGGAATCGGGATATGCGGAATGCTCGACAGGCAGTTTTTCCTGGAGAAGCACGAGTTTTGAATAAACGGCTGCCAATTCCTTTTCATCCGCGTTGAGCTGCGAATCCGGGCGGCGGCCGCATCCCAAAGCCACGAGGAAGAGCAGCAGAATAGGGGTTCTCATGTCCGGACTCCCTCCATATTCCAGGGGCGCAGCATGTTTTGCCCCTGCAATGAACGGTGCTGTGCAGCGAGATCCAATTAATGAAAAACGGACATGAAAATCAATCGAAAATTAAAAAACGCGGCGCTGGATGAAAGTCATGCAAGTGTGCCGTTCCCATGCGTGGGGCGGCATGGAAATGGTGGCCGTGAACACGGCGCTCCGGTTGAGGGAAAGGGGCGTATCGGGTGTATTCCTGGCTTTCCCGGACTCACCGGCCGAAAGAATGGCGAGGGCGAAGGGCCTGGATGTTCTGGCCATGGGATGGGGAGGATATCTGGATGCCGGGGGGATACGCCGCTTCCGGGCTGAAGCCGGCCGCCTGTCTCCGGATCTGGTCCATGTGCATCAGGCGAGAGACCTGTGGATGATTGCGCCCGCGCTCAGCTGGCTGCCGGCTGTGCCGCTCGTGCTGACCAAGCATATTGGGACTCAGAGGGCGAAGAAGGACTGGTTTCATGCCGGCCTTTACCGCCGCGTGGACCGGATCATCGCAATATCCGACGTCATCCGGAAGAATGTGGCGGAGACGCATCCCTTTGCGCCCGACAGGATACTGACGATCCCGAACGGCGTGGACATTTCGGCGTTTGAACCGGGGGTTGTGTCAGGCGCAGCCATGCGAAGGAGATACGGCATCCCCCTTGACGCGCCTGTTGTCGGAACAGCCGGCCGGCTGAACTGGTGGAAGGGATACCGGGAGTTTCTTTCTGCTGCGGAAGAAGTGCTGCAAAAGGATAAACGCGTGTGGTTCATGGCAGCGGGGGGCGAAACGGTGGGGGAAGAAAAGGAAGCCCGGGAGATACGGGATTTTGCCGCTTCCCTGAACCTCGGGGGCAGGATGGTGTTTACCGGTTTCTGTGAAGCCATGCCCGAGGTCTATGCCGCCATGGACATGCTGGTTTATCCGGCTTATGCCGAAGCCTTCGGAATGGTATTGATCGAAGCAATGGCCATGGGCCTTCCGGTCATCGCCTCGGGCTGCGACGGCATCCCCGAAATCGTTAGAAACGGCGAGACCGGGATACTCGTGCCGCCGAGAGAAGCCGGACCCGTCGCGCAGGCGGTTCTGGATCTCCTCAAGGATCCGGATAAAAAACAGACCCTGGGCAGGAACGGCAGGGCCAGGGTGAAACGTCTCTATAACTGGGAGAAAGTCCTGGACGAGACAATGGAAATGTACCGGACCGTGATCCGGGAACGGAGCCGCCACTGATGCGGGATCTCTGGGCAGACCTCCATATTCATACCGCCTGTTCCGACGGGCTGCTGACGCCTTCCGAAGTGATCCGGAAAGCCAGGGAATTGAGCCTGAGCGCGGTTGCCATCGTCGATCACGACACGGTGGAAGGAATAACCGAGGCCCTTGAGACCGGAAGGGAATGCCAGGTGCACGTGTTGCCCGGCGTGGAACTGAGTTCTCAGTTCCAGGGCCGGGACATTCACATACTTGGATTTGAGATTGATTATACGGATGAGAAGTTCACGGAGTACCTGGCCCTTTTCAGGCAGGAGCGTCACAGGCGCATCATCCGCATGGTGGGGAACCTGAACCGGCTGGGACTGAAACTGACGTTCGAGGAAGTCGAGGAGAAATCCAAGGGCGGTTCGATCGGCAGGCCCCATATCGCTGAGGTCCTGATGGAAAAGGGCTACGTGGAAACCTTCCAGGAAGCCTTCCAGCGGTACATCGGGTACGGCACGCCGGCCTATGAGGAAAAATACCGGATACAGCCGGAGAAGGCGATCGCCATCATCGCCGAAGCACGCGGCCTGTCCTTCCTGGCCCATCCGGGTTATGCGGTCACGGACGACCTGATCCTGCATTTCATCAAATCCGGTCTGGACGGCATCGAAGTTGTGCATCCCAACCTGCCGGAGAACCGGACTCGCTATCTGATCGAATTCGCCAGAGCACACGGCATCCTGATTTCCGGCGGGTCGGACTGCCACGGGGGGAGGGACGGATGCCTGCTCATGGGAAAATACAACGTGCCCTATGCCATGCTGGAGGACATCCTCCGGGCCCATGAAAAGCGTTTCGAAAAAAAAGAAGCAATGCTCACAGGCGGCGGCATTGAAACCGAGGGCTGACAAAGTACTCGTCATCAAGCTGCGCGCCATCGGCGATGTGGTCCTGTCCACCGCAGTGCTTCCCAACATCCGGAAGGCTTATCCCTCGGCAGCCGTCCATTTTCTGACCGAAAAGGCTTCCGCGCCCGTTCTGGAGCATCATCCGGATGTGGACCGCGTGCTGGTTCTTCCCGGGCGCGGCCGGGGGATCGCAGGTGCGGCTGCCTTTTACCGCGGTTTCCTGCGCGAAAGATACGATCTCGTGTTCGACCTGTTCGGCAATCCGCGAAGCGCGTTTCTGACCCTGCTCAGCGGGGCGCCGGCGCGCGTGGGTTTTTCCTTCCGCGGCCGCAGTATCGCCTACAACATCCGCGTCGAACCGAGGGGCGACCGGGTTCACGAAGTGGAGTTCAATCTGGACGCGCTCAGGGCCGTGGACATTCCGGTTCTCGTGTCGCAGCCCCGCATGCCGGTGACGGATCGGGGATTGGCGGCCATGGATGCCTGGCTCGGGGCATCCGGGATCCGCGGCGATTTCTGCGTGGGCATGCATGTGTGGGGGAGCTGGCCCGCCAAGCGCTGGGATATCGGGCGTTTCGCGGAGCTGGCCGATCTACTGGTACGGAAACACAAGGCTGCCGTGATCTGGACCTGGGGTCCGGGGGAAGAGGCGCATGCACGGGCAGCCCAGGCGGCTGCAGCCTGTCCGACGCATCTCGCGCCTCCGACCTCCCTTCATGAGCTGGCCGCCCTGTTTTCACGCTGCAGCCTGGTGATCGCCAACGATTCGGGTCCCATGCACGTCGCCGCAGCATTGGGCGTGCCGACAGTCGGAATTTTTGGACCGACCAACAGGTTCCTGCAGGGCCCTTTCGGGAACGGACATGCGGCCGTGTGCAAGGAAGGGCTGGATTGCCTGGGATGCAACAAGCTGACCTGCAGCCACCTTTCCTGCATGAAGACCCTGACTGCAGCAGAAGTGTTTGCGGGCGTGGAAAAGGTTTTGTCCCGCGCCTCATCTGGCAGCGGGATTTGAAGGTTCCCGACAGCTCGCAGCGGAGAATCTTCGATCTGCAGGCAAAAGACGCTGATATGCACTCGCTGTCAGATTGATCCACGGCATGAGCCGGCCGTGCATCGGAGGGCATCGATGAACATTTTTTCAGGGCATGGGGTTTCCCTGCTCCGTACATCACGCGACGGCCGGAGCCTCCCTTCGGCTTGGCGGATTCCGGCAGTCATGATTTTTATTGTTTTTCTCGTTTTCTTTTTTATATTGATGATCCTGGTCCTGCCCTGGATATCCGTTCCCGTGCTGCTTCGCCGCAAGACGCATCATGCCAAGAAACTGAGAACGAGCTCAATCCCGCCGGTTTCGGAGGGGGGGTTCAATTTTGCGGATTCCGGCCTGAGCCTGAGCAAGGCTCGAACGATTTTCAACAGGGCGTTCGCCGGCCCGGCGGTTCTTCCGGACGGTTCTCCGGATGGAAACGGGGGAAAGACGGCCCCGCCGGTCGCGCCGGGAGGGAAAAGCGTGTGGAAGTGACGCTAGCATGAAAAAAACCGAGGCCATATTCCCGGTCCCCGACTGCAGGCGTTTCACGGGATACAAGCCCTGCGAACCGTACAAGGCCTGCCCTTGCGATTCTCCTGAACCGATGGGGAGGCGCATCCTCATCATCAACCTCGATTTCATCGGCGATGTCCTGATGACGACCTCGCTTCTGCCGGCCATCAGCCGGAAATACCCGGGATCCGCCGTACACTGGATCACGCTCCGGAACGCGCTTCCCGTTCTGGAGAACAACCCGTTCCTCTACAAAATCCACGAGTGGAACGACGAGAACCGGATGATTCTCCAGAGCATGAAATTCGAGGAGGTGCTCAATGCGGACAAGAACAGGAATTCCAGCGCCTTTACTGGCACCCTCAAGGCCGGCACCAAGCTCGGTTTCGGATTGAACGAAAACGGAGCAATCGTGCCTCTGAATCCGGAGGCCCTGTACAATTACCGCATGGGCCTGGACGACGACCTCAAGTTCAGGAAGAACAGGAGAACGGGGCAGGAGATCCTGGCGGAGACCTGGCGCCTCGATTACAGGCGCGACGAGTACGTGCTCGAGCTGACGGGCGAGGAAAAAAAATTCTGCGAACGAGCGCGGGCGGATTTGGGATTCGGCAGCAGCCGGTTCGTGGTGGGCCTGAACACGGGGTGCTCCGGCCTGTACCATCTGAAAAA
>Ga0233423_10000654_pt1 | contig 17705 bp, 19 predicted proteins | sample Watercolumn_Mata_FD_180713 | JGI IMG/M metagenome (GOLD analysis project Ga0233423, IMG submission 180713) | Freshwater microbial communities from Lake Matano, South Sulawesi, Indonesia - Watercolumn_Matano_2014_112_MG | ecosystem: Environmental > Aquatic > Freshwater > Lake | place: Indonesia...
AAATATAAAATACAGCAGACTATTTTAATGCACTTCAAGAAGTAAAACCAAGCTTAAACGAAACTAAAAAGTTCGAAATTCAAACAAACAAAAATTCACATGTAATATTTACAAATTAAACCCCCCAAATTATAGTGGGAGAAGTTTCAAAGACAAATATTCAAACAGGTTTAGATCTCAGGGGCGGAGCAAGGTCCCTTGTTCAGCCAAGTGAGAAAATAAACGAAGCTGAACTTACTGAATTAATTCGAATAAGCAGAAATAGGTTTAATGTATATGGTTTGTCAGATGTGCAAATAAGCGGGGTAAGAGACTTGCAAGGCAACAGATTCATGCTCGTAGAAGTCGCCGGAGCAACCCCTAAAGACTTAGAAGAGTTAATTTCACAGCAAGGCAAATTCGAGGCCAAAATTGCTAATAAAACCGTATTTGAAGGCGGCAAGAGAGATATAAGCCGTGTTTGTAGGAATGATGCAAGTTGCGCTATGATTACAAGCTGTTCAGAAAAGACTGAAGGGGGCTATTTTTGCAATTTCAGGTTTACAGTTTATCTTACAGAAGACGCAGCAAAGAGGCACGCCTCTACAACAGAAAACATCTCTGTAGACGACACTGGCAAATATCTTTCTGAGAAATTATATCTTTATGTCGATAATCTGGAAGTAGATTCTCTTTTTGTTAGCGTAGACTTGAAAGGCCAAGTTACAACCCAAATATCTGTTCAAGGTTCCGGGTCAGGAAATACAAAAGAAGATGCATATAACGCTGCAAGAGAATCTATGAATAAGCTCCAGACTATTCTTATTACCGGTAGCCTGCCTTATAAGTTAAATATAGTCAAATTAGATACAATCTCCCCTACATTGGGAAAGAATTTTATCAAGCTGATATTAATAGCAGGCGCAATCGCGATAGTCTTAGTAGCTGTAATAATCTTCATTAAATATAGAAGAATTAAAGCCTCCCTGGCGTTGCTTATGACTTCTTTTTCAGAATTAATAATAATCCTAGGAGTTGCCTCGTTTATTAATTGGAACTTAGATTTGCCTTCTATTGCAGGAATTTTAGCAACTATCGGTACAGGTGTAGATAGCCAGATAGTTATTTTAGATGAAGCTGAAAAAAAAGGTCAGATTCTAAACATCAGGCAAAAAATAAAGATAGCTCTCTTTATCATTATAACTGCATATGTGACCAACGTAGCTTCTTTAATCCCTCTCTACTGGGCAGGTGCAGGACTCTTCAAGGGCTTTATGATAACCACGATAATTGGAGTAACAGCAGGAGTTTTTATTTCTAGGCCTGCATTTGCAGACATAATAAAAAAAATAGAGGGCGATTAGAATGTTGCCCCGCTGGCATATTGCATTCGGAGCAGTTTTTACTTTTATCATATGGGTGATATTTCCGAATACAAATCCTTCTTATTTAGCGCTTGTTTTTCTTTCTTCTTTTCTCATAGATCTCGACCATTATCTTCAAGCATTTTTTCATACAAAACATCTAAGTTTATTTGAGGCATTTGAATATTATAAAATTCTAGAAAAAAGAGAGCTAGAGAACTACAAAAAAGGAATACGCAAAAAAGGAGATTTTCATGTTTTTCACACAATAGAATTTCACTTGTTAATTGCGATTTTGGGCACATATTTTACTATTTTTTCGTATATTTTTCTAGGTATGTTCTTTCATTCAATCTTAGACTTCGCAGATATGGCAAAAAGAAACCGCCTCTATACCAGAGAATATTTTTTCTTTAATTGGCTGAGAAAAAAATATTTTTCATAAAAAGCTTACAAACCCCTTAGCTAAAAGGAGGAAAGCAGGAGTCCAAAGCAAAAAAGTGGGTAAGGTAAAAAAAATAGAGAATAGAAGCAACACAGCAGATACCAGGTCAATGAAACTTAATACATCTCCTGTAAAAGCGAACATTCCCTTTAAAAGCAAAAGCCCCGAGCAAAACAAGACTAGCTGCAAAAAAGGCTGCATACCAAATACTAGCATAAGGAATACAATTGCAGAAATCAAGTCTATTGCACCTAAAATCCTTACAGCAAATGACATTATTATTAAATCTCCAGATAATTCTTAAGTTTTATTGTTCAATAAGCTCTGTATTTAAAGATTGCGCCCCCAAGCTTAAAAGAGCTGTTCTAATCTCATTGACAAAGTTCTCCGGACCAGCAATATAAAACTCCTGATTAAAATCATTTATTTTTTCTTTTAAAAAGTTTAAGTCCAATCTTCTCTGTTCGTATCCTGCGGCCTTTTCTCTAGATAACAAGAACATTACATTCTTGCCGCCAAAAATATGTTTTAATTCTCTTTCTAATATCAAGTCAGACCTATTTTTAGTAGAATACATCAATACATTTCCATTTATTAAATCATCCTGCTTTAACTCTCTAAAAATTGATATAAAAGGTAAAATTCCTGTTTCATAAGCAATAAACACGCCCCTGCCCTTATATTCAATATTGCCAGTTATGTCAGATACAACAATTTCCTCCCCTGCTCTTAAATTATTCAAAGCCTCATCAAATTTGTCTCTTCTAAACTCCTTAAAAATTAGCTCAAAATAATAATCACTATTAGGAGAAGTTATTGCAATGGCCTTGCTCTGATTTTCTAAACCTGGTTTTGGGATGGACACATTTATAGACTTTCCCGGAATAAACTTGAAATCCTTCGGCTTCACAACAACAAGCCTCTTTGTTTCAAGAGTCGGCTGATCTATTGCCATTATTTTAAGCTTGTACTCCATAAACTTAGTTATAAACTTCAATATAAAAAGATAATGATAATTTGGAATATGATATGAATAACTGCTTTTTGAGTGCGATAAGTAACACCGTTATTCTGGCAGAGAACTGCATAGACTACACCTCTAAGTCAATAAAACAAATCAAAGAGTAATTACAAAGTAGTTACAGACACAAAGTTTATATAGAGTCCCCTTCTAAAAATCTAATGAAATCAATAGTCTGTGGTGCAGCTTTATTGATAGTCGCATTTTTTGGTTTATTCGGGGCTGTAGCGCTCGGGGTGATCTTGCATGAATATTCTCACTTTAAAGATTTCACAGGTTTAGCAAGAGACAGCCAAATTTGCGCCCTCTCGCTTCCAACAGATTTTTTTAAAATAACAACTGGCTTCGCCTATTATTCATTTGAAGCAGATCCTCAAAAAGAAAATGAGGTAAATCAAATAAGCAAGTATACTGAGTTTAAGGCATATTCAATAACTCTTATAGTAATGCTCTTATTTTTAGTCTCTTTAGAAATAGTTTTCAAATGGATAAAAAGAGGAGATTTGGTTTATAAGTAAGAAAATTACATCGCTTCAAGTCTTTTAATTCTCTCATCAATATCAGGGTGAGTTGAAAATATATTCTGAATCTTTTTCTTGTACGGGTCTGAAATAAACAAGGGTGCAACAGCTTTTGGATATTTCTTAGTATCCTGCTCTGAAACATGCTCTGTTTTTATTCTTTTTAATGCATTCGCCAGGCCTTTTGGATATCTAGTAAACTTAGCCCCAGTTGCATCTGCTCCAAATTCCCTCTTTCTCGAAATAGCCAGGGATACCAATTGAGCTAGGATTGGCGCAGCAATTGCAAATACTATCCCCAAGATAAGGATGGCAGCATTTCCTTTACCTTCTCTGTCCCTATTGCTAAAAAACAAACTTCTTAGAAATATCTCCGCAGCAATAGAAATCATACCGACCAATACAGCCGTAAGAGTCATAAATCTTATATCAAAATTAGCAATGTGAGCCATTTCATGAGCTATAATCCCCTCCAGCTCTTCTTTATTCAATCTTGCGATGGCTCCAGTTGTTACACATACTACAGCATGCTCGGGATCTCTGCCAGAAGCAAATGCATTAATTTCTTGAGATTCCATCACATAAACTCTTGGCATCGGCAAGCCAGAAGCTAAAGACATATTTTCAACAGCGTGATGAAGCATTCTGTGTTCGGTATTCGACGCCGGCTTAGCCTTAACAGAAGCTAAAGCAATCCTATCAGAGTAAAAATAACCTGCCCAGATATAAACCAAAGAGATTATTACTGAAAAGACCATCACAACAAAAAAATAAGAAGGGTCTAATACAGCTGAGATTATGTACCCAATTATCAAAAAGAAAACAAACATAATCGCTATTAAGACAAAAGACTTTAACTTATTACTCGAAATTTGATCTTCAAAAGATAACCTCTCCACCATGTTTATATGAAAATTTGATGATATATAAAGCTTATTCAGAAGTCAAAACTCTGCTCAGGCACGGTTTTCCCTCTGCAATCTATATTTCTCTAATCTCTCTAATGAGTACCCCGGATTTTTTATAAAATAAGCAATTTCAGTTGTGTGGCCTGCTCCCCCCAGATAATGGACTCGATTTAACCCCTGTGTTAAAAAAGATTGAGTAAGTGAAAATGACGTGAATCTAGACCTCTCTGCAACGGGCTTATAACGAGTCATAAGAGCTATAACCCTTTCCAAACTTGTTCTGCCTTCTAGCACCCGCATATTGTACAAATAGTTTACTTCTAAGTTAAACGGCTGCGGCATTTCCCCAACAAATACACATTTAACTACTCGGGATTGATATAGTTCATCAGTCAATGCTCTTTTCACGAGGAGAGAATACTGGCCTGATAATGCTTGACTGAAGTCGTGTCTGATCCTCGGCATTTCTCGTTTTGTAAAAGATAGGGGTATTGGTATTGCAGCAAGGGTTAAAAAAACAGCGGTAATTATTCTTAGAAACGAGGGGCGTTTTATCCTAGCAACCGGACGAGTTAAAGTCACGTCCCTTACCTCTCTTTCCCTTAATAAGTCAAAAAAAGCGTAAAATCCCTCTTCATACAAATAATCTTCGCCCTTATCAGGTCTATGAAAAGAAGCCATTGTCCGATTAATATAGCCCCTAACATTCTTTTTCATAAATGAGCCAAGCAGAGGATTATGGTGACCAACACCATGTAAGTGATATTCTACTCCTCTACTCGAAACAACCAAGGTTGGAAATTCAAGCCGGGGGGGCGGGCTATCCAATATTTCTTTTAATCTCGGTGCAGATATCCTGGTCCATTCTTCTGAAAGCCAGTCTATGTACTCTTTATAAGTTGGAAATTCAAGCCCTCCAGATCTTAGTTTTTCTTCTAAATCAATTATAGATCTAGAGTCGTTCATTAACTCTACGAGGTCTAGTTTCATAAGAATATGTCATAGCAACCGTTTTAAAAACATTTCTATTTTATTGTTACTCTAGAATGCTAACAATCGAATAACATCGCAAAGAGTAACTAAAACTCAACTTTTGGCAGAGCTCTTTCTTCAACAGCTATCTGCAACATTGGCTTCTCTTTTTTGCCGTATAAATTAGCAAAGAAAGCACCAGGGAAAGTCTCAACAGAATTGTTATAGCCCAGTATAGAGTCATTATAGTACTGCCTAGAATACGCAATTCTTTCTTCAATAGCCGCCAACTCTTGCTGCAACTGCAAGAAGTTTTCATTAGCTTTCAACTGAGGATAATTTTCAGCTAGAGCAAATATAGATTTTAATGCATTTTGTAATTCAGCACCTGCTTTAACTCTCTTTTGTATGTCTCCCGCAGCTAGTAAGGCTTTTCTAGCATTTGTAACTTCTTGGATTATACTTTTTTCATGTTTGGCATATCCTTTAACAGTATTCAATAAATTCGGCACGAGATCAGCTCTTTTTTTCAACTGCACATCAATCTGCGCAAGAGAATTGTCTATTCTGTTTTCAAGAACAACAAACCTGTTATAGTAATAGATGAAAGATAAAACTACTAAAATTACAATAATTATTAAAATCCACAGCCAAATCATAATTATCTTTATTTAATCGCTTTTATAAATCTTTTCAATTTCACTTATTTTATCTGCAATAGCAACCAAATCAGGAAGAGTATAATCTGGATAGATGTTCTTCTTGTTCTGCAATTCCATAATGTCTTCTCTTAAAATGCCAATCCTAAATGTTTTCTTTACACCAGCATTTACTCCTGTCTGAATGTCGCTCAAATTATCTCCTATCATATATGACTCTTTTACATCAACATCAAAATTTTTTTTAGCTTGCTCAATCAGCCCAGTCTTCGGCTTTCTGCAATTGCACTCTCCGTCATGTTTAGGATGGTGAATACATTCATATATCGCATCAATTCCTAATTCTTTTTTTAGGTAATCATTGATTTCTTTCAATTTCTCTACTCGAAGGTAACCGAAGGCCACCCCAGGTTGGTTTGAAATCACAATTATTTTGAAACCCATCGCTCTAAATTTTATAATGCCTTCTTTTACTTTGGGCAAGAGCTTAAGCTGATCAAGATTCGCGGGGGCCATTATATTCCCGTCAGGCTCATATAAAATTTCATTTATTACACCATCTCTATCTAAAAAAATAGCTTTGTCCATCTTTTAAAAATTCTTAGGATTCCTAAACCTCCTGAGGTACAAAGTCTCGATTATAAGGGCTTTTATAATTTCAGGCTTTATTCTAACAAAAAATCCCCCGCTATGCGATTCTGCTTCTGAAATACCAGCCACCCTGGGTCTATGTGTAACGGGGATTTGTTTAATTTTAAAGCCTTTCGCTTTAGCCTTAACTAAAAATTCAGAATCAGCACCCCTATCTTGAGTAAATGGCTTAATAGCATCTATAACTTCTTTTTTGCAAAGTTTGAATGCGCAATCAATATCTCGAAAATTTATTCCCAAAGTTGCCCGAAGCGCGAGATTGTATAACCAAGAATAAAATATCCTCATTTTAGGATCTTTTCTATCAACCCTCCACCCTATAATTACATCATACTCTCCCGCATATTTCATAAATTTATCTAATTCTTCAATGTCGAATTGCCTATCAGAATCTGTATAAAATACTAAGTCATATTTTGCATTTTCCCACCCGCTTTTTAACTGAGTTCCATATCCAACAAAACTTTTTTGTTGAATAACTCTAATTTTTTTGTTTTTCTTAGCGATTTCTCTTGCTAATTGAGAAGTCTTATCCTTGCATTTATTTATAACAAGGATTAATTCATAAGTCTCAAATCTTTTCTTCAAAAAGTTAACAATATCTTCCGAAACCTCACGGATATTTTCTTCTTCATTATAAGCTGGAATAAATACAGATATAGACTGATGATATTTTTTGTCTTTCATTTTATATAGTAAATTTCCCAGATTCTATTTCTTCTTTTGCCGCGTTATATTTCTCTATTTTTCCCACTTCCCTGTAATAAGTCTTCTCATCCAATACATAAACATAACTATTAAATTTTCTAATAAGAACATGAAGTATTTTGCCGAGATCATTAGATTCATTCCAATCTATTGATTGAATAACTCTCTTGTTGAATACATATATCCCAGCATTAGCATTCCTTCTTGCAGGAGGGATAACTCTCATTTCATCTTCGCTTAGTTTTTCTCTAAACATCTTAATCCTAAAATTTTCATCAAAATCTATCTGACTAGAAGGGGGGCTCGAAGGATTTCTTAAATAGGAAACGATCGTAACCTCAGAATTCTTTGATTTATGAAATTCCAATAATTTGCCCAAATCAAGATTTGTGAGATTATCGCCATTGATTATAATGACATCCTCATCAATAATGTCTAACATCTCTTTAATCGCTCTAGCAGAGGGCAATAGTTCATTTTCTTTTAAATATGTAAGATTGACTCCAAAATCAGAGCCATCTTTAAAATAATTAATTATCAAATCTTTTAGATAAAATGTAGTGATTCCAATATCGCAAATCCCATGCCTTTTCATAATTTCTAACAAATATTCTAATAAGGTCTTGTTGTTTATTTTAAGCATCGGCTTTGGGATGTCATTAGTTAGAGGCCTCATTCTTTCTCCAATGCCTGCCGCGAGGATAATCCCCTTTATTTTATTCTTTACATGAGCCTTGCTAAGGACTCCTTCTTTTTTAATCTCAACTTTCATCCATTCAATTGTTCTTTTAATTCCTTCCTCTAAGGAAATTTTCGGCTCCCACCTGATTTCTCTTTTTATCTTAGTTATATCGAAAACTGCTCTTTGCGGGTCTCCGACTCTAAGCGGCCCCCTCACCACATCAATATTAGTATTAAGAACTTTTTTCATAGTTTTAATTAATTCCAAAACACTTGTTTCTGTTCCTGTAGCAACGTTATAACCCTCGCAATTACCCTTATTCATTGCCATGATATTTGCTTCAATAACATCTCCGACATAAACATAGTCCCTGGTTAGTGTCCCATCACTTCGCATCACTGGACTTTCTTCTCTTAAAAACGAATTCAAGAAGACAGATACTACCCCCCCTTCCAGTTTAGGATTCTGCCTTGGACCATAAACATTTGCATATCTCAGGGAAGTATACTTCAAGCCAAAATTTTTATAATACATATAAAGATACATCTCAGCAGTATATTTCGAAGCCCCATAAGGAGTCAACGGGTGTATCGGGTGCTCTTCAGGAATAGGAATTTGTTGAGGTTCACCATAACTCGCCCCTCCTGAATTTGAATAAATTATTTTCTTCACTTTATACTTTAAGCATAGCTCTATAATGTTGATTGTTCCAATTATGTTTATTTCTGCATCTCTCTGAGGATTTTCTATAGACTGAACAAGATAGCCTGCAGCAAGATGAAATACATACTCTGGCTTGTGCTCATCAAATATTTTTTCTAATTCTTCTTTATTTCTTACATCAACTTCATAGAAAATGGCTTTAGGATTTAAATTGCTCCTGCTTCCAGTAAGGAAGTTATCTACTATAACAACATTATGCCCCAGTTCTATAAGTCTATCAACTAAATTGCTTCCAATAAAGCCAGCCCCGCCAGTTACAAGTACATCCATATTCTATTTATTTATACTATTTTTATAAATATTTGTATTTTTTTAAGGTTTAAATTTACTTAGTACGATATCTCTAATAGTTCCATTGGCAAAAACCCCGACATTAATCAATGTATTTCTGCCTGCTGTTGCTATTTGTTCCTCAGCATCACATCCTGTTAATTTCCCGTTCTGCCCGCATTCAACTATGCAACCTGCCTCTCGCGCGTATGGTACGCTCCCTGCCAAGTCCCATGCTTTTTGAAAATAAAGAACAGCAAAATGCCTTCTTCCGTCTGCTATTTCACAACAAAATAATGCAGATGACCCGGAGCCCGGGCGGGCGTTTATTAGACTGTATTCTCTATCTAAGACTGGGTCTCTTGTTTTTCTAAATACGCCCTTTAGTCTCTTTTTTAGACCTGGAACTGCTTCGTAGTATTTTGACGTTCCAAAAGCGCATCCTAATAATTCCTTTAAGTCAACAGATTTTGAAGGTCGAGGTACTCTTTCAATCAACGATTCTTTTCCATCCCTTTGTAATACCGGCTCTGAAATCCATACTTCATTTTCGAGTCTCAAAAATTGTCTGGCAGTAGCTGGCTGATATACAGAACTAAGGAGAACTTTTCTAGCACCCCCATCAACAAGAGCTATAGAATTAGAATAATATTCGCCACGAGGATATAACGATGTACCATCTATAGGATCTACAACCCATTTTAAATTTCCAGATTCTTCTCCAGTCTCTTCCCCCAAGAATCCAGCGCTGGGCAAGACTCTTTTCAGTTCAGCCTTCTGAAAATTTTCTATGGCTCTATCTACAGCAGTAGTAAAATCTCTCTCTTTTACAATAAGGTCGGTAGAAAGCCCATGCTCTCCAGGAAATAAAGCTATTCTAGCAGCTTCTCTCTGCATAATAGTTATTTCTTGTAATATTTTTTGTAAATCAATTTTCATTTTAGAAATGCTCCTCGAAAAGCAACTTTTCTAGCATAAAAGAATTGATAATAATCTTTCTAATCTTTAGAAAAGATAATGTTATCACTTGCATATGGTAATCGATTTTTTTACATTTATAAATCTTTCTGCGAAAAATTTATAAACTAATTGTTATTAATAAAAACATAAAAAGATGATTATCACTAAAACTCCATTGAGGTTGCCCCTCGGGGGCGGAGGAACAGACCTTCCTTTTTTCTATCCAAGGTTTGGCGGAGAACTTGTTACAGCCGCGATTGATAAATATATATATGTTACAGTTTCAGAGAGAAATTTTCATAATAAATTTAGGATTTCATATTCGCAAACTGAGAATGTTTCAGATATAAATGAAATTCAAAATAATCGAGTTCGAGCAGCCTTAAAATTGCTTGGGATAAACAAAATTTTAGAAGTTACTACAATTGCAGAGTTGCCTGGTACCTCTGGCATGGGAAGTTCTTCAGCGTTTACAATAGGTTTGCTTAAAGCACTTCACGCATTCAAGAGAGAGAGCGTTTCTTCTAAAATGCTTGCAGAAGAAGCTGCAAAAGTTGAAATAGAGGTACTAAAAGAACCAATAGGCAAACAGGACCATTATGCAACTGCACTCGGGGGAATAACACATTTAAAGATAGAAAAAGATGGTTCTATCGAGTCTAGTCCATTAAATATTTCATATTCAGTTATGAGAGACCTTGAAAGAAGTTTGCATATGTTCTTTACAGGCATCACTAGAGAAGCAAGTGAAGTTCTCACAGATCAAGCAAAAACAGTTTTATCAAATGAAAAAAAGATGGAAGAAATGTTATTGATAAAACAAATAGGTGTTGATATCAGAAATGCTTTAGAAAATAAAGATACACACAAATTTGGAAAACTCATGAATCTCCACTGGCAAACTAAAAGAAAGACATCAAACAAGATGGCTAATCCTTCAATAGACAGATGGTATGAGGCAGCATTAAAAAAAGGCGCGCTTGGCGGAAAAATAATGGGCGCGGGTGGGGGAGGGTTCTTTTTATTTTTTTGCGACTCAAATCCAAGTGAGTTTATTAGAGCAATGGAAAAAGAGGGCTTAATGTACGTGCCTTTTAGATTTGACATGGATGGGAGCAAAATTTTGCTAGATAGCAGATAAAATATCAAAAAGACAAAAAGATGAAAACACAGCAAGAATATATAGAACAATATCTGAAAGAAACAGAAGAGATATGCAAGTCTGTAAATAAAAAAGATATAGAAAAATTTATCGAAATATTATTTGAAGCATGGAAAAAAGGCAAGAAGGTCATCACGATAGGTAACGGCGGCTCAGCATCAACAGCTTCTCATTTCGCTGGAGATTTGTTGAAAACAGTTGCCAATGACAGTTCTATGAAAGAAGTAAGGGAGATTAAAGGCTTTAAAGCGATTTGCTTAACTGATAACGCAGCAGCTCTAACTGCTTGGATAAATGATTCTGGATGGGACAAAACTTATGTAGGGTTGCTTAACACGCTTTTAGACGAGGGTGATGTAATTCTCCTCCTTTCAGTTCATGGGGGTTCAGGATGGTCTGGGAATATGGTACAAGCTATGACTTTTGCAAAAAAGAAAAATGCAAAAATAATCGGTCTAGCAGGTTTTGATGGTGGAAAGATGAAGGAAATGTGCGATGCGTGCATTGTAGTCCCAGAAGATTCAACTCCCCATACAGAAGGATTTCACGGAGTTTTGCAGCATTTGGTTGTTTTCAGATTAAAAGAGCTAATAGAAGATTATTCAAGTAGAGTTTCTTCAAATGAACTAAAAGAAAAAAATAATAATTCTCCAGAAATAGAAATGATAAAAGAGATTAAAAATTTAATGGAAAAATACAATAGGGGGCTTTGTTAAAATGGTAAAACTTTTTGCAGACACTGCAAGTTTGAGCGAAATTAAATACTGTTTCGGGAGAGAAGTTCATGATGGCATAACAACTAATCCTAAAATAATTGAAGCTAGTGGAGATTTATCAACGGGATTTGAAGGCGCGTGCAAAAAAATATTGGCAGCTCATCCAAATGTTCCTGTAAGTTTAGAAACTGATTTCGGCGGGCTTGAAATCAGAACAGTACATGACGAGCCTGCGAGAGTAAAAGAATTATTACTGCAACAAGCACGGAAACTTGCTTCTTGGGGGGGAAATGTTGTAGTCAAAATTCCAATTTGTGAAGGTGGGCTTGAAGCTGTAAAAGAATTATCAAGAGCTGGAATTAAAACAAATGTTACTGCATGTATGACTCCTTATCAAGCATTAGAAGCTGTAAAATGCGGAGCAACATATGTGAGTTTATTTGCAAATAGGATGCTAGACTCCCATATACTTGAACTTGCAGGTTACACTTTAGGTCTTATACTTGAAGGGGATGAATGGAAATCAGTTGTAAAAGCAAATCAAGATCTTGCAGAAACAGCTTGGGGCTTAACACTCGGAGAAATTGCATATGTGGCACAAGAACTTGATCGGGGACAGACCGAATTAATAATTGGAAGCATAAGGTCTCCAGCAGATATGCAAAGAATAGCGAGGGCTGCGCCGCAGGTGATTACAGTGCCTCATAAAATAGTTCAAGGTTTGACTGATGTTCCTGCTTTAAAAAATCAAAGAAGAGAGATAATCCCAGAAAATGTAAATCTCGGGTTTTCTCTCCGCCATCCGATGACAGATTACACGCTTGCTGAATTTGAAAGAGCGGCGGTCGCCTATCGTAAAAGCGGTGCATCGTAAAGAATAGCATGAAGCCACAGATTTCTATTATTATCCCACTTTACAATTGCGAAAAAACCTTGAAGTTTTGCCTTGACGCTATTAAAAACTTAGATTATAAAAACTATGAAGTAATTCTTGTAAATGACTGCTCAACAGACAAAACACTGAAAATTGCTCAAGAATTTAAGTTCAAGATAATCAACCTAAAACAAAATCTCGGAGCAGCAAATGCACGAAACACTGGTGCTGAACAGGCGAAAGGAAATATCCTTCTTTTTACAGATAGCGATATCGTCCTGCCATCAGATACTCTAAATAAAGTAGAATCATATTACAAGAGCGGTAATAAAATCTTTATTGGTAGATTCTCGCCGAAACTGAGGTTTAAAAATATTTTTTCCCAATACAAGCACCTTTATTTATGTTATTACTACTCAAAGCAAGATAAGTATCTCCACACACTTGATACTTCTTTGACAGTTATACCTCGAAAAACTTTTTTGGAATTTGGGGGATTTAAGAACCAGCTAAGAATTTCAGAAGATGCAGAATTAGGAACGAGGCTTACTCGAGCAGGCGAACTTATAACGCAATCTAATGAGCTAGAAATGGAACATATCAGGCATTATTCATTACAGGGGTTTATCCAAACAGATTTTATAAGAGGAAAGAGATTTTCCCGTCTTTTTTTATCATCTCTGTTTAAAGATAAAGAACAGAGAAGAGAAGGAAAAAAAGCAAAATCTTTTTTTCTCAAGCCAATCACACTTTATCTTAGTGTTGGCATCATGCCATTTCTTCTTTTGGCGCTTATCTTTTTTCTGATATTCAGAAATCTCCTCTCATTTTACATATTTTTTTTCTTTATCCTTTTATTTGTATCATTTAATCTAGAATTTTGGCATTATCTTGCTAAACACAATGGCGAGCTATTCGCCATAAAATCTTTATTCATAACGATTTTAGATATGATTGTTTTTGATATTGGTATCGGGGTAACATTTTTAAAGTTTTTAAGTTACGGAAAGAAGATATTAAAATGATACCTAAATTAAAATTTCTTCCCCGAATAATGAGAGCTAGTAATAAAACCCCATTATACATAATTTTCTTTGTTACCTCTCGATGCAATATGCGTTGCAAACATTGCTTTTTTTGGAAAGAGTTAAACACCATGCCTGAAATGAGCTTGTCTCAAATAGAAAAAGTCTCTAAGTCAATGGATGATTTGCTTTTCTTGAGATTAACTGGGGGCGAGCCATTTTTGCGACCCGATATAGACCAAATAATTGGTATATTTTATAATAACAATTCTCTAAGAAATATAGGGATAAACACGAATGGATATTTTGTTGAAAGGATTGTTTCAGTTGTAGAAAAAGTACTGCAACGGTATAAAATTAATTTAGATATTTGTGTTTCCATAGACGACCTTCCAAAAGAGCATGACAAGAACAGAGGTATCAAGGGCGCTTTTTCGAGGGCTATAAAAACAATTGAGGAGCTTAATATGTTAAAGACAAAATATAAAAACCTTACTACATCAATCGGATTAACTATCTTCTCAGATAATCAAAATAGACTTGATAGGATATTCGAAACAATAAAAAAAGCAAATCCCACATTTATTGCAGCAAATCTTGTCAGGGGAAAACCAAAAAAAATAGAAATAAAAGATGTTAACATTAGTCTTTACAAAGATTTTTTCAAAAGAGTCTCAGATTACAACAACAAAAAAAGCAATTTTTATTTTAATGCAGGATTTAAAGATAAACTACTGTCTAACAAGGTATCTAAAACCTTCATAGAAAAGAGGTATCAGGGCATAAAATGCGTGGCAGGTGACAAAGTCGCGGTTCTATACTCAAATGGGGACGTATATCCCTGCGAACTTTTGGACAAAAAAATAGGCAACCTAAAAAAGTCGAGATATAACTTCCGTGCGCTTTGGGAGTCCAAAAATAGAAAGCAAATTTATGAAGAAATCTCAAAAGGCAAATGCTTTTGCACCCATGAATGTTTCCTCACTTCGAGTATATTCTTCAGCCCTCAAAATTTACTAAAATGTATGTTTTTTAGATAAAATGAAAGTACTTCTTTTAAACCCGCAATCAGATACGCAGAAAGCAACCCCATTTCCCCTGGGACTGATGTATCTCGCGTCGTATTTAGAGAAATTTAACCATGAAGTAAAAATAATCGATTTAAAGTCACAAAAATTGACAAAGCAGAAATTAAAGGAAGAGACATTAGAATTTGCTCCAAACTTTATTGGTATAAGGTGCCTGACATTTGAATCAGCTTCAGCTTACTCTTTAGCACGTTTTATGAAATCATTACTTCCTAAAACAGCAGTTATATTGGGGGGGCCCCACGCGAGTGCAAAACCATTAGAGATACTTCAGCAAAAACCTGTAGATTATGTTGTGATTGGCGAAGGTGAAATCACTCTTAAGGAAATAGTATCTAAGAAAAGACCTTCAACAATAAAAGGCATAGGCTACAAAGAAAAAGGCAAAATAAAGTTTACTCAGCCAAGAGATTATATTAAAAACCTTGATGAAATACCTTTTCCTGCTTATTCGAAAATAGACATGCAAGAATATTTTAATAATCCTTATACACACGCATTTTTCAAAGCTGAAAAGAAAATAGGTCAGATTTTTACATCTAGGGGCTGTCCATTCCATTGTATTTACTGCCATAAGTTATTCGGAAAGACTATCAGGTTTAGAAGTGCAGAGAATGTTTTAAAGGAGATTGAATTGTTATATCATCAATATGGTATAAGAGAGTTTCAGATTGAAGACGATTCTTTTAATGTTAACATGAACAGGGCCAAGAGCATAATGAACTTAATTATAAAATCTAATATGAAAATAAAAATATCTTTCCCAAACGGAATAAGGGCAGACTTCGTAGACGAAGAGTTAGCTCAAAATATGAAAAAAGCAGGGGTATATAGTGTATGCTTTGGAATTGAGTCTGGCGATTTAGAAATTCAGAAATTTATTGAGAAAAATCTAGACCTCTCAAGAGTAAAGAAAGCAATAGAGCTAACTACTAAAAACGGGATTATGACAACAGGATATTTTATGATTGGTTTTTTAGGCGAAACACGCGAACAGGTAATTAGAACTATCCAATTTGCTAAGAATTCTAAGCTTCATATGGCAACATTCTTTAAAGTAATTCCTTACCCAAACACAAAGCTCTATGATTTGGCCAAAGAACAAGGTTTCAAGATGAGCAACCGCCCTGAAGACTATACATATACTTTTAGTACAATGAGCAATCTTAACCTCAGTAAGGTAAATTCACAAGAACTCGAGAATTTAATAAAAAGAGCCTACCGGGAATTTTTTTCGCCACTAAGGATAATGAGGCTTGGCTTAAAAGCACCGAATAAACATATGTTATTTGTTAATTTTTTTAGATTGCTTTTATGGAAAAACTGATTAATATAGATTTTCGATATACGAAACTCTAATCAGGCGCGCAAACTATGTCTTAGATTTTATCATCTGCGCCACACGCTGCCCAAGTACAAGCGCATTATTAGTCCCACGGTCCCACGGATAAACATGATTCATATTTAGCATATAAAGATTTTCAATAGGCGTTTTAATACTAGGCATTTTTTTAGAGTAATCTAATGGTAAAACAGGTTGTGCATTGGCAAACCTTGAAAAATAAAAACTTTTAATCCATGATTCATCAAATTTTCTGTTAATTTTTTTTAAAAAAGGAACTATCTTCACAAACAGTTCGTTTCTATCTAATGCCCAAAGAGGGTCATCGCAATCCAGGTATTTACCAACCCATATCAGATGACTATTGTTATAATTAGATTTATCAACAAAGTTAGTATGCTCAGCAACCATCATAAAGGGAAAATCTTTCTCATTTATATTGAGCCAATAAGTGCCGTCTTCTAGAAACTGCTTTTTTAATTCAAGTACATAATATTGCGCGCCAATTGAGCGGAGGGCGCTATATCTTTTTGAATATTGTTTAGGAAACTTATAAAGAGAAAGCGCAATTTGTAATGGGACAGCTAGAATCAAACAATCAAAACAAAGATTTTTTTTGCCAAAACTCACAATAAACTTTTTATTCTTTCTTTTTATATTCTTCACTTTCGAGTTGAGAAAAATTTTCCCGCCGTTTTTTTCAATTATTCTACCAATTTTATCTGCAAAAATTTGAAAACCCTCTTGGATGTATGCTAAACTCTTTGTCCTGGGGTGTATTCTTGCCCAAAACCAAGCCGCATTTATAGCCGGGGCGTGTTTTCCAAACTTCCCAATAAACAGAGGCTCCCATAAAACCTCAAAAACTTCTTCGCCCATTAGTCTTTTCATGAAAGAATAAGAAGTTTCTTTTTCATATTTTAAGTAATTTTTGACAAGCCTCATATAGGCCATTATTATGCCAAGTCGGATTCTATTAAAGAAACTTAAAAAGGGAAATTTCAGAAGCGAAAGCGGAGAATCTAATTCAGCAATTCTCCCCCTATAAAAACATGACGATTTAGTATCTTTTATTATTAGCTTATCGCCTAATCCTATTTCTTTAGCAATTTCTAGAGCACAAGAATCTGTAGTAAACCAATGATGAATTAGTTTCTCAATAGGCCATTTCCAATTTTTCTTTTTAAAGCCAGAAGCAAGGCCCCCCAAGCGGTCTTCTGATTCTATAATTACAATATCATTTATGCCTACTTTATTCAAATAATATGCTGCGCCGAGACCTGCATATCCGCCACCGATTATTCCGACTTTCATTTCAATGTATTTTTAAAATAGAATATATATTTAAAAACCCTCGCTTCATTAGAAAAAAATGAATAGAATAGTTCTGATACAGCCGAGAGGGGGCGGTTTTGATCTACTCGGCGCAAGGCTTCCGATAGGTCTTCTAACAATTGCAGCAGCCCTAGATAAAGAAGAATATGAAATAGTTTTAATAGACCAAAGATTAGAACCGGATTGGCAAAATAAGCTTTTAGAATCTTTAAAATCAAATCCCGTATGCGTTGGGATAACCTGCATGACAGGTCGTCAAATCAGTCAGGCCTTGCAAGCCTCAAAAATAGTAAAAGCGCA